>Ga0207641_10000659_pt1 | contig 37671 bp, 41 predicted proteins | sample KBSSwiS62_FD_184306 | JGI IMG/M metagenome (GOLD analysis project Ga0207641, IMG submission 184306) | Switchgrass rhizosphere microbial communities from Kellogg Biological Station, Michigan, USA - KBS Switchgrass S6-2 (SPAdes) (version 2) | ecosystem: Host-associated > Plants > Roots >... | reverse complement strand
TGCCGGCCTCGCCGAGGTCCACGGCGCAATCAACATCCTCCATTTCGACGCTCATCCGGACCTTTATCAGGACTTTGGCGGCGATCCGCTGAGCCATGCCTCGCCATTCGCCCGGATCATGGAGCGCGGGCTGGCCGGGCGGCTCGTCCAGGTCGGTATCCGGACGCTCAATCGGCATTGCCGGGAACAGGTCGACAAGTATGGCGTCGAGGTTGTGGAAATGCGCGCTTTCGACGCGGCCTCGGTGCCGATCCCGCAAGCGCCACTGTACATCAGCATCGATCTGGACGCGCTCGACCCGGCCTTTGCGCCGGGGGTTTCGCACCATGAGCCTGGCGGGCTCAGCGTGCGCGACATCCTCTCTGTGCTGCACCGAATTGACGCGCCGATCGTCGGCGGGGACGTGGTTGAGTACAATCCAACGCGCGATATCAATGGCATGACGGCCGTGGTTGCGGCCAAGCTGGTCAAGGAACTCGCCGCGTTCGCGGCAAAGGAGGATCAATGAGTGTAATGGTTTCGCGCCGAACGATGCTCGGCGGTGCTGCGGCGGTGGCAATGACCGTGCCCTTGAGCCGGGTCATGGCCGAGGCCGTCGAAGCAACGCCGTCGATCCCGATCCCGCCGCCGATCAGCGGCGCTGAGCGGGTGCAGCGCCTCGCTCGGGCCAAGGAGTTGATGCGCGCGGCGGGCATCGGCGCGATCATCGTCGAATCCGGGCCCGGTCTCGATTATTACACCGGCGTCCAGTGGTGGCGGAGCGAGCGGCTGACCGGGGTCGTCATTCCCGCCGAAGGCGACCCGATCATCGTCACGCCCTTCTTCGAGCAGCCGAGCATCGCCGAAATGCTCAAGGTGCCGGCCGAGATCCGGACGTGGAACGAGGACGAAGAACCATTGAAGCTAATCGCCGACTTCCTGCACGAACGGAAGCTCGCCGACCGGCCGGTCGCATTTGAGGAAACCAACCGTTTCTTCATTGAGGACCGCCTGAAGCAGCAATTGCCCGGCACCTCGATCGTTAACGCCAACCCGGTTGTCCGCGCCCAGCGAATGATCAAGTCGCCGGCCGAACTGGCCCTGATGCAGGCGGCCAATGGCATCATGCTCGCATCGCTGCGTTATGCCGGGGAGCGGACAAAGGCCGGCATGACTCCGGCGGACATCGACGCGATGATCGCCGCCGTGCACAAAAGGATGGGCTCGGCTTACGACGGCGGCCTGGTCCTCGTTGGCGAGGCTTCCGCTTATCCCCACGGCAGCAAGAAACCGCATGTCGTGCAGCACGGCGACATTGTGCTGATGGACTGCACGTCATCGGTGCACGGCTACCAGGCTGACATCACGCGGACGTTCGTTGTCGGCACTCCGTCTGCAGCGCAGCGCAAGCTGTGGGACCAGGTCCATCGCGGCCAGCAAATCGCGATCGAGTCCGCGAAGGTCGGCCTGCCCGCGGGCGCGGTCGATGACGCGGTGCGCAAGGTCTACGAGAGCTGGGGCTTCGGGCCGGGTTACCGACTGCCAGGTCTGTCCCACCGCACCGGCCACGGCATCGGCATGGAAGTCCACGAGCCGGTGTATCTCGTCCACGGCGAGACCACACCGCTGGCGCCCGGCATGTGCTTTTCCGACGAGCCCGGACTCTACATCCCGGGCAAGTTCGGCGTGCGGCTTGAGGATTGCTGGCACATGACCGAAAGCGGGCCGAAGTTCTTCACCCAGCCGCCGCCGAGCATCGATCGCCCGTTCGGCTAGAAGTGGTCGCTTCCCGCGGGCGGCAGAGGCCGATGTGACGGCGCATGCGGCGGTTCGATATCCGCCGGTTCCTCGGGATCGAGCGTTCCTTCCCAGCGTGCGACGACGCTCGCCGCGACGGCGTTGCCGACGACGTTGGTCGCCGAGCGACCCATGTCGAGGAAATGATCGACCGCGAGGATCAGCAACAGGCCGGCCTCGGGAATCTTGAACATCGACATGGTCGCGGCGATCACCACGAGGCTCGCGCGCGGCACGCCGGCCATGCCCTTCGAGGTGATCATCAACACCAGCAGCATGGTGATTTCCTGGCCGAGGCTGAGGTCGATGCCATAGGCCTGGGCGATGAAGATCGTCGCGAAGGTCATGTACATCATCGACCCGTCGAGGTTGAACGAATAACCCAGCGGCAGGACGAAGCTGGCGATCCGCGGCGGCACGCCGAAGCGGTCGAGCGCTTCGAGGGTGCGCGGGTAGGCGGCTTCGCTTGATGCGGTCGAGAAAGCGAGCACGATCGGGTCGCGGATGTAGCGGACCAGGTGGCGCGTGCGCGGACCGACAATGACGAAGCAGGCGGCGATCAGCAACGTCCACAGGATTGCGAGCCCGAGATAGAAGCTGCCGACAAACTTGCCCAGCGTCAGGATGATTGTCGGGCCTTTTTCGGCAAGGGCGCTGGCGACCGCTGTGAAGACCGCGAACGGGGCGAAGCGCATCACATAATCGGTTAGCTGGAGCATGACCTTGACCAGCGCTTCAACGCCGCGAACGATTGGCTTGCCCTTGTCGCCAACCGCGGTCAGCGCGACCCCGAAGAAGCAGGAGAAAATCACGATCGGCAGGATCTCGTTGGTGCTCATCGCCTCGAAAATCGACGCCGGCACCAGGTGCGCGACGAAATCCTTGAGGTTGAAGGCGGCGGTTTCGACACCGCTCGCGGCGGTCGCCGGCGGGATCGGCAGATTGAGGCCAATACCCGGGTGAAGTGCGGTGACGATGATCAGGCCCAGGGTCAGCGACACCAGGCTGGCGCCGATGAACCAGCCGAGCGAACGCACCGCGACCCGCCCCAGCGCCGCGATGTCGCCCATATGTGCGATGCCCGTGACCAACGTTGAGAAGACCAAGGGCGCGATGATCATTTTGATCAGGCGGAGGAAGAGCGCCGTGACAATGCTGAGATATTCGGCGATCGATTTCAGCCGCTCGGCGCTCGCCGGACTGCCGTCGTCGATCGCGTAATTCAGCGCCCAGCCGGTGATCAACCCCAGCACCAGGGCGATCAGGATGAATTGGGTCAGTCTTTTGGCCAATGCCATTCCCCTTGCAGACCGCGACCCAAGCGGGCGGGGCGAGCGGCGTCAAGCTTCACAGGCGCTGGTCGACTGGGCTAGGGCGCGCGTCATGGCTGCAGACAGTGAAAATCAAGCTGATGTGATCGCCTTCGGGCGCAGCGTACTGCACGACGAGGCGCGGGCGCTCGACGCCTTGGCCGACGGCCTCGGTTCGTCGTTCGAGGATGCGGTCGGGCTGATCCTTACCTGCAAGGGCAAGATCATCGTCAGTGGGCTCGGCAAGTCGGGCCACGTCGGGCGCAAGATCGCTGCGACGTTCGCTTCAACGGGAACCACGGCGACCTTCCTCCATCTCGCCGAGGCGATCCACGGCGACCTCGGGATGGCGGCCAAAGGCGATGTCGCGATCCTGATCTCGCAAAGCGGCGAGACGCCCGAACTCGAGGCGGTGATCGACCATTTTCGGGCGGTCGGCAGCCCGATCATCGCGATCACCGGCAATGCGGGATCGATGCTCGCCGAAGCCGCGACCACGCCGCTGATACTGCCGCATTGGGCGGAAGCCGGCCCGGAATCGGTTGCTCCGACCAGCTCGACCACCATGACGCTAGCGCTTGGCGACGCGCTGGCGATGACCGTTATGCGGCAAAAGGGAGTTACGCGGACCGAGTTCGGGCTGCTCCATCCCGGAGGTTCACTTGGCGCGCGGCTCAAACCCGTCAGCCGCTTGATGCACAAGGGCAAGGCGCTGCCACTGACCCGCGAGGCCAGTTCGATGCACGACACGGTCGTCGAAATGACCACCAAGCGCCTCGGCCTGGTCGGCGTGATTGACGAGGCGGGCCATCTCACCGGCGTGATCACTGACGGCGATCTACGCCGCAACATTGAGCGCGGGCTCGAGCATGTTGCGGCCGAGTTCATGACCTGCGATCCCAAGACCATCGCCGCGGATGCGCTGGTCGACGACGCTTTGACCCTGTTCGACGAGTATCGGATCACGGCCCTGTTCGTGGTCGAACAGGATGCGAGCGGAAAAACACCGGTCGGTGTGCTCCATATCCACGATTGCCCGCAGGCGCGATGAACACCATCATCCTGATTCCGGCGCGATTTCAGTCGACGCGCTACCCGGGCAAACCGCTGGTCGAATTGAAGGGGGCCAGTGGCACGCCGAAGCCGCTGATCCAGCGCAGCGTCGATGCCGCGCGCAAGGTCGCGGGCGTTTCTGGAGTATTCGTGGTCACCGATGATGAGCGGATTGCCGATGCCTGCACGGCGTTTGGGGTCGGCGTAATCATGACTTCATCCGCATGCCGCAACGGGACCGAGCGCTGCGCCGAAGCGTTGGCCGCGCTCCACGAACCCGATCTGGTGATCAACTTTCAGGGCGACGCGTTGTTGACGCCGCCGGGGTTCGTCGAGGCATTGATCGCGCGCATGGAGTACGACAGCGACGCTTTGGTCGCGACTCCGGCGATGCTTCTGCGGAGCGACGAGGTTCGAGCGTTACAGGCCGAGGAAGCGGCGGGCCGGGTCGGCGGAACCACGGTTGTCACGGACAATGCTGGCCGTGGGCTCTATTTCTCCAAGCGCCTGATCCCGCATCTGCCAACCGGTGCGCTCGACGCCGAAATGTCGCCCGTGCGGCTGCACGTTGGGGTTTACGCCTATCGGCCCGAGGCGCTCGAGCGCTATGTCGCAACCCCGGTCAGTGAGCTCGAGACGTTGGAAGGGCTCGAGCAATTGCGGTTTCTCGCCGCCGGCATCCCGGTAGCGGTCGTTGACGTTGCGACGCCATCTTTTGCGCTGCGGGAGCTTAACAATCCCGAGGATGTTGCGCCGATCGAGCAGGCGCTCGCGGAGGCCGGGCTCGAATGAGCTTTTGGGCGACGCTCGATCCCAAATACGGCGTGATTCTGTGCGACGTGTGGGGCGTCGTTCACGACGGCGTGAACCTCTATCCCGGCGCGGCCGAGCGCCTGCGGCAATGGCGCAACGAGGGCCGCAGCGTCATCCTGATCACCAACGCGCCGCGGACCGCGGATTCGGTCGAATCGCAACTCCGGCGCATTGGCCTGCCGCGCGACGTCTGGGACGGGATCGCGACGAGTGGCGAGGCCGGCATCGAGGCGTTGAATGCACTCGGCGAACCGGTTGGCTTCCTCGGAACCGACGCCGACCGGAAAATCCTGGAGGGCCGCGGCGTGCGGATCGCTGACGGCGAAAGCTTCACCGACCTGGCTTGCGCGGGCCTCGAGCAAACGCGGCCGCACGTCGAAGGCTATCGGGTCGATCTCGTGCGCTGGGCCGGCCGCGATGTCCGACTGCACTGCTTGAATCCCGATCGCGTCGTCATTCGGGGCGGCGTTCCGGAGCCATGCGCGGGGGCCATTGCTGATGTTTACCAAGGCCTCGGGGGTCACGTAATTTGGTACGGCAAGCCCTATGAAGCGATATATCGCCATGCCCTGCACCTGGCCGGAAACCCAAGGGTGAACGAGGTGCTGGCGATCGGTGATTCAGTTCGGACCGACGCCCTTGGCGCGGCCCGGATGGGGTTCGATTTCGTGTTCGTGGCCTGCGGAATTCACGCCGGCGAGCCATTTCCGAAGGATTTTGAGGGTGACGAAGGTTTAATCTGGCGACCGGTGGCGGTTGTCGATGGGCTTCACTAGATAGCCCCGATGAAACTGCTCGGACGCTCCGTTGGGATCGACCAACCCCTGTTCCTGATCGCCGGCCCATGCGTGGTCGAAAGCGAGGAGCTGCAGCTGCGCACCGCCGAGCGCCTCAAGGCGATCACCGACAAGCTCGGTATCCTGCTGATTTTCAAATCCAGCTTCGACAAAGCTAACCGCTCGTCGGACAAGAGTTTTCGCGGGCCCGGGATGGACGAAGGGCTGCGCATTCTTGAGAAAGTACGAGCCGAACTCGGCTTACCGATCCTAACCGACGTCCACGATATTCCGCAGATCAGGCCGGTCGCCGAAGTCGTCGATGTGCTCCAGACGCCTGCGTTCCTCGCCCGGCAGACCGACTTCATCCATGCCGTCGCGGCGTCGGGCAAGCCGGTGAACATCAAGAAAGCGCAGTTCATGGCGCCCCACGATATGACCAATGTCGTCGACAAAGCGCGGAACGCGGCCCGGGCCGGGGGGGTTAACGACGCCACGATCATGGTGTGCGAGCGTGGGGTGACCTTCGGCTACAACAATCTCGTTAGCGACATGCGGAGTCTCGCGATCATGCGCGAAACCGGCTGTCCGGTGGTGTTCGACGCGACCCACAGCGTCCAACTGCCGGGCGGGCAGGGGACGAGTTCGGGCGGTCAGCGTGAATTTGTTCCGGTTCTAGCACGCGCCGCCGTGGCGACGGGCGTAGCGGGCCTGTTCATGGAAACGCACCCCGATCCTGCCAATGCTATGTCCGACGGGCCCAACGCGTGGCCGCTCGACCGGATGGAGAGCTTGCTGACTACCCTCGTCGAGCTCGACCAGCTGGTGAAGCAGCGGGGTTTCGAGGAAACGTCGCTGTGAAGCCGACGGTATTTATTCAGGCCAACGCGCGGCAGCGGATTGGCGCGAAGATCTCGGCCTACAGTTGCAAGCGTAACAGCCACAGTCCGGATCGTTTCGACGTCAAGATCATGATGGCCGAGGACTTTCCGCGGTTAACGCAAACCGGGCAGTCGATTCTGCGCGCTGGACATATTCGCGAGTGGGATCCGGACGACCTCCAGACCTTCACTCCGCTGAGGTTCGCGCCGCCGACGCTGATGGGTTTCGAGGGCCGCGCCTTGGTCACCGATCCGGACTGCTTCGCCATCGGCGACGTCGTCGAACTTCTGGAACGCGATATGGCCGGCAAGTCGGTGTGGGCTAAGCCGCAGCCGGGGCACAATGGCAATCCAAACTATATCGCGAGCTCGGTCATGGTTCTCGATTGCGCCAAACTTCGGCACTGGGACTTCGATCCGCTGCTCGATCGCTTGTTTGCTCACGACATTGACTATGTCGACTTGATTGAACTGAAATATGAGGACCTGTCCGACATTGGCTTTCTCGAAACCGAGTGGAACAGCTTCGACACGCTGACCCGCGCGACCAAGATCCTCCACATCACCAGGCGGCGCACCCAACCGTGGAAGACCGGCCTTCCGGTTGACTATACCTTGCGCGAGAGTGGCTGGTGGGACGGTTTGCGGCGCATGTGGCATGGGACCTATCAGCCGCATCCCGACACTCGTCAGGAGGCCTTGGTCTTCACTTTACTCGGCGAAATGTTTGATCATGGGATCGTTACCGAAGACGAACTCGTGCGCGAGATGGGCGCCAACCACATCCGGCGCGATTCACTAGAACTGATTGACCGTTATCGCGGCGACAGGAGTCAGCTGGCCGAGCTGCGGATTTTCCAGCATCCTCAATCGCGGTTCAGCAAGTCCAACACCGAATCGACGGCCTTGCCGACCGGGTTCTGAGCTTCGCCGGCGCGAGGCTTGTTAAGCGTCCCAATGAGCTTGTTGGCTTTCAGGCTGTCCCATACCGCCGGCAAATTGGGTCTCGGCGGTCGCGTCAGGCCGGCATCGCACAATGCGTGATCGACCACACCGCGCGGCGACAGTCGAACGGGGATCAAGCCGACCGGCTTGCCGGTGAACACCGCTTCGGAGAGCATCGAGACGCTGTCCGCCGTGAGGAATATCTCGTCGGCATCGTCAAGCATGGCGCGGTAGCTTGGCATGGGTCCGTCGACGAAGCGGTGCCGCGTATCCACGATCAATGCCTCCACCGCGTTGATCACCGCGGTTTGAGTCCGGGGACTGCCGATCGCGATCAGGGTGCCGCCGTCTTTCGTACAGCGACGGATCAGCGTCCGCGCGGCCTTGGTCGCGTCGTCGATTGAGACGAACCAATGCTTATTGGGGCCGCCGATGATTAGCAGGCGGTGCGGCCGCTTGAGCTCAGCGAAATATGCGCGTTCCTCATCAGTCTCCACGGTCGGTGGATGCGGGCTGGCCATCGCTAACGGCAACCGAATGACATTTTTATGCGGCTCGATCCCATATTGCGGCGTCGTGATCACCAGGTCGAAATTGCGCGGATGGATGCGCGGGTTGCCGAGTTGGACCAGCTTGGTCCGCCCGTCCGAGGCAAGACGGATGTGACGCGCCACCGGAACGCTCCGATGGCCGATGCCGAGCACAAGGTCGGGCCAAGGCGGCGCAAGCCATTTGCGCGCGGCGGGCAGGACCGAAACCAGCTGGTGGCCGAGAATCCGTTTGGGCACCTTGCGCAGGATGTTATAGCGCATCGAGCGCGTCTCGAACGGCAGGTTCAGCGCCTGCGCCAACACCAGCAGCTGGTTGTTGTCGCCCTTGCGGTGACCCAGCAGCACCCAGATGCGCGGTTGCCGGATCACGCGGGGCGAAGGCGGCGATATTGCCTGCCGAGCTGCGCGATCATCACGCCGACGTTGATCGTGGTCGCGAGCACGAAAGCGATAGCCGCCCCGACCACGCCGAATTGCCACGACAAGGGCGCCAGGCTGATGAAAAACAGGAGGCTGGCGATGAGCTTTGCACGTAATGGGGCGCCGCCCTTGCCCAACGCATACAGCATCGGTGCCAGCGGGAAGCTGAGCACACCGAGCACGGGGACGATCATCAGCACCATCAGCGGGGCGTATGCGCCGAGGAAATCCTTGCCGAAGAGCAATTGGATGATCGGTTTCCCGCCGAGAATGAGGATTGCCACGCCGAACGCCGCGATCGCGGTGGCGAGCGCGGCGCTGCGCAACATCAGTCGCCACGGCTTTTTCGACTTGAGGTCCATCCGGACGATTTCCGGATAGAAGGCCTTGCCGAGCAGGTCCGCCGGCTTTTGCGCGCTGTCGGCGAGGCTCGACGCAATCCGAAATAGCGCGGCACCGGTGGGGCCGAGCAAGCCGCCAACCGCCAGCCGGGCGATCGGGCCCCACACCGTCTGCACCCCGACGGCGAGATTGATCTGGATCGCGAATTTCCACGAGCCGGGAAGGTCGGTGGGCTTCAGCGTCGGCCGAATGCCGACGTGGAGATCGTGACGGCGCAGTTCGCGCCACGCGAGAAACCATTGGTAGGCGTCGCCGGCAAGGTCGGAGATGAACCAGATCGCGACGTAGACCGGCAGCGAGGCGTCGGCGGCAAAAGCGACCGCAGCCATGATGGCGCGGCTGATCGGAGTCAGCGTACTCGACCAGCTGATCAGGTCGAACCGGTCGAGCGTCCGCAACACACCATTGGGGCTCGCCGCGCCCATCGTCGGCAGCAGCGTGCAATAGAGCATCGCCAGCCACCAATATTGGCGGTCGATGCCCACGGCGGGGGCGATCAACGGGAGCAGCAGGACTGCGCCGATCATTCCGACGATGCCGCTCAAGACGTCCAGCGCGGCGGCGAATCCGGTCGAAGACTTAAACTGTTCGGGGTTACCGGCGGCAAGGCCCTGGCCACCGTAGCGGACGATCAGCTGCCACGACTGGAACTTGGCGACGCCGCTTGCCGCCTTGGTGTAACTGGTGATCAGAATTAGCATCCCGAACAGCAGCACCCCAAGTCCGCGGCCGGCGAGAGCCAGGGTCGCCAGCGAGCAGGCCCCCGCGACCCCACGTGACGCCGCGAGGTAGCCGCTGTTTTTGACCAGCGACCGGAAATGCGCATCTTTCAACCAATGCTTCATTGGCCGCGTCGTCTAAGCGAGGCGGCCACGGCTGTCGCCTGACAAATTCTGCCCTCAGGCCGGCTCCGGCACCCGTTGCTGGATGACCTTGTCGGCCAGCGGCCCGTTGAGCTCGGCGAGATGGTCGAACTCGGCCTCGTAGGTCGCCAGGCCCTGGCTTTGCGACCGCAGCTCGGCCTCGAGCCCGCTCAGCTCGGCCTCGGGCAGCAAAGCGTCGATCCGGTCCCAGCCAGTCCAGCCGTCGCGCGGCGCGAGCCCGAGCATTTGGCCGCGCCGGCTCGCGATCGCCGAACTGATCCGGCTCGTCGCGCTGGTCGGGCAGACGACCGAGAGTTTGTGCATCGGCTCGAGCAGGTGCGGTTGCGCGCTTCCCAACGCCTCGTGCATCGCGAGGCGTCCGGCGAGGCGGAATGCCAGCTCCGATGAATCGACGCTGTGATAACTGCCGTCGATCAGGGTCACGGCGAGGTCGACCACCGGAAAGCCGAGGGGCCCCTTGTGCATCGCTTCGCGCACGCCGTCCTCGACCGCGGGAATCCATTGCTTCGGAATCGCGCCGCCGTGGATCTTCTCTTCGAAGTGGAAGCCTTCACCCCGAGCGAGCGGCCGGACCTCGATGATCACATCGCCAAACTGGCCGTGACCGCCCGACTGTTTCTTGTGGCGGCCCTTCTGGGTGACCGGTTTGCGGATTGATTCACGATAACCGATCGCGGGCGGATGCGATTTCACTGCGACACCGTAGCGGCGCTGGAGCCGCGCCAGCACCGTGTTGAGGTGCTCGTCATTGACGCCGCGCAGCCTGAGTTCGTGGTTGGCTTCGTCATGCTCGACAACCAGTGCCGAATCTTCCTCGGCCAGCCGTTGCAGCGCCCCTGACAGCTTGACGTCATCCTTGCGGTCCGCCGGTTCGATCGCGATCGCGCAATTGCGCGCCGGAAGCTCAAGCTCGACGGGCGGCGGCAGCTTGCCCGAGCCGAGCCACTGGCCGGCTTTGACGCTATCGATCTTGGCCACGGCAACTACATCGCCGTCGTGCGCTTCACTCGCTTTCTGGGTCTTCTCGCCCTGGACTTTGAACAGCGAGCCGACGCGCGCGTGCTCACCGTCATCGGTCTTGATATCGGAGCCCTCGTCGATTTTCCCGCCAAGGACGCGGCACAGCGCGAGGCGTCCGGTTGGGCCGTGAATGATCTTGAACGCGTACATCGACGGATCGGTGACCCCGAGGCGGCTGGCCGCAGCCTGCGGTGCCGGACCTTCGTGACGCAACGCTTTGAGCAACCGCCGCACGCCCCATGAACTGGTCGCGCAGCCGAACAACACCGATACGCCAAGGCTTTCGCCGGTCTCCCGAGCAAGGTCCTGGAGCACTTTCTCGCGGCTTGGCGTCTCGTCCATCAGCAATTGCTCGAGCAATTCGTCGTCATGGTCGGCGAGTTGCTCGAGCATATGGGTGCGGGCCTCGATCTCGCGATCCTGAAGTTCGGCGGGGATTTCGATCCGCTCGGACTCCTGGCTGGGCCGATATTTGAACGCCCGCTCGAGCGCGAGATCGACGAAACCGCCAACCTTCTCGCCGTCCCAGATCGGAACTTGCCGCGCGATCAGCGGCGACACGCTGATCGGCTGGAGCGCCGAGAGGAGGTCGCGGACGCGTCCGTGGGCCTGGTCGATACGGTTAACGAAAATGATGTGGGGGATGCCGAGTTCATCGAGCGCGCGCAGGGCCGGGGCGGCGAGTGGGGCTCGTGCCGGGTCGGGGTCGACGACGACAATAGCCACGTCGGCCATGGCGATCGCGCGCGCGCCGTCGGCGGCAAAGCCGATCGAGCCGGGGACGTCGACGATGGCGAACTGGTCGCCGAGATAGTCGAAGTTGTAGAGGTTCAGTTCAGTCGAGCCGCCGCGCTGGCGGCTTTCCGGGCTCGAATCGCCGATGCTGGAGCCGTTGGCCGTCGACCCCAAGCGGTCGGTGGTGCCGGCTGCGAACAACATCGCTTCCGCCAGGCTGGTCTTTCCCGCGCCGGCGGGTCCCACCAGCGCGATTACTCGAGTGCCTTTGGATTCTCCGGCCATGCGACTCTCCCTTCGTGCCATCGCGGCGCGCGAGTCGCTTCAATGAAGGCGCTCGGGCGCCTATGTTGAATATTTCACCGTCCGCCTGTTTTTCGCGGAAGGCAAGGGGGGTTATCGCGGAAGTGGAACGACCGGGCCGGCGGATCATACCGGAATGTCGGTGTCCTTGAGTTGCGACAGCACGGTCATGCTGTTGATTTCGCTGATGTGGGGCAGGGTTGCCAGATTCTCGAGATAGAATTCGTTGTAGTCCCGAATGTTCTTCGCAACCACATGAAGCATGGCGTCCGTGTTGCCGAGCATGATGTAATATCCAATCACCCGGTCGTGGTTCATCACGGTGCGACGGAACTCCTCGACGTTCGCCCGTCCGTACTGGCTGGCTTTGAGGAAGACGAACAATTCGAGCTCCCAGCCAAGTTTTTGCCAATCGAGGATTGCGGCCTCGCGGACGATGACCCCGTCGGCGCGGAGCCGCTGAACGCGGCGCCAGCAAGGCGCGTGCGACAGCCCGACGGCTTCAGCAACATGGGCGATCGGGCGGGAGGAGTCGCGCTGCAACTCCCGCAGAATCCGGCGATCAGCTTCGTCTAGAATTTTATCCATAAAAGACCTCTCAGCGCATATTTTATGCTCAAATTAGCGGCAAGTTGAGCAAGAACGCAAAGCAATTGCGAGAGCGTAACGATAATATCATCGGCTACCGCGGAGACGAGGATCAAATGACGCTCACACGTCGTGCGCTACTTGAACAGATTGGAACGGTTGGGGGCCTCGGCGCCACCTCTCTGGCGATGGAGGCGCTCGGCTTGGCGATCCCCACGCCAGCGAACGCGGAGAAATTCGCGCTTCCCACTGGCAGCGGCAACGGCCGGTCAGTTGCGATCCTGGGCGCCGGGATCGCTGGTTTGGTTGCGGCCTACGAGTTGCAGCGAGCCGGATACCGGGTGACGGTGTTGGAGGCGCGCGATCGGGTCGGCGGGCGCGTATGGACGATCCGCGGAGGCGACCGAATCGTCCAGGCGGGGCGGCCGGACCAGCGCGCTGCGTTCGACCCGGGGCTATATTTCAACGCCGGGGCGGCACGAATCCCGTCCACGCATCGGGCGATCCTGGGCTACGCCCGCCGGTTCGGCGTGCCGCTCGAGGCGTTCGTCAACGTCAATCGCAGCGCTGGCTGGGACTTTGGCGGCAAGGTCCAGCCCGAACGTCGCATGATCAACGACATGCGCGGGCAGATCGGCGAATTGTTGGCCAAAGCTATCGATCAGAACGCGCTCAACGGCCTCGCGTCCAAGCACGACCTGGAAGTTATCCGCCACTTCCTCGGGCCTTACGCGCAGGTCGACGCCGGCGGCATTTATGTCCCGCAAGGTAGTTCCGGTTATGCGACCGAAGGCGGGGGATATTCCAGAGCGCCCAGGACGCTGCCGCCGCTGCCGCTCGGCGAGCTACTGCCGGTGCCGGCGACGTTAAGCCGCGGCAGCATGGCCCTGCCGTATTTGTTCGAGAATATCTGGGACATGCAGGCGGCGATGCTCCAGCCGGTCGGCGGAATGGACCGGATCGCCGATGCGATTTACGCGCAGGTGAAGCCCCTGGTGCACCTCGGCACTCCGATCACTCACATCGGCCACAACGGCGATCGCGTCAGGATCGCTCACGGCAATGGAAGCCGCGTGCTCGAAGCAGATTTCTGCATTTGCACACTGCCGATGCCGATCCTCGCCCGCCTCTCGGCCGATTTCTCTCCGGAAAAGAAAAAGGCGTTCAGCGCAGTCGGATACAGCATCAGCGTGAAGGCGGCGTTCGAAGCCCCGCGCTTTTGGGAGAGCCGGGATTCGATCTATGGCGGCCTCGCCTGGACCGATCGCCTGAATGAAAACGTGATGTATCCGTCCGGTGGCTACCACGACGCCAAGGGCATCCTGGTGGCGGCTTATTGCGGCGGCTGGACCCGCACCGATAATCCCAAGGCTTTTGCCGACTTGAGTCACGAGGAGCGTTTGCGCGTCTGCCGTGAATCGGTCGAAGCGCTCCACCCCGGTCAATCCCGTCAGCTGCGCAAGGGCGTCACCGTGGCCTGGGGGCTGACGCCCTGGTCCGAAGGAGTCGGGGCGCGCTGGCCCGGAGGATTAACCTCGGTAATCGCTCGGCCGCCCGAATATGCCGAGCTGCTCAAGCCCGAGGGGCCGATCGTTTTCGCCGGCGAGCATCTGAGCTATCAGCCGACGTGGCAGGAAGGCGCGGTGCTTTCGGCCCACGAGGCGCTGAAACTGGTCCACGCGATGGCTGCGGAGCGGCCGAGCCGCGCAGCAGCCTAGTTCGCGGGGAGCAGCCGCCGCTCGCCGGCAAGCCGAAGCAGCGCCGCCTGGAGCTTCTCGAACGCCCGCACTTCGATTTGGCGAATGCGCTCGCGGCTGACGTCATAGACCTGGCTGAGTTCCTCCAGCGTCTTGGGCTCGTCAGTCAGTCGGCGCTCCATCAGGATGTGCTTTTCGCGGTCGTTCAGCGATTCGAGCGCGGTCATCAGCAAATCGTGGCGGACGCGGCTTTCCTGGTCGTCGGCCAGCTGCTCGTCCTGGAGCGGGCCGGTGTCGACGAGGAAGTCCTGCCATTGGCTTTCGCTGCCCTCGTCGCCCTTGAGCGAGACATTGAGGGAGGTATCGCCGCCCATCGCCATGCGACGGTTCATCGACACGACTTCTTCCTCGGTCACCCCAAGGTCGGTCGCGATCTTGGTGACGTCGGCCGGCTTGAGGTCGCCGTCTTCGAACGCCTCGATCTGGTTCTTCATCCGCCTGAGGTTGAAGAACAACTTCTTCTGGGCGGCGGTGGTGCCCATTTTGACCAGGCTCCACGAGCGCAGGATGAATTCCTGGATCGAGGCGCGGATCCACCACATCGCGTAAGTCGCGACGCGGAAGCCGCGATCGGGCTCGAACTTCTTCACGCCCTGCATCAGGCCGATATTGCCTTCGGAAATCAGCTCGCTGACGGGCAAGCCGTAGCCGCGGTAGCCCATGGCGATTTTGGCCACGAGCCGCAGGTGGGAATTGACCAGCTTGGCCGCGGCTTCGGTGTCGCCATGCTCGCGCCAGCGCTTGGCGAGCATATATTCTTCCTCCGGCGAGAGGATCGGGAATTTCTTGATTTCCGCGAGATAGCGGTTGAGTCCGGCCTCCCCACCGGACGCGGGGATTGAGACGATACGTTTTTCAGCAGCCATTCTGGTCGTCTTCTTTCTGGAGGCCGGGCGGCGCGCCGCACTAGCCGGTTAGGACCTATACACCAAGTGCGTTGAACAGTTCCTGCATGTCCGTGGGCATGGCGCTTGCGAACGACAGTCGGTGCTTGGTCACCGGGTGAATGAAGCCAAGCTCCGCAGCATGCAGCGCCTGGCGGTTAAAACTCAAATCATTCAAAATCTTGCGATGCGTTTTTCCGCTTCCGCCGTAAACTTGATCACCGAGCAAGGGATGGCCGATCGACGCCATGTGCACCCGCACCTGATGGGTCCGCCCGGTTTCGAGCCGGCATTCAACCAGCGCTGCTTCGCTTAGCGCGGTGAGTCGCCGCCAATGGGTCACGGCGCGCTTGCCGCGGCCGGTTTCGACGATCGCGATCTTCTTGCGGTTGGCCGAAGAGCGCGCGAGCGGGGCATCAACCGTGCCTCCAACGACCTTCGGCGTGCCCGAGACGATGGCCAGATAGCGCCGTTCGACCGAATGCGCCGCGAACTGTTTCGCCAGCCCGACATGGGCGACATCGGTCTTGGCGACGACCAGCAGGCCCGACGTATCCTTGTCGATCCGGTGGACGATCCCGGGGCGGGCAACGCCGCCAATCCCCGACAGGCTGCCCCCGCAATGGTGTAGCAATGCATTGACCAGTGTCCCGTCGCGGTTGCCCGCGGCCGGGTGGACGACCAGGCCGGCCGGCTTGTCGACCACCAGCAGATGCTCGTCCTCGAACACCACCCGCAGCGGGATGTCCTGCGGCTCGTTGTGCGCCGGCTCGGGTACGGGCACCTCCACACGCAATGTCTCGTCGCCATGAACCTTCACGGCGGGGTCCCTGACGAGCGTGCCCGAGGCATCGATCGCGCCACTTCTGATCAGGGATTTGAGCCGTTCGCGGGAAAGGGTTGGAATGGCATCGGCGAGCGCGCGGTCGAGCCGCCAGCCGGCGTGGGCGGGCGTCAGGCGTACGTCGATCGTCTGATGGCCCCCCATGCCCTACAAATATGGGGTGAATTCGGCGCCGTTCAATCCTTGCCTCAGGTTAAACTCTGCCCCATCAACGCGTCATGAACGCCGTCGACCTCGCCAGCCTGCTCTGTTCGCGCCTGTGCCATGATTTGATGTCGCCCGTGGGGGCGCTCAACAATGGCATCGAATTGCTTGCCGATGAAACCGACCCGGACATGCGCGAGAAATGTCTCGAGTTGCTCGCCGATAGCGCGCGCGCCTCGGCCAACAAGCTCAAGTTCTTCCGCCTGGCCTTCGGTGCGGCGGGCGGCTTCGGCGAGGACATCGACACCAGCGAGGCGCATGCTGCGCTCGCCGGCGTGTTCGGCGCCGAGCGGCGGATCGAGCTCGGCTGGATCGTGGCGGGCGAGAAATTGCCCAAGGGCGCGGTCAAGCTGCTGCTCAACGTCGCGTTGCTTGCCGGCGACGCCTTGGTTCGCGGCGGGCGGCTCGACGTCGGGGCCGAGAATAATGACGATGCGATCGAGCTCGTAATCCGCGGCGAGGGGCCGCGCATCCTGCTCGATCCCGCGTTGCGCGAAACCCTGGCCAAAGGCACCAGCGAGGGCGCGGTCGAACCGCGCGCCGCCGGCGCCTGGCTCGCCCATAGCCTCGCCGCCGAGGCGGGCGGTACGATCCGCCTGTCCGACCCGTCGGACGAGGTCCTCTTGATCGGGATCACGCTGCCGCGCAAAGACTGAGCGCCGCAAATCCCGGGCCGTGTCGACTAACGCTTAACCCTTCGCTGCTAGGCCTTCGGTCATGGGTAAGGTCCAGTCGATCCAGGTGCTGCGCGTACTGGCCGTAATGGCCGTGGTCTATGCCCATGTCTTCACGACCGGCCGCGGAACATCGGGGGTCGACCTGTTCTTCGTCATTTCGGGCTTCATCATCGCCCGGGTGTCGAGCGACCGTCCGCCCGCCACCTTCATCAAGGCGCGGCTGTGGCGCATTCTTCCAGTCTATTGGCTCGCCGCTCTGCCCTACGTCGCCTGGCCAATTCTCTACGGCACGCCCGATTGGGCGAAGGTCGCCGCGACCATCAGCCTGTGGCCGGTGTGGGGCGGCGCCTATCAGCAGCCGCTGTTGCCCGTCGCCTGGTCGCTCTATTTCGAGATGCTGTTCTACGCCGCTGTCGCGTTGTGGCTGACCGGCAAGCGCTGGGCGCTTGGTGCCGCCGTTTTGGTCGTCGCTGCCGCGCTCGTCACACCGGGACCCACGACCGCGTTTCTGCTGAGCCCGATCATCCTCGAGTTCGTCGCCGGCTCTGCGCTGGCACGGGTGCGGAGTTTCCGGCTCGCGCTCCCCGCGCTCATTCTCGGTCTCGTCCTGCTGTTCGGTCCCGAACGGTCGTTCGAGGGCGTCACCATGCTCGACGGTTCGACCGCGTGGCTCCGGCTCGCAATGTACGGCGTTCCGGCAAGCCTGATCGTCTATGGCGCACTCGGCCTTGAGCGGTGGTTCGCCGAACCCTGGGCGAAGCCGCTGGTGCTCATCGGCGACGCGTCTTACTCGATCTATCTCACCCATTTGATGGCGGTGCGCGGGCTGGCTGATTGGTCGGCTCCGCTGCGCATGCTTGCCGCGATCGCGCTGGGCCTCGCCTGCTATTTCACGATCGAACGGACCCTCGGCCGTCCGCCGGCGCCGCGCAGAAAGGTTGTGGCGCCCGCCATCGACTCGCGCCCGGCACTCGCCGGGGAAGGCTAACGGCGCCTTAACTTCTTGCCTCTAGAGGCTGACCGACAATCAGGCTGGGTGACAATGGACGATCTGATCGCGGATTTCGTAGCCGAATGCAGGGACATGCTCGAAGCCCTGGGCGGGGAGATCGTCGCCTGGGAAGCGCAGCCCGACGACCGCTCGCGCCTCGATTCCATCTTCCGCTTTGTTCACACGGTCAAAGGCAATTGCGGCTTCTTTGAATTTCCGCGGCTTGAGGCGCTCAGCCACGCCGCCGAGGATGCGCTGGCCGACGTTCGTGCCGGCCGTCGCCAGGCCGACGGCGCCCTCGTCAGCGCGGTGCTCGCGGTGATCGATCGCATCGGCGAGATGATCGCCGCGATCGACGCCGGCGAGGACATGCCGGGCGGCGACGACAGTATCCTGATCGCCGCGCTGGCGCCTGGCGCCGAGAACAACGCTGCGCCGTTGGCGACTCCTGCCGCCGAAGTTCAGGGCAAGGCGACCGCGGCGCCACGCACGATCCGTCTCTCGGTCGAGTTGCTCGACCGCGTGATGAGCACGGTTTCGGATATGGTGCTGGCCCGCAACGAGCTCGCCCGCCGCCTGCGTGAATCGCAGTCCGATGTTCCGGTCGACGGCGCGTTTGAGCGCTTGTCGGCGATCATCGCCGAAATGCGCGACGCCATCACCCGGACGCGGATGCAGCGAATCGAGAATCTGTTTGTCGCGCTGCCGCGCATGGTCCGTGACCTATCGGCCGAACTCGGTAAGCAGGTCCTGGTCGATATCGAGGGCGGCGACGTCGAACTGGATCGCGAGATGATCGAAATGATTCGCGATCCGCTGACCCACATCATTCGCAATGCCGTCGATCACGGAATCGAGCTGCCGGCCGAGCGGCTCAAGGCCGGTAAGCGCGAGATCGGAATCTTGTGCATCTCGGCGCGGCAGTCGGGCAACCAGATCCTGATCGACATCCAGGACGACGGCCGCGGGATCGACGGCAAGCGGCTGGTCGAGAAAGCGATTGCCGGAGGAACCCTCGAAAAATCCGCCGCGGCGCAACTCAGCCCGCGCGAACAGCTTGCTCTGATCTTCGAAGCCGGCCTGTCGACCGCCCAGCAAGTAACCGCGATTTCCGGCCGCGGCGTCGGCATGGACGTGGTCCGTTCGAACGTCGAGCGGATTGGCGGCATCGTCGAGGTCGATTCCACGCCGGGGCAGGGCACGCGCATGACCTTGCGGGTGCCGCTGACGCTGACGATCATTCCCGCGCTCACGGTCTCCATTGGCAACCAGCATTTCGCGATTCCCCGCTCGGCGATCGACGAAATCGTCCGCGCCAACGGCGAATCGGTCACGCTAGAACAACTCGGCGGTGCCGGGATCGCGACCATCCGCGGCCGCCGCGTGCCCGAAGTCTCGCTCGCCGGAATTCTTGGTCTCGAAAGCGGCGTTGCCGAGAAGGATCGCACCCTGATCGTTCTCCGGCCCGCCGGGGGCGACGTTTACGCGCTGGCGGTCGATCGTATTCACGATCACGAGGAACTGGTGGTCAAGCCGGCCGCGCCGGCGGTGATGGCCACCGGGCTTTATGCCGGGACTACGCTGGCCGACGATGGCAGCCCGATCCTGCTGTTCGATCCTGCCGGACTGGCCGAGGTCGGCGGGGTGAAACTCGAAACTCAGGAGCGCACCGCCCGCATTGCCGAAGGGCCGGCGCTGGACACAGGTCCGCGGACAATCCCGGTGCTGTTGTTCCGCGGTCTCGATGGCGCCCGGCGCGCGGTCGGGCTCGCGGTTGTCGACCGGATCGAGGAAGTCGCGCGCGACGCGGTCAAAACCGCGGCGGGCCAGCTTCGCGTCCAGGTCGGCGAGACCATCCTGCCGCTGGCCGGCGCCCAGACGGCCGAACTCGGCGCCGAAAAGGTGCGGTTGTTCCGGCTCAACGACGGCGCGCACGAAATTGGTTACGCGTTCAGCGAGGTCATCGACTTCGCGACCATCGAGCACGATGTCATTCATGCCGACCGCCCGGGCGAGATCAGCGGCGTTTCGCTGATCGACGGCGAGCCCGCCGAGTTGATCGACGCGCACTGGCTGTTCGCCCATCATGTTGGCACGACCGCGCGGCTGGCGGAGCCGTTGGTGTGCCGCCTGCCGAGCGACGATCCGTGGATGCAGAACATGCTCCGGCCGATCGTCGAGGCGGCCGGTTATCGCGTCGTCGGGGACGACAGCGAGGTCGAGGCCGATTTGGTGATTGCGTCGCAAGGCGACAGCATCGGGTCTGATGAAGGACGGACAATCTGGCTGCGCACCGAGCCCGAGCCGACGGGCAAGAAGGACGCCAGCATTTATCGCTACGACCGGGCCGGTCTCTTGATGGCCTTGAAGTCGGCCGGGAGGGCCAAATGAACGAATTGCTCCTGGTCGTGACGATCGGCGGCGAGCGCGTCGCGCTTCTCGCCGGAGTCGTGGAAGCGGTGGTCGAGCTCGACACGTTGATCCCGGTGCCGCGCGCCGCGGCTCACGTCGCCGGTCTGTCGGCGCTGCGCAGTCGCGTGTTGACGGTGATCGATTGCATGCGCTCGCTCGAACTGGGGATCACCGATTGCTCCGACGGGATTCGCGAAGCCGCCGTCGTCGAGCTCGATGGTCACCATTACGCCTTGCTTGTCGACCTGGTCGAGGACGTGGTTGAAGCCCAATCAAACCCGGCGCCACTCCGCGCCGCGATGGGTCCAGGCTGGGAGCGCGCGTCGCTCGGCATGGTCGAAACCGAAACCGGGCCGCTGTTGCTGGTCGACGTCGCGGCGCTGGTCGGCGGCGTCGAGACCAAAGCAGCTTAAGCTCTTCGTTACTCTTGCCGTTTAGACAATGCGCAACAACGCGGGAAAGCCGAGCATGAAGAGCTGTTTGATCGTCGATGATTCCAAGGTGATCCGCAAAGTTGCGCGTCACATCCTGGAAACACTCGAATTCGAAGTCGAGGAAGCCGGCGACGGGCAGGAAGCGCTGACGCGGTGCGAGGCGAAGATGCCCGACGTCGTTCTGCTCGACTGGAACATGCCGGTGATGAGCGGGATGGAGTTTCTGAAGCTCCTCCGCCAGCGCGGCCATTCCGACCAACCCAAGGTCGTGTTCTGCACCACCGAAAACGACATGGCGCATATCCGCGCGGCGCTCGAAGCTGGCGCGGATGAGTATGTGATGAAACCCTTCGACCGGGAAACACTTCACATCAAATTGCAGCTCGTCGGCGTCGCCTGAGTTAGGGGACGTGGAGCGGGCGCTCGCCAGATCGCGGGAACGCCACCAGGCGCCGCGACCGACCCGCCGTCGGATCCGGCTGATGATCGTCGACGATTCGATGGTCGCGCGGGCGGTTTTGTCGCGCATGATCGAAAGCGATTCCGCGTTTGAAATCGCCGCCGTCGCCGGAAGCGCCGAGGACGCGATCGAGGCGCTTCACCAGGTCCGCGTCGACATCGTCATTCTCGATCTTGAGATGCCCGGCGCGGGAGGATTGAAATCGATTCCGCGGATCATCCGCGCCGCCGCCGGGGCCAAGGTAATGATCGTCTCCTCGCTGGCCGAGGAGGGCGCCGAGGAAACCGTCGCCGCGCTGGCTCTTGGCGCCGCCGACACGCTGCCCAAGCCCGGTACTGGGCGCTTCAACGGCCGTTTTTCGGAAATTCTCGTCGGCAAGCTCAAGGCGCTCGGTTATGCCGAGGCCCACTCTTCGATCGCGCCGCGGCTTGCCGCTGGAGTCCAGGCCCCGCTGCGGGCGATGCCCAGCGACCCGATCGAGGTCCTGGCGATCGGCGCTTCCACGGGCGGAATTCACGCCATCGGGGTGCTGTTCCAAGCACTGCCCAAGCGGATCGGCGTGCCGATTCTGATTACCCAGCATTTGCCGGTGCCGTTCATGCCGGTGTTCGCGCGCCAGCTGCGCGCGGTCACTGAGCGCGAAGTGCTGGTCGCCGAAGATGGTATGCCGCTCCTCCCGGACCGGGTTTTGCTCGCCCCCGGCGATGCCCATTTGACGGTTGACACTACCGACGATGTTCCTGTCGTCCGTCTCACCCACGCACCGAGCTCGAGCGGATGCATGCCATCGGTCGATCCGATGCTCGCTTCGATCGGCGCCGCCTATGGGCCGGGCGCGCTCGGCGTGGTCCTGACCGGCATGGGCCGCGACGGCGTTGAAGGGGCTGCGCGGCTGACCGCTAATGGTGGCTCGATTCTCGCCCAGGACGAGGCGAGTTGCGCGGTGTGGGGGATGCCCCGGGCGGTGCTCGAAGCCGGGCTGGTCAGCGCCGTGTTGCCGCCCGACAAAATCGCTCGGCGGATCGCAGCGCGCACGGACGAACCACCATGCAGATAAGCGACAGTTCGTCGCGGATTCTCGCCGGGTTGCTCGAAGCCCGGACCGGCCAGCAATTGACGATGAGCCGGCGCTGGCGGATCGAAACCGCGCTCAGCTCCCTGCTGCGCGAACGCGGGATCGCCACGCTCGATGAGCTCATTACGATCCTCGTCATGGGCAAGGAGCCCAATCTGTCGCAGCAGGTCGTCGAGGCGCTTCTGAACAACGAAACCTATTTCTTCCGCGACCGGGCGCCGTTTGACCTGCTTCAGCGCCATGCGCTGCCCGAACTCGCCAAACGGCGGGCGGAGACCCGTCGCATCCGTTTCTGGTCGGCCGGCTGCTCGACCGGCCAGGAAGTCTATTCGCTGGCCATGCTGTTCGCCGAAAGTCCGCAGGATTGGCTGGGCTGGACGGTCGACATTCTCGGCACCGACGTGTCCACCGGCTGCGTCGACCGTGCGCGCAGCGGCACCTACAGCCAATTCGAGGTCCAGCGCGGCCTCGGCATCAAGCAGATGATTAATTGGTTCGAAGAAACCGGTGACGGCTGGCGGGCGGTCGAGGCGTTGCGCAAGCCGGTCCGCTTCCAGGTCCAGAATATCCTCGAACCGCCGCCGCATCCGGGCGGCTTCGATATCGTACTGTGCCGCAACGTCTTGCTCTACCTCAGTCCGGATAAAAGGACGTTAGCATTCGAGCGGCTTGCGTCGGCGATGGCCGACGACGCCTGGCTGATGCTCGGCGCGGGCGAGACGGTGATCGGCCAGACGACCCGGCTCGGTTCGGACATCAACGCGCGCGGTCTCTACCGCCTGGTCGGCGCTGGCGCTCTGGTCGAGAAACGCTCGGGTGACCGCAGGGCTCCCGGCGGGGCTTGACCCGACCCGCCGGTTCATGCGCCATATCGCGCATGGACCTGGACTTCATCGAACGGCCCTCGCCGAATTTTGACGAGCGCGCGCTGCCGGTGTCAATGATCGTCCTGCATTACACCGGCATGCCCGATTGCGAGGGCGCGATGTCCCGGCTGACTTCGCCCGAGGCCAAGGTCTCCGCCCATTATTGCATCGACGAGGACGGCACCGTCTATCGGCTGGTCGACGAGTCGAAGCGCGCCTGGCACGCCGGCAAATCGCGCTGGCGCGGAGTCACCGATGTCAATTCGGCGAGCGTCGGGATCGAGATCGTCAATCCCGGCCATGAGTTCGGTTATCGTCCATTTCCCGACGAGCAGATCGCCGCGCTGATCCCCCTGGTAGCCGACATCAAGGAGCGCCATGGCGTTGGCCGTGGCAATGTCGTCGGCCATTCGGATATCGCCCCGGCACGCAAGGAGGATCCGGGCGAACTGTTCCCGTGGGCTGCGCTGGCCAAGCGCCGGCTCGCGCTGCCCAGCCCGACGCGCGACTTGATCGACCCGTTCTGGACCGACGCCGGGTTTCTGCTGGCGCTCGAACGCTTCGGCTACGATGTGACCGACCCGCAGAAAGCGACAATTGCCTTCCAGCGCCGCTTCCGCCCCGACCTCATCGACGGGATCATCGACGGCGAATGCCGGGCTAAGTTGCTCGCTTTGCTCCTGCCCCGGCCGCAATGATTCGGATTTCCGGCGGAGTTCGCCTATAGGCGCCGCGCCAGAGGGCCGGGCGGCCGCGGCCTCCGTGTAAGCGGAGGGCGAGGAAAGTCCGGGCTCCACGGAACTGCGGTGCCGGGTAACGCCCGGCGGTGCGCCCTAGCTTCGGCGAAGGTGCATCAGGGACAGTGCCACAGAAAGCATACCGCCCGCCTTCGGACGGGTAAGGTCGAAAGGGTGCGGCAAGAGCGCACCGCGGTCCTGGCAACAGGGCCGGCAGGGTAAACCCCACCGGGTGCAAGACCGAATAGGGGCGACATATGGGCCTGGTTCCGGCTCGTCGCCCGGGTTGGTTGCTTGAGGGGCGGGGCGACCCGTCCCCTAGAGGAATGGTCGCACAGTCGTGCTTGCGAAAGCGCGATGGACAGAACCCGGCTTACAGGCCCTCTGGCGAATTTTTCGTCATTGCATGGCGGAAGCGAGGCAATCCAGCGACGAACTGGATTGCGTCGTCGCTGCGCTCCTCGCAATGACGCTAGTGGAAGGTTGCATGGCGAAGCAGAAGAGATCGGACGACTGGGGATTCCCGCGCTGGCGGCCCTACGGCAAGGGGCGCGAGGCTGCGAAGTTGCGGCTGTGCGACCGCGACGGGTGCAGCGAAACCGGCGATCGCCCGGCCCCGAAGGCCCCGAACAGCAAGGACCGCTGGTATTTCTGCGAGGCCCACGCCGCCGAATATAACAAGAACTGGAATTACTTCGCCGGGCTCAGCCCCGAGGAGGCGGCGCGCCGCGAGGCCGAGGATGCGCGCGGGGCGGCCGGCTTCCGCCAATCGGCGCAGTGGAAATGGGCCGGTCCGGGCGACGGCACCCGCAGCCGCGACGAGATGCGCGCGCTCGACGCTCTAGAGCTTGAGAGCGACGCCGATTTCACCGCAATCAAGGCGGCCCATCGCCGGTTGGTCAAGGAAACTCACCCTGACGCGAACCCAGGCAACGCCGATGCCGCGAAGCGCTTCAAACAGATCCAGGCGGCCTACGACGTGCTGCGCCGGGCCGAGGAGCGCAAGGAAGGCAAAGCGGCTTAGGCGGCCGCGTAGCGCCGGGCGGTTTCCCGCACCAGTTCGATCATGTTGGGAACGCCCTGCGTCCGGTTCGCGCTGAGATGCTTGCCGAGTTCAAACGGGGCGAGGGTGGCGGCGATATCGAGTTCGGCCACCTCTGCCGCCGGCTTGTCCTGCACCGCCGACAGGATCAGCGCGACAATCCCCTTGGTGATCGCGGCGTTGCTGTCGGCGAGGAAATGAAGGCGGCCATCGTGTGCGGTCGGATAGACCCAGACGGACGCAGAGCAACCGCGGACCTTGGTTGACTCGGTCTTCAGCGCATCGGGCATCGGCCCGAGTTGGCGCCCGAGATCGATCAGCAGGCGGTAACGATCCTCACCGTCGAGCAGCTCGAACTCGTCGAAGATTTCGGTGAGGGAGGGCAGGCCGGCCATGCCGCGCCCGTACATCGCTAGCGGTCGCGGAGCGACTCGATTTCCTTGGCCAGGCTGTTCTCTTTCTCGACCGTGATCCGTTCGAGCACCTGAAGCCGCTCCTTGAGCATCGCCACTTCCTCGCGCAGACGCATGGTCTCGCCCGTGTCTTCTGGCTCGCCACGCATCTGGCGCATCGAGCGGACGGGAATGCCCAGCTTGTGCCGGATGATGGTGAACACGAACATCAGGATGAGGACGCCAAGGACGAATTCGAACACGTTCATCGTGACTCGTCCTCGGTTGGAATGCGATCCCGCTCACGCAGCGCCTCGATCTGCGTCGCAGTCTGGACCCCGCTATCGGTCGCAATTTTCTCGAGGACCCGTAACCGTGACTCAAGTCGCTCGACATGCTGGGCATATTGCGCGCTTTTCTCCGCGGCGAGCCCGGTCTGTGCCTGGATCTGCTTTTCCTTGATCCGCATCCACATCTTGAAGGGCGCGATGCCGATCGCGGCGAGGGGGATCAGCACCCATATCCAGCTTGCGATGTTGTTCATGTCAGGCAAGTTCCTCTTGTCTGCGCCGCGCCGACGTCATGTCGTTACGGCGGAAGTTTCCTTCAAGCCGTGGCGTCGTCGCTGGTCCGCGCCGCATCTCGCGCCAGACGCCGGGGACGCAGCGCTTCGATTTGGGCGGCCGTTTCGGCGCCGCGGTCGGTGACGATCTGTTCGAGGACGCGGACGCGCTGCTCCAGCTCGGTCGAGCGCGAGGCATATTGGGCGGCGATCTCGGCCGCCTTGCCCGCCTCGACTTCAAGCTTCTTCTCGCGGAATTTGAAGAAGCGGTTGAACATCAGCATCAGCATGACCGTCGGCAAACCGACAATGATCGTTGCCAACAATACGGCGGTCGGACCTTCCATCACGCGCTCTCCCTGATTTCGTGCGGTATCATTGCAGCTGTTCGATTTCGCGCGACAGCTTCGACGGTTGATCGGTGACGATCCGCTCGACCGTCTCCAGCCGGTCCTTGACCGATCCGAGCTCGGCCCGGAGCTGCGCATTCTCGCTGGTCAGCAGTTTGATCCGCTCCTGCGATTCGCGGTCGGTCTTCGGGTGGATCGCCATCCCCCAGCTGTTCTGCAGGGGATAACCATTCCTGATCCTGAGCCAAGTGTGCAGCAGCGATCCACCGACGCCGAGCGCGACGATCACCACCACCAGCGGCAGGACTTTGAGTACGAAAGAAAAGACTTGGACGACATCCGGATCCATTTGTTGCCCCTCCCGATGGGTTAGCGAAGCTGCTCGATCTCGCGAGCGAGCGTGCGGTTTTCGGTGGTTACATAACTTTCGATGTCGGCGAGCCGCCGGTCGATGTCCTTGAACCGGCCGCGGATGTCGCGCGTTGTGCGGGCCGGCGAGGCGCGCACGCCTTGCCAGAAGCGCTGGTCTTCGCGGTCGGCATAATCGAGTTCCCGTGGCTTTACCGGTGAGATCCAGCCGGCAATGAAGTAGAACGGAATGACCGATCCGCTGCTGAGGAACAGCGCCGCGATCATGCAGATCCGGACCAGCGTGACGTCGAACCCGGTATAATCGGCGATGCCCGCGCAGATTCCGTTGACCTTGCCGTTACGCTTGTCGCGATAAAAGCGCGTGCGGCTGGCCGGCTGCTCGCGTAGGTAGCGATCGTCACTCATTGTCACTCTCCGTCAACCAGCAGGCGCTGGGTGGAATCGCGGCCAGGCATGCATTGTTGGCGCCAATCAGGATTTTCGGCGGTCATGATGCGTTCGATCGAGCACAGACGATCATCGAGCCGGCGCGCGGCGTCGTGCAGCTCGTCGAGCAGCTTCTCGTCCGATCCGGTCAGGGTGGCGGCTTGCTTCCACTTGGTCACATAATGGAAGATCAGCCACGGCAGGCCGACAAAGATCGAAACGATCGCGAGCCCGCCGACGATATATCCAGCAACATCTTCCATTCGTTATTTTCCCTTCGCCTTGAGCGCGGCTTTCATGGCTTCCAGTTCGGCGTCGACCGACTCCGAGGATTTCAATTCGGCGATTTCTTCCTCGAGGCTCTTCGGCCCGGTCAGCCCCAGCGCGTCGGCGCGCCCTTCGGCGAAATCGGCGCGGCGCTCAAGCAGTTCGAAGCGCGAGAAGGCGTCTTCGGTGCGGTTGCCGTTCATGACCTCGCGCGCCCGGGCCCGGGTAACCGCGCTTTCGAAGCGGGCAGACAAGGCGTTCTGCCGAGCCCGGGCTTCGCGCAACTTGCCCTGGAGCTTGGCGATGTCGCCTTCGTAACCCTTGAGCGTGTCGTCGATCACCTTGAGCTCGGTCTTCAGACCATCGCTCATGTCGGCGGCTTTCTGGCGCTCGATCAGCGCTGACTTCGCGAGGTCTTCGCGGTCCTTGCTCAGCGCCAGCTCGGCTTTTTCAGTCCAACTCTTCTGAAGCTCGTCGAGCCGCGACATCGCGCGGCGCATTTCCTTGCCGTCGGCGATACAGCGCGCGGCCGATGCGCGAACCTCGACCAACGTCTCCTCCATCTCGAGGATGATCATCCGGATCATCTTCGCCGGATCTTCCGAGCGATCGAGCAGCTCGGTCATGTTCGCCGCGAAAATGTCGCGTGTTCGCGAAAAAATTCCCATTCCAGCACTCCGAATACATCGACAGGGCCCTGTCACTGCCAAATACTATACAAGAGTCGTGCCAGACCCAATGAAATCCCGAATTACTCAAAAAAGAGTGATTTTGCGAGTGTTTCCAGAGCGAAAATCCTTGCCAATTGGTGGGATTTGCCACCAACAGTCAGCACATGGAACGGGCCGATCAGTTTATCGGGCAAAGCTATGCCTTTCTCGACGCGGTCGAGCGGGCGAGCCGTGCCGCGCCGCTTAATCGGCCGGTGCTGGTCATCGGCGAACGCGGCACCGGCAAGGAACTGATTGCCGAGCGCCTGCACCATCTGTCGTCGCGTTGGTCGGGGCCGCTGATCGTCATGAATTGCGCCGCCTTGCCCGAAAACCTCATCGAAGCCGAGTTGTTCGGCCACGAAGCGGGCAGCTTCACTGGCGCCGCGAAGACCCGGCACGGGCGCTTCGAGGAAGCCGACGGCGGCACCCTCTTCCTCGACGAACTTGGATCGTTGTCTAGCCCGGCGCAGGACCGGCTGCTGCGCGCGGTCGAATATGGCGAGATCACACGCATCGGTGCGTCCAAGCCGATCTCGGTCGACGTCCGGATTGTTGCCGCGACTAATGAGAATCTCCCTTCCCAGGTCGATAAAGGCAAGTTCCGCGCCGATCTTCTCGACCGCCTGTCGTTCGAGGTTATTACTTTGCCGCCGCTGCGGGCGCGCGAGGGCGATGTCCCGCTGCTTGCCGAGCACTTCGGCCGCCGCATGTCGGCCGAGCTCGAATGGTCGAATTGGCCAGGTTTTTCAGCCAGTGCGAGCGCGGAGCTCGAAGCTTATCATTGGCCCGGCAACGTGCGCGAACTGCGTAACGTCGTTGAGCGCGCCGTGTACCGCCACGAAGACCCCGAGCGCGCGATCGACGAGATTCAGTTCGATCCGTTTCATTCGCCGTGGGCGCCCGGCGCGTCGACCCCGCGCGCCGTTCCCCAAGCCCCACCGCTCGAGGCGGATGGTGAGTCGGCGCCGCTGCATCTGGTCGAAACCGCGCCGCACGCACCCCCCGCCGACGCCGCGGGCGATTTTCGCGCGGCGGTCGCGGCCTATGAGCGGTCGCTGCTCGAGGATGCGCTCCGCCGCAACCGCTACAATCAGCGAGCGACCGCTTCAGCCTTGGGACTGAGCTACGACCAGCTGCGCCACGCCTTGAAGCGCCACAAGCTCCAGGACAGCGCGGCCTAGCGGTAGTTGGTCATGCACAGCAGCATCGGGATCGACAGCAAGGTGTTGATCCGCGACGCGAGCATCGCCGTCCGCGCCGACTTCGCCTTGGCCGCGTCATCAGCTGCGACCAGCCCGAGCGCGCGTTGCTGATTGGGCCAGATGATCATCCATACGTTGGCCGCCATGATCAGCGCCAGCCACATCCCGATGCCGATCAGCCGGGCGCTTTCCTGCAGGGTCAATGCCGGGATCAGTTCGTCGTACAGCCAGGCGAGGATCAGGCCGGTGAGCACCGTGAACGCTGCGCCCCAGCGGAAGTAGAACAACGCATTGGGCGCGATATATTTGGAAACGCCCGGTTTGAGTTCGGCGGGGATGTTCGGCATGGTCGGGATCTGGACGAAGTTGAAATAGTACAGCAGCCCGATCCAGGTGATCCCGAAGAACACGTGGAGCCACTGGAAAACGCCGATCCAGCGATCGCTCGCGCCTGGCGCCAGGCCGTAGCTCGGTTCGAGCATTACCAGCACCGCGAGGATTACCCCGATCGCCAGCGTCAGATAGAGATTTTCGAGAATTTTACCCATGTCGGCCCCCTTTGCCGCAACCGCTGCGTCAATCGTCGCTTCTAGGGTTGAAATTCTCGCGCGCGCAAGCATCTCGGTGGCTAAGGGTGGGGTGTGTAAAGTCGGGTCCGATCCCGGCGTTTGAAGGAGTGCCCACCGTCATGCCTTTCGTGCTGCCCGAACTGCCCTTTGCCAAGGACGCGTTGGCGCCCAACATGTCAGCGGAAACGCTCGATTTCCACCACGGCAAGCACCATCAGGCCTATGTCACCAAGACCAACGAACTGATTGCGGCCGACCAGGAACTTAGCGGCTCGTCGCTTACCCGGGTCATCCGCGAAGCCAACCGCACCGGCCAGGCGAAACTCTTCAACAACGCCGCCCAGCTGTGGAACCACAGTTTCTTCTGGCAATGCTTGGCGCCCGCCGAGAACCAGCGGCCGAGCGGCAAGCTCGCCCATTTGATCGACGATGCTTTCGGCAGCGCCGACGCGATGCTCGACAAGCTGCAGGAGGAAGCGGTCAATCACTTCGCCAGCGGCTGGGCGTGGCTGGTGCTCGATCGCGGGTCGCTGCGTATCACCTCGCTCCACGATGCCGATACGCCGTTGGTCCACGAGGGCATGGTGCCGTTGTTCACGCTCGATGTGTGGGAGCATGCTTATTACATCGATTATCGCAACGCGCGGCCGACGTTCGCCGGCGCGGTGCTCAAGAACATCGTCAATTGGGAGTTCGTGGCCGAGAATCTTGATGGCCGAGGCGAGTCCCGCGCCGACCAGCAGGGCGCCGAGCACCCGGAGTTGACCGCGTAATTACTGCTTCAAGCGGTAGCCGCTCTTAAACATCCAGGCGATGACGGCCATGCAGCCCGCGACGATAGCGGCCATGACCGCAACGCTAGCCCAAACCGGCACGTCGGCGACGGAGTAGAAGCTCCAGCGGAAGCCGCTGACCAGGTAGACGACCGGATTGAAGAGGGTGATCGTGCGGAACGGTTCGCCGAGCGCGTTGACCGAGTAAAAGGCGCCGCCGAGGAAGGTCAGCGGGGTGATCACCAGCATCGGGATGATCTGCAGTTGCTCGAAGTTCTGTGCCCAAACCCCGATCGCGAAACCGAACAGGCAAAAGCCGGTGGTGATCCCAAGCAGGAAGACAATCATCCACAGGGGATGATCGAGCTGCAGCGGAACGAACAACAGCGCGGTCGCCAGCGTGATAAGCGCGAGGATCACCGACTTGGTCACCGCCGCTCCAACATAAGCGAGGACCGCTTCAGAGCTTGAAATCGGCGCTGAGAGTAACTCGTAAATTGTTCCGGTAAACTTCGGAAAATAAATGCCGAAACTGGCATTGAAGATCGACTGCATGAACACCGACAGCAAAGTCAGTCCGGGAACGATGAAGGCGCCATAACTGACGCCTTCCATGGCCGTCATCCGGCTCCCCAACGCCGATCCAAACACTACGAAATAGAGCGCGGTGGTAATCACTGGGGTGATCAGGCTTTGCCACAGAGTGCGGCCCCAGCGCGCCATCTCGAACCTGTAGATGGCGGTGATCCCGTGGACGTTCATGCGTCCACCCTGGGCTGGTGAACCAGCTCGACGAAAATGTCCTCGAGGCTCGATTGGTGGGTCGACAAGTCCTTGTAGGCGATCCTCGCATCGCTCAGTGCCCGCATCAGCGAAGCGATGCCGGTCCGCTCAGCATGGCTGTCGAACTCGTAGCAAAGCGTCCGGCCATCCTCTTTGAGCCGGACATTCCACTCGGCGAGTTCGGGCGGCACTGCCGTAAGGGGCTCGGTAAGCATGATGTCGAGCGTCTTCTTGCCCATTTTCGCCATCAGCGACGTCTTGTCGTCGATGGCGATCAATTCGCCGCGGCTGATGACTCCGACGCGGTCGGCCATTTCCTCGGCCTCCTCGATATAATGGGTGGTGAGGATAATCGTCGTGCCGTCGGCGCGGAGCTGCCGAACGATGTCCCACATGTCGCGCCGCAGCTCGACGTCGACGCCCGCGGTCGGCTCGTCGAGGAACAGGATGTCGGGCTCATGGCTGAGCGCCTTGGCGATCATCACCCGACGCTTCATTCCGCCCGATAGATGCATCATGATCGTCTTGCGCTTGTCCCACAGCGACAGGCGTTTGAGCAGCTCCTCAATCTTTTTCGGATTGCGCGGCTTGCCAAACAGTCCGCGCGAAAAAGCCACGGTGCGAGTGACCGGTTCGAAGGCGTCGGTGGTCAGTTCCTGCGGGACCAGGCCGATACGGCCGCGGGCGTGGCGAAAATTGCTTTGCCAGTTCCTGCCGTCGACCAGCACTTCGCCGCCGCTCGCGGTGACGATCCCGCAAATGATGTTGATGAGGGTGGTCTTGCCGGCTCCGTTGGGGCCGAGCAGCGCGAAAATCTCACCGCGCATGATGTCCAAATCGATCGATTTCAGTGCGTCGACGCCGGTGCCATAGGTCTTCCGAAGCCCGCGGATGGAGAGGATTGGATCGCTCATTCGACCGGCGCTTCGCTAACGACGTCGCCTTTGCTCTCGGCGTCGAGGCCGTGGCGCAACAACATCGGGATATTGGCCGCCGCGAACAGCAGTGAAATGATCGGCACGCCCCACACCTTGGTGGTCAGCCAGGTATCGAAGGACAGCGTGGCGCGCATCACCTCATTGGCCGCGCCGAGCGCGACGAAGAAGATTGCCCAGTTGCGGCTGAGCTTGAGCCAGCCGGCTTCGTCTAGCCCCGGAAAAATCGGCCCAAACAGCCAGCGCAGCAGGGGCTTGCCGCGCAGTAGTCCGACAAACAACAGGACCGCCAGCACCGCATAATAGAGCGTCGGCTTCATCTGGATGAAGCGCGGGTCGCGCAAATAGAGGGTGATCGATCCGAACGTGAGGATCAGGACCGTCGACAGCAAGAGCATCGGCGTGACTTTGCGGAACACTGCGATCGCGGCACCAATGGCGATGACGACGGCGACCATGAATGCTTCGGTCGCAACCAGCGTGCCGTGGAGACCGCCGCCGGTCAGCCTGTAGGTGGCAAAGAACACTACCAGCGGGCCGAAATCGACCACCAGGCGCATGAAACCGTGCGGTTCCTTGGCTTCGCTCATTCGGGCGGCAGTCCGGCAATGGCGCGGGCGACTTCGCGCGGGTCGAACGGGCGGAGGTCGTCGACCTTCTCGCCGACGCCGATGGCGTGGATCGGGAGGCCGAATTTCTCGGCCGCTGCGACCAGCACCCCGCCGCGCGCGGTGCCGTCGAGCTTGGTCATGATGAGGCCGGTCACGCCCGCGCTCTCGCGGAACACCTCCACTTGAGCAAGGCCATTCTGCCCCGTGGTCGCGTCCAGGACCAAAAGGACATCGTGAGGGGCTTCGGGGTTGAGGCGACCGAGCACGCGGCGGATCTTGCTGAGCTCTTCCATCAGGTGCGACTTGTTTTGGAGGCGGCCGGCGGTGTCGACGATGAGCACGTCCTCACCGGTCGCGGTCGCCTGGCGGACGCCGTCGAACACGATTCCCGCGGCATCGCCGCCTTCCTTGCCCGAGATTACCGGCGCGCCGATGCGGTCGCCCCAGATCTGCAGCTGCTCGATCGCCGCGGCGCGGAAGGTGTCGCCGGCGGCGAGCAGGACGCCATAATCCTGCTCCTTGAGCCAATGGCCGAGCTTGCCGATGGTCGTGGTCTTGCCCGACCCGTTCACGCCGATCACCAGGATCACATGGGGACGGGGAAAGCCGAACACTTCCAGCGGCTTGGCAACCGGCGCTAAAATCGCCTCAATCTCTTCGGCGAGGATAGTGCGGAGGCCGCGCTCGTCGAGCTGTTCGAACCTACGCGCGGCGATCGCCTCACGGATGCGGTGCGACGCTTCGGGGCCGAGGTCTGAGGCGATCAGCGCTTCCTCGATGTCGGCGAGGGTCGCGGTGTCGAGTGCGGCCCGGCTGGTCAGGCCGGTGAGATTGTCGGCAACCTTGTCCGCCGTCTTCTTGAATCCGCCGCGCAGGCGGTCGAGCCAACTCATGCCCACACCGCCGTCATGCGGTCGCCGTCACAGCCGGCGATCCGAACCGCGCCGGCCTCACCGCGCTGGGCGCCGGCAAGGGCGATCGGGGCGAAATTGTCGGTGTGGCCGATCCCGTCGCCTTCAATCAACACCGTCTGATTGGTGCCGACCAAGCTACCGAGCCAATGCGAGCGGCGCTGTGCCGCGGCTTGGCGCAGGCGCGCAGCTCGTGCCTTCACGATTGGGTGCGGCACCTGTGGCATCCGCGCGGCGGGCGTGTCCGGGCGTGGCGAGAACGGGAAGATGTGGGCGCTAACGATGTCGCAATCCTCAAGCAGTTTCAGGGAATTGATTGCCATGTCCTCGGTTTCTGTCGGAAATCCGGCGATCAGATCGGCGCCGATCGTCGCATTGGGCCGCAGCGCCTTGATCCGCTCGACCGTCCGCACCGCGTCCGTTCGGCTGTGGCGGCGCTTCATCCGCTTGAGGACCATGTCGTCGCCGGCCTGGAGGGAGAGATGAAAATGCGGCATCAGCCGGGGCTCGCCGGTGATTAGCTCGAACAAGGCGTCGTCGATTTCGATACTGTCGATTGACGACAGGCGCAGGCGCTGAAGTCGCGGCTCGGCCGCCAGCAGACGTTGGCACAGGCTGCCAAGGCCACCCGTATAGTCTGTGATGTCGACGCCGGTCAGTACGATTTCCTTCGCCCCGCGCTCAAGCTCGCGGGCGACCGCGTCGCGGATGGCTGCGAAGGGCAGGGACCGGCTCGGCCCGCGCGCCTGCCAGATCGAACAGAAGGTGCAACGATGATCGCAACCGGTTTGGACCGCGACGAAGCTTTTCACCTTGTGGAGCAAGCCCGCGGGCGCTGACGTCATGACGCCATTCGCCGCAAAGGCGTTGAATTTGTGGGTATTTCTGACCACCCGCGAAACCTCTGGCATGGTCTCGAACGTTTGTTGGTCGAGTTCGGCCGCGCAGCCCGTGACGAGGATCCGTGCGTCTGGGCGGCGCTTGTAGGCGTGGCGGATCGCCTGGCGGGTTTGCCGCACCGCCTCGTTGGTCACCGCGCAGCTGTTAACGATGATCCAGTCCTCGCCGGCGGGGCCGGTCCGCGCGATCGTCTCCGCCTCGGCGAAATTGAGCCGGCAGCCGAGTGAGATGGTTTCGACGCTCATTGCAGCGCGTCCAGGTCGAGCTCGCCTTCGAACACATGCGTCGCCGCGCCGCGCATGCGGATCGACTGTCCCGGCGCCCAGCTGACGGTCAGGCTGCCACCCGCCATGTCGACGGTCACGGGCGATACCGCGCGCTTGGTGACGATCGCCGCCACTGCACTCGCGCAAGCGCCCGTCCCACAGGCGAGCGTCTCGCCCGCGCCTCGCTCGAACGTTCGCAATTTCAAACGATTATCGACATAGGTTGCGACGTTGACGTTGATCCGTTCTGGAAAGGCGGGATCGTTTTCGATCCGCGGTCCGAGCACGTCCAGCGGCACTTCGCGCGCGTCGAGCACGAAGAACACTAGGTGCGGGTTGCCGACGTTGAGCGCCATCGGATGTTCGAGCCCGTCCCACGCTATCGGCAACGCGGCGGTGTCCATCGCATAGGCGAGCGGGATATCGTCCCAGCCGAAGCGTGGTTCGCCGAGGCTGACTTCTACCTCGGCCCCCAGATTTTTCCCGTCGAGCAGGCCGCCATCGCTGTCGATCGTCTTGGCGCCCGTCAGCTTGACCACGCAGCGCGTGGCGTTGCCGCAGCTTTCGACTTCGCCGCCGTCGCTGTTCCAGATGCGCATCTTGAGGTCGGCGGTGTCGCTCGGCTCAAGCACGATCAACTGGTCGCAGCCGACGCCGGTGCGCCGGTCGGAAATGGCTTTGGCCAGGGCTGGGGTGATCTCGAACGGCGTTTCGCGCGCGTCGACGATCACGAAATCATTGCCGAGGCCATGCATCTTGTGGAAGTGGCGGCGCATTGGGCGCGTGACTTAGGGAGCGCGCCGACCTTAGTCCACCTCACGAGGGCATCATGCCAAGAGCCGCCAATGACGTCATGCAATCGATCATCTTCGCGGCGGTGCTCGATGGCCTCGCTGCGCTAAAACGCGGATCGGGCGGTCTGCCCAACCAGCTGCTGCGCGATGTTCAGGCGATTCACGCCAACGTGACCTTTGCCGATCTTCCCAAGGTGCTGCAGGATCAGATTGCCGAAAGCACGCGGGCGGCGTTCACTCAGTTGCTCAAGGAAGGCTACGCGGTCGGCCCGCGCCAGCAAGTGCAGGCCTCGCGGCCAATGGACCGGGTGCCCGAGCGCCCCCGCGACCGTCCCGGCGACCGTCGCGGCCCGCCGCGCGGGCCGGCGAGGGGTCCGCGCCCGGGTGGTCGCGGCAAGCCGGGCGGCGGAAAGCCCGGCGGTGGCAAACCGCGCGGTTGAACTTGCTCGGCTGAGCGGCTAAGCGCTCCAGCGTCCTAAGGACAGACATCGATGCGAGCGCCCGAGGGTGCGCGCCGGCCGACGAGGTTTCGTCCGCCGGCGTATTTTGCGTTTCGCGCCCCATATGGGCCGTTCGCATCGTTGAGGAGATTTGAATGTTCGACACCCTGAGCGATCGGCTCGGCAGCGTATTCGACAAGCTTCGCGGGCGCGGTGCGCTGAGCGACGCCGACGTGCGCTCGGCGATGCGCGAAGTGCGCGTTGCCCTGCTCGAAGCCGATGTCGCGCTGCCGGTGGCGCGCGATTTCGTCGACCAGGTCACCGAGAAAGCCGTTGGACAGGACGTGCTCCGCTCGATCACCCCGGGGCAGATGGTCGTCAAGATCGTCCACGACGCGCTGGTAGAGACGCTCGGTTCGGACACTGCTGAACTCAATCTCGCGGTGGCGCCGCCCGCGGTGATCATGATGGTCGGCCTGCAGGGCTCGGGCAAAACCACGACCACCGCCAAGCTCGGCAAGCGCCTCACCGAGCGCGAGCGCAAGAAGGTGCTGATGGCGTCGCTCGACGTCGCCCGGCCTGCGGCGCAGGAGCAGCTCGCTGTGCTCGGCCGTCAGGCCAAGGTCGATACGCTGCCGATCGTCGCCGGGCAGCAGCCGGTCGACATCGCCAAGCGCGCGATCCAGTCGGCCAAGCTGCAGGCCTATGACGTGGTCCTGCTCGACACCGCCGGCCGGCTCCACGTCGACGATCAGTTGATGGCCGAAATGAAGGCGGTCGCCACCGCCTCGCAGCCGGTCGAAACGCTGCTCGTGGTCGATGCACTAACCGGCCAGGACGCGGTCAACGTTGCCAAGGGCTTTTCCGCCGAAGTCGACCTCACCGGCGTGATCCTTACCCGCCTCGACGGCGATGCCCGTGGCGGCGCCGCGCTCAGCATGCGCGCGGTTACCGGCAAGCCGATCAAATTCGCTGGCGTTGGCGAGGCGATCGACAAGCTCGAAGCCTTCCACCCCGACCGCGTCGCCGGCCGTATCCTCGGCATGGGCGACGTCGTCAGCCTCGTTGAGCGCGCCGCCGAGACGATCCAGGTCGAAGATGCCGAAAAGCTCGCGGCCAAGATGGCCAAGGGCAAGTTCGACCTCGACGACCTCCGCTCGCAGCTCCAGCAGATGCAGCGGATGGGCGGCCTCGGCGCGCTCGCCGGGATGATGCCCGGCCTCAAGGGCATGAAAGGGGCGATGGACCAGGCGCAGGACTCGAAGGCGCTGATTCACATGGAAGCGATGCTGTCGTCGATGACCGCCAAGGAGCGGGCGCGGCCCGAAATCGTCAACGCCAAGCGCAAGATCCGGATCGCCAAGGGCAGCGGCACGACCGTCCAGGACATCAACAAGCTGATGAAAATGCATCAGGAAATGGCGACTGCGATGAAGCGGCTCAAGAAAATGGGCGGGTTCGGGAAGCTCGCCGCGATGTTCAGCAAAGGCGGGCTTGAAGGCGCGCTCGGCGGGCTGGCCCCACCCGGAGCGCTGCCCCCTGGCAGGCTCGGCGGCGGTGGCCTT
>Ga0207641_10000658_pt1 | contig 37707 bp, 52 predicted proteins | sample KBSSwiS62_FD_184306 | JGI IMG/M metagenome (GOLD analysis project Ga0207641, IMG submission 184306) | Switchgrass rhizosphere microbial communities from Kellogg Biological Station, Michigan, USA - KBS Switchgrass S6-2 (SPAdes) (version 2) | ecosystem: Host-associated > Plants > Roots >... | reverse complement strand
TCCGCGCCCGCCATGTCCGCGCCCACCAGGTTCGCGCCCGCCATGTCCGCGTCCGCCATGTCCGCGTCCGCCAGGTACGCGCCCGCCATGTCCGCGCCCACCAGGTTCGCGCCCGCCATGTCCGCGCCCGCCATGTCCGCGCCCACCAGGTTCGCGCCCGCCATGTCCGCGTCCGCCATGTCCGCGTCCGCCAGGTACGCGCCCGCCATGTCCGCGCCCACCAGGTTCGCGCCCGCCATGTCCGCGTCCGCCATGTCCGCGTCCGCCAGGTACGCGCCCGCCAGGTACGCGCCCGCCAGGTACGCGCCCGCCAGGTACGCGCCCACCAGGTTCGCGCCCACCAGGTTCGCGCCCACCAGGTACGCGCCCTCCAGGTTCGCGCCCACCAGGTTCGCGCCCACCAGGTTCGCGCCCACCAGGTTCGCGCGCCCCAGGTTCGCGCCCCGCAGGTTCGCCCGCGAACCGCCCTCTTCGCCTCGCCGCCACTTGCCGTGCAGATTGATGATCTCAGCCAATTTCGTTGCGTCCATTGTCCATCCTCCTATGTTGCGAACCGTTCCGGCAGGTGCCGGAACATGAATGCTGCCAACTCTTCGACCGCGCGCTGCACATCGCGCTTCATGCCTGGGTAGGCGTAGAACGGGAGGCGGTGGTACTCGGCCACCGTCACCTGACCTGGGACGATCTCGTCGTTGCGGCGCCGGTACCTGGCAACGAACACGTCGTACACGAAGCACGACGCATCGAACATCAGCAGATAGGCCCGCCACTGGAGGCTGTCGACGTACTTTTCGGCGTCCCACTTCTCGGTCAGCTTGTCGTCGTGAACCTCGCGCCCTCCGGTGGAGTCGCAGTGCCCAATTAAGGTCACCGTCCCGAGCGGCGTCTCGAAAGGCATCGCGGCCTGCATCTCGCGCAACGGTGGCCGAGACACGTGGAAGTCGGCCGAGAACGTGAACGTCCATCCGTCGCGGGTCGCCCCGTCGGCAACGCCGTCGTCAGCGTCCTCCATCAGCGCCGCGAATGCCTTCCCCGCCTCCATTTGCGGGTTCATCTTCGGGCCGTCGCGGAGCTTCGAGATCAGGCCTTCCAGCGTTCCCTCCTCGTCGTCCTTCCAGTGGCGCATCGTCTCCAGCTCGCTCACGTGGATGTGAGAACCCTCGAAGTCGCAACGGTCGTGCGAGCACCAGCGTTTCACGGCGCGGCCTTGGCGACCGCATCGCGGTAGGTCTTTGTCGCCTTGTCCAACTCGAACCCGAGGCCCTTGGCAGCCTTGGCGATCATCTGCCCAATGACCTTCGGGGCGCCCTCGGCCATCGCCGCGCCGATGATGCCGTTGAAGTCCTCAGGCGTGACAGCCTTCTCGATCTTCTCCGCCCACTGAGCCTGGGAGACCTTCTCGGCCACGTGGGCGGCACCCTGCTTGTTCAGCGCGGCCTTGGTGGCGGCGATGGCCTTGGCCAGGAACCCCGAGAACTCGGGTCCGGCATCGGGAACCATGAGCTTCGGGAGCTGGCCAGGGTTTTTCCCGAACGCGGTGTCGGTGGGCGAGAAGTTGAGCACCCGCTTCCCGCGCTCCAGGGACTCCGACCCCATCATGTCGGCGCTCTTGTAGACCTCGTTCTTCGATGCCCCTTGCATGTCGAGGCGGGTGATCAGTTCGTCGCCCTTGCGCTGCTCGTCGCTGTGACAGACCAGCACCACGTCCAGGCCGATGTACTGCAGGTTTTTGAGCCACTGTGTGAACGTCGTCTTGAGGGCGCCGAAGCCAGGCAGCGAGAGCCCGCCGTTGCGGTTCGCGTTCTTGGGGTCCTCGGCAATCAACGTGGCCCCGAGGCAATCGAGCGCGCGCCCCGCGGTGTCGACGATGACCGTCTTGTATCCCGCGAAGTCCGCCGCGGTGAGGTTGCCGACGTCGCTCCACTGCTGAACCAGCGAGCAGTCCCCGCGCAGCGAGCCCGCCCGGTACACCCCGGCATCAAACGCCAGGCACAGGGGCTTTTCGGCGGTGAACGCCAGGGAGGTCTTTCCGATGCCCGGGTCGCCGTGGATGCAGACGACCAGCTGTTTCACTTCGATGGGGTCTGAGGACTTGGTGATTTTGATCATTGGGTGCCTTCGTTGGTGGAGTTACATTCGTCGCAAAGTTCGACCACTCGCCCGTGGCCGCATCGGGGGCGCCGCAACAGCGCCTTGTTTCGCTCAACGAGCCGGCGCTCCAGCCACTGGGTCAGGATGTCCGCGAACGCGAGCATGCCGATCCAGGTGCCGATCAGAAGCGCCGTCGCCACGGCCTGTCCGGTGGTCACGCGCGCTCCAGCCATTCGACCGCTGCCGCCAGCGCCTCGCGCCGCGTGGGCTTGCCGGCGTAGACGTAGCGAAACTTCCCCTCGAGGGTCACCTCCACCGTCCACGCGTTGGGCTCGGCCTGCATCAGGACGATCGTCACGGGAGCGGCGAGAACAGGCGTGACGTGCTTTACAAGGCACGGCGTAGAGACGGGCGTGGCCGGGCACCCGGCGCCACTGCACGCCTGGCAGAAGCGGCTGGTAAGCATCGCGTCCCTGCCAACGCACCAACATCCCGCAGTTCCACAGTTCACAGCTTCCCCCGTGCGTCGGTCCCGTTGTCCCCGTCGCAATCCGTGGCAGCGAGCCCAGCGCGCTCCAAGATGCGCCGGTTGCGCCGCTGGTTCGCGAGCACCTCGGCCACCGACGCGCCAGGGGAGGCGAACTGAACCTCGCCGTACACCAACTCGCGCATCGTCAGCGACTCGGGCGCCGTCTCTTCGCTGTCGACGGGCGCCTCCACCACGCCCCGCGCCTCGTCCATCCCCCGATCGTAGTCCGCCTTCAACTGCGCATGTGCGCGCTTCGCTTCCTCGTTCATTTGGTCACTCCCGTGGTTGGGTGTTTGCGAATCAACCTGACCACCTGACAGTAACCGAGCCGCGCTAGCACTGCAAGCGAAATCGTATTATTCGGTCGCGCGACCGGAAATAGCTCGTTTGGCAGCCTTTACGGCGTTCGCGGCCACCGCACCTTTGCGGGCCATCGCGCGCCGGGCCTCCTGGGATAGGGTGGCCATGCGAGCGCGCCCGCCAGCGCTGTGGAAGGCGCGGCGTTCCTGGGCGAGGGCAGCCTCAACGGCCTGGGCGATCTCCTGCTGTCGTGATTTCCTGGGGGGCATGGCCTCTACTCTATCACGGTTGCGGTGCTGGCGACCGGCGCTTACGTCGGTCCTCTGCGGCTTCTCGCTTGAGCACCTCGGGATCAACGGTGCGCTCTCCGCATGCGTCGCAGAACTTCACGCGTGGGTCGCGGCGCCAGGGCCTGCCGAGTGCGCCGTTGCACCACCAGCACTGAGACCAGCTCACGGCTTGCGCCCCTGGGCATCCTGCGCCATCAAGTGCAGGTTGTATCCAGCGTCGTCCTTGACGGTGCCGATGCGAGTAACCTTCCGAGCTTCTCGCTTCGCCGCTCTCGCCGCCGCTTCCGCGCGCTGGGAGGCGATGCGCTTCCGGTCGGCCTCCTGCTTCACCGATCTGAATTCGCGATACAGCTCGTAGTTGACGCACTTGAAGACCGTGCCCTCACGGACAACGCGCCGGCCTTCGTTCGTGGGCGTGCGGCTGCCCGCGTCGGGCGACATGAGGACAGCCAGGGCCCTTTCGAGGTAGTCACGTGGCAGGTTAAGCACCCTGGCGAGAGCCTTCTCGTTGGGGGTGTCAACGATGCCGTACTGATCGGCAATGGCAAGCATCGAAAGCCACACCAAACGCACTTCCGGAGCCTCGTCCCACAGTGAACTGGTTATCAGTTTTGAACCGTATATCTTCACGAAACCATTCGGCATGCGCTACTTGTAGCACGTCGAAGCTACATGTTCAATTGCGACATGTAGCAATGTCGCCTCAGAAGCAGAAGCAGATTACGACCACGACGGACCCCCTGTTGTTGGACTTCGATGGACATGTCCGGTTGTCTTGGACGGAGCAATCAGCTTCTAGGGCAGGTGCTTCGAATAGAGTTTCCGGTCGTGCGACCAACAATGGACACGCGCAGGCCTCACGGTAGAGACATCGAAACACCAGCCGCTAATAGGTGCCCTAGGTGGTCAAGGTGGGTATACTGGGGAAGATGAGAAAAATCAGCTCCCTGGCCACGAAGCGGAACGCAGCGAAACGAGCCCAGGCGAAAGCCGAGCTTCCCCCGAACCCCATGATGGTCACGTGGGAGGTCGAGAAGAGACCCACGGACGAATGGCTGGCAGAGAACGGAGCCGACTGCCCCGACCTGCCGCCCGACGAGCACATGATCGTCGGGATCAACGTGTACCTGCACATGGGCTTCCCCCAGGTCGGCGTGCTGCCTGCGAACTGGAAGCGCGGCCGCGTCCTGCTGTGCACCTGGGAAGAGCAACCGTACCATCGCCTCGAAGCCGAGTGCCGGGCGGACGCAGGGCTACCCCCGATTCCGCTCAAGGACACGGTCCCGTTCGTGCGCCCCGGCGCCGTGGACATCGTGAAGCCGCTGCAGGACGCGATCGACAAGTTTCACGACCCCACGCAAGACCGCTGCTCCACCTGCGGGGCGACCGCGGCCGACCACACGGACGGTCACCCGTGCACGACCTTCGCGGGGGCACCCGATGCCGCTTAATATCGACTGGAGCGACGCCGAGAAGCGGGAGAAAGCGATCATGGCGTGCGTGTCGGAGGCCAACCGCCAGATCAACAACAATCCCACGCCCGTCAGGATCGCTGCTGCCCTCGGAGCAATCGAGCACCTGTGGGTCATGATGGCCAACCAGCTGGCGAAGGACCCCAGTGGCCATCAAGCCTGACACCCTCCTGGCGGACGTGATGTCCCGCCTCCTGTACCTGCGCCAGCTGAGGGCCGCCGCGCTGGAGGCATTCGAGCGCGTGACCGATAACCGCGAGCGCGTGAGGACCTCCGACGTAGGCAAGCACGTGGCCGACAAGATGGGCCGCAACGTGAGCGGCCACTTTCAGCGTGACATCGAGGACGCGCTGGTCAACGTTGGGTGGCGCAAGGTGATGACAGGAGGCGTGCCGTTCTGGAAGGGAGTGAAACGACGATGATGCGCCTACTTGGAGGCAAGTGGTTTCGCATCCTGGCCCTGCGACCACAGGACACGCCCCGCCTCGTCCCACCACCAGCCGCCCAGGTGCAACCCGAGCGGAGCAAGTGGGACTTCTCGGGCAACTACGTGAGCTACGGCGAGCTGACCCCAGCGCAACGGGAGACCATCGGCAAGCTCCGGGCCGCTGACGAACGCTACGTGCCGGCCAAGCGGGACGCCGACCTGTCACCCGAGGACCTGGCCGAGCTCAACCGCCTGCGAAGCGAGGTGGGCGAGTATTCGTTCCACGACTGGCACCGGCGCGGCGACCCATGCCCCACCTGCCAGGGGAGCGGCACCGTCGACTCGGAGCACGGCGCCCGGTACGCCCACCCATGCCCGGAGTGCACGACATGAGCAGCCTTTGGATCCCTGGCCCCCTACCTGGCCTCAACGAGCTGATCGCCGCAGCCAAGGGCGCCGGTGGTACCGGGCGCGCCTACTCCCGCCTGAAGCGGCAGTGGACCGATACGGTGTGGGCGCTGGCGAAGAGCGCGCGGCTCGAAAGCTTCGAGACACCCGTGCTGATCACGTTCGAATGGGTGGAGCGCGACAGGCGGCGCGACCCTGACAACGTCGCAGCAGGAGGGCGCAAGCTCATCCTCGATGGCCTGGTTGCAGCTGGCGTGCTCAAGGGCGACGGCTGGTCCCACGTCCGAGGCTGGACAGACGACTTCAGCGTGTTCGCCAAGTCGCCAGGCGTTACGGTGACCCTGGGGGTTCTCGCATGACACGAGAATGGGCGGCCCGCCTCAAAGCGAGCGGGTTCGACGACTTGGAGTGCCCCGACGGCTCACTGTCCAACCGAGGCAAGCCGCACCCGAGCGACGCAGCCGGCGACCTGCGCACGCAGGACCTGGCCGCCTACAACGATTGGGCACGTGGCGTCCTGTGGTCCCGCAAGTGGAAGAGCGACACGGACCGTATGATCTGGGAGGCCCACTGCGAAGGGATGTCGGTGCGGGACATCATCGACCTGGGATACTCCCAGCGGCGCATCATGCGCGTGTTGCACGAGGTCACGGAAGAACGAACGGCACCCAAGAAGGAGATTCAATGGCAAAGCCAAGACAGACGACAGCGACGCGCAATCAGCCGAGCCTCGGAGGCACTCTTGCTCAAGCTGGCGAAGGGGTTGTTGACCCGGATGAAATCGTCGACGCCGGGCTGAGGTTCATGGCCCGCGACCTCCAGCGCATCGAGGTGCGGCTGAAGCTCGAGAACCGAGAACCAACGATGGACGAGGCCGCCACGGTGGCCAGCTACGCCCGCAACGCGGCCAGCATCAAGCAAGCCCGCATCCGACCGGGCAGCGGAGCCTACGCGCGCTGGGGGAACAAGACCGTCGCCCAGCTGATGGAGGAGATGCGGGAGGATCCCGAGCTGATGCGCGAGCTGGCGGACGCGCTGGGAGGTGCCCGGTGACCAGGGAGTGCGGGCGAGTGGCGAAACCGAACGCCACAGACGTTTACATCGGAGACTTCCTTGCCCAGCGCTTCACCGAGTGGTTCACGTTCAGGCGCGTCTATTGCTCCCGGACGTGCCGGGACTTCCGCGCTCACGCCCTCGGCGTCCTGGCATCCGCAGCGCTCAAGCACGGCGTGCTGCTGGAGTACGAGGTGGGAGACTTCCTGGCCTGCACTGAGAGGCTGATGGGACTGGACGCCGTCCAGGTGGCCCGCGAGGGATGGGCCACCGACCCGCTTGCCGTGGTCCACGTGTTCCAGGCCGTCGCATCCCACCGCATGGGCCTACCCAACAACAAGGCGTGGGTCTACGATGTTTGATTTCCGGTCGCGCGACCAGAAATGACCCCCGTCGTTGCAGCGTTCGTTGGCGCCCTGCTCGAAGCGAGGGGCAAGCACGCCCGCCGCGTGGCCATCCCGCGCGGGTTCACCGCTCGCGCCCTGTGCACCACGCCCGACGGGAAGCTGCACGAGCCGCAATACAAGGCCATCATGGACGACGCCCGGTATCAGGCGTGGATGGCCAGCCGACGCGGAGGAAAGACGACGGGGCTTGGGCGACGCTACGCCCTGCGAAGCGTGGCGAAGGATCGGGGAAAGCGCCTGTACCTGGCGCTGACGGGCGGGCAGGCACGCGACGTGATGTGGGAGCCGGTTTGGAAGCCGCTGCTGTTGGAGCAAGGACTGTCGTGCGAGCACAACGAGACGCGGATGCTGACCACGTTCGCGAACGGGTCGATCGTGAAGTTCGGTGGCACCGACGACATCAGGACAATCAAGAAGGAATTGGGAGCGGGGCTTGACGAGGCCGCGATCGACGAGTGCTTCCCCGCGGGGACGCTAGTGGACGGCAGACCGATTGAATCACTGCGCCCAGGAGACGTCGTGATCTGCGTCAACCACGCGACAGGGACCGTCGAGCGGCGCGAGATACGCGCGACGATGTCCAAGGTATCAAGGGCAGGATTAGTGACACTGGTCCTGCGGGGCCGTATAGTCTGCTGCACGCCGGATCATCCGGTGTTCGCGAAAGGCAGGGGATACGTCCATGCAAAAGACCTTAGGAACGGGGACCTGTTGTGTGTGCGGAGGACCAGCGGCGGGGCTGCGCGTGACGTGCAGCCGGGCATGCCTGGGAGCCCACAGGAAGAAGCTGTCGACGGGGAATGCGTGGCACACGCCAGAGGGAAACGCCCGGACCGCGGCGGCAAAGAGGAAGGCGAACCCCATGCACAGCCAGGTAACACGGGACAGGGTGAGTGCGGCCTTAAAGGCGATCGGGCACCGGCCGAGAACTCGGGGAGGAAATGGCACGGGGATGACCGTTCCGCAGGCGCACCTGGCGCGTCTGCTGGGGGATGCGTGGACCGTGGAATTGGCCATCCCGACGAAGATGCCGCGCGGGTCGGGGTATCCGACCTGTTACAAGCTGGACCTTGGGAGTCGTCAGTTGATGACGTGTATCGAGGTCGATGGTCAGAGTCATGGCGCACGCAGGGCGCAGGACGAGAAGAAAACGTCGTTCTTGAGTGGGCTCGGTTGGAAGGTGATCCGATTCACGAACCAGGAAGCGCTGGAGTCGTCGTCTACAACCTTGACGTCGATGGGGCTCATACCTACTTCGCCAACGGCGTCCTAGTTCACAACTGCCAGGACCAGCCCGACGCGCTGCTGACCGACCTGGCCGGCCGCATCCTGTCGAACACCCTGACCGACCGGTGGGGCACCCTGATCCTGATGGGCGTGGTCCCCGAAGTGGAAGCCGGTTTCTGGTGGGACATCTGGAGCAAGTCCAACTACTCGAAGCACAACTTTTCCCAGATGGAAAACCCGTTTCTCCCGCACGCGATGGAGGAATTGCTCGACTACTTGGCCCACAACCCCGGCCTCACGATCGACAGCCCCATCATCCAGCGCGAGCGCTTCGGCCGTTTCAAGTTCGACAGGACCCTGACCGCGTACACCTACACCCCCGAGCTCAACGGCTACGCTCCCGAGCTGCCCGAATGGTTCGCCGGCGTCGAGCAATGGATGGCCGACAACTACCCCACCGCCAACGTGCCGTATCTCGAGCGCACCCAGGCCCCCGCCAGCGGGGCGGCGCGGTTCGGCCTGCTGGCCAGCGTCCCGCACACGGGCATCACCAGCTTTGCGGCCTCGGTGGACCAGGGGCGCGGCGACCGGGTGTCAATCAACGTCATCGGATGGGGCAGCGATACGGACGAGGTGCAGCACGTGGCCGAGTACTCCACCCCGCGTAAAGCCCAGCTGGTCATGAGCCAGATCGCCCCGGTGATGGCGCTGTTTCAGCTGCACTACGACATCCAGTCGTGGTCGATGGACGGCGTGGTCAACGAGTTGGACACCCTCGATAGCGATTACGGTATCGGACTCGTGCGCGCGCCGCTCAAGGCGGATATGCCGGGGCAGGTGCGCCGACAGAACGACCTACTGACCACGGGAAAGGCACAGGTGATGGAGGGCAGCGCCACCGAAGAGGACCTCACCAAGGCCCGGTGGAACAAGGACGCTCGCGCCAAGGGACAGTACACGTGGGCCAGCCAGTGGCACCCAGACCCAAGCGAGTCCTGGCGGTACGCGCACGCGCTCTACCACTCGGAATACGTGGCCCCTGAGCCCGAGAGGCCTGCTAGCGTGGTGAAGCGCGAGAAGGCCGAGAAGCGCGCGGTGCGGAAGCTGAACGAGAAGGTCGGCCGGCGATCGGTCGAGCAGGACGAAGAGCAACTATTCGAAGGGGAGGACGACGAATGGACCTAGATGGATATTGCAAAGACAAGAACTGTGCACTTGCGGCAGTCCACGCGGCGCACCTGACACCAGCCGTCGTCAGGGACACGAAGTTTTTCCAGGGTGACCGCGACGCGAGGGCGGAACCAAGGGCCGTCCGTCCAGGCGACACGGTGCCCTGTGGTCGCTGCGACGCCAAGGGCTACACCTGGTCCAGCGAGGGCGGGCACCGTGTGTGCAGCGAGTGCAAGGGCACGCGGACGGGGGTCGTGAAGTGATCCGCCATGACCTTGACGAGGCGTTCTGGCAACTTGGGGGCACCCAGTCAGATCAGCCAGGTGTCGCTGGCCAAGGGTTGACCTTGCGAGAGACCGCGGACCGCATCGCGGAGGTGACCAGCGAGATCGAGCAGGCGCAGAAGCGAATGGCGCGCCCGATGATCGTCCGCCGCGTGGTCAGCTTCCAGCCCCTGGTCCTCGGCCAGACGCTGTCGGTTCTCGCGGCCTGCGACGACGGCACGTGGTGGACGTGCGCCGTGCCATCGCCGATGGACATCGAGCCGCCCGCGTGGCGGCTGACCAAGATCCCTCCCATTCAGGACGCTAAGGTGACCCCATGAAGAAGCGCAGCCACAGGAACACCTCAAGGCTAACGGCGAAGGAACGGGCGGAAGCATACTTCGCTGCCCGAACCCTGAAGGACGCCGTGACGTTGCTTCCAGTGCTCCAGGCCCACGCGCGCGACACGCTGGCGCGGTACAAGCGGCGGCAGAAGACCACCAAGGCATGAAACGCCGTGGCTTCCTGGCTGCCCTCGCGGCGCTCCCGTTCATTGGGCGGCGGGCGAAGGCTGCGCCGTCTCTGGCGGCGATGGTGGTCGATGTCGGCGGAACATACGAGGCTTGCGCGTACGAACGAGGAATGCTCATGGACCGCGGCGGCAAGCTATATTGGGATGCGCCGGAACCGTGGCGCCCGGCCTTCGTGGTTACCGCCGTGGACTACGAAAAGGGAACGATCACGATATCGAGCCTCCCGGCGCCCTGAACACGTCCTGGCCCTTGCGTGAAGCGCCCACGCACCGAGAAGGCCATCGAGCTGGCCGAGCTTCTGTCCGTTCTCGCTGAGCACCCCCGCGTCGCCTCCTGCACCGTCGGTGACATGGTCATCACGATGCGAGACGAGGTATTTCCGGTCGCGGGACCGGAAAATGTCGGAGGGCTCACAGCTGAGATGGACGGGCTTGACCTGCCGGCCGATGCGCCCGACCCTCGCGAGCTGATCAAGGCCGTCTACGAGCGCAAGATGGGCCGCCAGGCCCGTAGCGGCAAGGTGCCACGGTGAAGTCCAAGCCCATCAAGGCCGCGGGCAAGAACGAGACGATCTCGCACCACGACTACAGCGGCAACAGCATGAACACTAGCGGCGGCCCTCGCCCTTGGTGGCCGTACGAGGGGCGTCCAGACGACGAGGACACCGGGCGTGCCATGATCGACACCGCCAAGGCCATCGAGACCAGCCCCGGCGAGCAGCAACGGCAGGACCTGAACCTGCTGTTCGGCAGCATGTACGAGGGCAAGCCGCTCACGAACCTCTACCAGTACGGTGGCCAGGTCGCCGCAGGCGGTGGGGTCGCGATGGGCAACGCCACGGGCGCCATCACGTGGAACGTGACCCGCTCGGTGGTGCAGACGGTGGCCTCCCAGGTGAGCCGCAGCCGGCCGCGCGCGCGGTTCGTGACCAGCGGGGGCGACTACCGCCAGAAGCGCCGGGCGAAGAAGCTCACGCAGCTGAACGACGGCCTTTTCCACATGTGCCGCGTCTACGAGAAGACGCAGCAGGTGTTCATCGACTCGGGAGTATTCGATATCGGGGCGATCGAGGTGGACCGAGACGGCGACGTGCCGGTGGTCAACCGCGTGTTGGCCTGCGAGGTGATGGTCGCCGCGAATGACGGCATTTACGGCGAGCCGCGGTCGATGTACCGCCGCCGTTTCGTGGACAAGTTCGTTCTGATCGCCAAGTTGGGCAAGAAGGCAGGCAAGGACGCCATCGACGCCATCCGCGCGATGACGCCCGCCAACCCGGTGAACGACGGCAGCCAATCGAACCTGATCGAGGTGTTCGAGGCGTGGCACCTTCAATCCAGTGAGGGTGCCGGCGACGGGCGGCACGTGATCGCCATCGAGGGTGCCAACGGCACGCTGGTCGACGAGGAATACGAGCGCGACTACTTCCCGATCATCCTGTTCCCGATGGACCCGGCGCTTGCGGGGCCGTACGGCAAGAGCGCAGCCGACACGTTGTTCCCGATTCAGGTGGCCATCAACACGCTGTTGGACAAGATCGCCAAGGCCCAGCACCTCGCGTGCGTTCCACGGGTTGGGATCCCGATGTCCGCCAAGCTCGGCACCTTGAACAACGGCATCGGAGCCCACTACCGCTTCAGCGGCACCCAAGGCGCCATCTTCAGCAGCCCCCAGGCGCTCTCGGCTGAGGTCTACGAGCACCTCGAGCGCCACTACGAGAAGGCCTTCGCCCTGTACGGTGTGAATGCCCAGGTAGCCGCCGGCCAGAAAGAAGCTGGCCTCACCGCCGCGGTGGCCATTCGGGAGTCCCTCGATATCCAGACGGCCCGCTTCGCCGTGCTCTCCCAGCGGTGGGAGCAGCTGCACATGGACATCGCCCGCCGCCTGACCGACCTGGCGCGCGAAATCTACGGCGACAACCCCGCGGCGGTGGTGGCGGCGCCGGGGACCAAGTTCCTGGAGACCGTCAGCTGGAAGGAAATCGACCTCAAAGAGGACCAGTACGTAATCCAGCCGTATCCGGTCTCACTGCTGCCGGCGACGCCGCAGGGGAAGATCGACAAGATCGGCGAACTGGTGGCCCAGGGCATCTGGACCGCGAAGCGTGCCGAAGCTGCGCTGGATGACCTCGATCCTGATTCGGAGATGGACGCCGCGCGCGCAATGGAGAACGACATCGAGCGCATGTGCGACGACATGCTGTGCGACGGGAAGTACGAGGGACCTGACCCGACGATGGACCTGGCTGTCTGCCTCACCAAGGCCAGCGAGTACCTGTCCATTGGACGCGCGAGCAAGCCACGCCCGCCCGAGAAGCACCTGGACCTGCTGTATCGGTTCTTGGACGACGTGACCGCGCTCCAAGCGCTGATTGCACCGCCTGCGCCAGCTCCAGCCGCAGCACCGGCGGCACCGCCCGCGGCGCCCGCTCCGATGGCCGCGTAGTTTCCGGTCGTGCGACCGATATTGTGCGCGCGGCACGCGGGCGTGAGCCGAAGACCGGTCAATTGCCAGGGCTGTCCTGGTTATTTACGTCCGGGATTGCTCACGCCCGCGCCGGCTGACTCGCCGGTGCTGCCGTTTGCCAAGCCCAGTGTACACGCCTGGGCCGTTGCATGTCGAAGCACAACGAGACCCGTTCAACCGCTCCCGTCGTTGCGGGAGCACAGGATCCCAACGCTGCGAAGCTCGCAGCCCATGCCGCCGGCGTTCACGCCGCGGCACTGTCGAAGGCCGCCGTGCCCAAGGTGGCGAAGCCGCGCGAAAACTACATGCGGGTCACGCACCCGCACGACGCCGAACGGCTGATGAACCTGGGCCTGCTGAACGAGCAGGAGATCGCCCTGTTCAAGAAGCCCGTGGACCAGGGCGGCAAGGGCCTCCTGCCCCCGGACCCGGTGGTCGAAGAGGACATCGGCGACGCTCCCGCCGAGACCGACGAGGACGTCAGTCCCGAGGTTGAGTGATGCGACAGATTGCAACGTCCTACGACGGCGCCGGGTACGAGATCCGGTCGTGCCGCGTCATCTGGCCTAACAAGACAGAAGGCCAGGGGGCACAGCTCACTGTCGATGGGCTGGAAGTCGCTGCCGGTGACGGCATGGTCTTTCGATCGTTCGCCGATGCGCGCCTTGCTGCACGTGAACTCCAGTTGATCCGCGTCCCCGAAGGCAGTCCTGCGTTCCTCGACTGGAGGACTGAGTAATGGCTGACGAAATCTCAGCTGACGGCGGTGGGTCGACGGGCGACGAAGCAGCGCCCGCCGGCACCGATCCGTCCTTCGAGGAAGCGCTCGCCGCGTCCATCGCAGAGACCGGTGGCGACGAAGAGGGCACCGCCGAGGGCGAGGCCGCGCTCACTGACGACGAGAAGGCCGAGGGTGGCGAAGATGCCGTTGCCGAGAAGCCGAAGGCCGACGAGCCCAAGAAGCCCGAGAGCGAGGCGACCGTCAGCGAGAAGAACCGCAAGGAGTTCGCGGCGCTGGCCCGCGAGCGCGGGAAGCTGAACGAACGGCGCGCCGACATCGAGGCTCGCGAGAAGCGCATCGCCGCCGAGATCGAACCGCAGGCCAAGGCCTTCCAGGACGTGCGTCGGCGCATCCACGAGGACCCTCACGGCCTGCTGTTGGAGGCCGGCGGCGAAGCGCTGGTGGACAAGTTCCTCGATCAGTGCCAGCAGCGTATCAAGTCGCCCGCCGAGCAGGAGATCGCCAAGCTCCGTCAGGAGCGCGAGCAGGAGAAGGCGCAGCTCAAGGCCCAGGAAGACGCTCGCATCACGCGCGAGTGGGAGCAGGGAATCGTCGCCCACGTCGAGAAGGCCGGCGACGCCTCCGACCTGATCCGAAGCTTCGGGCGCCACGATGCGGTTATCGCCACGGTCGCCGCGTACCACGCCAAATATGGCGTCCTGCTCGACACGGACATCGCCATCAAGGTCATCGAGGACGACCTCGAAGCCGGTGGCAAGAAGTCCAAAAAGTTCGGCTCGCGCGAGGCCGTTAAACCCGCGCAGGTGAGTACCGGGAAGCCACCGCCCGACCAGAAGAAGAAGAAATCGAACACCACGCTATCGAGCGTCGCGTCTGGTTCGGTCCCCGCTGGCAGCAATGCCGACGACGGACCCGAGGACGAGGACGAACGATTCAAGTGGGCGCTGCGAAACGCTGGGTAAGCGTCGCACGAACGAAAGAAAGGTGACCCATGCCCTCTGGCGCGACAACCGCAACGGCCTCCAACTTCATCAAGCGGTATTACACCCCGCAATACACCGTCAACACCATCGCCAAGCAGGAATCTCGGTTCCTGAACCTGATCAAGCACGACACGGGCGGCAGTGGCGATGACTACAACTTCCTGAACATCTACGGGGACAACCCGTCGGGTAGCCAGGACTTCACCGAAGCGCAGACGACCGGGCAGAACGCCATGTCGGGCGGCGCCCAGTTCAAGGTCACTTGGTGCAACGATTTCCAGGTCCCCAGCGTGGGCAAGGACATCATCGCCAAGACCAAGAACAAGGCGGGCGGATGGATCCCGCAGCTCAAGAACGAAATGAACTCGTCCTTGCGCTACTCGGCTCACCGTCGGTCCGTGGCGCTCTTCACCACGGGCTTCGGCGAGTTGGGCACCGTCACCAACGCCATCGGCGCTGGTTTCGTCATCACCGTCGGCAACCCCCGCACGGGTGCCGTCGATCGGTCCTGCACGTTCCGCTTCGTCAAGGGCATGACGCTGGTCTTCAGCGCCACCATCTCGGCGAACGCCCTGCGCGCTGGACAGTCGGCCAAGATCACGAAGGTCGACTACAGCGCGGGTACGCTCACGCTGGACACCGCCCTCAACGCGATCGCCGGCCTGACCATCAATGACGTCATCTTCACCAAGGGTGACCGTCAGGACTCGGCGACCCCCGCCCGTCTGCGCCCGGCCGGCATGCCGGCATGGGTGCCCACCACGGCGCCCACCGCGGCCGAGAACTTCTTTGGCCAGGACCGCACCACCAACTCGTTCCTGTACGGGTGGATCATCGACGGGACCACCACAGGCAAGTCCCTCATGCAGTGCTTGGTCGAAGCGGCTAACTACTGCAGCACCGTCGGAGGCGCGACCAAGCTGGTTGCGGTTCTGCCGACCGACAAGTTCATCGAGCTTTCTGCCTCGCTGGACGTGAAGCAGTACACCCTCATCACCGGCCGCGGTGGCGTGGGCTACAAGACCATCGTGGTCTACGCCGACGGCGTCGAACTGCCCGTCATCTCGGAGAAGTACTGCCCCAACAGCGAGGGCTACGTCGCTGACCCGGGCGCCATCCATCACCCGAGCATCGGGGAAGCCCCCCACATCGACGACGAGGACGGGAATCAGATCTTGCGCCAGTCCAACTCGGCTGGCGTCGAGGTCCGGTACGAAGCCTTCGAGTGCTTCACCAACGAGAATCCGGCCGCGACCGCGGTCATCAAGTTCGCGTAATTCACCACCACCGAAGCGGGCTCGGCAGTACGAGCGCCGGGCCCGCTTTTGAAAGAGGTCTCCAATGCCCGAACTTGTATTGAATCGTTTCAAGGGGTCGGTTCAGCCGAACCTGATCGTCCTGTACGGCACCATCGAAATGGGTGCGGCCGTCATCGCCAACCAGACCGGCAACCGCAACAGCGGTGTCACCTGGATCAGGAACGCCGCCGGCGACTTCCGGGCCACCCTGCACAAGGCCTACCGGCGTTGCATGGCGCTCGGTGGGAACATCTCCCAGCCCGCGCTTGGAACCGTGCCCACGCTCGCCTCGGGCACGCTAGTGCTCCCGTGCGGCGCCAGCTCGGCGATGATGCTCGGCACCGCGGGCGTCACCACCGCGGCGCTGGGTCTCGTCACGGTCCGCACCGACACCGAGGTGCTGGCCGATCCGACCAACGGCTGCTTCATCAACTGGTGGATGGTCCTGTCGGAGAGTGCGCTGTGAGCACTGCATCGAGGATGGCGGACGAGGCCATGTCGAGGCTTCCACCGCCGGACAAGCTGTCGCGGTTCAAGACCGCAGCGGCTCGCGACGACGCGAACGACGACGACGGGATCGGCGACGGTGATTCGACCGTCGAGAACGAAGAGGGCGAAGAGGACGCGGGCTTCCGCGCCCAGTCTGACGCCGTCATGAAGGCGCTGGAGGACGGAGATCGATCGGCCTTCAGTCGGGCGCTTCGGGACGCCTTCGACGCCCACAAGCAACTGTAATTTCCGGTCGCACGACCGAAAATGCCACACCTCCGAATAGCGACCCTAGACGACGTTGACCGCAAGCGCGGTGATCTTGACCCGATCACCGCGACCTTGCGGGACAACGGCGTGGTGGCTAACCTGGCCGGCGCGACCATCACGGTCACGATTACGGACAGCGTCACGCGCATCCCCATCGTCTTCGACGGGGCCTGTACGATCGTCTCGGCGCCTAATGGGACGGTATCCTTCCAGCCCACGGCGCCCCAGATGGACGTCGAGGGTCTATTTGACGTCGAATTCAAACAGGTGATCGCGGGGGTCCCATCGCACTTCCCATCGGCCAGCTACTCGTCGCTCCGGATCTGGTCGGTACTCGGCTACCCGCCGCTCGTTCCACCGGTCAACCCCGGTGACCACACGGTGCCCCTGTCGATGCTGGCCCAGCAGACGCCCGGGAGCGTCCTGATCTACGACGCCAGCGGCAACGCAGCGGTACGCGTGCCCGTGGCGGCTGGCCGCGTACTCACCGACAACGGCCCAGGCCTGCCGCCGACGTACCAGGCGGCGGATATCCCGTTCCTGATCGACCATGCGACGGTCGCGCTGAACGCAACCTACACGTCGCCGGTGTGGACGGCAGGCAAGTACGCGCGCCTGAAGTTCGTCGCGAAATGCAGCGTTGGGGCCGTGGACGCCAACGTCACGCTGGCGGGGTTGGTCGGCACCTACAAGGGGTCGATCCGGTACGATATCAGCGGGACCGGGGTCGTCAACGCAGCCATAGCCTCCTGGCGGGGAAGCCTGTACACGGGCGGCGTGTTCAAGGGCGAGATCGAGGCGGGTGCTGGATACGTTCGAAAATTCGATGCGACCTACATAATCCCGAGCGTAGACGTGGAGGGTCAGACGATGGCGTGGCACGACGATACGACCCACGCGGTTACCGGGTTCGTGATGACCCCGAGTGCGGCAGGGTGCAGCTTCGAGATCTGGCTATGGGGATACCTGCCGTGACCGGTCTGGCGTTCGGCCTGGTAACGGGCGTAAACCTCCTCGCGACGGGGACACAGGGGATGATCGCGCAGTACCCGGACTTTGGCGATCCAGCGGTACTGTTCTTCCCGCTGTTCTCTTACGCGATCCTGCGCTCGAAGGCCGGGCCGGCCATCACGCTGACGGCGCGCATCCGGGCTGGCGGCAACGGAACACATGACGACGTGATGCCGCTATTTGTCGTGCCCGCCGGCGCCGCCGTTGGGGTCGTCGCGATGCCTCCGCTGGTCGTGCCACCGTTCGTTCCGCCGAACCTTCGCGTGGGCCCGATCCTGTTCGAAGTCGAGCGCGGCGCCGTCGGCCCGACGACGCTGACCGGGGACATCATGGTCGTTGGAATGCTGGTGTCTGGATGACCGTCCTACTTTCCGCGTTGTGGGACGCGGTCCGCCAGACGGCGGACATCGAGGGCGATCCGCACGTCGAAGATCCGTCCATCACGCGGTGGATCAACCGGGCCATCGAGCGGGCCTACAAGATCGCCATCATCCACGCCCCTGGGCGCTTTCAGCTGTCGAGCAGCTTCACGCTGGCGGGTGGCGTCGCCGGCAACACCACCGCCATCCCCAGCGGCATGCGGCGCCTCGTGCACGTTGCCAAGGACCCGACCAGCCCGTCACTGCGCCGGACTATCCATCGCCTCGCCGCGGGCGAGCTGGAGGGTTCCCAGGAGCTCGGGTATCGCGTGGTAGGCGCGACGGTTCAGATCGAGCCCTTCAACTACTGCCAAGGCAATTACGCGCTCTACTACATCGGCGGTCCGACGATCCTGGTGAACGCGACCGATGCCCTGGACGCCGCGTTGGAGCCCGCCACGGAGTTCATCGAGACGTGGGCGGCCATCAAGGCCATGGGCAAGAGCGAGGACGACACGCGCGACCTGCGGGCCGATCTGCTCGACCTCGCCGAGGAACTGCCCGTCGCGTTCGCCAACATCGACAGCGGCGACGACGAGCACATCACCGACATGGACAACGTGGGTAACAACTGGCCCTGGGATATCCCGTGACCACGCGGGCGAAGGTCGCCTTTTGCCCGGGCCTCACGGACGACGCCCCCACCAACCGCAACTTTCGAGACCTTGCCGAGGTGGTGAGGCAGCTGCAGGAGCAGATCGCAGCGGCAGCCGCGGTGTCCACCCCTTCTCGCGTGTTCCTAGGCGAGAAGACCGGCGTGGGCCCCTGGAGCTTCACCGGCCTGGCGGGAGACACCGCTGGACTGCGCGGCTACGAGCTCGTCTTTCGCGTGACGAAGGCGGCGGTCGCGCTCCACACGCTGGCGCTGCGATTCAACAACGACACCGCGGCCAACTACACGGACTCCACCTCTTCGGCCACGACCGAGGCGCGCCTCACGCCCACGCAGATGTACGGGAGTGGAGAGACGACCGAGGGAGTGGTTCTGATTCCGTTCGCGAAGAGCGGGAGCGCGCGCAATGTCGTTGGCCAGATACAAACCGTCGAGAACAGCCCGACGACTTTCCCGAACGTCCCAGACAGCGCCTGGGTGGGGACGGCGGCCATCACCCAGATCGACGTCATCAACCTGACCGGCACGGTCGATGCTGGAACCTTCGCGCTCTACGCCCTGATGGACGTCGCAGCCTAATTCCGGTCGGCGGACCTGTAATTGCGCGGTGCGGCTCCGTCCCGCCGACAAGGATCTAAGCGAGGGTAACCATGCCTGATCCGATTCCGATGCCTTGCCCTAGAAGCTTCTGGTCCGGGTGACTCGCAATCCGTCTCGGCTGCCGCAGGCCGCCTCACCGGAGAGTCGCTACGCCTTTCCGGCTCCGCTCGACCATAGGAAGAAGGCTACCCGGGAAATCACCTTGTCAAGTGTCATCAATTGTCGGAATTGTCGCCTACCTCAGACAATTGACCATACACATAGGGCCAATTGTCGCTCCCCGTTGACAATTGATTACTGGTCGCCTGACCGATAATGCTTGCACGCTAGCAATGCAAGCGATACCTTCAGGGTATGAAAACACTCGCGCTGGTCCTGGTGGTGGCGGTACTTGGCTGTGGCGTGTCGAAGGTGCTCGAACACGACGAGGCCTGTGAAGACGACATGGCAACCCCCACCGCGAACGTCTCTGTCCTCATCTCGGGCCTGAATCAGAAGGCCCCCGGCACCATCGCCGCGCCTGGGACGCTGAGACGGGCCGAGAACACCCGGATCGACAAGGGGCAGAACGGCGGCCTCGCGTTCAAGCGACGCAACGGGCTGGTGGAGAAGGCGGACGCTGTGAACAGCACGGGTTTTCGCATGGGCAGCTACGCGGGCGGGCTGATGATGCAGGAGTTGACAAACGTTGAGCGTTACAGCCTGGCGTCCAAGAAGTTTGAAGTTTTGGCGGCGCCCGGAACTGCCGCGGCATCGCCGCTTGCCCCCGGGGCAGAACCGATAGCGGTGTCACGCACGGCGATCCGCGTCCCCTATGTCCGGGCGTCCGGAACGCAGACCCCAACGCAATCCAATCTCGATCTCGCCTACTTCGTCAACACCGCGTGTCACGCGTGGGTGGACCAGTCGGGGGCCGCTCAGTACTTGGTGATCGACAAGGACACCGGGACAACGTTGCAATATGGCGCCGCCGTCGGGGCGGGGGCCACTAAGACCAAGGTCGTCCAGCTCGGTGGGATCTTCTATCTGTTCTGGAAAGAGGCCAACGCGATCAAGGCCCTGACGATCGGCGGGTCCACGCCGTACACCGTTTCCGGCGTGACCACCGTCTACGCCGCGGGCGTCCTTCTCGCCGGAACTGACTACGATGTAACGGTAGGCTTCGACACCACCCATATCGCGATTTTGTACCGGAAGGCCGCTGGCACCTATACCAGGGCCCTTCTGAGCACTGCTTTCGCGGTGGGGACGACCGTTGACGATGCGACGGCGGCAAATCAGCCCGACGTCGCGCTCTGCTGGCTGACTAACAGGACCCCCTCCGGTGCGACCATGGTCTACGGGACCTTGAATGCCGCGAACGGATCCAAGTCCCAGACGATTGACACGATAACCCTGGCGATTTCATCCACCGACAGCACGCCGGCTGCGCCCGTGACCAACGTTAGAAATATGACGGGCTTTACACAGGCCGGCGTCACCGTGCTGCTGATAGAACAAGAGAACACACTCGCCCGCGGACCGCAGCGACAGACCTCATTCGCGGCCGGCGGCGTGACCGGGTTCATATCCGTGTCAACTGGCCTCGCCTCACGCGCGTTTTGGCTGAGCGGCGTCGCGCATTGGTTATCCGTCTACAATTCAACGCAAGCATCGGGGACGGTGGCAGCCCCACAGGACACCTATTTCCTGTCGTCATATTCACCACAGAGGACAGTCGCCAAGATCCTGCCCGGCCTCGCAGGCAAGGTGACAACGTTCGGGCTGTCTTCGGGCGCTCTCGACGCCGCCGGCGTGGCTCATGTTGCTGTACAGAATGCGGTCCAGGTGGAGTCCGCGTCTGGCGTGCTGGCGGTGCAATACGGGATCTCGGATGTCGGTTTCGCGGCGTTCTCGTCGTATCCAATTACCGGCGGTGCGGCGCCAATCTCATTCGGCGGCGTGGAACTGTGGCCCGGCGGCCTGGTATTTGAATCCGACGGGTCGGCGACCGCGCCGTTTCACGAGCAAGGCATTCACCTCAAACCCGAGGTGCCAACGCTGGTTGAGGGTGCAGCTGCCAGCGGAAGTGTGACGCCCGCCACTCGGTTCGTGATCGTGCGGTTCAAGTGGATCGACTCCACGGGCCAGACGTACCGAACGGCCGAGAGCACCCCCGTCAGCATCACCACCGTCAACGCGAACTCATCGATTCAGGTCACCTTTGACCCATCTGTGGCGCAGACGGAGCGCGACTACATCCACGTTGAGGTGTCGATCACCCCCGCGGGCGGAAACGGGTCGGAGTACTTCAAGGTCACGCCTGCCGTCTACATGGCGCAGGGTACCGCGACGTCGCAGACCTTCACGATCACCGCGTCCGAGGCCACCATTGCCGCGGGCGAGCCCTTCGTTCCCTTCTCGGCCACCGGCCCGCTGCCCCCCGTCGCGCCCCCGGCGATGAACGTGATCGTTGAGCACCGCAACCGCGCGTGCGGAATCAACGCCGAGGACCCGCGCCGCATCGAGTGCAGCAACGAATACAGCCCTGGCAATTCGTTGACCTGGACGGGCGTGATCGTGCTGATTGCCCCCGAGCCGCTGTACGCGCTGGCCTCGATGGACGGTCACCTCATCGGCTTCGCGAAAGAGGCCATCTACCGGTGGTCTGGTGAGCTGCCCGACGCTCGCGGAGAAGGCCCGACGCTGCCCCTGTACGACATCATCCCGAGCGGCGTGGGAACGGACCAGCCCCGATCGGTGGTGCGCATGGAACTCGGGGTCATGTTCTACTCGTCGCTCCGCGGCTTCCACCTTCTCGATCGCTCGCTGGCGGTGACCTACTTCGGCGGCGCAGTGGAGACCGCATCGGCCAACCAGACCATCAGCGGCGCGACGGTGCACCCGACCTACCCCGAAGTCCGCTTCACGTCCGAGGGCGGCACCACGTTCGTGTTCAACACGTACTGGACCAAGGTTGCCGGGACGCCCATCTGGACCACGTTCACGGGACAGGCGTGCGTCCACAGCATCACCCACAACGGCAAGTGGTACCTGCTCACCTCGGCGGGCAAGCTGCTGGAGGAGGACTTGGCCCGCTGGCAGGATGGCGTCGCGCTCAACGGCGCGGCCTTCACCGCGGGCACGGCGTACACGCGGGCGCTTGAGGTGGCGGACATCAATTTCGCGGGCGTCAACGGGTTCGCGCGGGTCCGCGAGGGAACGCTGTTGGCCGAGTGGACCGCGAGCGAGAAGATCACGATCACCACCACGCCCAACCACCGCCGCACCGACCCGACCACCGGCCTGCCAGCAGCTGACTCGGCGCCGTACACCTACGACGCCACCGTCAACCCCGATCCCTACGTGGTGACCTGGAAGCCGGCGGTTCAGAAGGTGACCAGCTTGACCGTGCTGATCCAGGACACGACCGAGTTCCAGACGGCCGGGGCCGAGTGGCAGGCGCTCTCGTTCCTGGTGGGCGTGAAGAAGGGGAGCTACCTCCAGGGCGTGCGCAAGGGCATGAGCGGCGGCGCGCGCCGGTAGCGAACACGTCCCGGCCCTTGCATGGCCACCGGCTACGCCCCGCCGTCACTCCACCCGCCAGCGCTCGCGCCGCCTGGTCCTGTCCCTGCTCCTGGCCCGAACGGAGAACCACCGCCTGGCTACACGACGCGCCTTGATGCAAATGGGGTGATCTCCGGGTACATCGATCCGAATGGCGTCCTGGTAGGGAACATCGCAGGAGCCGTCGTGAACCCCGACGGGACGATCTCCTATCAGAACGGAAACGGCAACACGTTCACCACCAAGCCAGGTGGCACATCGGTCGTTACCGGTCCAACTGGCCTGACGACCGTCACGGATGCGAGCGGTCAGAAGACGACCACGAAGGCGAACGGCGCCCCGGCAACACCACAGGACATCCAGGCTGCCAATTCAGCGAGCAATGGCCCCATCGGAGGCGGCGGGATTCTTGGCCTCGGGGACGGAATTGGTGGCGTCGCCAGGACCACGATCAATGCCGTCGGTGGCGTCACCCCAGGCGGCGCGATCTTGGGCTACGCGCCTCCCGGAAGCCCCGCGGCCGACGTTCGCAAGGGCGTGCAGGACGCCACGGGCATGGGCGGTGGAACCGGTGGCGGCGGGAACGTCGACACGTCCGCGGTCAGCGCAGCCGCTGCCCACGCGCGCGAGCTCTCCGACAAGTTCCTGGCCGACTACAACAACGCGCACCCTGGGGAGCCCCCGGTCACCACCGCTGCCCAACTCCCGCCCGCGGTTCAGGCTGCCATGCCACCGGCCGTCAAGGCGGGGTTCGCGGCGCAGGGCGCTCCCATCCAGGCAAGCACCGCCAATGCGACCCTGATCGACCCTTCGACGGGCCTCCAGTTCCGCCAGGGACAGGAAGGCCTAATCGGCACCCTCAACGATGCCATCTCGGGCAAAGCTCCCAGCGTCGCGGCTCTCCAACTCGAACAGACGCGCCAGAACAACGCGGCCAATCAACTCGGCCTCGCGGCCAAGGCTTCCGGGGGTGGCAACACGTTCCTGGCGCTCCAGAACGCCGCCAACCAGGCCGGGCGCATCAACGCCCAGGCCGGCGCGGACGCGGCTGTGTTGCGGGCGAAGGAGATCGCGGACGCCCGTGGCCAGCTGGGTGGCGTACTGGACCAAGCGCGCGGCGGTGACATCACGATCGGCGCGAAGAACGCCGACCTGTCGACCGGCGTCAACATGAAGAACGCCGAGCTTCAGACCGGCGCGGCCAGCGACACCGCAAAGCTGATCCAGGCCACGAACGCGGCCAACGCGGGTAACGAGACCTCGGCCAACGTCGCCACCGGCAACATCGTCAAGGACATCCTTCAGGGCAACCGCGACGCCACCAACCTTCAGGCCACGAATCAGGGCCGGTTTCAGCAGGACACCAACCAAGCCAACCTCGACGCCGCCACCAAGCAACGCGCCCTCGACGAGACGCAGCGCCAGAACAGCGCCGCGAACGCGCTCACAGGCAGCGGCCAGGCCATCACCGGGAGCGTCGGGGCAGCTCAGGCGCAGGCAGCGGCAGCGGCAGCCAAGGCCCAGGCGGACGCAGCGAAGATCGGCGGGTACGCCGCCGGCGGAGCGGCCTTGCTCAACTACCTGAAGTGAGACCACCATGCCCATGAACGGATACGACCGCTCCCACCCTGACAGCGGATACGGGCTCGCCCGCCACGTCCCCCAGCCGCGCCAGCCGGCGCAGCCCGCCGCGCCCCCGCCCGTGGACCCTGGAGCGCCCGCCGTGACGCCAGCAGCGGCCCCTGTGCGCCCGTCCCCTGGCCAGCGCGCGCAGGCTATGCTCTCGCAGCGCCGCGCAGCCGCGCCCGCGGCACCGCCTCCCACCGCCACGCCAAACCTGGCGCCGCCTCCTGCGGCCCCTCCTGTCCCTGCGCCGACGTCCCTGGCGCCCCCGTCCGTCGCAGCGCCTGCGCCCGCCCCGGCGTCGCTGGCACCGCCCCAGGACTCGCGGCGCGGTACCGGCACGGCATCCGATCCTGACGTGTGGGCAGCTGACCCGCGGTCGAACCCGAACAACACCATGAGCGTGTTCGAGAATCCGACCACGCACCAGCGATACAGCGACTTCGACAACCCGGCGTTGCAGGCCACGCCCGGCGGCACGTTCGTCGGCAAGGACAGCACCACCAGCTGGAACCCCGCGGCCATCTACACGGACCCGTCGTCGCAGTTTTACCAGCCCGGCGCGCAAGCCGCGTTCGAGCAGTCACAGCCCCAACTCGCGGCTGAGGTAGCCCGATCGCAAGGCACGCTGCCGCCTCCCATGACCGAGGCCCAGCGCACCGCCGCCGCGCTGGCCGCAACGAGGGGACGCTGATGCGCATCGATCCTGAGACCGGCGAGTACGTCGACGACGAGGCGGACGCCGGAGGCACGGGCGGGAGCATCGCCGAGCAGGACAACGCACCCAGCTTCGCGCCTCCCCCGGTGCCGATGACCAACCCGCTCACCCAGCCGCTCACGGCTCCCACGATCGCGCCGACCATTTCCGGTCAGCCGACCGGAAATTACGAGGCACCGCCGCTCAATACGAACCCCGGCGTGGTCACGAAGCGCACCCAACTCAGCGACGCCAGCAAAGGCGCCCTCGATGCGCTGGCGGGCAACGGCGCGGCCACCGACGCAACCACCAGCGCGCAGAGGGACAACGCCGAGGCGGCCGGCCGGCTGGCCGAGGACAAGGCCGTCAACGCCATGGCCGATGCCCAAGCCGAGGCCGACCTGAAGGCCCAGCACATCGCCGAGCAGGAACGCCAGCGCCAGCAGCACGAAGAGCGCGTGCGGACGCTCCAGCAGCGCGATGAGCAGGAATACGAGAAGTTCAAGGGCATGGGCCTGAAGGACCCGGACGCGGACAAGAGCTTCGCGCATCGCCTGGGCGCGGCCCTGGCCATCGGCCTTGGGCAGTATTCGGCCGCCATCAACCACACCAGCAACGCGGCGGCCAAGATCTTCGAGGACGCGCGCGCCGACAACTACGCTCAGCAGAAGGCCGCGATCGAGCACCAGAAGGAGGTCAGCATCCGCGCGGGCCACAATGTCGACGAGGCCGAGCGACGGGCAGCGGAAGCCGAGCACCGGCTACAGACCAAGCAGGTTGCCCAGATCGACGCCTTCCGGGCCAAGTTCAAGGCGGAATCGCTGAGGCTGGGCATCCCCGAAGCCCGAATCAACGCCACCAAGACCATGTTGGACCTCGACAAGGCCGCCAACAAAGAGCGAGAGCAGCACCTTGAAACGTTCGTGAAGGTGTTGGAACCGACGAACACCGTCAGCCGGGACATGACGCCGCTGGAGATGCGGAAGCGCGGCGGTGGAGGCGGTGGCGGCGCAGGTCTCGACAGGTTCGTGCGCGCTGCGAATCAACTCGGTCCCGGCGACCAGATCACGCCAGAAGTGGCACTGCTGGGGCGCGCCGCAGGGCTGAAGCCGAACCAGATCGCGGCCGAGGTGGACCGCTACCGTGGGTCAGGTGCCAAGTCCAACAAGGCCGGGGGGGCTGCCGCGATCGGCGACGTCCACGGCCCCGGCGGCGCCGTCATCGGGAACATCTCAACCGGCGATCCCGCGCTCGATCGCAAGCGGTCCGAAGAGGTGGCCAAGGCCAACACGATTTATACCGATCTGGCGGCCACCCTGAAGGCGCTCGAAGAATCCCGCAAGAAGGAGGGCGTACGCGTGCCCTCGGTCGCTGGCTTCTCGCTGAGCGACGTGGCGGCCAAGCGGGAAGCACTGCACTCGCACGCGCTGATCCAGCTCAAGGAAATGGCAAAGCTCGGCGTCCTGGCTGGCCCCGACATGGCGATCATGGAATCGCAGCTTGGTGGGGGCCTGGCCAATTCGTCTGGGGTCGGCGGGTCGAAGATGGGAGAGATCCGAAAGATCGTCGACGCCGGGCACGCGCGTTTCCTCGACAGTGTTGGGCTGGACGGAAAAGCCGCCCTTCCGAAACTTCGCGGGGACTCGGCCGCTGCCGCTGGCCCGGAGGCCGTGGACAAGCGCGCCCTGGCCCAGGAGGCTATCGACGATCCGAACGCGCCGGCTGAGGTGAAGGCGCGCGCGCTCAAGATCTTGCGGGGCAAGTGATGGGCAAGTACGACGCCCTTTTCGATGACGACGAGAAGCCGGCCGCACCCGCGCCGACCGCTGGCAAGTACGCCGCCCTCTTCGACGAGGAGCCCGCGGCCGAGCCCGAAGCGCCCGGCATCCTGAGCCGCATCGGCACCGGCATCGTCGACACGGCCAAGTCGGTGGGACGTGGCATCTCGAAGGGTGCCGATCTGATCTCGCCCATCACGAACGACCGCACCGAAGGCGTCGGCATCCCCGGCACGCCCTACAACCTGCACGTCCCGTTCTCCCAGCTCTCAAAGCCCGAGTACCGGCGCGAGGTGGAACGCGGGGCAAGCCGCGCCATCCCCGGCAACCCCGGCGAGAAGATTGCCAACGCGTTCTCGCCCGACTTCGCAGCGGCCGCACCAGCGGACGAAGCCGCGAACCCTGGCGTGTCGGACCTGGGGGCGCTGGGCATGTCGGCGGCCTTCAACCCGATGGCCAACGCGTCCATTGCAGCAGCAAAGGCAGCAGCGAAGGGCGCCGCCAACAAAGCGGTGGACCGCATCGCCGCGCGCAGCCTCGACAAGATCGCCGAGGGCGGTACGGAAGCCGCGCGTGTATCACTGGGCGAGGTGGGCCCCAAGGCGATCTCCATGCTCAAGGAAAAGCCGTCGCTCGCCAAGGGGAAGACGGCAGCCGACCTGGAGAAGAACTTCAGCGGCGAAGGGGAGCGTCTCGGCGGCGAACGCGAGAAGCTTTTCACCGATGCCGACGAGGCGGCCGTAGACCGAGCCGCAGCAAAGGCCAAGGCCCTGCTCGAAAAGCGCAAGGCCCCCGAGCCCAAGAAGGTCGTCACGGAAGCCGAGCGCGAAGCGACACGGGACCGCGCGAAGCCCGTTCTCGAGGACCTGCTGCGCGAGCGTTCGGGGCTGCCGGCAAAGGACCGTACCCCCGCCAAGACGCCGTCGCAGCTACTCAGAGAGAACGTCCTTGACCCCAATGGAGATGCCGTCCCGATGTCCGTCGACGAGCCCGGAACCGTTCGCGTTGACCGCGAGCCCATGTCCAAGCTCGTCCCGCGTGGCACGGGCGGCGAAGATCTGGCAGCGGGGCAGGCCAAGCGGCAGTCCCTGCCCGACGACTTCAGCCAGCTGGACAAGACCCAGCGGATCGCGAAGCCCGACGCCGACATTCCGATCACCGAGACGGAGCCCGTGCGGCGTGGGGCGCCGATGAGCCTGATCTCGAAGCACGTCGACGAGGCGATCGCGCGGCTGAAGAACGGCACGGAATCGGAGCGCGCGGTGGCCAAGGCCATGGGCAAGCGCCGAGACAAGATGGTTGAGCACCTCGGCGCGGACGGCTCGCTATCGGCGTCCGACCTACGCCGCCAGATCAGCGACTTTCAGAAGGCGTACGACAGCACCGCATCCAACGCCAAGAACGACAGCGCCAAGGAAATGTCCAAGGCCTTGCACGGCGCCCTCGAAGAGCACGTAGGCGATCCCGAGGCCTACGGCAAGATCAAAGACCTGACCGACCGAATGTCGGTGGCCACGCGCGCTCAACAGCTGCTTGAGCAGCGGGCCGGCAAGGAAGCTGCCCCCGGTGGCGGACCTGGGAAGCGTCACGGATTCTTCGCTGGCGCAGCCCGCGACATCAAGCACAGCCACACGACGATCGGCGCCGCTGCCAAGATCGCCCACCGCGTGGCGTCCCCGGTGGCGAACGTCGCCGACAGGGCGCTGGCGGGCGGCGCCGCGGATTCGGCCGGCAAGACCGCGGGCGTGGTCGCGCGGTACCTCCAGCTACGCCGCGCCGGCAAGGATGACGAGGCGGAAGCGTTCGCGGCTGAGAACGGCGTGGGCGACCTACCGAAGTCGGTGGAGGTTCAGACCACGAAGCTGTCCCCGGCCGAAGAGACGTCATTCCAGCGCTGGAAGAAGACGCTCCCGGCGCGGTTGCAGTACGAAGGCGACTACGACCTGCGCGGTTTCTACAAGAAAAACCCGAACTGGTCCCCGGACGACCCGGAAGCGCACATGACCGACGAATTCAAGCTTCCGAACCACAAGACGTTTTCGGATGAGTCGCGCTACTACGACGCCAAGACGAAGCACCTCGGCGGGCACTGGGAGGGCAACGTCTACGTGCCCAACGATCCGCGCTTCAAAGAGCGCGTCGACGAGTCGCCCTAGACGTCGATCCGGTCGGCGGCCGAAGACTCATCGCTTGCACCCCCGCCCTTCGCGGCAGGGCCTCCCGCGGCCGGCTGCTGGGCCTCGGCAGCCTGAGCCTTGAACATCGCCTGTAGCGCCTGCCCGAGCGGCACGTTGGGCGCCTCCTGCTTGCACAGGACCCGCAACAGCTGTTCTTTGCGGTGGGTCAGCTGCCATTTGGGGTTCACGGCCTTGCGGCGGGCGAGCTGCTGTTGGGCGATGGGAAAGAACTCGCCCCATACCAGCGGGTACAGCGTGGCGCACACCTCGATCTGGTCTCGAGACAGCGCGAACTCGTTCAGGTCGTCCAGCACCGACAGCGGGTCACAGGCCACCACCCACAGCCGGCGGAACCGCGCGACGTCGCTGTGGGGGGGGAGCATCTTCTCGGGGCCGGCGAGGGACTGCCGCACGCGCCGGGGGATCTTGGCGATGACCGCGGCCTTGATGCGCTGGACAACGAGGTTGGCGGCCACGGCCATGTCCTGGTTGTCCTCGCCGAACGCGGCGATCTCGCGGACTACGTGCGCCGGGTCGCGCTCTCCTTCGCTCTCGGTGTCGAGCTCGGCCACCACCGCCTCGAAGTCGAAGGGAGGCAGGTCGGCGGGCTCCGCGGGCTCTTTGCGCGCCAAGAACCGGTGAATCTTGGCGGCGATCTCGGCCTGAACCTTCGCAGCTCGCTCGGCCTGGTACTGGTGCACCTTCGTGATCGAGTTCGAGACGAATGGCAGCAGCCCGATCGAGGCGACCAGCGATTCCACCGCCAGCGGGTCAGGAGGCGGGGGAATTACCGGTTGCGCGACCGGTAATGCGGGCGCCACGGGGACGGGGATCGCTCCGATGCTCATACAAGGGCCCCCCTGTGGACACGCACCGGCCAAGGCATGAGCAGAACACTGGTCCCGCCGTTCCCAGGTCGAATCACGGGCGCTTCGGGCCTCGTCCTCGGCGCCGCGGCCGTCGTCTCGCCCATCATCGACACCTGGCAATGCAACTTCGTCAGCTGGGAAGGTCTGGTGACCGGGACCTCGGCTGGCGCCCTGACCATTGAGGGGTCGAACCAGTACGACCCGGTGGCGGCCCTGAATGCCCTGTACACCGTCCCCACGTTCGTGCAAATGCCCGCAACCACGCCGGCCCTGCCGGTGCTGGCCGGTGCTGGCCTGTCGTTCGGCGTGACGTCACCGGGGCCAGGCGGTGGCGGCGGTGGCATGCGGTATCAGCGCATGCGCCACGCGGGCGGTGCTGGGGCGGGAGTGCTGCACCTGTGGATCTGCGGGGTCGGGCCGTAACGTGCGGCCCGCCGATGACGGCGAAGACAGCGGACCAGGGCATCAACCCACGTACGATGCCATCGCGCGGGAGCGCATCAAGGCAACGACAGGTCGCGTTGAAGAACTCTGGAGGGACGTGGACGAGATGTCAGAGGCGATCAGCGACGTGAAGAAGGTCCAGATCGGCCAGGGCGCCACGATTCAAGAACTGGTCGCCTTTCACAAGGAACTCAAGGCGTATGCGCGCCTGGCCATCGTTGGTCTGTTCGGCGCCGTCGCGATTCAAGTGTTGCAATTGGTACTCAAGAAAGGAATCCCATGACCCGCAAGCTCAAGCTTCTGATCCTTCTCGCTGGCTTCTCGGCCTTCTGCGCTGCCTGTGGCACCGCCCCCGTCGAAGAGGCGACGCCGACCGAATCGGCGCTGGCCATGAATTACGTCGGCGGAAAGCAATGTTGGACCGCCACGGGACCTGGTCAGATCTTGACCTACGTGCAGCCGGCCACCGTCACCTACGTGCGGTCCGCGTTCGGACTGCCCTCGCGCTACGTCCTGACGGTCACGAAAGACCCGACGGTCGGCCCCACCCCATACCCGATCGAGACGATGGGGTGCGACTCGAATTTCAACCTGTGGGGTTACGGTGCCCCGACCTGCAACGCCGGCAGTTTCTGCAACGCTGACACGAGTAACTGGGTGTCGTGCGCCATCTATCGGAAGAACGTCGGAGAGACGACCTACCACTACTCTCGGACGGGCTGGGTGGACTATCGACAGGCCAACTTTCTCCCGTCTTCGCCGAGTTCGCCGACCACTTTCCAGGGAACGTATCAGCTGGTCTTCTATTCCAACTGGTACAGCGCCGAGGGACCGAACGGGTGCCCCGGCGGGACCAGCACCACCAACCACTACGACTTTCACTGAGCCAACCCCATGCGACTCCTGCTGATCGTCCTCGTCTCGTCGGCCTGCGCCACCGCTAGCCCCGAGCCGACGGCCTCCAGCCTGACCGCTCCACGGTGTCAGCCGGCGTGCGTGGCGCCCAAGCGGTGCTTTCAACTCACCCCGCAACCTGGCGGCCCGTGGCTGCCACCCGTCTGCATATGACGCGGCTGTTATTCCTGGCCTCCACTGCGTTGGTCCTCGCCTGCGCGACCATCGGCGTACGTGGCGACGTCCAGGAGTTGCCGGGGTTACGGGAGGCCACGGCGCTGATCTGGACGTCCTACGAACGAATGGACGCGCCCCCTCGCGTGCGCATCGTCCAAGGTGACGAGCTGACCTGCATCGATCCCGTGAGCCACAACCAGGGCTTCGAGGTGCTGCTGACGACTGGCAACGGATGCCGCGAGGGGTTCACAATCTCGCCGTGGGAAACCTCGGTGGCCTGGACGGGGCAGGCGTGGCACCAAACCGCCCTCGCGCACGAGCTGCAGCATGTGGCCCAGGGACGGAGGGGCATCGTCGATCCTGGGCACCTACGCATCGAGTGGTCCACTGACGTGCCGGCGGCGAACGCGCTACTGCTCGCCCGCGGGCTGTAATTCCGGTCGCGGGACCGGTAATTGTGCCTCCGCGCGAATCTCCACGCGCTCAGCACGTCGACGAACCATGGCGATGATCGCCCGCACGCGACCTGGGCTTAGGTGCGCGCTCGCGGCGATTGCCCGAATCGACCAACCCGCAGCACGGGCGGCAATGACCTGGCGATTGCGGGCCGTCTTCTCGGGCTTCATGCGCCCACTCACTCGCCCGCCCATCGGTCGTCCTCGCTCTTCGGCTGTTCGTCAACCACTGCAATCTCCCAGGCCGGGTCTTCCGGTCCGCTGTCGTTGATGGCCTTCTGTGCGGCCTCCAGGGTGTCGAACACGCCGAGGACTTCCAGCGGCCAGTAGTTGCCGTATTGCACGCGGTACCTCATGGCGCCTCCGGCTGTTCGTTGGCTTGCGGGTGGGCGGCGAGCAATGTGCGGCGGCGGTGTTCCCAGCATGGGCCATGCTTACCCCATGAACAGGATAGATCGTCGTCGCATGCCGATACCGGTGTCCCGCAGCAGCGCGACCGCTGCGGCAAGGTCGGCGCGCGCGGCGTCTCGCTCCGCCATCGTTTGGCCGTGCAATTGACGGAGGCTCATCGTCCGGCATCGTGGTCCCAGCAGGGCAGCAGCAGCCCGCACGGGCGCCCCGATCGCATCGGATGTTGGCACCGCCCCTTTGCCAGCAGCCTCCGGTTCGTCTCGCGCGCTTCGTCGTGGCGCTTCTCCCACTCGGCTTGGCCCTCGGGCGGTGGGTTGGCCTTCCTGGCGTACCACTCGGCCTGGTACTCGGCTTTGCACTCCTTGCAGGACCCGCCCGGGGGCTTGGCGTGGCCCCGACGGCACACTGGGCTGCCTCGCTTCCCGCCGTAGGGGATAAACCCGACGAGGACCCTCTTCTTGGCCTGGCACTCCATCACCCGAACCGTGTTCAGTGTGAGCCCAAGCTTTTCGGCGGCGTCCTCCTGCGAGACCCCGGCAAGGCGCAATTCCATCACCTGGCGCTGGCGTGGGGCCAGCATCGTCAATTGGTCAGCGGTCATCGTCTGCTCCCGTGTGAAAGGTAAAGAGCTGTGGTCTCAGCGATTCGCGCCTCGGCCCACTCTCGGCGTTCCTCTTTCGTCCATCCGGCGAACCAGCCGCGGTGCTCCGTCCATTGGCGGTGTAGGCCGGTGCACATTGGGATCGTCTCGCTGTCGGGGCAGCGAGTGCCCATCCCTTTTCCGGTGCGCCCTTCGTGACAGACCTCGATGCGGCCGATGCAGCAGTGCCGCTCCGTCACGCCGTCGATGCACACGACGCCCGGGAACGCCCGCTCGCCCACGCACGGCAGCCCCGCAACGAACCCCATGCGCGCGGGGTCCGCGTGCGGACCACTCAAGCGACGGGGGCGCTTCCGTCGCATCCACGCCCGCCGCTTGAGTGGCGTCTGTTTCATGACAGGGGCAGCTCGGGTTGGATGGCGGTGTCGTTCGCGAGGGCCATCTGAACGATCGCGGCGCGGATTGCCGGCGGGTGCTGTGCCAGGATGTTGGCCACCAGCTGCGACGCCTTGAAGCGATCGAGGGGCTTGCGGGCGCGAATCTGGGGCGGTCTCTCTATCGGTGGTCTTGCCATGGGTCACGGTCCTTTCGGTGTTTGGGTTACTTGCACAGTTCCAGTTGCTCACGGGCGTTGGTCAGTCGTCGAAGCGCGATCGCGTGATATTTCGGATCTTTCTCCCAGCCGATGAAGTTGCGACCGAGACGGATCGCGGCGACGCCGGTTGTTCCGCTGCCGGCGAACGGGTCTAGGATCGTCTCACCATGGTCGGTGAATAGTCGGACGAGTTTTTCCATCAGGGCGAGCGGCTTCTGGGTCGGATGCCCCGCGCGCTCGTCGCCTCCCTTGGGGACGATCCAAACGCCATGCGCTCCTCCCCCGTTCCACGTCGACGCGCCAGCCGCGTGCATTGCCACTATCGTCTCATGCCCCATTCCGGGCCGATCACCGCTGTACTGTGGCATGCCGTCGGGCTTGATCCAGACGCACGTCCGGCGATAAACGAGGCCGGCGTCCTCGCACGAGAAGCGCCAGTCTTGTGACGCTTCGACCTGGCAGAAGATCAGCCCCCAGCGCTTCGCGAGTCGTCCCGCCTGCAGTGATGTCGCCGTCCGCTCGTCCTCGGTGATCGGAGGGAAGGGGAGCGGCTCGATCGACATGCGATCTCCGACCGCCGAGCCGCTCCCCTTCCCTCGCTTGACCCGACGCTGGTTCGTATGCGCGTCGTTCTCGAAAGGCGGGTCCGTGATTACATGGTCAACCGACTTGTCCGCAAGCGACGCCATGCCGGTGACCGGATCGAGGCAATCGCCGAGGTGCAGAATGAAGCTCAAGGGGTCCTCCCGGGTAGCTCGTTCAAGTGTTCACGGGCCAGTTCTGCACAGTCTTTGTTGCGGCGAGAGCACCCGCCAAGGTGGGGCTCCCAGGTCGGGTTGCCTGCCTCGCGCTCTACCTGCATGCAGGCGATGCCCAGGCCGCACGTCCGGCACACCCCCAGCGTCGTCAGCCAGTCCCACACGATGCACATCCGGGCGTAGGTTGAGACGGTTGTCGGCGATGGCGCCTTGTCGATGGCGAGGGCCATCAGCGACCAGTCTTCTCCCTGCACCGAGGGCACCAGTCCATGCGGTTGTCTTCGGTGAACTCAGCGGCCCACCCTGGCGCGGCCTTGCGATTGAGCAGCCACGCGTACGGCATACCGGATGGCTTCTGGACGCCGCGCACAAGGCCGCACCCATCGCAAATGAGCCTCGCATCGCCGTTGGGGATTCCGAGGTGCCCCAGTCCGTAGGTTGCACAGTGATAGGCCATCAGTCCTCTCCTACCTCGCGGCTGTTGATGATTGCGGTCACCCGGTCCGGGGGCAGGTCGCGCCCGCCGTTCGCGTAGATCGCGGTGATCAGCTTTGTGGCCGTAGCCATGGGCATCTGCTGAGCCGAGATGCCGTGACGGCTGAGCTTCTCAACCTGCCGGTACGTCGCCCACCCCCTGCGCATCCGCATGATGGCAATGCCGATGATCTTCGACGCCTGGGCGCGGGTGCAATTCGGCGGGATGTCGATCTTGAACCGCGACAGGCGGGCGATCTGGTCCATCGTGATCGGCGGTGACCGGCTGTCGAACTCCCCCGACGACTTGACCCCGAACGCAGCCAGGGCGTCGCCATTCTTCTTGATCCGCCATTCCACCGTCTCGGCCTTGATCTGGGCCCGCCGGGCGATCTCGGCGTTCTTCTCGTCCTCGATGGCCTTGGCCGCCGCACGCAACGCCTCCTCCGAACGCTTGGCGACGTTGCCGGGCTTCTTTGCGTCTGCCTTTGCCCTGGCGATGACATCCTCGCTCCAGCGGCCTCCCAGGATGTCCAGCGCGCTCACCAGCTTGTGCTTCCCGCTGTTGCCCGAGAAGTCCAGCACCAGCAGGTCGGCCTTCCCCGGCGCTGGTCTCAGGCCACGGCCCATCATCTGGGCGTACAGAGCTCGGGACTTGGTGGGGCGGATCATCAGGATGCACGAGATCGCCGGGTCGTCGTAGCCCTCGGTCAGCACCCCCACGTTGAACAGGAACTGATACTCGCCGCGCTGGTGGCCCTTGAGGATGGCCTCTCGCTCTTTCTCGGGCGTCTTGCCGTTCACTGCTCGAGCACAGCCAGGGCGGTAGCGGTTCAGAATCTCGGCCATGCTCGCGGCGTTCGCCACCGACGTCGCGAACCCGACCACGCGCCTGTCCCCGCAGTGCTCGAACAGCTTCTCGTTGCAGACTCCATGCAACACCTTCTCGGCGCCCATGACGGCATCGAGCTGGCCTTGGTTGAAGTCCCCGGCCGTCGTCTTGACGGCGGCGAGCTTGATGCCCTCGACGACGATGGGGAGAATCTCCACCGGGCACAGGAACCCTTCCGCCTGCCCCCGGTCGATGTCGTATCGGTAGGCCACCGACGTGAAGACCTGCTCCATGGCCAGCTCGTCCGCGCGGTCAGGAGTCGCCGTCACGCCCAGGACCTTGGTGTCGTTCGTGACCCCGTTGCTGATGACGTGCGGCTTGCCCTTCTCGAGCGTGATCAGCTTGGCGCCGGTGAAATGGTTCAGCATTAATCTGTAAGATACCGCACAACTGTGATGCGCCTCGTCAATTACGATGAGCGAGAAATACCCGGGCGGGAACTTCAGCAGCCGATCGATTCCCTTCAAGGTCTGCACGGAACCGATGACGATCCGCTCGCCCACCGCGGCGCGCGCCGCCTTCTCGACGCCCACAAACTCGTTCGTCATCAGCGACAGCCGCTTGCGGGCCTGGTCGATCAGTTCCTTGCGGTGGGCCAGCACCAGCACCCGGCCCTCCCAGCGCTTCGCCACCGCCCCGAAGGTCTGGGTCTTGCCCGTCCCCGTGGCCATCACGATCAAGGTGCTGTCGTGCTTCTGGAGCTCGCGGTGAATGGCCTCCACCGCTTCCCGCTGATAGGGCCGTAGCCCGTCAGGATCGCCCACCGGGGCGACGATGACCGGACGAACGCGCGCCGCCGGGGATGGCAGGACGCGATCGAACAGCGAGAATTGAGTGGTGGAGGCCATGGCGCCTAGAACGGGCTGTCGTCGTCTTCGATCTGGAGCTTCTTCTCTGGCTTCGCCGGTTTCGTCGGTATGGCGGCATCTCCGACGAGGAAGAACTTCCCTTTGCCGTTTGCCACGGTGGCCTCTGGTCCACGGCGCAGCAACTCGGGTGCGCACCCTTCGAGCAGGTGGCTCGACACGTACCCCACGTTTTGGCAGTAGCCACACGTTGTCACGCGGTGGGGCAGGTCCTTGCACACGGGGCAGATGCTCGCGTAGTCCGCGCGTCGGATGGCCTCGGCGAGTTGCTGGGCCTGCTCGTAGGTGCGGGTGTAGGCCGTCCGCTGGATGACGCTGCAGCTCGGGCCGTTGAGCACCGCGGTCAGCTCGCGCAAGATCTTGTCGACGGCACGCCCGCACCCCGACAGCGTCTCTTGCACGATGCGAACCTTGGGGAATTCGTCGTCCCGTTGGCGCAGCGTGGGCTCCAGGTCGAACATGTCCACGGGGGCCAGCATGGGATCGTGAGCGTTGATGACCTCGGCGTCCTCGGCGCGCTGTTCGGCCCGCCGCGTGGCCGACCGGATGGCCTCGGGGGTCCGGTTGAGCTGTTTTGCCGCTGCCTCGATGGCCTTTCCCTTGTCCGTCTTGGGGCGCCCGGCCTTGGCCTTTTCCGGTCGCTCGACCGGTAATTCTGGGTCGACCACGTCGGGCATCGCGAATTCCTTTACCCCGAGCGCCACCAGCCGCGCGGCCTGCTCGGCGTAGTCGTCGGTGCGCCGCCGACGGTAGTTCTCTTCAATGGTGAGCACTTCTTTTTCCTCGGCCGTCCCGCTACACACGCGTACTTCATGGCGTTCGACCTTGTTGATCATCAGCGCGGCGAGCCGATCGCGCCCCGAGACGATGTGCTTATCCCCGTCGATGACGGGCAGTTCGATCAGGCCGTTGGCCGCGATGCTTTCGGCCAGTGCCACGATGTGGGGAGCCTTCAAGCGGGCCTTGAATCCCTTCTCAACGACGATGGAATCCAGGGAAACGATCTTGTTCTTGAGCCACTTGATCACGGCGACACCTCGGCCAACGGTTCGGGTTTCGGGAGCAGGTTCGCATCATAGAGCGCCACCCAGCACGCGACGCGCAGTCGCAGCGATTCGGGCGCCTCCATGGCGCTGTTGATGTTGAGGGCGGCGTGCATCGGGCAGTCTCGCCAGGAGTGGCCTCCCCACGCTGCCAGCGCCTTGGCGTGAATCTCGGGCGTCGTGCACAGGTCGGCGAGGTGGTCAGCTCGGTAGGCGTCCCACGTGCGGCCGTCGGGCATGATCGTCGCGCCCGCCATGTCCGCGCCCGCCATGTCCGCGCCCACCAGGTTCGCGCCCGCCATGTCCGCGTCCGCCATGTCCGCGTCCGCCAGGTACGCGCCCGCCATGT
>Ga0207641_10000657_pt1 | contig 37717 bp, 40 predicted proteins | sample KBSSwiS62_FD_184306 | JGI IMG/M metagenome (GOLD analysis project Ga0207641, IMG submission 184306) | Switchgrass rhizosphere microbial communities from Kellogg Biological Station, Michigan, USA - KBS Switchgrass S6-2 (SPAdes) (version 2) | ecosystem: Host-associated > Plants > Roots >... | reverse complement strand
GCGTTCCTGTTCGAATATAGCCATGTGACGTGGAGCCTGTCGGCGCTCGCCGGCATTGCGGTGGGCGCGGTCTGGAACTTCGCGCTGTCCTCGCGCTTCACCTGGGGGCGCTACTGAGCCGCCCGACCGCCAAACTCTTGAAACGCGGATTGCGCTCACCATCTCCGCGCCGCACGACGAACAGGGAACAGACCGCCGCCATGACGACCACAGCCGATCCCGTATCCGAATCCCGCGCGCCCGAATCCCGCGCATTTGAGGCCGATGTCTCGCGCTTGCTGCACCTGATGGTGCACTCGGTCTATTCGGACAAGGACGTCTTCCTCCGCGAACTGATCTCGAACGCCGCCGATGCCTGCGAGAAACTGCGCTACGAGGGCATCGCCAGTCCCGCTTTGCTCGGCGACGATCCGCAGCCGCGGATCACGATCACGCTCGATCCCGATGGCCGCCGGCTGACGCTCGAGGATAATGGCATCGGCATGAGCGAGAGCGATCTCGCCGAGGCGCTGGGCACGATCGCGCGGTCGGGCACGCGCGAATTCATCGATCGCATCGCGGGTGCGAAGGACGCCGAAGGCAGCCAGCTGATCGGCCAGTTCGGCGTCGGCTTCTATTCGGCGTTCATGGTCGCCGACCGTGTCGACGTGTTCTCCCGCCGCGCCGGCACCGATGCCGCCGCGACCTGGTCGTCCGACGGTCTCGGCACCTATGTCGTCGCGCCCGTCGACGTCGCCGACGCGCCGGCGCGGGGCACGCGCGTGATCCTTCACCTGAAGGAAGACGCCACCAGCTATGTCGAGCCGCACACGATCGAGCGCCTCGTCAAGGCGCAGTCGGGCCATGTGCCGGTGCCGATCCAGATCCGCGACACGCCCGAAGCCGAGCCGCGCGAGATCGCCGACGGCGCCGCTCTGTGGACCCGGCCCAAATCGGGGATCAGCGAAGAAGACTATACCGATTTCTATCGCAGCGTCGCCAGCCAGTACGACAAGCCCGCGCTGACGCTGCATTATCGCGCCGAGGGCCGTCACGAATATAATGTCCTGACGTTCGTGCCCGGCTCCAAGCCGTTCGACCTGTTCGACCCCGAGCGCCAGAGCCGGCTCAAACTTTATGTGAAGCGCGTGTTCATCACCGACGAGGCGGAGGTGCTGCCGCGCTATCTGCGCTTCGTGCGCGGCCTCGTCGATTCGGCCGATCTGCCGCTCAACATGTCGCGCGAGATGATCCAGGAAAGCCCGGTGCTCGCCGCGATCCAGAAGGGCGTCACCAACCGGATCCTGTCCGAACTCGACAAATTGTCGGGCAGCGATGCGGAGTCCTATGCCGCGATCTGGGAGAATTTCGGCCCGGTGCTCAAGGAGGGGCTGTACGAGGATTATGAGCGTCGCGAGACCCTGCTCGGGCTGGCGCGCTTCAAGTCGACCAGCTCCGGCGGCGCCTGGCGATCGCTCAAGGACTATGTCGCCGACCTGCGCGAAAACCAGACCGCGATCTATTACGTCACCGGCAATGATCTCGAACGGCTGGCGAGCTCACCGCAGCTCGAAGGCTTCCGCGCGCGGGGCATCGAGGTGCTGCTGCTCGCCGATCAGGTCGACAATTTCTGGGTCACCGCCGGCGTCGATTATGAAGGTAAGCCATTCAAGTCGGTCACCCAGGGCGCGGCCGATCTCGGCCTCGTGCCGCTGATCGAGGGGGGCGACGACGCGCCCGCCGAAGCCAGCGCGGCGGTGACCGGCTTCGTCGATGTGCTGAAGACGGTGCTCGGCGATGCGGTGGCGGACGTGCGGCTGTCCGAACGGCTGACCGAGAGCGCGGCCTGCCTCGTCGCGTCCGAATCGGGCATGGACCGCCAGCTCGAACGCCTGCTCGCCAGCGCCGGCCGCCTGCCCGAGGCGGCCAAGCCGGTGATGGAGATCAACCCGCGCCACGCCCTGATCGTCCGCCTCGCCGCGCTGGGCGACGACGAGACCGACTTGCGCGCCGACGCCGCCCATCTCCTGTTCGACGAAGCGCGGATCGCCGACGGCGAGCAGCCAACGGATCCTCGCGGTTTCGCGGCGCGGCTGGGCCGCGTGCTGTCACGCGCGCTGGGTGATGGCCTGATGTAGCTCCTCCTTTTTTCCCTTCCCCCTTGATGGGGGAAGGATACGGAGACTTATGAGCGTAGCGAATTAGTCGGAGTTGGATGGGGGTGATGTTTGGCGAATGGCTCTATGCCGAACGTCACCCCCATCCAGCTCCGACTAGGGCCCGCGAAGGCGCGGACCCAAGTCTGCGCAACCTTCCCCCATCAAGGGGGAAGGAAGCACGATGTCGCGCGTCCAGTTTCTCCCTGGGGCTATGCATCCCACCCCCTCACGGCCAGCTCGGAAACCACATCCAGTGGTGGAAGGCCTGGTCGTTCTCCAGCGGCACCGCCGCGATGATCGGATAGAAATAGCCGAACAGCACCGCTGCCAGGCCGGTGAAGACGAACGGCGTCCAGCGATTGCCGCCGTCCCTGATCTCCTGCCGGAACGCGCCGGCGAGAATCACGCACAGGAACAGGCCGGGCAGATAATAATAATAATAGAAGCCGATCTTCTTGGGGATGACGATCCACAGCGCCATCGAAAACACCCACAGCAGCCCCGCACAGAGCTGCTGGCGATTGCCCTGCAGCCCCGCCCACAAGGCGAAGAACACCGCGAGCAGCCCGCCCCACATGATCGCCGGATTGCCGACCAGGAAGATGCCGCGCTGCACGCCGTCGACCGGCTCGTACAGATACCAGATCGGCCGCGACATCAGCGGCCAGTCCCACCAGTCGCTCTGATAGGGATGATGCGCGAGCGGCATCGTCTGCTGCGCATACATCTCCAGTTGGAACGGCAGCAAGGTCGCCAGGGTGAGCGGCTGGCTGGCATAGAAGAAGGCCGGGATGAAGGTCGCGAAATAGGCCAGCGCCATCGCCCCGGCGAGCAGCGCTGCGCCCGGCACGAGCCCGATCCCGCGCCACAGCGGGCCCGCCGGCCACAGCCGCGCACCGACGAAGATCAGCCCGGTCGCCGCCGCATAGGGCAAAGCCGTCCACTTCGCGCCGATCGCGAGGCCGAAGCACAGGCCCGCGACCGCCAGCATCCGCCACCGCCGCTCGCCCCGCGCCGATTCGAATGCCAGCGCCATGCCCCACAACAGGAAGGCGCCCATCACTGCATCGAGCATCCCGATCCGCGCCTGGATGAACAGCAACTGGTTGAGCATCGCCAGGACCCCGGCGAGCAGGCCGGCGCGGACGCTGCCGAACATCAGCAAGGTGATGCGGAACAAGGCGACCACCGTCGCCGCAGCGGCGATCAGGCTGGGCAGCCGCCACGCGACCGGCCCGTCGCCGAACAGTCCGATGCTGAGCGCGATCAGCGACTTGGCGAACAGGGGATGCTCGATATTGCTCGGCCCCGCCAGCGCCAGCAGCTTGCGCGCGGCCGGGACATAATGGCTCTCGTCGAACAGCAATATGGTCGGCTGGCCGATCCGGAAGCCGAACAGCACCAAAGCCGCGACGAACAGGAACAGCATTGCGCGGTTCGCGCTGAGGCCCTTCAGCCAGTCGATGTCGCGCGCGGCCCCGGTCACGGAGACAAGTCTATACTGGCTTGCGCTGGATTGGGTATCGGTTCCGTATCGCGGTACCAGTGAAGGGACGACGAGCTTGCACGCTTGATTGCCGCTGATTGCCGCTGCACTCAACCGAGGCGTTTGCGCGGGCGTCGCGATGGCCGTTTCACCGGGGCGGGGGGCGGATCGGGTAAGTCGCGCAGCTTGCGGATCAACGTCGCCATGTCCGGATCGGCGCGAGCCAGCACTGCCTCCGCGTCATCGCTTTCATCGATATCGGCAAGGATGCCAAGTAGCGTAGCGCTCTCAGATGCTTGTGGCGCGAGCTCAACGGTCAACAATGTTGCCACGTCACGGAGTAAACCATGATCGCGACAGGCACCGGCAAAACCAGCTATTATGTTTGGCAACCATCTTTCGTCGCGTTTTTCAGGAGGCAATCTCGCGACAAATGCGGAAATGCGGGGAAATATGCCAGCTGCTGCAGCGTAGCCTTCTGCGCGGCCCTCATGTTGTGCGATACGCGCAATAACTTCACCGTTTTCATTGCCGAAGTAAACTGGACGAGTCACAAATTCCAGCGATGTGCCTCCCTTTTTAATCAACGCATCCAACTGAGTGAACGCACGTGCGCGAGTTGCTGCGGCGAATAGGACACTTATCCAGAGCGCCGGATCAGTTCCGTCTTCATCGTCGCCATGTGCATGACTCAGCGCCTGCCACTCGCCATATATCTCTACGACATTCGCGCGAGATACGTGTACCGCTATGTCAACGGCCAAGGCCGCCGCCAACGATAGGACAACATGATCTTCTATCTGCCGCCCAATGGCAAGACTCTCTGCTGCTTTTGACCAAGCATCATCATGTCGGCTAAGCGCAATAAGGGCTTGAGCCATTATTAAAAGCGAGATCGCTTCCTCTCTCCTTTCCCCAGCTTGCCGCGCCAGCCCGACGGAGCGGCCACCTCTATCCAGCGCTTCGTCGAAGCGACTCAGTTGGTGGAGCGAGAACGCCATGTGGCGAAGTGCAATCGCTTCGTCTCGTTTTTCACCAATTTGCCGCGCGAGTTCACTGGCATGAATAGCTATGGCTACTGCTTCCTTATGTCGGCTCAAAAAGCAGTAAGACCAGGCAGCAGATATTAAGCATCTTAGAGCGAGGCGAGGAGGTAAAGTAGTCGTCGGAATCGAACACATGCGCTGACAGATTATCGCTGCACCAGAAGAGTTCTTCTCATTATAGAGAATAAATATCGAAAATTCTTCGCTCGCAATAAATTTTGCGACGGGGTTTTCTTCTGACATTGTGATCGCGTTATCCAGCACCGCCTTCGCATCGTTGATGTGGCCGAGGCGATAAAGCGCTTGCGCCTTGCAAATGCCAATTATTGACGCCGCTATCGCCCCAATGTCGTCGATCTTACGACAAATCTCGTAGCCTGCTTCGGGTTCATTGTCCAACAGGGCTGAGAACGTAGCGGCGTCCATTCCGAGTGCGTCGTGCGCTGCTTCGAGAGCGCAGTCGAGACGAGAGGCAAAGCCCTCCTGATAGTCGTTTCCGGTCCAGGTCTCACCCTCCAGCGCAAGCCGGCTGAACAACCCGCCTTCGGCCGGCCGGCCGGCCGCCAGATGTCCCAGTGCCTGCACGCGCTGCTCGTCGCGCGAATAGAAGCTCCGGAGGAAATCGAGGATCGTCGCCAGCGGTGTCGTGCGTGCCGTGCGGCTTCCCTGGCGCAGGCGGTAATAATGGACGAACACGCGATCGGTCACGCTGTAAAGCGTTTCGCGGCTGTCGGGCGCCGGGCGACCGCGTACGATGTCGGCGCGCTGAAGATCGTCCATCACCCTGGCGATCGTGCTCTGGCCCTTAGCACCCACGCGCTCAGCGAGTTCGGTCTGTGAGGCAGGCTCGCCGCCGCGAATCAGCGCGTCGAGCAAGCCGCGGCCGAGCGGCGGCAAATCTTCGATGCGCCGGCGATAATATTCGGCCAGTTCGTCGGCGAGTGCCGACATGGTTTCGGCGACGGTCAACGCGTCCTGGGTGTCGAGCACCTTGGCGAGCAACTGTGCCAGTCTTGGCGTACCGCCGATGAAATCGGCGATCGCACGCGCCTTCGCTGTCTGTCCGGGGTCGAGCGGTGTACGGCCTTCATGCGCGCGCTGACGGTTGAAATAGGCGATGCAATCATCGGACGTCCATGGCGCGAGCCGCACCGGTTCGAACGCCTTGAACAGCGGGCGATCATAATCGATGTCCACCGTTCCGGTTGCGGTCGCGAGCAGCATCACCCTGTTGCCGGTCCGATCGAGCCAGGCGCGCAGCCGCTGCTCGTCCTCTTCGTCGCGAAACAGCGTGGCGAGCAGGATATCGAAATTCTCGACGACCACGATCACGAGGCCACGACCTTCCGGCAAGGTCGCATCGATCGCATTTTCCAGAGCGGCCATCGCGGTGCGCCATTGCTGCTTCTCCTCGCCCGGCCTGGGCCACTGGAACAGGGCATCTTCAAAGGCATTGTCGCCTGATGCCTCGCGGTTCGCGAGCCGGAGCGCGATCGTATCGAGGAAAGCGTGCGGACTCCGCTGCAGATTATGCTGTTCCTCGGGCAGCAGAACATAGGCGACCGAACCGGCGCCATCGTCCAATGCCTCGACTTCGATCTGGACGCGTCGGGTCATGAATGATTTACCGAAGCCGCGCGAACCATAGAGGACGACATGTTGCAGCGCGCCCGGCGATGCCCGGCGCGATCGGGTGATCGCACCGATGATCCGGCTGAGTTCGCCGTCCCGACCGGTGGATAGCGCCACGATGTCGGCATCGCCCATTTCGTGCGTCATGAAGGTGCGCACGATCAAGGGGCGCTTGGGCACGTCGCTCATGCCAGCCGCGCCCGTCTCCACCACAGGCGGGCAAGTCCCGATGCCGGCTTCCATCGGCGGATGCCATCCGCATCCTCGGTGAAGCCGACGAACCCGTCCTCGGCCAGCATCGCCAGCGCGACCGACAGGTCGATGCGCGTGAACGGGGCGTCGCAGGGGATGGAGTCATGATCGCAGCCGCCGTCGGTCGCCATCGCCGCTTTGAGCGCGGGCAGGATCAGCTTCACCCGTTCGTCGTTGGGCAGCCCTGCATAAGCGCTGAAGCGCCGGTCGAACTGGTTGAGGAAGTCGGCGTGGAGATCCGGACGCACGCGTTCGGAAAAGATCGCAGCGAAACCGGCCGGATCGGGCGGATCGTCGATGCCGATCTCAAGCAGGCCGCGCACCAGGAAGGCGGGATAGAATATGCCCACCTGACGAAGGAATTCGTCGCTATGGTCTTCGGTCCAGCTGCCTGGTGGCGTTGCCTCGGTCGCCTCGCGGAGAAAGCGACGGGCCTCTTCCAGCGAGAGCTCGGGCACGGTGAAGGGTTGCAGATCGTTCATATGTTCGAGTGTGAGGCGGTGTGTCCGGGCAAGTCCGGTCAGTCCGATCGAACCCGTGAGCAACATCGTCATGCCGTCGCCCCGCCATTCGCGCAGCGAGGCCAGCAGGCGATCGGCATCGTCGCGGCCATTCGGGCCGAAGCGCGCGATCATATTCGAAATGAGGTAGGTGAACTCGTCGATCATCAGCACCGGCTTTGGGCCATCACCCCTGAGTGCGGCGCGGATCGCGCTCGAAACCATTTGCCAATAGGCCGAAAGCGCCGTCTCTTCCTGCCCCATGCCGCTGAACACCGCTTCCAGCGCCGTACGCGCCGGTGCGCTCGAGACCAGAGTCAGCGCGCGATTCATGAAGTTCCGTTCACCCGGCATCGCGGCATGGAGGCTGCCCAGCAGATCGCCGAGCGAATGCATGCCTTGGCCATCGATACATATGCAGGGGCGCCCCATGTGCCGAACCTGCTCGGTCGCATAGAGCCGGAGCGTGGTTTTTCCGATCCGTCGCAATCCGAACATCTTGATGCCGGCGCTTTGGGTCAGCGTACGCATCAATCGCGCTTCGAGAGCGGGGCGCGAAAAGCGCTGCGCGCCGGCGACGCCATTGCCGTAATTGAGGTCCAGCACCATGCGCCGCTCCAGATATCTGTAACGAAATATGGTTGAATGGCGGCGATGAGTCAACTATCTGTCACAGCAGATATCTGTTCACGCGAATGGGTCAGCGATTATAGCCATTCATCACTGTCGCGTCACTCCAGCGCCGCTTCAATCTGCGATCGTAGCCGGCATGGGTCGTCATCTTCACGAGCGTCACCATGGTAACCGATGTCCGATATGTCCGGCCGAACATCCCGCGAGACGGGCGATCAAAGGCCTCGGGCCGCCTCCTCGGAGCGCGCATCGGTCACATTTGCGACGACCTGTTATGCAAGAATTCGACCTGTTACGACATCGAAACCGACCTGTTATGCAAATTCTCCTCCCCTGATATGCACGATAACAGGTGACCTTCCTTGTGGCGGATCAAATCATTGTAATAAAACAATATTTCGTCACGCAATCGCCATCGGACCCCGCGTTTTCCCCTGATATTCGGCTGGAATCGCGAAAATCGCCCTGTTATGGCGTTTTCGCAGGCAGGAAGGTGCGCGTTCGACCCACCGAAGTCGGCTCCGACATCGCGCCGTCCGCAACCGCAACCGCAACCTGCGCCGAGCATCGCCATGTCGATCGGCGACGGGCCTCCGGCGCGCCAACCACACCCTCCCGCACCGATCACCGATTGACGCCGCCCGCGTCCCCGGCGCAAAGCGGCGCGCATGAAAAGGCATACCGGGCAGGACCGCAGCATCACCTCGAAATGGCGCCCCGCGACGCAGGCGGTGCGCGGTGGAACCGCACGCTCCGAATGGGGCGAGACGTCCGAGGCGATCTTCATGACGTCCGGCTATGCCTATGACTGCGCCGCCGATGCCGCCGCGCGCTTCGCCGGCGAACAGACCGGCATGACCTACAGCCGGCTGCAGAACCCCACGGTCGAGATGCTCGAACAGCGCATCGCCTTGCTTGAAGGCGCCGAGGCCGCGCGCTGCACTGCCACCGGCATGGCGGCGATGACCGCGGCCCTGCTGTGCCAGTTGAAGATGGGCGACCATGTCGTCGCCGGCCGCGCCGCGTTCGGCTCGTGTCGCTGGCTGACCGATACGCTGCTGCCCAAATTCGGCATCGAGACGACGACGATCGACGCGCGCGATACCGACCGGTGGGAATCGGCGATCCGGCCGAACACCAAGCTCTTCTTCTTCGAGACCCCCGCCAATCCGACGATGGACATCGTCGACCTCGAGGCGGTCTGCGGCATCGCCAAGCGGGCGGGCATCGTCTCGGTCGTCGACAACGCCTTCGCCACGCCGGCGCTGCAGCGGCCGATGGACTTCGGTGCGGACGTCGTCGCCTACTCGGCCACCAAGATGATGGACGGGCAGGGGCGGGTGCTGGCGGGCGCGGTCTGCGGCAGCGAGGATTTCATCCTCAACACGCTGCTGCCGTTCACGCGCAACACCGGGCCGACCTTGAGCGCGTTCAACGCCTGGGTGGTGCTCAAGGGCCTCGAGACGCTCGACCTGCGCATCCGCCGCCAGAGCGAGAATGCGCTTGTCGTCGGCCGCTTCCTCGAAGGCCGCGTGCCGACGATCCTGCATCCCGGCCTGCCGAGCCATCCGCAGCACAATCTGGCGATGCGCCAGATGGACGCGTGCGGGCCGATCTTCTCGATCATCCTCGATGGCGGGCGCGGCCAGGCGCACGGGCTGCTCGATGCGCTGGAGCTGATCGACATTTCCAACAATATCGGCGATTCACGGTCGCTGATGACTCACCCTGCGTCCACCACCCACAGCGGCGTCGCCGCCGAGACCCGCGCCGAGATGGGCGTGAGCGAAGGGATGCTGCGGCTCAACGTCGGACTCGAGGATCCGCAGGACCTGATCGGTGATCTCGATCAGGCGCTCACGGCGGTGGGGCTGTGAAGGCCTTCTTCCCCCATGCCGAAACCACGCGGGATATCACCGTGCGGGTCGCGGTCAGCTTCCTGCCCGAACAGTCGGAGCCGGGGCGCGGGCGCTGGTTCTGGGCCTATCATATCCGCGTCGAGAATGAAGGCGACATGGCGGTGCAGCTGATGACGCGGCACTGGACGATCACCGACGGCCGCGGCGCGCGCCATGAGGTGCAGGGCGAGGGCGTGGTCGGCGAACAGCCGTTGATCGTGCCGGGCGGCGCTTATGACTATGTCTCGGGTTGCCCGCTGACCACGCCGACCGGGTGGATGAAGGGCAGCTATCACATGATCGGCGAGGACGGATCGACGTTCGACGTCGCGATCCCGCGCTTCGCGCTCAACGCGCCGGCCGTGGCGAACTAGGCGGTCAGACCCATGAAGCGTACGCATCTGCCGCTCAACGGCCTGCGCGTCCTCGACGCCGCCGCCCGCCATCTGAGTTTCACCCGCGCCGCCGACGAGCTGGCGGTGACGCCGGCCGCGGTCGGCCAGCAGATCCGCGCGCTCGAGGATACGCTGGGCGTCGTGCTGTTCCGGCGCACGCCCAAGGGACTCGAGCTGACGCCAGAGGGCGAGGCCGGGCTCGACAATCTGCGCGCCGGCTTCCTCCAGTTCGAGGAATCGGTGCGCGCGATGCAGGCCGGGCAATCGTCCAAATCGCTGACGATCGCGGCGCCGCGCGACTTCACCGCCAAATGGCTCGCGCCGCGGCTCGCCGCTTATGGCCGCACCGATCCCGAGATCCGCTTCGTGCTGATCTCGGCCGACAGCGATCTCGATTTCACCGAGGCCAATCTCGATCTTGCGATCCGGCTGGCCGACGGCCCCGCGGAGAATGAGGGCGTCAAGCTGGCCGAAGGCGCGTTCGTCACGGTCGCATCGAGCGCCGGCGGCGAGAGTCCGATCGCCTGGCCGGGCTGCCCGGGCGAGGACGGCGTCGCCAAGCTCAGCGTCGCCGATGCCGGCCTCGCGATCGACGCCGCCGCCAACGGCTTCGGCCGCGCATCGGTGCCCGCGCTGCTGGCGGAGGCGGACATCGCCGCCGGCCGGGTTGCCGTGGTCGGTGATACCAGGCCGTCGGCCAAGGCCTATTGGCTGATCGCGCCGCTGCCGCAATGGCGCCAGAAGAAGGTCAAGGCGCTGGTCACCGCGCTGACCGCGTGACGGTACTGGCGACGGCGCGGCTGCGGTTGCGGCCCGTCGTCCTGGCCGATGCGCCCGCGCTCCACGCCGCCTTCGCCGATCCCGGCACGATGCGCTGGTGGTCGAGCGGCCCGCATCTGCGGCTCGCCGAGACCGAAGCCTATGTCGCGCACAACGCCGATGCTCCGGACTGCCTGTGCCGCGCGATCGTCGAAGGCGATGGGCCTGCGCTCGGCTGGGTCAATCTGATGGACCGGCGGCCGGGCGTGAAGGAGATCGGCTATATCCTCGTGCCGCAGGCGCGCGGCCGCGGCGTGGCGCTGGAGGCGGTGACCGCGGTGCTCGACGCGGCCTTCGCCGATCCGGCGCTGCGCCGGGTCTTTGCCGATACCGATCCCGAGAATGACGCCTCGATCGGTCTGCTCGAACGGCTGGGCTTCGTCCGCGAAGGCCATCTGCGCGCCGAATGGGAGACGCATATCGGTGTGCGCGATTCGCTGATCTTCGGGCTGCTGCGCGAGGAATGGAGGGGGCGCCTCACTTCGCCAGCAGGTTGAGCGCCCGGCTCATCAGCGCCGCGAACCGCGCCTCGTCGACCGGCGCGGCCGGATCGTTCCAGCTCCCGGTCACGGCATACCAGGTGCGGCCGTCGCGCGCCTCGACGAGATAGTTCATCGCCATCACGCCGGTCTCCGAACCGCCCTTGTAGCCGACATAGCGCCAGCGCGCCGCGTCGCCCGGGGCGATGCCGGGATTGATGCCCAGGATCGCCAGCGCCTGCGCGCCGCCTTCGCGCCGCAGCCAGTCCAGCAGCGACGCCATGTCGTCGGCCGATGCGAACCATTCGACCTCGTCGATGTGGAGCGGCGGCCCGGCGAGCTGGGTCGGGTCGATCGCGGCGCGGCTCAGGCGGCCGGCGCTGCCGAGCAGCAGCAGGCGGCGCTGCGCCGGGCTGCCGGCCACCCAGTTCGCGCGCAATGCGGCGTTCGTCGGCATTTTCAGCGCGAACGCCTCGACCGTCGAGAGCAGAGGGATCGCGCGCTCGGGCGCGGCATGACCGCTCGCGGCGACGATCGCGTCGACTTTGTCGCGGCCCAGTGCGTGCAGCAGCGTATCCGCCGCCGTGTTGTCGCTGATCGAGATGGCGAGCGTCGCCAGCGTGTCTAGCGTCACCGGCGCCCGGGCCGGCCAGGCCTGGCTGATGCCCGACGGCAGCGACGGCGGCCCCAGCGGCACGACGTCGCTCCAGCGCCGCTCGCCCGCCTTCGCCGCGCGCGCCAGTTCGGCGAGCAGATAGAGCTTGAAGCTCGATCCGGTCGCCATCGGTTCGCCGGCGCGCCACGCGGCGATGGTCGCGGGCCGCTCGCCGAGCGCGCGGACCGACAGCGCGGCGGTGCCGTGCAACGCGCGGACGTCGCCGAGCAATTTCCCGAAACTGTCGTCACGCGCGACCGCGCCGGTGACGAGCAGGCCGATCAGGCGGTGCGGTTCCTCCGACGCGAGCGCGATCGTGATCGACACCACCGATCGCGCATAATCGATCTCGATCCGCCCGGCAGTCGCACTTTCGGGCACGATCCGTGCGACTCCCTTTACCGCGCCATGCTGAGCCTTGAGCCGCGCGGCGATCGCCTTGATCTGCGCCGGCGGAATCTGCGCGAGGAACGATGGCGCGAACAGCGCCTGCTCACCGGTTTCGCTGTCGAGCAGCCGGACCAGTTCGGCGGCGCGGCGTTGCAGCGCGGGCGACGCCCCCTCCTGTGCGTGCGCGGGAAAGGCCATCGTCAGCAGCATCAGGGCGGCGGCGATCAGCCGGATCATGCGTCGTTCCCGTGTCGTTCACGCCGCGATAGCGCAGAGGCGTGAACGACAGGATAAGGCGCGATTCATCGCTGCCGCGCGATCCCCCGGCCTATCGCACGATCCCCCTGAAGCTTACGCGGCCGCCTTGTCCCACCGGGATCGTGCGCCTGAGCGTCCAGCGCACATGGGTGACGTCCTCGGGCCGCGCGCCGCGCAGGCTGCCGTCGGTGTCGCGCACGCGCAGGCTCGCGAGCAGGCCCCAGGTCCGGCCGCCATCGACCGAGACGATCGCGCCGCTGTCGCTCGTGCCCTGGAAGGCGACCGGTCGCGGCAGCGGATTGGTGATGGTGAAGGCAGTCCGCGTCTGTGCGCCGACGTTGCGATAATTGAGCACGAACACCAGCCGGTCGCCGCGCGCGATGGCGCCGGGTTCCTCGAGCACGATCGTCTGCCGGCCGTTCGCGTCGGGAACGCTGCGCTCGACGAACACGCTGCTCTTCAGCGCGACATCGTTCGCCGCCAGCGCAGCGCCCGTCACGCCCATCGCCGCGACGGCGACGACATATTTGATCACGACATTGTCTCCACCCCCCGTTGAACCTTCACGCCCGCGGCACCGTCGCCCGCACGCCCGTTGTGCGCACTGGCAGCCCCGGACGGTCCCAGCACGGCGCCGGCCAGCAGCGCCGTCAGGAAAGTGACCGGGATCAGGCCCGGCATTTGCCGCGGCTTCGAAAAATGATGCATATGCCCCCCACAAGCATTGGCTGATGCGGCGACCTTGGCGGCAACAGTCGAAGATATAGTTAATGAGGCGAGCACCATCGCGCGCGATCGGGCGCATGATCATTCACAGCCGGAGCGGGGCGGAGATGCGGACTTGCTGAACGATGAGGATCATGACCACGCGCAGATCGACGCGCCGGAGCGGGCGATATTGCAGCGCGCCGCGCTGCGCCGCGACCGGCTGCTTGCCGCGCTCACCCTGATCGCCGGTGCCGCGCTCGCGATCGGCCTGCCGTTCGCGCTCAAGGCCGGCGCCGAATTCTTCCTGCCGGTCACCGCCGCGCTGGTGATCGCGATCGCGTTCGTGCCCGCGCTCGAATGGTTCGAACGCCGCCGCGTGCCCTCGGGCCTCGCCTCGCTGCTGTGCGTGCTCGCCTTCCTGTTCGTGGCCAATCTCGCGCTGGCGGCGATCGTCGTGCCGGCGACCGAATGGTTCCAGATGTTCCCCGATCGCGTCGGCCGCATCCAGGCCAATGTCGCGCCGCTGATCGAACTCTATTCGAACCTGCAGGACTATCTCGACAAGGCGCTGCGTACGCTCGAAAGCGGACGCGTCGGCGCCGCGCGCACGACTGCGGTCGAGCCGCCCAACTCGCTGCTCGAACTCGCCGCCACCTCGGCGCCGTCGGCGATCCTGCAGATGTTCTTCGGTCTGCTGGTGATCTATTTCTTCCTGTCGGGCTGGACGCGGCTGCGCGCACGCACGATCACCAGCCGCGGCAGCTTCGGCGGCGCGATGGCGACCGCGCGGGTCATCCAGAACGTCGTCGATGCGACCTCGGCCTATCTGGGCACGATCACGACGATCAATCTCACGCTGGGGCTGATGGTGGCGGCCGGGCTGTGGCTTATCGATATGCCGTCGCCGTTGATGTGGGGCGGCATCGTCGCGATCCTCAACTACATCCCCTATCTCGGGCCGATCCTGGCCGCCTTCCTGCTCGCGATCGGTGGGCTGATGACCTTTTCGGATCTGTGGTGGGCGCTGGCGCCGGCGGTGATCTTCATCGGCTTCCACCTCATCGAGGCGAATGCGATCACGCCGCTGATCGTCGGACGGCGGCTGACGATCAATCCGCTGTCGATTCTCGTCTCGATCAGCTTCTGGAGCTGGGTGTGGGGGGCGCCCGGCGCGCTGCTCGCGGTGCCGTTGCTGATCATCATCCAGACCGTCGCCGCCGCCGCCGGCAAGCCCGATATCGCCGGTTTCCTGTTCGAAAGCGGGACCTTGACCGGCCGCGCCGACGACCCCGCGAACGAGGGCGATCTGGTGTGAGACAAGCGGTGCGCGATGCGCTTGACAGCCCGGCGGCCCTCGCCTAGTTGCCTCGCCTCCACGCTATCAAGCGGGTGTAGCTCAGTTGGTTAGAGCGCCGGCCTGTCACGCCGGAGGTCGCGGGTTCAAGTCCCGTCACTCGCGCCATTCCTTTCTGGATTGGCTGGAAACTTCGGAATATTTTCAATCCGTTCGCGGTTTCAGTCTTCGAAAAGCGCTGGCCAGTCGCGTGCGCCGTGAACGACGCGAACGAGTTCGATCGTCTTTCTGACCTCATCGACGCAATAGATCAGCAGATATGCCCGATGGGCAAGCACGCGATGGCCGGCCGCGACCTCCTCGGCGGGACGGCTGATGAACGGAAAATCACGTGTCCGGTCGAAGCGACCGATCAGGTCGCCGACGAGCTTGTCTGCTGCCGGCGGATTGTCGAGTGCGATGTGGTTCCAGATCAACGCCAGATCATCGATCGCCTGATCGGATTTACGAAGCGTCCAGCTCATTCCTGCCCGATGGCGTCGGCACGTCGCCGAACCTCTGCCAGCGTATCTTCGACGCCTTGCCAAGGGCTGGAACCGCTGGCGTGACCCTCGGCGACGAGGCGGCGCAATTCATCCAGCTGATGACGGGCAAATGCACGCTTCGTCTTCCAGTCGCGCAACGCTTCACGCACGACCTCGCTCGATGACGCATAATCGCCGCTTGCGACAGCCTCTTTCACCATCGTCGCCATATCCGCAGTCAGCGCGACGCTCACTTTTTCGACATTGGCCATTGTCGTGCCTCCTGCCGATACGGTAGCAAATATTCCTACTTTCGCAATGCCGATGACCGCGGTGGGTGAAGTCAGGCCAAAAGATTCAGCGCAGCTTGAGCCCCGGCCGGCGGACATCCGGCTGCACCGGACGGATCAGATCGATCGCCGGCCGCGGCGTCGCGCGCGGCTGGAGCAGGGCGGCGACGTCGATCGGTGAATCGAACCGGACCGCGATGAAGTCCGCGCCCCGAACCGCCACCCGGCCTTCGACCGTCAGCGTGCCGCGCAACGTCACCGTCACCGGCGTGTCTGCGGGCAGGTCGGCGGTCACCGCGACGCGGACGCCGGTATCGGAGATGTTGCGGACGCGTCCGGTCACGCCGTCGGCGCTGCCGGACCGCGTGATCACGGCCTGCAGCATCATGCTGTGGCGCAACGCGCGGCGACGGTCGCCGCCGGACTCGCCCTCATGCTGTCCGGAGTCCTCCGAGCTGATCCTGCCCGATGAAAAGTCCATGGAAGCGCCCTGCGATCATTCGGTCCGATACACCCGTTATGGATGCAATTTTTGAAAAATCGGTAAATGTAAATTCCGTGCATGCGCGCGGCCGGCTATCGCCAGCGGCCGGTCTCCATCCAGCGGAGCAACGGCTTCAGCGGCGCGATCCAGACGATGCCGGCGACGATGTAGATCGGCAGCTGGATCAGCACGTGGAGCCGCCCGATCCATGACGCCAGCGAACCGATGATCACCGCGACCACCATGATCATCGCGAGGATCACGAACATGCCGAATGGTTTGCGCCAGCTGGGGTTCACGCCGTCTTCGCTTGTTGCGCGCGCGGCCCCGCGATCCATTCGCGTTCGGTGAGCACGGCGTCGAGCGATGCGTCCCACGGCTCGACCGGAATTGTTTCGGTTTCCTGCACCGACCAGGCGATGCCGACGCGGATCGCGCGCGGGAAGGCGGCGAAGGCACGGTCGTAGAAGGCGGCGCCCTGGCCCAGCCGGTTGAGCGCGCGGTCGAAACCCAGCAATGGCGTCAGGATCAGGTCGGGCGCGATGTCGCGGCCGGCGGCGTCGGGCTGGGTCAGGCCCAGCGGTCCCGCCACCAGCAGGGCGCCGGGTCGCCATGCGATGAAACGCATCGAATCGGCGCGGCCGGCGACATGCGGCAGCGCCGTCCGGCAGCCCATCGCCGTCGCCTGCGCCAGCAGCCGCAGCGGATTCGCCTCGCTGCCGACGGGGCTGTAGGCGGCGATCGCCGAAGCACGGCGCATCAACGCGGCGAGCGGCGCCGGCGCGATGCCGAACGCGATCTCGCGAATCGCCGGCGGGATCTCGGCGACCCACGCGTCGCGGCGTGCGCGCAGTTCGGCGCGCAATGCGGCCTTGTCGGCCGCCACGGGGCGGAAATTGCTCATACGAGAAATAGCTCATGCGAGGTTGGCGGGCCCACCATGGCCGTTTGCCGGATATCCACTGACGCTGGTAACGTCAGGTGGGGACCATATAAGTCAGACCAGGATCTGCTCAGGGACAGCCCCCATGGTAGATGAATAGCCTCAGGGATTATCGTTGGCTCGTACCGGGCAGAACCCGCCAACCCCGTATCTAGGGTGTCTCAGCCTCGCCCTCAAGCCTCCCGAGCACGGCTTCGATCCTTTCGGCAAGCTGTTCGAGCGTTTCTGCCATCAACGGATAGGCCGATTCGCCCGGGGCGGGTGGTGGAGAACCGGCTTCGGCCGGCGCAGCCCGTCGCGCATCGACCAGTTCGTCGGCCAGCAGCAGCGCCGCGAACAGCAATTGCCGCGCCTCGTTGACGCCGCCCACCGCCTGGCGTGCGTCGTTGGCCTTGCGGTCGACCAGTTGCGCGATCGTGCGCAGATGGTCTTCCTCGCCGTCACGGCAGGTGACGTCGTAATTCCGGCCGCCGATGTCGAGCGAGACTTCAGCCATGGATCCCGGGCACATCGATCGCGGCGATCAGCCGGTCGAGCGTCTCGATGCTGGTCTCGGTCTCGGCGCGCAGCCGCGCGTGACGTGCGGCGAGTTGCGCATATTCGTCAGTGGGCGCGGCTGGGGAGGGCGCTCGGGCGATCCGCTCGACGCGGGTCAATGCCCTTTCGATCCTTCCGATCGCGAGGATGATCCGGTCATCTGCCATCGCGCATGAACTAGCACAGCCAACATATGGAGCAAGCGCCGCCTTCCGCCACGCGGTTGACGCCCCGGCCGCATCGCGACAAAGGAGCGCCTGCCGACAGGGCGACTCGCGGCAGGCCGACGCTTGCCGCGGAACTCCGGAGTCCCTAACGCGCGGCAGCCAGGGGAACGCCATGACCGCCATGACCAAGACTGTTTCACGCCAGCAGATGGCGAACGCCATCCGCGCGCTGGCGATGGATGGCGTGGAGGCGGCGAACAGCGGCCATCCCGGCATGCCGATGGGGATGGCCGATGTCGCGACACTGCTGTTCGGCGATTATCTGAAGTTCGACGCCGCCGATCCGCATTGGCCGGACCGCGATCGCTTCATATTGTCGGCCGGCCACGGGTCGATGCTGATCTACGCGCTGCTGCACCTGACCGGTTTCGCGCGCCCGACGATCGACGACATCCGCAATTTCCGCCAGCTCCACAGTCCGTGCGCCGGCCATCCCGAGAATTTCGAACTGGCCGGGATCGAGGCGACCACCGGTCCGCTCGGCTCGGGCTTCGCGACCGCGGTCGGCATGGCGATCGCCGAACGGCACCTCAACGCGGTCTATGGCGACGATCTCGTCGATCACCGCACCTGGGTGATCGCCGGCGACGGCTGCCTGATGGAAGGCATCAACCATGAGGCGGTCGGCCTTGCCGGCCACCTGAAGCTCGGCCGGATGATCGTGCTGTGGGACGACAACCGCATCACCATCGACGGCGCGGTCGATCTGTCGTCGAGCGAGGACGTGCTCGGCCGCTACGACGCATCGGGCTGGCACACCGTCGCCTGCGACGGCCACGACCCCGCCGACATCAGCCAAGCGATCGACGCGGCGCTGGCCGACGATCGCCCGTCGCTGATCGCGTGCCGCACCTTGATCGGCAAGGGCGCGCCCAACAAGCAGGGCACGGCGGCGACGCACGGCAGCCCGCTCGGCGCGGCCGAGGTCGCGGCGGCGCGCGAGACTCTGGGCTGGACCCATGCACCGTTCGAGATCCCCGCCGACATCGCCGGCGCCTGGGCCGCGATCGGCCGCAAGGGTGCCGGCACCCGCAAAGCCTGGTCGGCGCGCGTCGCGGCCGCCGCCAAGGGCGCCGAATTCACCGCCCGGATGGCGGGCGAATTCGACGCGACCGGCTGGCTCGCGCCCTATGTCGACGCCTTGATCGCCGATCCGAAGACCGTCGCCACGCGCAAGGCGTCGGAGATGGCGCTCGAGGCGATCACCGTCGCGATCCCGGCCACGCTCGGCGGCTCGGCCGACCTTACCGGATCGAACAACACCAAGACCAAGGCCACCGGCGCGCTGACGCGCGATAATTATGGCGGGCGCTATGTCTATTACGGCATCCGCGAATTCGGCATGTCGCTGGCGATGAACGGCATGGCACTGCACGGCGGCGTCGTCCCCTATGGCGGCACCTTCCTGGTCTTCTCCGATTATTGCCGCGCGGCGATCCGGCTGTCGGCGCTGCAGGGTGCGCAGGTCGTCTATGTGCTGACCCACGATTCGATCGGACTCGGCGAGGATGGTCCCACCCATCAACCGATCGAGCATGTGATGAGCCTGCGGCTGATCCCGCAGCTCGATGTCTACCGCCCCGCCGATGTGATCGAGACCGCCGAATGCTGGGCGCTGTCGCTGGCGCGCACGGACGGCCCGTCGGTGCTCGCGCTGACCCGGCAGAACCTGCCGCAATTGCGGCTCGAGGCTTCGGACAATCTCTGCGCGAAGGGTGCCTATCGGCTGAAGGCAGCAGCGGCCGCGCGCAAAGTCGTGCTGGTGGCGAGCGGTTCGGAAGTGGCGCTGGCGGTCGAGACTGCCGCCGTGCTCGAAGCGGCCGGCGTCGGTGCCGATGTCGTGTCGATGCCCAGCTGGCGGCATTTCGACGCGCAGCCGCTCGATTATCGCCGCGACATCCTGCCGAGCGAGGCGCTCAAGGTCTCGATCGAGGCGGGCGTTACGATCGGCTGGGAACGCTATACCGGGCTGGACGGGCTGCGCTTCGGCATCGACCGCTTCGGCGCCTCGGCCCCGGCCAAGGATCTGTTCGACCATTTCGGCCTGACGGCCGCGAAGATAGCGCCGCAAATTCTCGCGGCGCTGGGCAAGTAAGGAGCTTCAGAACATGGCAGTGAAAGTTGCGATCAACGGTTTCGGACGTATCGGTCGCCTGGTCGCCCGGGCAATTCTCGCGCGCCCCGACAGCGGGCTCGAACTGGTCGCGATCAACGACCTCGCCGACGCCAAGTCGAACGCGCTGCTGTTCAAGCGCGACAGCGTCCATGGTCCCTATGCGGGCACGGTCGAAGTCGACGGCAATGACCTGATCATCGACGGCAAGCGCGTGAAGGTCTCGGCCGAACGCGACCCCGCCAACCTGCCGCACGCCGCCGACGGCGTCGACATCGCGCTGGAGTGCACCGGCTTCTTCACCGACCGCGCGTCCGCGGAGAAGCATATCGCCGCCGGCGCGAAGAAGGTGCTGATCTCGGCGCCGGGCAAGAATGTCGACCTGACCGTCGTGTTCGGCGTCAATGACGCCAAGCTGACCGCCGAGCACAACATCGTCTCGAACGCGAGCTGCACCACCAATTGCCTCGCGCCGGTCGCCAAGGTGCTCAACGACAGCATCGGCATCGAACGCGGCCTGATGACGACGATCCACGCCTACACCAACGATCAGAAGATCCTCGACCAGATCCACAGCGATCTACGCCGCGCGCGTGCCGCCGGCATGTCGATCATCCCGACCACGACGGGCGCCGCCCGCGCGGTCGGCGAGGTGCTGCCCGAACTCAAAGGCAAGCTCGACGGTTCGGCGATCCGCGTGCCGACCCCGAACGTCAGCCTGGTCGATCTGACCTTCACGCCGAAGCGCGACACGACAGTCGAGGAGGTCAACGGCATCCTCAAGGCGGCGTCGGAGAGCGGCCCGCTCGCCGGCATCCTCGCTTACACCGACGAGCCTTTGGTCTCGATCGACTTCAACCACAACCCCGCCTCGTCGACCGTCGACAGCCTCGAAACCGCGGTGATCGAGGGCAAACTGGTCCGCGTCGTCTCGTGGTACGACAATGAATGGGGCTTCTCGAACCGCATGGTCGACACCGCCGGCGTGATGGGCAAGCTGCTCTGATCCCATCTCCCCTCCCGCAAGCGGGAGGGGACTTTTCGAATGACAGGGAGCAAGGCGTGAAGGCGTTCCGCACACTCGACGACATCGGCGACATCCACGGCAAGCGCGTGCTGGTGCGCGAGGATCTCAACGTGCCGATGCAGGACGGCGCGGTTTCCGACGACACTCGCCTGCGCGCGACGATCGCGACCGTCGGCGAACTGGCCGACCGCGGCGCGATCGTGCTCGTCCTCGCCCATTTCGGCCGGCCCAAGGGCCAGCCCAACCCGGCGATGTCGCTGGCGCCGATCACACAGCCCTATGCGGCAGTGCTCGGCCGCCCGGTGATGTTCGTCGGCGACTGCGTCGGCGAAACCGCGGCGCAGGCGGTGGCGCTGCTCGCGCCCGGCGATGTCGCGATCCTCGAAAACACCCGCTTCCACGCCGGCGAGGAGAAGAATGATCCCGCTCTGGTCGCGGAAATGGCGAAGCTCGGCGACGTCTACGTCAACGACGCCTTCTCCGCCGCGCACCGCGCGCATGCCTCGACCGAAGGCCTTGCCCATGTATTGCCCGCCTTCGCCGGCCGCGCGATGGAGGCCGAACTCGACGCGCTCGAGAAGGCGCTCGGCAATCCCGAGCATCCGGTCGCGGCGGTGGTCGGCGGCGCCAAGGTGTCGTCGAAGCTCGACGTGCTGACGCATCTGGTGACGAAGGTCGATCATCTGATCATCGGCGGCGGCATGGCCAACACCTTCCTCGCCGCGCGCGGCGTCGACGTCGGCAAGTCGCTATGCGAGCATGACCTCGCCGCCACCGCCGAGGGGATTCTCGATGCTGCCGACAAGGCCGGCTGCACCGTCCATCTGCCCTATGACGTCGTCGTCGCGAAGCAGTTCGCGCCCAATCCGCCGACGCGCACCGTCAACGTCCACGAGGTCGCCGCCGACGAGATGATCCTCGATGTCGGGCCGGCCGCGGTCGAGGCGCTCGCCGACGTCCTCAAGAATTGCCGGACGCTCGTGTGGAACGGCCCGATGGGCGCGTTCGAAACCCCGCCGTTCGACATCGCCACCGTCGCGCTCGCGCGCACCGCCGCGGCGCTGACGGTCGAGGGATCGCTGGTGTCGGTCGCCGGCGGCGGCGACACCGTCGCCGCGCTCAACCAGGCCGGCGTCGCCGACCAGTTCAGCTTCGTGTCAACCGCCGGCGGCGCATTCCTCGAATGGATGGAAGGCAAGGAATTGCCCGGCGTGAAGGCGCTGACGCGGGATTGAGGCCTTAGCCCTCTCCCCCAAGGGGAGAGGACTTTTTGCCGATTTTTCGCCGCATTTGGCGCGTAACGACGCGACGTTCGTCACCATTTCCCAGGGGCTCGCCGAGACCCCGGGGGCGCATGCGGCTCTGCCGATCCTGTGTTCCATGGCGACGGACGGAACATTGGCTCATTGGTAGAGCGTCCGGCGTCTAGCCGGAAGGCAGGCGGTTCGATTCCGTCATGTTCCTCCATCGGATAGCTCAATGGATAGAGCACTAGACTGTTAATCTAGCTGTTGCGGGTTCGATCCCCGCTCCGCCAAATGTCTTGCCCAGACATTCCTCATCGGGAAGGCCGGCGAGACGTTCAGCCCGATCGGCGCGAGGGTTTCGGCCCGAACCGCCGGGAAGGCACCCCGCAAGGGGCCCGCGCCGGCGGGGATACCGGCCGGATGCGACGCGCTATGGCGTGCCTCCCGGAATGGTGCGCTGGCACCGTTGCCGCGGGCGCGGCGGATCGCCGACCGTCCGGCCTCAACCACCGGCCCGCCGCCTTGCGAGCGAACGTCTGCCGGCCGACCTTTTTCCGCCCAATCGCGAAATCGCCGCATTCCCGGGCTAACGCCCACATCCCCTTTGACCGGTAATCGGGCCGGCAATGAGAAGAGGAGGGCTGCGACGATGTTCAAGACTATCGTTGTATCCGAAAAGCAGCGCGGCCTCCTCATTCGGGATGGCCGCTTCATCGACATGCTCGCGCCGGGCAGGCATCGCCTGTTCGATCCGCTGGGCCGTCTGACCGTCGAACTTTGCGACGCCTCCGGTGCGTTCATTTCGCGTTGGGCGGAGGTGATCGAGAAGCGTCATCCGGTCATTGCCGATGCGAATTTCGTGACGGTCAGGGTGCCGGAGGGCGAGGTCGCCGTCATCGCGATCGATGGTCGTTCGTCGATGGTCGTCAGGCCGGGCGAGGTGCTGCGCGTCTGGACGGTGTTCGACGACGTCGCGATCGATCGTTTCGACGTGCAGGCGAAGCCGCGGCTCGACAAGGCGCAGCTCGTGGCGTTCGAGAAGGCGGCGCCGGTCACGTCATCGCCGCTGTCGCCGATCGCGGTCGTCAATGTTGGCGAGGCCGAGACCGGCCTGGTGTTCTTCGACGGGGAATTCGTCGAAACGCTCGGACCCGGCCGCTACGGCTACTGGCAGATCGGCCGCAAGGTCACCAGCCGGTCGCTCGACACGCGGCCGCTGCCGGTCGAGGTGAGCGCGCAGGAGATATTGACGAAGGACAAGGTGTCGCTGCGCGTGACGCTGACCGCTTTCGTCAAGGTTGCCGACATTCGGCAGGCGGCGCTCTCGACCCCCGACCACAGCCAGCATGTCTACAAGCTGGTGCAGTTCGCGGTGCGCGAGGCGATCGGCGGCCGGACGCTCGACGAGGTGCTGAACGACCGCGAATCGGTCGATCGGCAGATCGTCGGCCATGTACGCGGCGCGCTCGATGCAACCGGCATCGAACTCGCCGAACTCGGCATCAAGGACGTGATCCTGCCGGGCGACATGCGCGAGTTGATCAACAAGGTCGTCGAAGCGGAGAAGACCGCCCAGGCGAACCTGATCCGCCGGCGCGAGGAGACCGCGGCGACGCGATCGCTGCTCAACACGGCAAAGCTGATCGAGGACAATCCGACCTTGCTGCGCCTGAAGGAGCTCGAAGCGCTCGAGCGCGTGACGGACAAGATCGGTCGGATCGACGTCCATGCGAGCAACGGCCAGGGGCTCGACGCCATTCTCGATGGCCTCGTCCGCCTGCGCCCGCGCGACTGAACCTGCTTTCTCCCTCTCCCCTCGGGGAGGGGGTCGGGTGAAGGTGTGTTTGGGAGAGGCGCGATCTATCCCGTACATCTCCCATGTGGACACACCCTCACCCCAGCCCTCTCCCCCAAAGGGAGAGGGAGAAGGCAGCCCGTTGCAGTGCAGCAATGTCGTGGCTATCAGACCGCATCCAGTCACGCACCGAACAGGGGACCATGATGACGCCGACGGTCAAGGCCATTCTCGCAAACTATGAATCCGACAATCCCGGCGTGAAGGCGAACCTCGCGCGCATCCTGATGCAGGGCAAGCTCGGCGGCACCGGCAAGCTGATCATCCTGCCGGTGGACCAGGGTTTCGAACATGGCCCGGCGCGCAGCTTCTCGGTCAACGCACCCGCCTATGATCCGCATTACCATTTCCAGCTCGCGATCGACGCCGGCCTGTCGGCCTATGCCGCACCGCTCGGCATGATCGAGGCGGGCGCCGCGACCTTCGCCGGCCAGATCCCGACGATCCTCAAGGTCAACAGCTCGAATTCGTGGGCGACCGGCGTCAACCAGGCGGTGACCGGCGGCGTCGACGATGCGCTGCGGCTCGGCTGCTCGGCGATCGGCTTCACCATCTATCCGGGCGCCGACGACGTGTTCGACATGATGGAAGAGATCAAGGAGCTGTCCGCCGAGGCGAAGTCGGTCGGCATCGCGACCGTGATCTGGTCCTATCCGCGCGGCGGCGACCTGCCCAAGAGCGGCGAACTCGCGCTCGACGTCGGCGCCTATGCCGCGCACATGGCGGCGCTGCTGGGCGCGCACATCATCAAGGTGAAGCTGCCGAGCGACCATATCGAGCAGAAGGACGCGAAGAAGGCTTATGAGGGCTTCGACAGCTCGACGCAGGCCAAGCGTGTCGCGCACGTCGTCCAGAGCTGCTTCAACGGCCGCCGCATCGTCGTCTTCTCGGGCGGCGCCGCCAAGGGCACCGACGCGGTCTATCAGGACGCGATCGACATCCGCGACGGTGGCGGCAACGGCTCGATCATCGGCCGCAACACCTTCCAGCGCGAGCGCGGCGAGGCGCTGGCGATGCTCGACAAGCTGGTGCGCATCTATAAGGGCGAGGAATAGGTTTGGAAAACGACGACGACATTCCGCTCGATCCGGGCTTCGCCGATCGCTTCGAGCAGCATGATCGCCGTCTTGCCTGCCAGCTCTATCTGATCTCGCCGCCCGCCATCGACGCCGGTTTCACCGACCGGCTGGCGGCGGCGCTGGATGCCGCGCCGGTGGCGGCGTTCCAGTTGCGGCTGAAGGGGCTCGACGAGCATGCGATCGCAGCGCTCGCCGAGCCGCTGCAGCGCGTCTGCGGCGATCGCGACGTCGCCTTCATCGTCAACGACAGCATCTCGCTGGCGAAGCGGCTGGGCGCCGACGGCGTCCATCTGGGCCAGGAGGACGGCGATCCGCGCGATGCCCGCGCACGGCTGGGTCCCGATGTGCAGATCGGAATCACCTGCCACGACAGCCGCCATCTCGCGATGGAAGCGGGCGAGGCGGGGGCTGACTATGTCGCGTTCGGCGCCTTCTATCCCACCACCACCAAGGAAACGCAGCACCGGCCCGATCCCTCGATCCTCGGCTGGTGGACGACTTTGTTTGGCATCCCGTGCGTGGCGATCGGCGGCATCACCCCGGCCAATGCGCGGCCGCTGGTGGAGGCCGGCGCGGATTTTCTCGCGGTCAGCGGCGCGGTCTGGAACGCACCCGATGGCGAGGCCGCGGCGGTCAGGGCGTTCGCGGAGGTTCTCCGCAAGCGCTGAATGGCTCGGCGTTCCGGGGAAGCTCAGCCTGCCGTCCAGCCGCCCGAACTGTCCTGGTTCCACACCCAGGTCCAGGCCCATGCCGGCGGGGTCTTCGCCGTGTCCCACGTCCAATATCCCGACCAGGACCCGCCGCCGCCGGTGACCTGATCGAGCTGTTCGTCGGTCAGGACGCTCAGTTCGGGCTCCGCTTCGGGCGGCGCCGACGGACGCTTGTCGGGGTCGTCGTGAAGGGCAGTGAGGCTCATCGTCGTTTCCCTCGCGGAATGACGATAATCAGTGCGACGAGGGGTGTGCTGTCAAGGGGTCAGATGACGTGGTTGTGGCGGTCCGCGCTGCCCTTGCTGCCGGTCATGCCGATCCAGGCATAGCGCGTCTCGAACTCCTCGATCGAGAGCGGCCCGGCGCGGCGGCTGCGCTTCGGCGGCTCGACCGGACAGACCTTGCCGAAGCAGCCCGCCGCGGGCGGCGGCCGATGGCCCGGCACATATTCGCGGACAGGCTTTTCGCCCTTGTCCGGCGCGCGACCCTTCTCGACGTCCGACATGTCCTTTGCTCCAGTTGATCCGAATGACCCGCCGCCTGCGTGGGCGGCCTTTGTTGACGGGGCCAATAGCCGATAACCCCATCCCGATATTGGACAGAAGCGACGATCGCAAGATCGCCGTCGCATCGGCGTTTTCGCGCGCATCGGCTGCCCGGCTTGCCGTTCGCCGCCGCGGGCGGTAAAGGCCCCGTCTCTCTTTGAAATCGTGAGACACACATGAAGATCAGCGGCGTGGACATCCGTCCCGGCAACATCATCGAATATGAGGGCGGGCTGTGGCGCGCCGTCAAGATCCAGCACACCCAGCCCGGCAAGGGCGGCGCCTATATGCAGGTGGAGCTGAAAAACCTCATCGACGGCCGCAAGAACAATGTCCGCTTCCGATCCGCCGAGACGGTGGAGCGCGTGCGCCTCGACACCAAGGATTTCCAGTTCCTGTTCGCGGACGGCGACGCGCTGACCTTCATGGACAAGGATAATTACGACCAGGTCACGCTCGACAAGGGCATCCTCGGCGATGCCGCCGCCTTCCTCCAGGACGGCATGGACGTGGTCATGGAGCTCTATGACGAGCGCCCGATCAGCGTGCAGCTGCCCGACACGATCGAGGCGCTGATCGTCGAGGCGGACGCCGTCGTGAAGGGCCAGACCGCGTCGTCGAGCTACAAGCCGGCGGTGCTGGAGAATGGCGTGCGCGTGATGGTGCCGCCGCATATCGGTGCTGGCACGCGGATCGTCGTCGACGTCTACGAACAGACCTACGTCAAGCGCGCGGACTGAGCATGACGTCCCATTCCGGCCTTCTCACCATCATGGAGCGCGCGGCGCGCAAGGCGGGGCCGCGCCTGCGCCGCGACTTCAACGAGGTGCAGCATCTCCAGGTGTCGAAGAAGGGGCCGGCCGACTTCGTCTCGATGGCCGACCAGCGTTCCGAGCGCACGCTCTATGACGAGCTGCTGAAGGCGCGGCCCGACTGGGGCTTCCTGCTCGAGGAGGGCGGCGAGATTCCGGGCAACCCGGAAAAGCCACGCTGGATCGTCGATCCGCTCGACGGCACCAGCAACTTCCTCCACGGCGTGCCGCATTTCGCGATCTCGATCGCGGTCGAGGATCCGCGCGGCCCCGGCGGCAAGCCCGAGATCACCCACGGCCTCGTCTATCAGCCGCTGACCGACGAGAGCTTCTGGGCCGAGAAGGGCAGGGGCGCCTGGCTGCAGGACCGCCGGCTGCGCGTGTCGGCCCGCCGCGACCTGTCCGAGGCACTGATCGCCACCGGCGCGCCCTTCAAGGGCCATGGCGACATCGCCCAGTGGCAGGCGATCTACAACAATGTCGCGCCCGAAATCGCCGGCATCCGCCGCTTCGGCTCGGCCGCGCTCGATCTCGCCTGGGTCGCGGCGGGGCGCTACGACGGCTATTGGGAATCGGATCTCAAACCGTGGGACGTCGCTGCCGGCATCCTGCTGGTGCGCGAGGCCGGCGGCTTCGTCACCGACTTCCGCGGCGGCGATCGCGCGATGGAGCGCAACGAATATCTCGCGGCGAACGATTCGCTGCACAGCCGGCTGCACAAACTGGTGGCCACGGCGTTGCGATAGGCGCGATCGTTTTCGTTCCTGCTGCGGCCTGGCAACTTCGGCGGGGAGGGTGCGAAACGATGGGCCGCATTTGCACGACGATTTGGATCGCCCCATTCGCGTTGCTGGCGGGATGCGTGACGATCGGAGTCCCTGGATCTGCTTCGTCATATCCCCGCGTCAGCACGGCGGTGCGGTCCACGCTCGCCGCGGCGCTTGAAACGCATGATCGCGAGGCCGTGACGCGGAATACCCTGCTTCTGCTCGATATGGGCGCCTCTTTGCAGGACTCCACCTTCGATCGGATCGTACCCGATCTCGATCCCGCCAGGATTCGTGCCCACAGATGGTATGATAAGCGACGGGGCGAACCCATTGCCTGGCTGCGCGAGTCGTTTCGCAACAACGGTCTCACGCGCGCTGTGGGCATTTACGACGACAGTCGATTGTTCGCCGAGGTGCCGGCCGAGTATCGGCTGGTCGAAGGCATCGCTTATGACCGGCAGACCGATCGATTGTTTATCGGAACGGTCGTGGATGGTCGCCTTGCCTATCACGACAACGGCGATTGGCATGAAGTCGCGCTGGGAAATCCGCGCAGCGGGCTGTTCGGGATGGCTATCGACCAACAGCGCCGAATGCTGTGGATCGCGACCGGATCGGTCGAACAGACTGCAGTCGAAGGCGCGCGGATGACGGGGCTGATCGCCGTCGATCTCGATACGCTTCGGGTTGCGAGACGCGTGCCGGTTGCGGATGGCGCGACTCCTGGAGTGGCAAACGATCTGGTGATTGGCCCAGACGGCACCGTCTATGTCAGCAACAGCGTGACCGGCGCTATTCAGCGATGCGTGGTGGGCTGCACTCAACTCGATGCCCTTTTACCGGCAGGCAGCTTCAGCAGCCCTCAGGGACTTTCGCTGTCGGACAAGAGCGACCGGCTCTACGTTGCCGATTACGAGACTGGCCTTTGGCTCGTCTCGATCGGCAGCGGAAAAAGGGAACCCGTCCTGTCAACCGAGCCACGGATGTTCGAGGGCATCGATGGTCTGTTGGGCTTTTCAAAGGATATCATGGTCGGAATCCAGAACGGGACCCGGCCACGCAGAATTATCAGGCTTGGACCGGAAATCGGCCGTCATCGACTGAGGTTCGACGTCTACGAGACGCGGGGCGAGTCTGGGGGAGAACCAACGCTCGGTACGATCAAACCTTCGACCCCGACCGATCCGGGCGGCCTGCTTTACATCGCCGATGGCCAGTGGGACCGCTTCGGTGCCGGCGGTGTACTGGTCGACGGAGCGCCGCCCCGAAAGACTCCGATTCGCATCAACCCGCTGGAAGGTTCGATAGTGGCCGGCCGATAGAATCGACCGGCCACGCACGCGCGCGACTCATGCCCTCCTGCGAGTCATTCTCACCCGTCCGAAGCCTTGCTTCGCAAGTGCAGCAGTCCTAGAGGTCGGCGCGAAAAGCCGCGCTCCAGCGGCACAGCCGGAGTAGTCGCATGGCGTCGGTCGCCGCTGGATATCTGCCCATCCTGTTGTTCCTGGCCATCGCGCTGTTGCTGTCATCCGCCTTCGTGTTCCTGCCGATGATCGCCGCCCGCTTCACCGGCGCGCACAAGCCCTATCCGGAGAAGCTGACCGAATATGAATGCGGCTTTCCCGCGTTCGAGGATTCGCGCAGCCAGTTCGACGTGCGCTTCTACTTGGTCGCGATCCTGTTCATCATCTTCGATCTCGAAGCGGCGTTCCTGTTCCCGTGGGCGGTCTCGCTCGGGCCGGAATCGCAGGGCGGGATCGGCTGGCCGGGCTGGATCGCGATGATGGTGTTCCTGGGCGAACTGGTGCTCGGCTATGTCTATGCGTGGAAGAAAGGGGCGCTCGAATGGGAGTAGAACTCTCACCAGTGCCCGCCGGCACGGTCCCCGACGCGGCCTTCTTCAACGATCTTAACGGCGAACTGGGCGACAAGGGCTTCCTCGTCACCTCGACCGAGGATCTGTTCCAGTGGGCGCGCACCGGCTCGCTGTGGTGGATGACGTTCGGCCTCGCCTGCTGCGCGGTCGAGATGATCCACGTCAACATGCCGCGCTATGACATGGAGCGGTTCGGCGCCGCGCCGCGCGCCAGCCCGCGCCAGTCCGACGTGATGATCGTCGCCGGCACGCTCTGCAACAAGATGGCGCCGGCGCTGCGCAAGGTCTACGACCAGATGTCGGAACCGAAATATGTGATCTCGATGGGCAGCTGCGCCAATGGCGGCGGCTATTACCATTATAGCTACAGCGTCGTGCGCGGCTGCGACCGGATCGTGCCGGTCGACATCTATGTGCCGGGCTGCCCGCCGACCGCCGAGGCCCTGCTCTATGGCGTGATGCAGCTGCAGCGGAAGATTCGCCGGTCGGGGACGATCGAGCGGTGAGCAGTCCGGCCCCAGTCTATGCCGCCAGCGATGGCGTCATCGCCGCCGCGCGCGCCGCGATCGGCGACGATCTGCTCGACGCCTGGGATCGGGTCGGCGAAGTCTCGCTGGTCGTCGAGCGCACCGCGCTGGTCGACGCGATGATCGCGCTGCGCGACAATCCGATGCTGCAATATCAGCAGCTGATGGAGATCGCCGGGGTCGACTATCCCGATCGCGCAGAGCGGTTCGAGGTCTGCTATCATCTGCTCTCGGTCACCCGGAACCACCGCATCCGCGTCAAGGTAATGACCGACGAGGAGAAGCCGGTGCCGTCGGTCACCGGCATCTGGCCGGTCGCCGGCTGGCTCGAGCGCGAAGTCTATGACATGTACGGCGTGCTGTTCGAGGGCAATCCCGATCTGCGCCGCATCCTCACCGACTATGGTTTCCGCGGCCACCCGCAGCGCAAGGACTTCCCGCTGACCGGCTATGTCGAACTGCGCTATTCCGAGGAGGACAAGCGCGTCGTCTATGAGCCGGTCAAGCTGGCGCAGGATTTCCGCACCTTCGACTTCATGAGTCCGTGGGAGGGCGCCCAATATGTGCTGCCCGGCGACGAGAAGGCGAAACTGCCCGAGGCGAAGGGCGCGCCGACGCCGCTGACCGCGGACGCGATCAGGCAGGCGGACGCCGCCAAGTCGCTCGCCACCGCGCCTGCGCCGACGCCCAAGACCACCGAGCACAAGGGCCAGACCGGCGCCGGCGAGCCCGCCAGCACGATGGCGGCCGAAAAGTCCCCGGAGGCGAAGAAGTGACCGCCATGGCTGACCATCTCGCCGATCTCGAAGCGCACGTCACCGCCGAGGACCCGACCCCCGGCGACGTCGAGATCCAGAACTACACGATCAACTTCGGCCCGCAGCATCCGGCCGCGCACGGCGTGCTGCGCCTCGTGATGGAGCTCGACGGCGAGATCGTCGAGCGCTGCGATCCGCATATCGGCCTGCTCCACCGCGGCACCGAGAAGCTGATCGAGTACAAGACCTATCTCCAGGCCTTGCCCTATTTCGACCGGCTCGATTATTGCTCGCCGCTCGGCATGGAGCACAGCTATGTGCTCGCGGTCGAGAAATTGCTCGATCTCGAAGTGCCGCTGCGCGCGCAATATCTGCGCGTGTTCTTCGCCGAACTGACCCGCATCTCGAACCACATGCTCAACCTCGGCAGCCATGTGATGGACGTCGGTGCGATGACGCCGAACCTATGGATGTTCGAGGTCCGCGAGGATTGCCTGAACTTCTTCGAGCGCGTGTCGGGCGCGCGCATGCACAGCGCCTGGTTCCGGCCCGGCGGCGTCCATCAGGACGCGCCGCTCAAGCTGCTGGCCGACATCGGCGACTGGCTCGACACCCGCCTGCCGCGACTGTTCGAGGATGCGATCAGCCTTGTCGCCGACAACCGCATCTTCAAGCAGCGCAATGTCGATATCGGCGTGGTCGGCAAGGAAGATGCGCTGAAATGGGGCTTCTCCGGCCCGATGCTGCGCGGATCGGGCATCCCTTGGGATATCCGCCGCTCGCAGCCCTATGACGTCTATGCCAGGATGGACTTCGACATCCCCGTCGGCACCAGCGGCGACTGCTATGACCGCTTCATGGTGCGCGTCGAGGAGGTTCGCCAGTCGGCCCGGATCATGAAGCAGTGCCTTCAGGAAATGCCCGACGGCCCGATCGCCAGCTTCGACCGCAAGGTGGTGCCGCCCAAGCGCGCCGAGATGAAGCGCTCGATGGAGGCGCTGATCCATCACTTCAAGCTCTACACCGAGGGCTTCCACGTTCCCGCCGGCGAGGTCTATGTCGCGACCGAGAGCCCCAAGGGCGAGTTCGGCGTTTATCTGGTCTCGGACGGCAGCAACAAGCCGTACCGCTGCAAGATCCGCCCGACCGCGTTCAGCCATCTCCAGGCGATGGATTTCATGATGAAGGGCCATATGCTCGCCGACACCACCGCGGTGCTGGGCGCGATGGATATCGTGTTCGGGGAGTGCGACCGGTGATCGGTGCCATATTGTTACTGGCTGCTTCGACTCCCACCATCACCACCGATGAGCAGCGCGCTGCTGCGCGCGCCGTCCTGATGGCCGCATTCAAGAACGACGAGGCTGGCTTCAACGCGCCACTGGCGAACAAACCGGTGTTTCAGAACGCGACTATTCGTGGTCGGGTGACGAAAAGCGCCCCCTTGACGGCGGATCGGCTGCAAACGTTCACGTCGGGATGCACGTTGGCGGATTGGGGCGAGGCCCGGGACGTCTCATGGGTGCTCGCCTGGAAATGCGGCGAGAATTATCACGAAATGCGCTTCGATTTTTCGGGCGCCAGGATCGCACGCGTCGTCGTGTCGGAGGGCGCGCCGTGGGTCTATATGGCCGGCACTGCATTTCCAGCCTTCCCCGATACGTTCGAGGGGGATCGCTAGGTGGCGGACGCTGTTCACATTCCCGATGAAGCCGAGACCCGCGCACGCTGGGGCGCGTTTGCATGGACCGACGACAACGCCGAGCAGGCGAAGACCGTCATCGCGCGCTATCCCGACGGCCGCCAGGCGTCGGCGGTGATGCCGTTGCTCGATCTCGCCCAGCGCCAGGTCGGCGCCGAGACCAATACGCAGGGCTGGCTGCCGGTGCCGGTGATCGAATATGTCGCCGCCCAATTGGGCATGCCCTATATGCGCGCCTACGAGGTCGCGAGCTTCTACACGATGTACAATCTCGCGCCGGTCGGCCGCTGGCACATCCAGCTGTGCGGCACCACGCCCTGCATGTTGCGCGGGTCCGACGACGTGATGGCGGCGTGCAGGAACAAGGGGCTGTCGAAGGGCCGCACCACGCCCGACGGCCTGTTCACTTTGACCGAGGTCGAATGCCTCGGCGCCTGCGCCAACGCGCCGATGGTCCAGATCAACGACGATAATTTCGAGGATCTCGATTACGACAAGATGACTGCGATCCTCGACGCGCTGTCGGCCGGCGAGACGCCCAGGGCCGGCCCGCAGATCGATCGCCAGACGAGCTGCCCGGAGGGCGGGCCGACGTCGCTGGTCGAGATGGTGTCGGAAAATCACGATTATCGGGGGGCGTGGTGATGGTTGCCACAAACGCCATTCCTCTCCGCTCGTTCCCCGTCATCTCATCCCCCACCGTCATCCCGGCGAAAGCCGGGACCCATAAGCGCCGGCGTTCGACGGTTCGGCTGTCAGTTCGTGCGCGTTCTGATGAGGCGGTGTTTATGGGTCCCGGCTTTCGCCGGGATGACGAGAGTGAGTGTGGCAGCGCCGCGATCGTACGGCGTTGTGACGGAGTGGGGCGTCATTGCGGTTCTTTACCGGCCCCGCGGTTCGCGCGGCGGCATTGGCGGAAGGCCGAAATATGGCACTGCGAGATCGTCCCACATCGGGTTTTCGCGCTCGATCAGCGCGACCTTCCAGTCGCGTTTCCATTCCTTGAGCGCTTTTTCGCGGGCGATTGCCTCGACGATCGTCTCGGCGGTTTCGACATGGACGAGACGTTTGACGCCGTACTTCTTGGTGAAGCCCGGAATCCGACCCTCGCGGTGCTCGACCACGCGGCGGGCAATGTCACTGGTGACGCCGATATAGAGCGTACCGTGCCGTCGACTGGCGAGAATGTAGACGTAGCCGGGCATATTCCCTGCGATATCACGACGACGCTTCCGAACGAAAGCGTCGCACCTGCACGGACCGCGCATCATGCTCGCTGACAAGGACCGCATCTTCACCAACGTCTACGGCTTCCAGCCTTGGACCGTCGACGCCGCGATCAAACGCGGCGACTGGGACAACACCAAGGCGCTGATGGCCAAGGGCCAGGACGCGATCATCGAGGAGATCAAGGCCTCGGGTCTGCGCGGCCGCGGCGGCGCGGGTTTTCCGACCGGCATGAAGTGGAGCTTCATGCCCAAGGAGCCCAAGCCGGGCCGCCCGAACTTCCTCGTGATCAACGCCGACGAATCCGAGCCGGGCTCGTGCAAGGATCGCGAGATCATCCGCCACGATCCGCACAAGCTGATCGAGGGCGCGCTGATCGCCGGCTATGCGATGCGCGCGCGCGCCGCTTACATCTACATTCGCGGCGAGTTCATCCGCGAGGCCGAGACCTTGTTCGCGGCCGTCGCCGAGGCCTATGACCGCGGCTTCATCGGCAAGAACGCCAGCGGCTCGGGCTATGATTTCGACGTCTACGTCCATCGCGGCGCGGGCGCCTATATCTGCGGCGAAGAGACCGCGATGCTCGAAAGCCTCGAGGGCAAGAAGGGCCAGCCGCGCCTCAAGCCGCCGTTTCCGGCCGGCGCCGGCCTCTATGGCTGCCCGACCACGGTCAACAATGTCGAGAGCATCGCCGTCGCGCCGACGATCCTCCGCCGCGGCGCACTCTGGTTCAAGGGCTTCGGCAATGAGAACAATGCCGGCACCAAGCTGTTCCAGATCTCCGGCCATGTGAACAAGCCGTGCGTGGTCGAGGAGGCGATGTCGATCCCGTTCCGCGAGTTGATCGACAAACATGCCGGCGGCATCCGCGGCGGCTGGGACAATCTGCTCGCGGTGATCCCCGGCGGCTCGTCGGTGCCGTTGGTGCCGGCCGCGCAGATCATGGACGCGCCGATGGATTTCGACGGGCTCAAGGCGCTCGGCTCGGGCCTCGGCACCGCGGCGGTGATCGTCATGGACAAGTCGACCGACATCGTCCGCGCGATCAGCCGGATCAGCTATTTCTACAAGCATGAGAGCTGCGGCCAGTGCACGCCGTGCCGCGAGGGCACCGGCTGGATGTGGCGCGTGATGGAGCGGCTGCGCACCGGCGAGTCCGAGGTCTCCGAGATCGACACCTTGCTCGAAGTCACCAAGCAGGTCGAAGGCCATACGATCTGCGCGCTCGGCGACGCGGCGGCCTGGCCGATCCAGGGGCTGATCCGTCATTTCCGGCCTGAGATCGAGCGCCGCATCGCGGAGAAGCGCGGCAGCGGCATGCTGGAGGCCGCGGAATAAGCATGACGACAGCATGGTTCGTCGATGGCGCTTATGCCTTTACCTGCTGGAAGCAAGCGGGTGGCGGTCGTGTGCTCGATTATACGCGCCTCCGGGATGCGATCGAGAATGACGCGCAGGAAGAAATCGGCGAAGCCTATTATTTCAGCTCCGACAATGATCCGCCGTCGAATGGCCAGAATAATTTCCATCGGGCAATAGCGATACCCGCGCCTGACGGACCCGGCCTGCGAGTGAAATTATACTGGCTGAACGTCAAGAAGCTCTATTGGCCGCAGGCATTGGGTGGCGGTCCCGTGCTGCATCCCAATGATCCCACGATTCAATATGAGTTGAAAACCCAGAAGGGCGTCGATGTCGGTCTCGCATTCCATCTGATGCGATCCTTCTCGAAGAGAAAGTGGGACAAGCTCTATCTCGTCGCGGGCGATGGCGATTTTCACGAAGTCGTCCAGCATCTCGTCGAGGATGAGGATGTCAAATTGACGATCCTGGGGACGCGCCAGTCGATCAGCGCCGAACTCGGCCCTTATGGTCGGCCGGTCTATTTCGATGATATTGCAGATAAGGTGGCCCGTTAAAGTGTCGGAGGTCGCATCACATGCCTAAGCTCAAGGTCGACGGCATCGAGGTCGAGGTCCCCGCCGGCGCCACCGTGCTCCAGGCCTGCGAAGCCGCAGGCAAGGAGATTCCGCGCTTCTGCTATCATGAGCGGCTGTCGATCGCCGGCAATTGCCGGATGTGCCTGGTCGAGGTGAAGCCCGGTCCGCCGAAGCCGCAGGCATCGTGCGCGCTGCCCGCCGCCGACAATCAGGAGGTCCGCACCGACAGCCCGATGGTCAAGAAGGCGCGCGAGGGGGTGATGGAGTTCCTCCTGATCAACCACCCGCTCGATTGCCCGATCTGCGACCAGGGCGGCGAGTGCGACCTGCAGGATCAGTCGATCGCCTATGGCAAGGGCCACAGCCGCTACGACGAGAACAAGCGGGCGGTGACCGAGAAATATATGGGCCCCATCGTCAAGACGGTGATGACCCGCTGCATCCAGTGTACGCGCTGCATCCGGTTCGCCGAGGAAGTCGCCGGCGTCGAGGAGATCGGGGCGATCGGCCGCGGCGAGAACATGCAGATCGTCTCCTATATGGAGCGCGCGGTCACCTCCGAGCTGTCGGGCAACGTCGTCGATCTCTGCCCGGTCGGCGCGCTGACCTCGAAGCCCTATGCGTTCGAGGCGCGCCCGTGGGAGCTGCGCAAGACGCCGTCGATCGACGTGATGGACGCGGTCGGCACCAACATCCGCATCGACAGCCGCGGCCGCCAGGTGCTGCGCGTGCTCCCGCGCCTCAACGACGACGTCAACGAGGAATGGGCGAGCGACAAGACCCGCCACGCGGTCGACGGCCTCGTCCGCAAGCGGCTCGATCGCCCGTTCGTGCGGCGGAACGGCAAGCTCGTCGCCGCGACCTGGGACGAGGCGTTCGCCGTGATCGCCGCCGTCGATGCCGGCTCCAGCGTCGCCGCGATCGCCGGCGATCATGCCGAGGCCGAGATCATGTATGCGGCGAAGGCGTTGCTCGCGTCGCTGGGATCGGATCTGCTCGAAGGCCGCCAGACCGGCCTCGCTTATGACACCTCCAGCCTGGCCGCGGTCAATTTCAACACGACGATCGCCGGCCTCGAAACCGCCGATCTGATCCTGATCGTCGGCAGCAATGTGCGCTGGGAAGCGCCGCTGGTGAACACGCGGATCCGCAAGGCGATCAAGAAGGGCGCGAAAATCTTCGCGATCGGCCCGGCGACAGACCTCACCTACAAGGTCGAATGGCTCGGCGAGGATCTGTCGGTGCTGACCGATCTGCCGCAGGCGGTGGTCGATGCGCTGGGCGCGGCGGCGCGGCCGGCGATCATCGTCGGCGGCGGCGCGCTCAAGGTCGACGGCGCGCTGGGCGCGGCGCTCGCGCTGGCGGCGACCCACAACCTGGTCCGCGACGGCTGGAACGGCTTCAACGTGCTCCACGCCGCCGCCAGCCGCATGGCCGGCCTCGTGCTGGGCTATGCGCAGGCCGGCGGCATCGCCGCGGTCGCCGAACAGGCGCCGAAATTGCTGTTCCTGCTCGGCGCCGACGAGGTCGATTTCTCCGCCTTCGCATCGTCGTTCAAGGTCTATGTCGGCCATCATGGCGACAAGGGCGCGCATGTTGCCGACGTGATCCTGCCGGGCGCCGCTTACACCGAGAAGAGCGGCACCTGGATGAACCTCGAAGGCCGCGTCCAGATCGGCGAGCGCGCGGTGTTCCCGCCAGGCGACGCCCGCGAGGACTGGACGATCCTGCGCGCGCTGTCCGACGTGCTGCGCAAGACGCTGCCGTTCGACAGCCTCGCCGCGCTGCGCGCCGCGATGGGCGCCGCGCATCCGGAGCTGGCAGCCGAGGGGCTGGTGACCTTCCCCTGGGCGCCGCCGGCGCTGGCCGCCGATCCGTCGGGTGTGCCGGCCTATCCGATCAAGGATTTCTACCTGACCGGCGCGATCTGCCGCGCCAGCC
>Ga0207641_10000655_pt1 | contig 37743 bp, 43 predicted proteins | sample KBSSwiS62_FD_184306 | JGI IMG/M metagenome (GOLD analysis project Ga0207641, IMG submission 184306) | Switchgrass rhizosphere microbial communities from Kellogg Biological Station, Michigan, USA - KBS Switchgrass S6-2 (SPAdes) (version 2) | ecosystem: Host-associated > Plants > Roots >... | reverse complement strand
CCGGCAGCGGGCCGAGGCGATGCCGACGCGCCTCGCGCGAACGAAGCCGGGCAGCGCGAGGCAGCGAACGACACGGGGGAGGCGAGCGTTCCGGGCGACGCGGGCGACGCGGGCAGCGCCGACGCCGCCGCGCCGCGCAAGCGCCGGCGCCGCCGCCGCCGCCCCGTGGATTCCGCCGGCACGCCGGGCTGAGCGCGGCGATGGCCGCGCCGACTTCGGCGCTCGCGCCGAGCGATGCCTTCATCGGTCTCGGCGCGAACCTCGGCGACCGCGCCCGCCAGATCGAGAGTGCCTGCGCCGAGATCGCCGTGCTGCCGACGACGACGCTGCTCGCCCGCTCGACGCTCTACGCGTCGGCGCCGCTCGACGCGCCCGGCGGCGAGTACCTCAACGCCGTGGCGCATGTTCGCACCGCGCTCGCGCCGCTCGAGCTGCTGCGCGCGTTGCAGGCGATCGAGTCGCGGCACGGGCGGCTGCGGCCCTTCGCCGGGGCGCCGCGAACGCTCGACCTCGACCTGCTGCTCTACGGCGACGTCGTCCTCGCGAGCGACGAGCTGACGCTGCCCCATCCGCGCCTGCACGCGCGCGCATTCGTGCTGGTGCCGCTCGCCGAGATCGCGCCCGAGCGCGTCGTCCCCGGCCGAGGACGCGTCGTCGACCTCTGCGCGGCAGTCGCTTCGCAGCGCGTCGCTAAACTGGACCGATGACCGATTCGATCCCGGCGCCGCTGCGCACCGTCGCCCTGCTCGCGCTGTCGAACGTCTTCATGACCTTCGCCTGGTACGGCCATCTCAAGTACCTCGACCAGCGGCCGTGGGTGATCGCCGCCTTCGCCAGCTGGGGCATCGCGCTGTTCGAATACCTGCTTCAGGTCCCCGGCAACCGGATCGGCTTCGCCAGCGGCATGACGCTGGCGCAGCTGAAGATCACGCAGGAAGTCATCACGCTGCTGGTGTTCGCGCCGTTTGCCCTCGTCGTCATGAAGCAGCCGCTCAAGCTCGACTTCCTGTGGGCGGGCCTGTGCCTTGTCGGCGCCGTGTATTTCGTCTTTCGCTCGCGATGACCGGCGCCAGGTCGCTCGAACGTTTTCGCCACATCGCGATCGAGGGGCCGATCGGCGCGGGCAAGTCGACGCTCGCTCGCCTGCTCGCCGAGCGGATCGGCGCCGAGCTGCTGCTCGAGCAGCCGGAAGAAAACCCGTTCCTCGCCCGCTTCTACAACGACCGCGCGGGCTACGCGTTCCAGACCCAGCTCTTCTTCCTGTTCCAGCGCGAGCGTCAGTTCCGCGCCATCGCCCAGCCGAGCATGTTCGCGCAGACGATCGTCAGCGACTTCATGTTCGCCAAGGATGCGCTCTTCGCGCAGCTCAACCTCAGCGACGAGGAATATCGCCTCTACGCGCAGATGCACCAGCCGATCGCGGCGCAGCTGGGCGAGCCCGACCTCGTCATCCGCCTGCAGGCGTCGGCGCCGACGCTGCTGGCGCGCGTTCGAAGCCGCGGCCTGGCGATGGAGCACGGCATCGATCTCGCCTACCTGCAGCGGCTCTGCGACGCCTACGCCGAGTTCTTCGCGTCGTACGACGGCGCACCGGTGTTCGCGGTCGACACCGAGCGGTTCCATCCGGCCGAGCGCGCTTCGGACCTGGCGGAGCTGGCGCGAGCGCTCGAGCGCTTCGAGGGACGACGTGGCGTGCTCGGCGCCGGCGCCGCGGACATCGCCTTCGATTGAACCCGGCTCAGGGCTTGGCGACGACCGTGCCGATGCGGATGGCGACGTTGATCGCACCCGGCGTGACGCCGGTGGTCTCGCCGGAAAGATCGCCGGGCTGAGCGATCGCCGTGCCGCTCTTGCTGATGCGTGCGCCGATCGTCAATTGCGGGGCGCTCGACAACGTCATTCCGGGCGCCATCGCCATGCTGTCGTCGAGCTTGAAGGCGAGCGGCAGGTCCTTCACCTGAGCGCGCTGCACGGCGAGCGGCATGCGGCTGCCGTTCGCGGCACGGGCGAAGACGAAGACCGAATCGCCCGGTGACACCTGTGCCGCCAGCGCCGGGTCGAGCGTCACCGTGCCGCTGACGCTGGTCGCGGCCGTCGAGCTCGCGGCGCTCGCGCCGGCCCGTGCCGCGGCGACCCGCGGCGGTGGCGGACCCGCCGGCGCCGCTTCGTTGCCGGCGAGCTTGTCGCGCGCATCGGCGATCATCGCCTGCACCCGCGGCGCCAGCTCGCTGTCGGGAGGCAGCTGGACGGCGATCTTCTGCCACTGCGATATCGCGACCGCGTAATCGCCGCGGTCGAAGGCGGCGCTGCCAGAGAGCGCAAGCGCCTTGAAGTGTTTGGGGTCGGCCTTCAGGGCACGCTCGATCAGCGCGATCGACTTCGGGTTGTTCGCCGTCTGCTGGGTCGCGGCCACGGCGTCGGCGTAGTCGGCAAGGAGGCCCGGGTTGTTCGGCTCCAGCTCGGTGGCGCGCGCATAGGCGGGAATCGCCTCGTTGAAGCGGCGGAGCACGGTGTACGAGCGCGCGAGCATGGTCCAGCCCTGGACGTCGTCGGGCGTGGTCTTCAAGCGCTCGGCGAGCTTGCCGACCATCGCTTCGATCTGCTGCACCGCGTTCGCTCCGCCCGCGTCCGGCGCCGCCTGAGCGGCGGCGACGTCGGCGGCCACCGGCGCCGGCTCGCGAATCAGCGAAGGCGACCCGGTCTGCCAGTAGCCGATGCCGGCGAGGGCGACGACGAACACCGACAGCAGCGCGACCAGGGCGCGCGACGGGCGGCCCGGCGCGGCGCCTTGGTCGCTGAGCAGGTCTTCGCCGATCTGGCGCTCGATCGCTGCGCGCGCCTTGGCGTAGGCGGCGTCGTCGAGGGTGCCCGCGTCGTGCTTGGCCTTCAGCTCGCGCAGCCGGGCGCGCGCCGCGGCGAGGGGATCGACCGTCGCCACGTTCAGGCCGGACCCGGCGTGCCGGCGTTCGCCGAGGCGAGGGCGGCATCGACGGCACCGGGCTCGTCGCCGAGCTCGTCGTCGGCGTCGAAGGCGTCGGCCGCCATCCGGCTGCGCCGGCGCAGGACGATGACGAGAACGGCCGCGCCGCCGACCAGCATCAGCGCCGGTCCGAACCAGAGCAGCAGCGTGGTCGTTCGCAACGGCGGGCGATAGAGAACGAAGTCGCCGTAGCGCGCGGTCATGTAGTCGACGACCTCGGCGTCGCTCTTGCCCTGCTTGATCAGGGCGCGCGCCTCGCGCCGCAGGTCGACGGCGAGCGAGGCGTTCGAGTCGGCAATGGTCTGGTTCTGGCAGACCAGGCAGCGCAACTCCGAAGTGATCTTGACCATGCGCGCCTCGAGCGCCGGGTCGGCCGCCTCGGGCGCGGCTTCCTTGGCCAGCAGCGAGAGCGACATTGCCAGCAGGCAGCCACCGAGGACCGAGCGCAAAGCCGTGATCTTCATCTAGGCGTCGAGCTTCTTGAGCAGCGGCTCGATCTTGTTCGTCAGCACCTCGGGCGTGATCGGGCCGATGTGCTTCATGCGGATCACGCCGTTGCCGTCGACGACGAAGGTCTCGGGCACGCCGTAGACGCCGAAGTCGAGGCCGACGCGGCCGTCCTCGTCGAAGAACGATGCGTCGTAGGGGTTGCCGAAGCGGGCCAGCCAGGCGCTCGCGTCGGCACGCGTGTCCTTGTAGTTGAGGCCGTAGACCGGCACGACGCGTTTCTTGGCGAAGTCGAGCAGGATCGGGTGTTCCTCGCGGCAGGCGACGCACCACGAGGCCCAGACGTTGAGGATGAATACCTTCCCCTTGAGATCGTCGAGGCGCACCGTCTTGGCGGCATCGTCGAGGCGGGCGAGGGCGAACTTCGGGGCCGGCTTGTCGATCAGCGGCGAAGGCACCTCGCGCGGGTCGCGCTTGAGGCCGACGGCGAGCACGATCGCCAGCGCGAGGAACGCGCCGAGCGGGATCAGGAACCAGAGTCGCTTCATGCCGTCGCCGTCGCGTAGGCGGGAACGCGCTCGCGGGCGCGCGCGCGATAGCGGCGGTCGGTCGCGGCGAGCAGGCCGCCGAGCGCCATCACCAGGCAGCCGCCCCAGATCCAGTCGACGAACGGCTTGACGTAGATGCGAACGATCCAGGCCGGGCTGTTCGTGATCGGCTCGCCGAGCGAGACGTAGAGGTCGCGCGTCCAGCCGGTCTCGATCGCCGCCTCGGTGAGCGTCGTCTGCGACGCCGGATAGAAGCGCTTCTCGGGGCGCAGGGTGGTGAGCTTGCGGCCGTTCTGGCTCACCTCGATCTCGCCCTGGGCGGCGCGGTAGTTCGGCCCGCGCACGTCGCTGGCGCCGCGGAAGGTGAAGACGACATCGCCGATCGTCGTCGTCTCGCCCGGACCCATCTGCACGTCGCGCTCGACCTCGCCGGTGCGAACCAGCGTCACGCCGAGGATGAAGAGGGCGACGCCGACGTGCGCGATCATCATGCCGACCATGGCGCGCGGAATCTGGCGGGCGCGGTGGGCGATGCTCGCGCGCATCCCGCCGGCGGGGCGCAGCCGCTCGCTCAGGTCGGTCGCGACCGAGGCGACGATCCAGAACGCCATCAGCAGGCCCGTCGCGCCGACGATGCCGATGCCGCCCTTGGCCCAGGCGACGATCAGCGTCGCGACGACCGCGCTCCCTGCCGCCCACTTCAGGCGCGAGGCGAGGTCGGGCAGCTCGCTCTCTTTCCAGCGCGCCATCGGACCGACGCCCATCAGGAAGACGAGCGGCGTGAGCAGCGGCACGAACACCGTGTCGAAGTACGGCGGCCCGACCGAGATCTTGCCGAGGTTCATGGCATCGAGCGCGAGCGGATAGAGCGTGCCGAGCAGCACCGCGCCACAGGCGACCACGAGCAGGACGTTGTTCGAGAGCAGGAGCGTCTCGCGCGAGAGCAGGCCGAAGCGAGCGCCCAAGCCGACGCTCGGTGCGCGCCAGGCGTAGAGCGCGAGCGACGAGCCGATGACGATGACGAGAAAGGCGAGGATGAAGAGGCCTCGGCGCGGGTCGGTCGCGAACGCATGCACGGACGAGAGCACGCCGGAGCGGACCAGGAAGGTGCCGAGCAGCGAGAGCGAGAAGGCCAGGATCGCGAGCAGCACGGTCCAGTTCTTGAAGCTGTTCCTCTTCTCGGTGACGGCGAGCGAATGGATCAGCGCGGTCGCGACCAGCCAGGGCATGAACGATGCGTTCTCGACCGGGTCCCAGAACCACCAGCCGCCCCAGCCGAGCTCGTAATAGGCCCAGGCGCTGCCGAGGGCGATGCCGATGGTGAGGAAGATCCACGCCGCCGTCGTCCACGGCCGGGTCCAGCGCGCCCACGTCGCGTCGAGGTTGCCGCCGATCAGCGCGGCGATCGCGAACGAGAACGCCACCGAGAGGCCGACATAGCCCATGTAGAGCATCGGCGGGTGGATCACCATGCCCGGGTCCTGCAGGAGCGGGTTCAGCTCGCGACCTTCGGGGGCGGCGGGGACGAGCCGGTCGAACGGGTTCGACGTCGCCAGCAGGAAGAGCAGGAAGCCGAACGAGAGCAGGCCCATCACGGCGAGGATCCGCGCCGACACCTTCTCGGGCAGATGGCGGCTGAAGGTGGCGACGGCGAACGCCCAGATCGTCAGCATCAGCAGCCAGAGCAGGATCGATCCTTCGTGGCTCCCCCACGTCGCGGCGATCCGATACTGCAGCGGCAGGGTGCGGTTCGAGTTGGTCGCGACGTTGAGGACCGAGAAGTCGTTGGCGACGAAGCTCAGCGCGAGGCAGACGAAGGCGAATGCGACCAGCACGAACAGCAGCCGCGCCGACGGCCGCGCCAGCGCCATCCAGTCGGCACGGCCGCGCGCCGCGCCGAGCATTGGCATGACGCCAAGCACGGCGGCGACGCCGAGGGCGATCCAGAGGGCGAGGTGACCGAGCTCGGGGATCATTTGCGGAGCGGCCCGCCGCTCATCGTTTCGGCGAGCTTCGGATTGCCTTGCTGCGCCCGCTTGAGCGCGTCGGCCGCCTCGGGCGGCATGTAGTTCTCGTCGTGCTTGGCGAGCACCTCGCGGGCGATGAAGACGTTGCCCTGCAGCTGGCCCTGGGCAACGACGCCCTTGCCTTCCTTGAACAGGTCGGGAAGGATGCCCTCGTAGCGCACCGGGATCGACTTCGCGGTGTCGGTGACGACGAAGGTCGCCACCTTGCCGTCGCGCTTGAGCGTCCCTTTCTCGACCATCCCGCCGAGCCGGAACGTGCGCGCGCTCGGCGCTTCCTTGGCCGCCACCTGCGAGGGCGAATAGAAGAAGACGAGGTTGCTCTGGAACGCGTCGAGAACGAGCGCGGCGGCGGCGCCGACGGCGCAGACGATGCCGGCGACGATCGCGATCCGCTTGTGGCGCGGCTTCATCGCGGCGCTCCGCCGAGCTCGCGGCGCGCCCGCTGGTGGCGCAGCACGACCAGCACCGGCTCGACCGCCATGCAGGCGAGGGTGACGGCGTAGGAACCCCACACATAGGTGCCGTAGCCACCCATGGCGAAGAAATCGGCGGCACTGTTCCAGTTCACGAGCTTGCTCCTTGGCGCACGGGGGCGCGGGCGACGGCATCGGTGGCCCACGCCGCGTGATTGTCGCGTTCCAGCGCGATCGCCCGGGTGCGGACGAAGATGACCGCGAACGCGTAGGCCCAAAACGCGAGCGTCATCAGCAGCATCGCCAGCAGCATCACGCTGGCCATTTTGGGCGCTGCGGTGACGCTGACGCTTGCCCCTTGGTGCAATGTGTTCCACCAGATCACCGAGAAATAGATGATCGGCACGTTGACGCTGCCGACGATCGCGAGCAGGGCGCCGGCGCGATCGGCGCGGCGGGTGTCGTCGATCGCCGAGACCAGGGCGATGTAGCCGGCATAGAGGAAGAGCAGGATCAGCTCCGAGGTCAGGCGGGCATCCCAGACCCACCACGTTCCCCACGTGGGCTTGCCCCAGAGCGCGCCGGTCCAGAGGGCGAGGAAAGTGAACATCGCGCCGGTCGGCGCGATCGCGCGGGCGACGATCGACGCGAGGCGGGCATTGAAGGCCCAGCCGATCGCCGCCCAGAACGCCATCACGACGTAGAGCAGCATCGACATCCAGGCCGCGGGGACGTGGATGAAGATGATCCGGTAGGCGTCGCCCTGGGTGGCATCGGTGGGCGCGCGCAGCATGCCGAGGTAAAGAGCGGTCGCCGCGAGGATCGCCGCGATCGCCGCGAACCAGGGCACGAGCTTGCCCGCCAGCGGGTAGAACGCGGCGGGCGAGGCGAAGCGGAAGAAGCGCAAGGTGGTGCTCACGGTGACGGCGCGTCGGGGTTCACTCGGTGGCGATGCGCAGGGCGGCGCCCGTCGCCATCGGCGCCAGCACGGCGGTGAAGATCAGGAGCGCGCCGAGCAGCGAATAGTGGCCGCGCGCCGACAGCCCCGATTCGACCGCCGCGACCGCGCCGGCACCGAAGATGATCGCCGGAATGCAGAGCGGGACGATGATCAGGATCAACAACACGGCGCCGCTGCGCAGCCCGAGGGTGAGGGCGGCGCCCAGGCCGCCGAGCAGGCTGAGCACCGGCGTGCCGAGGACGAGGCCGGCGACCAGCGACCCGATCGCCGGTGGCGACATGTCGAAGAGCAGGCCGAACACCGGCGCCGCGACGGCCAGCGGCAAGCCGGTGAGGAGCCAGTGCGACACCGCCTTGGCGAGCGCGATCGAGATGCGCGCGCCGGGGACGAGGAGCATCTGCTCGAGCGAGCCGTCGGCGTGGTCGGCGGCATAGAGCTGCGTGACCGAGAGCATGGCGGCGAGCAGGGCGGCGACCCAGACCACGCCGGGCGCGATCTGGCGCAAGGTCTGCGGCTCCGGTCCGACGCCGAGCGGAAACAGGCTCACCGCGACCGTGAAGAAGGCGATCGGCAGGACGACGTCGACGCGCCGCCGCGCCGCCAGGCGCAGGTCGCGCGCGACCAGCACGGCGAACGTGCCGCTCATGCAAAGGCGGGCTCATGCAAGGCGACGATGGCGGGCGCCGGCTCGTCGATCGGCAGCGGCAGGTGGCTGGTGAGGACGACCGCGCCGCCGCGCCGTGCATGCTGGGCGATGACGCCGGCGAGCAGCTCGACGCCGGCGGCGTCGAGGGCGTCGAAGGGCTCGTCGAGCAGCCACGGCAGCAGCTCGCGTTGCGCCGCCAGGCGCGCCAGGGCGACGCGCCGGCGCTGCCCCTGCGACAGGGTTCGCACGAACGCGTCCTTGCGGCTCGTCATGCCGAAGCGCTCGAGCGCGCCGTCGACGTCGCCGCCGTCGACGTGATGGCCGGCGAGGTGGAGCAGGAAGCGGAGCGATTCAGCGACGGTGAGATCTTCCTTGAGGGCGTTGGCATGCGCGAGGTAGAGCGGTCGAGGCGCGATCTCGGGCGCGCCCGCCCACGCGAGCTCGCCCGCGGCCGGCGCTGCCAGGCCGGCCAGCGTGCGCAGCAGCGTCGTCTTGCCCTGGCCGTTGGCGCCGCGGATCCAGACGATCGAGCCGGCGGCGACGTCGAAGCTGATCGGCGCGAACAGGACGCGGTTGCCGCGCCGACACTCGAGCGCGCGCACGGTGAGCACCGCGTCGCCGGGCGGGTTCGCGTTCGGTGCCTGGTCTCCTGTCATCGACGGTCCTCGCCCCCGGGGTTGGCGGGGCGTGGCCGGCATTGTCGCGGAACGCACCCCGGGCAGCCGGCCGCTTTGTGAGCGCTCGTACACTTCTTCGCTTTTGCCCCCGATCAAAGGAACAAGATGCTGTTCGGCAAGCTGCTGCCGCGCGAAGGGAACTTCTTCGAGCTCTTCAACCAGCACGGCGCCTACATCGCCGAAGGTGCGCGCGCGTTCATCCGGCTGATCCAGCACTACGCCGACCCGGAGCTGCGCGACAAGCACGCGAACGAGGTCGGCCATGCCGAGCGCCAGGCCGACAAGATCACCGCCGAGGTGAACCGGCTGCTGCACAAGACCTTCATCACGCCGATCGACCGCGAGCAGATCCACGGCCTGATCAACGCAATGGACGACATCCTCGACCTCCTCCAGGACGCGAGCGAGACGATGTCGCTCTACGACGTCCAGGCGGTGAACGAGGACATCCTGCGCCTCGGCGACCTGAGCGCGAAGTGCTGCGAGCGGGTCCAGCACGCCGTCTCGCTGCTGCCCAAGATCAGCACGCCCGACGTCGCCGCGGCGGCGCTGAAGACGTGCGAGGAGATCGATCGCCTCGAGTCGGACGCCGACCGGGTCATGCGCTCGGCCATGTCGCGCCTGTTTCGCGAGGAGAAGGACGTTCGCGAGCTGATCAAGCTGCGCGCGATCTACGAGCTGCTCGAGTCGATCTCGGATCGCTGCGAGGACGTCGCCAATCTGATCGAGGGCGTCGTCCTCGAGAATTCCTGAGCGGCCGGCCCGCATGACACCGACCGAGATTTCGTTCGGCGTGGTGGCGCTGCTGGTCGCGCTCGCCGTCGCGTTCGACTTCATGAACGGCTTTCACGACGCGGCGAACTCGATCGCCACCGTCGTCTCGACCGGCGTCCTGAAGCCGCAGCAGGCGATCGTCTTCGCGGCCTTCTTCAACGTCGTCGCGATCTTCATCTTCCACCTGAGCGTCGCGGCAACGGTCGGCAAGGGGATCGCCGATCCCGGCGTGGTCGACCATCACGTCGTCTTCGGCGCGCTGATCGGCGCGATCGCCTGGAACGGCCTCACCTGGTGGTTCGGCATCCCGTCGAGCTCGTCGCACGCGCTGATCGGCGGTATCGTCGGCGCCGTCATCGCCAAGGCCGGCACCGGCTCGCTGATCCCGGCCGGCATCTTGAAGACGGTGATCTTCATCTTCGTCTCGCCTGTGCTGGGCTTCCTGCTCGGCGCGCTGCTGATGGTCGTCGTCGCCAACGTCTTCCGGCGCGCGTCGCCGCTCAGGGTCGACAACCTGTTCCGTCGCATGCAGCTCGTCTCCGCGGGCCTCTACAGCCTGGGCCACGGCGGCAACGACGCCCAGAAGACGATCGGCATCATCTGGATGCTGCTGATCGCCTCGGGCTACGCGAGCGCGGCGTCGCCCATGCCGCCGACCTGGGTGATCTGGGCCTGCTACATCGCGATCGGCCTCGGCACGATGTTCGGCGGCTGGCGCATCGTCAAGACGATGGGCCAGAAGATCACCAAGCTGAAGCCGGTCGGCGGCTTCTGCGCCGAGACCGGCGGTGCGATCACCCTCTTCCTCGCCACCGCGCTCGGCATTCCGGTCTCGACGACGCACACCATCACCGGCGCGATCGTCGGCGTCGGTTCCGTGCGGCGGGCGGCTGCCGTGCGCTGGGGGCTGGCCGGCAACATCGTCTGGGCCTGGATCTTCACGATCCCGGCGTCGGCGTTCGTCGCCGGCGTCTTCTACAGCGTCAGTTTCGCGCTGTTCAAGTGATCGCCGCGCGGGACTCGAAGTAGCGCTGCGCGGTGAAGGCGATCGTCGCCACGGCGACGGACGTGCCGACGGCGAGGGCGACGACGACCCCGAAGTAGGTGAGCCAGCCGCGCTGCAGCGCCGCCGACGCGGCGCCGTGTCGTGCCGCCCAGCGCTCGTCGCTCGCGAGGCCGTAGACGATCGCCTGCAGCATCGTCGTTGCCAGCATGACGCCGAGGAACGGCACGAGGAGGGACCCGCGCGCATCGTCGACGCCGAATTCGCGCATGCGCCAGAAGCCGTAGGCGCCGACGAGCGTCGGCCAGGGGTGCAGCCAGGCCCACACGTCGCGGCCGCCGTGGAGATAGAAGCGATGCAGGCCGAAACCGCCGCCGACGAGCGCGAGCCAGGTCGCAACGGCGCGCGACCGCGGCCGACCGGCCGCTGCGCCGGGCGGCGTCAAGCCGGCGCCGTGGCGGCGCCCGGCCCGAGATGGCGCTGCATGACGACGACGTCGAGCCAGCGGTCGAACTTCCAGCCCGCGGCCGCGATGGTGCCGGTGTGGGCGAAGCCGAGCGCCCGGTGCACGCCGATCGAGCCGCCGTTCTGCGAATCGCCGATCACGGCGAGCATCTGGCGCGCGCCGGCGGCCTCGCAGCGCGCGAGCAACTCGGTGAGCAGGAGGCGTCCGTGGCCGCGGCCGGCCTTGTCGGGCGCGAGGTAGACCGAGTCTTCCAGACAGAAGCGATAGGCCGGACGGGGCCGGAACTGGTTCGCATAGGCATAGCCGCAGACCTCGCCGGCTTCCTCGAGCACGAGGTAGGGCAGGCCCTTGGCGACGACGTCGTCGCGCCGGCGCGCCATGTCGTCGAGGGTGGGCGGGTCGATCTCGAACGTGCCCGTGCCGTGGCGCACGTGCCAGCCGTAGATGGCCGTGACTGCCGGCAGGTCGTCAACGGTGCTCGGGCGGATCAGGATTCGGGTCATGGCGTGCAAGCTCGCGCGAAGTTTATAATGCGCGGTTTTTCGCGGGATCCGTCCCGTCATCGAGGTATTCACCATGGTCGTCATCCGGCTGGCCCGCGGCGGGGCGAAGAAGCGCCCCTTCTTCAACATCGTCGTCGCCGATTCGCGCCTGCGCCGCGACGGCCGCTTCATCGAGCGCGTCGGTTTCTACAACCCGGTCGCCTCCGGCGCCGAGCAGCCGCTGCGCGTCGCCTTCGACCGCGTCGAGCACTGGACCGGGCACGGCGCGCAGATGTCGCCGACGGTCAAGCGCCTGGTCGAGCAGGCGAAGAGCGCCGCCTAGTCTTGGCCACGGGCGTCCGAGCGCCATGGCCCGCGAAGCGTTGGCGCCGTGGCCGGACGATGCCCTCGAGGTCGGCCGCATCGGCGAAGCCTGGGGCCTGAAGGGCGGATTTCGAGTCCTGCCCTACGCCGATCCGCCCGAGGCGCTGCTGGCGGCATCGCGCTGGCACCTCAAGCCGGCCGAGGTCGCGCGCCGCCCGGGCAGCGCAGCCCCCTTGCCGGCGACGCTCGACATCGCCAGCGTGCGTGAAAGCGGCGACGGGCTGATCGCTTCGTCGCCCGGCGTGCCGGACCGGACCGCGGCGGAGGCGCTGCGCGGCGCGCGCATCTTCATCGCCCGGTCGCAGTTCCCGAAGCCCGCCGCGGACGAGTTCTACTGGGCCGATCTGATCGGCCTGGGTGTCGTCACCCGGGAAGGACTGGCGCTCGGCAGCGTCGTCGGTTTGCTCGACACCGGGCCGCACAGCGTCCTTCGCATACAGCCGCCGGCGGCCGACGGCGAAGAAGTGCTGATCCCATTCGTCTCCGCCTACGTCGACAGCGTCGACCTCCCGGCGCGCCGGATCGTCGTCGACTGGGGCCTCGACTACTAACCGCGGCGCACGCCTGCCATGCGCATCGACGTCATCACGCTGTTTCCGGAACTGTTCTCGGCGCACCTCGTGCACGGGGTCACCCGGCGCGCCTTCGAGCCGGGCCGCGTCGACGTCCACCTCTGGCCGCTGCGCGACTTCGGCGATCCGCCGCATGCACGCGTCGACGACCGGCCCTACGGCGGCGGTCCGGGGATGGTGTTGCTGGTCGAGCCGCTCGAGCGCGCCCTCGCGGCGATCCGCACCGCCCGCGCCGAGGCGACGCCGGTGCCGTTGGTCAGCTTCGCTCCGGCCGGCGCGCTGCTGCGCCAGGCGACCGTCGAGCGGTTCGCGGCGAGCGCCGGCGCGATCCTCCTGTGCGCGCGCTACGAAGGCGTCGATCAGCGATTCGTCGACGCCCACGTCGATCTCGAGCTGAGCATCGGCGACTACGTCCTCTCGGGCGGCGAGCTGGCGGCGCTCGTGCTGCTCGACGCCCTGGCGCGCCTCCAGCCGGGCGTTCTCGGCGACGCCCGGTCGCACCAGCAGGACAGCTTCTCGGCCGGCCTCCTCGACTGCCCGCATTTCAGCCGGCCGGAGCGCCTGGCCGACGGCACCGCCGTTCCGGAGGTGCTGATGTCGGGCAATCACGCCGCGATCGACGCCTGGCGGCGCGAGCAGTCGCTCGCACTGACCGCCGATCGTCGCCCGGACCTGCTGGCGCGCGCCCGCGCCGAGGGCCGGCTCTCGGCCGCCGACGAGGCCTGGCTCGCTCGGCGGCCCCCGGCAAAGCTATAATTTCAGGTTTTTCGATCCTCTGCCGCGCTGGAGCCTCGCTCCCTTGCAACAAGAAGGGCCGCCCGCCGGCCCGCGCCAACCGCCGACCCGGCGCGCGTGCACGATCGCAGGAGCCCTCCGTGGACATGATCCAGACCCTCGAGCGGGAAGAAATCGCTCGCCTCAACCGCACGATCCCGGCGTTCGCGCCCGGCGACACCGTGATCGTCAGCGTCAACGTCGTCGAAGGCACGCGCAAGCGCGTCCAGGCCTTCGAAGGCGTCGTCATCGCCAAGCGCAACCGCAGCCTCAACTCGAGCTTCATCGTTCGCAAGGTGTCGAGCGGCGAGGGCGTCGAGCGCACCTTCCAGACCTACAGCCCGCTGATCGCCTCGATCGAGGTGAAGCGGCGCGGCGACGTGCGCCGCGCCAAGCTCTACTACCTGCGCGATCGCTCGGGCAAGTCGGCGCGGATCAAGGAAAAGCTGGCGTGACGACGTCGCGCCGGCGCAGCCGGTCGCCGCAAAGCGGCGGGCCAGCTTTCGCTGGCAGGCAAAAGCTGGCCTGATCCCGGCGCTCGGGTGAAGCGGGGCGCGCCACGGCCAGCCTGCCTTTCGATCCCGAGAGCCTGCCGGTTCTCGGCGCCGACGACCATCTTCCCGCCGTCCCGGCGGCGAGCTTCGACCCGGCGGCGATGCGGCGGCGCTTCGTCGCGCCGCCGACGTGGCAACCCGAGATCAAGATCGAGCGGCGCGTCATCGAGCGCGAGACGACGCACGCTTCCGTTCTCGTGCCGCTCGTCCTGCGCGACGAGATGACGGTGCTGCTGACGCAGCGCACCGACCACCTCAACGACCATCCGGGACAGATCAGCTTTCCCGGCGGGCGCGCCGAGAGCAGCGATGCCGATGCGACGGCGACCGCGCTGCGCGAGGCGCACGAGGAGATCGGCCTCGAGCCGTTCGAGATCGAGGTGCTCGGCAGCCTGCCCACCTACACCACCGGCACCGGCTTCATCGTCACGCCGGTCGTCGGCCTGGTCCAGCCGGGCGCTTCGCTGCAGCCCGATCCGTTCGAGGTCGCCGAGGTGTTCGAAGTGCCGCTTGCGTGGCTCATGAACCCGGCGAACCACCAGCGCCACGCCGTTGAAGTCGCCGGCGCGACGCGCCGGTTCTTCTCGATCCCCTGGCAGGGCATCGACGCCAACGGCGTCTCACGCCGCTATTTCATCTGGGGCGCGACCGCGGCGATGCTGCGCAACCTCTACCGATTCCTCGCTGCCTGATCGCGAGCGTCGCATCGTGCGCGCCGGGTCTGCGCGAGAGGCACGCCGCTATGATCGCCCGCGATGAGTTTTTTCGCCGTCCTGCTGGCGCTCCTGCTCGAGCAGGTGAAGCCGCTGCCTCGCGGCAACGTCGTCCACGACTCGCTGACCGGCTGGATCCGCGGCACCGCGCGCAACTTCGACGCCGGCAAGGACAGCCACGCCTGGGTCGTCTGGTGCATCACCGTGCTGGCGCCGACGATCGCCTGCGCCGCGATCTACATCGGCCTCGCCCACATCAACACGCTGCTCGGCCTCGCCTTCGACGTCGCCGTCCTGTACCTGACGCTCGGCTTTCGCCAGTTCAGCCACTACTTCACCGACATCCGCGCGGCGCTCGAGCGCGGCGACGAGATCGAGGCGAGGCGGCTGCTCGCCGAGTGGCGCCACCTCGATGTCAGCGAGCTGAGGACGTCGGAATTCCTGCGCCACCTGATCGAGCACTCGCTGCTCGCCGCGCACCGTCACGTCTTCGGCGTCTTCTTCTGGTTCGTCCTGCTGTCGACCTTCGGCCTCGGTCCGGCCGGCGCGGTCCTGTTTCGGCTCGCCGAGTTCGTCAGCCGCTATTGGTCGTACCGCAGCGGCAGCGCCGGCATCGCCGTCAACGAGCGACTGAGCGAGCTGTCGCTGCGCCTCTTCCACCTTCTCGACCACGTCCCGGCTCGTCTGACGGCGTCGGGCTTCGCGGTCGTCGGCAACTTCGAGGAAGCGGTCAACTGCTGGCGCCGCGACGCGTCGCTCTGGAAGCACGACAACGAAGGCGTGATCCTGGCGGCGGCGGCCGGTGCGGTCGGCGTCCGCCTGGGCGGCGGTTCGGCGCCGGGCCTGACGCCGGACCGCTCCAAAACCTTCGAGGCGGGCGCGCCGCCCGGCTCAGCGGCCGCGGAAGGATCGACGCCCGGGGCGCCGCCGCAGCTCGGCCACCTGCGCAGCGTCGTTGCGCTCGTCTGGCGCTCGGTCGTCCTCTGGATGCTGTTGCTCGCGCTGCTCTCGCTCGCCAACCTCATCGGCTAGCGGCAGTCCACAGGGCCTACAACTCCTCGAAGATCTCGCGGTAGATGCGATAGCGCGATTCCGCGATCTCGCCGCGGCCGAGCGCCGCCAGGACGCCGCAGCCGGGCTCGTGGCGGTGCGTGCAGTTGTAGAAGCGACATTCGCTCGCGTGGCGGCCGATGTCGGGCATCAACGCGGCCAGGCGATCGGCAGCGATGTGGCGCAAGCCGAATTCCTGGAACCCGGGCGAGTCGATCAAGGCACTCGTTCGCGCCGCGTCGAGCCAGTACCACTGGGTCGAGGTGGTCGTGTGGCGGCCGGTGTTGAGCGCTTGCGAGATCTCGCCGATCTGCGCCTTGGCGTCGGCGACCATCAGGTTGACGAGCGTGCTCTTGCCGGCCCCGCTCGGCCCGAGGACGAGCGTGGCCTGGCCCGCGAGCAGCGGCGCCAGGCAGGCGTGCGCCTCGGCGCCGTCGCGCTTCAGGGCGAGCTCGAGCACGTCGACGCCCATTGCGGCATAGGGCTGGAGGCGCTCGCGCGCCGCGGCGAACGCCGGCAGGTCGCGCTTGTTGAGGACGATGCGGGTCGCGATCGCCGCCTCGGCGGCGGCGATCAGCGCGCGCGCAAGCTGCGACTCGCTGAAGACCGGCTCGGCCGCGACGACGACGAGCAGCTGGTCGATGTTGGCGGCGAACGCCTTCGTCTTCCACTCGTCCTGGCGGTAGAGCAGGTTGGCGCGCGGCAGGATCGCCTCGATGACGCCTTCGTCGCCCGATGCCTGCCAGCGGACACGATCGCCGACGACGGCGTCGCTCTTCTTGCCGCGCGTATGGCAGAGGACGCGTGCGCCGTCCTCGCCCTCGACCAGCAAGCGCCGGCCGTGCCCCGAAACGACCCTGCCTTCGCGCGCCGCCGGCAAACCCTCAGCCGAGGAAGGCGACGAGGGCATCGGCTTTGGCGGCGCAGATGAAGTCGTTCGCCGAGATGCCGCCGGCGGAATGGGTCGAGAAGCGGACGACGCAATGGTCGAAGCGGACGGCCAGGTCGGGATGATGGTCCTCGACGTGGCACATCCACGCGAGGGCGTCGACGAACGCCACCGTCTCGAGCCAGCCCTTGAAGGCGAACCGCTTCTCGATCGCGCCGTCGGTGTGGCGCCAGCCGCTCATCTGGGCGAGGTGGTTGCGGATCGCGTCTTGGCTCATGGCGCTGGCGCGTGCCTGGCACTTCTGGGCAAGGAAATCGGTCATGGTGCGATCGGCTCCGATGGCCGGCCGACGAGCGCGGCGAGGCGCTCGACCGCCGGCGGGTGCGAATAGTAGAACCGCGCGTACAGCGGGTCGGGAGTGAGCGTCGAGGCGTTGTCCTCGTGCAGCTTGAGAAGGGCCGACGCCAGGTCTCGGCCGCTCGCGTGCGTCGACGCGAAGGCGTCGGCCTCGAACTCGTCGCGGCGCGACCAGCTGGCGAACAGAGGCGACGCGAACACGCCGAACACCGACGAGACGAGCAGAAGGAGGATCAGCGCGAGCGCGTCGTTCGGCAGCGTCAGGTTCGGGGCGACGCCGAGGCCGCTGTAGAACCAGGCCTGGGTCGAGAGCCAGCCGAGGAGCGCGAAGAAAGCGAGGGTGAGCGCCGCCATTGCGATCATGCGCTTCCTGATGTGGCGCAGCTTGAAGTGGCCGAGCTCGTGGGCGAGCACCGCCTCGACCTCGCCGTCCGCCAGGCGCGAGAGCAGGGTGTCGAAGAAGACGACGCGCTTGGCGCTGCCGAAGCCGGTGAAGTACGCGTTGGCGTGCGCCGAGCGCCGGCTGCCGTCCATCACGAACAGGCCGCGCGCGGCAAAGCCGGCGCGCGCCATGAGCGACTCGACGCGGGCGCGCAGCGGCGCGTCCTTCAGCTCCTCGAAGCGGTTGAAGAGCGGCGCGATGAAGCTCGGCACGATCACCTGCGCGGCGACGACGATCGCCATCCACGCCGCCCAGGCCCAGAGCCACCACGCGGTGCCCGCTGCGCCCATGATCCACAGCACGCCGGCAAGGAGCGGGATGCCGATCAGCGCGCCGATGGCGACCCCCTTGGCCGTGTCGGCGAGCCACAGGCGCCAGGTCACGCGGTTGAAGCCGAAGCGCTGTTCGAGGCGAAAAGTCGAGTACCACTCGAACGGCAGCTCGAGGATGGCGCCGACGACGACGAAGGCGACGATCAGCGCGACCTCGTAGGCGAGCGCGCCGGCGCGTGGCGCGACCGCGTCGCGCACCGCCGCGTTGAGCAGGTCGAGGCCGCCGAACAGCGTCCAGCCGAGCAGGACGGCGGCGCCGGCGACCATCTGCCAGTGCGCCAGGCGAACCTTGGCGAGGGTGTAGTCGGCGGCGCGTTGGTGCCCGGCGAGATCGACCGACGAGCGGAATGCGGCCGGTACCTCGTCGCGATGCAGAGCGACGTGGCGCACCTGGCGCGCGAGCAGCCAGGCGCGAATGGCGAGCGACACGACCAGCGCGGCGGCGAAGAGGGTCGTCCAGACGAGGAAGGACATAGCCGCCAGTGTAGGTGCGGGCGCGCGCCGATGAGTGCTGCGAGAATTTGCGCCGGGAGCCTTGCATGACAACCGACACCGCGCTGACCGCCGACGACCACAACCTGGTCTGGATCGACCTCGAGATGACCGGCCTCGATCCCGCGCGCGACCGGATCATCGAGATCGCCGTCGTCGTCACCGACGCCCAGCTCGGCCGGCGCACCGAGGGCCCGGTGCTGGCGATCCATCAGAGCGACGAGACCCTCGCCGCCATGGACTCGTGGAACACCGGCACGCATGGCCGCAGCGGCCTGACCGACCGGGTGCGCGCCTCGACCGTCGACGAGGCCGAGGGCGAGCGGCAGGTGATCGAGTTCCTGCAGCGGTACGTCAGGAAGGGAGCCTCGCCGATGTGCGGCAACAGCATCTGCCAGGACCGGCGCTTCCTCGCCGTGACGATGCCCAGGCTCGAAGCTTTCTTCCACTACCGCAATCTCGACGTCAGCACGCTCAAGGAGCTGGCGCGGCGCTGGCGTCCCGAGCTGCTCGCCGGCTTCCACAAGGCCCAGGCGCACACCGCGCTCGCCGACATCCAGGAGTCGATCGACGAGCTCGCCTACTACCGCGAGCATTTCCTGCTCGCGCCGCCGACGGCGGACTCTGCGCGAATCGCGCCAGCGATGTAGAATCATAGGCTTGCCGCGATCCGTCCACGAGAACGTTTACGAATTGCGGCGATTCGTTCATCCCCTCTGACCGCCTCGGTCGCACGTCTTCGGCTCCGCCGATCGCGTCAACCGAGCTCTGCACGCAAGGTCGGCGGCGATGCCGTCGCTGAGGCCCTTCGTGCCGGCTCCGCTGGAGCCACCGGGCTTTCTTTCCGCGACCGATCCGCCTTCGCCTTGCGAAGGCAGGCGTTGCCGCGCACGAGCGCGCAGCGTTGCGACCCAGAGCCCGACCATGACCTTCGAATCCCTCGGCCTGCCCGAGCCCCTTCTTCGCGCCGTCGCCGATGCCGGCTACGCCGAGCCCACGACCGTGCAAGCGGCCGCGATTCCGCCGGCGATGGCCGGCACCGACCTGATGGTCGCTGCCGCCACCGGCAGCGGCAAGACCGCGTCGTTCATCCTGCCTGCGCTCAACCGCGTCCTGGCCGCGCGTGCCGACACCGCCAAGCGCCGCGAGAAGGGCATCGTCTACGGGCCGCGCGTCCTCGTTCTGACGCCGACGCGCGAACTGGCGATGCAGATCGCCAAGGCGGCCGGCATGTACGGCCGCCATGTTGCCGGCCTGCGCGTCGCGACCGTCGTCGGCGGCGTGCCGTATCCGGCGCAGCTCAAGGCCCTGCGCGGCCCTCTCGACATCCTCATCTCGACCCCCGGCCGCCTGCTCGACCACCTGCAGACCGGCAAGGCCGTTCTCGAGAACGTCGAGATGCTCGTCCTCGACGAGGCCGACCGCATGCTCGACATGGGCTTCATCGACGACATCACGACGATCGCCGACCACGTGCCGAGCGCGCGCCAGACGGTGATGTACAGCGCCACCTTCCTCGGCAACGTCGCCCGCCTCGCCCAGAACCTGCTGCGCCAGCCGCAGCGCGTCGACGTCGCGTCGCACACCGACACGCACGCCAACATCGAGCAGCGCCTGCACTGGGCCGACAACTTCGCGCACAAGAACGCCCTGCTCGACCACATCCTGACCCAGCGCGAGGTCGAGCAGGCGCTCGTCTTCACGAGCACGCAGATCGATGCCGACCGGCTCGCCGACCGGCTGGCCCAGCTCGGCCACGCGGTCGCCTCGCTGCACGGCGGCATGCCGCAAGGGCGACGCAACCGCGTCCTGCAGGGCCTTCGTTCGCGCCAGCTGCGGATCCTGGTCGCGACCGACGTCGCCGCGCGCGGCATCGACGTGCCGACGATCAGCCACGTCGTCAACTACGGCCTGCCGATGAAGCCGGAGGACTACGTGCACCGCATCGGCCGCACCGGCCGCGCCGGCCGCGACGGCCTCGCGGTGACGCTCGCCGAGCGCATGGACGCCGGCATGATCCGCCGCATCCAGCAGTTCACGACCCAATCGATCCCGGCCGCGACGATCGCCGGCCTCGAGCCGAAGAGCCCGCAGCCGAAGATGTTCGCCCACTCGCCCGCGGGTCACGGCCGGCCCGAGGCGCATCGTCCCCACATTTCGCGCCCGGGCGAGCGACGTCCGCCGTTCGGCGAGCGCAACGCGCCGCGCGAGTTCGTCGCGCGGGCGCCGGCGCGCGGCAATCCGTTTGATCGCGCCCTGCCGGCTCGCGACGAGCGCGCCGCGCCGGCGCGGCGTCCCGGCCCGGCCGCCTTCAAGGGCCGCGGCAAGCCGCAGCGGCCGCGTGCGGGCGGCTTCTCGCGCTGACCTCGCCGCAAGGCGCGACCGTCGACCGTACCGCGCGCAGCGCGGCGCGCGACGCGATCGCGTCTTTCTGGCGGCGCTCTAGCGGCGGCGCTTGACCGTCACGCTCACGGTCATGCCGATGTAGTCGTCGCTTTCGCCGAACCAGCTGCCCGAGATCGGCGCCGCCTGCGAAGGATCGCGGGCGATGCCGACGCGGATCAGCTGCGTGCCGCCGAGCAGGTTGTTGGTCGGGTCGAACGGCACCCAGCCGGCGCCGGGAAGATAGGCTTGCAGCCAGGCGTGCGTGTAGCCCGCGCCGACCGTGCTCGAATCGCCGTCGCCTTCACCATCGAGGGCGGGGTCGTACAGATAGCCCGACACGAAGCGCGTCGCGAAGCCGAGCCGGCGCGCGGCTTCCATCATCAGCAGCGCGAAGTCGCGGCACGAGCCGCTGCCCGCCTTCAGCGTCTCCGCCGGACTCTGCGTTCCTTCCTCGTCGCGCCCGAGGTAGCGCAGGTTGTCGCGGATGTGCTGGTTCATCGCGATCAGCAACTCGCGCGTCCCGGTCGGGCCGTCGGTGCGGATGAACTGGCGCGCCCACGCCGTCAGCTCGCCGTCGGGATCGTCGTGGTAGGGGCGCAGGTAGTGCTCGAGGTCGTAGCGCTCCTCGAGCGTGTACGCGAACGGGTACAGCTCGGCGCTCTTCGACAGCGGCAGCTCGAGGTTGTTGCTGTGCGCGTGCTCGATGCGAAAGCTGCAGACGATCTCGAGCTTGTCGGCGCGGCCGAGCGGCTGTACCAGTGCGACCGAGTTCGAGAGCGGATCCTGGATCATCCGCACCGACGACTCCGGGCTGACGTCGAGGTCGGTCGCGAGGACGCGCAGGTCGTGGCTGTCGCGCGGCCGGAACATGACGCGGTGCTCGCCGAACCGAACCGGCTGGCGGTAGCGGTAGATCGTCGTGTGCTGGATGTCGTAGCGAACGGGCATGGCGAAGTCTTCGTGGGCGCGCCGGTGCGCGCCGGCGCTCAGGCGCGCAGCAGCTCGACCTCGAACAGCAGCGTCGCGTTCGGCGGAATGACGCCGCCGGCGCCGCGCGCGCCGTAGCCGAGCGCAGGCGGGATGACGAGGACGCGCGTGCCGCCTTCCTGCATCCCTTGCACGCCTTCGTCCCAGCCGCGGATCACCATGCCTGCGCCCAGCTCGAACTCGAAGGGATCGTTGCGGTCCTTGCTCGAATCGAACTTGGCGCCCTTGGTGCCGTTCTCGTACAGCCAGCCCGTGTAGTGGACCGAGACGGTGCGGCCCGCTTCGGCGCGCTTGCCGCTGCCGACGACGGTGTCGTCGTACTGAAGCCCGGAGGCGGTGGTCTGCATGGGGAATCCTTGGAGGTGGCTGGCGACGAGGGGTTCGCACTGCGGCGAGCCGCGCATCATGCCCGAGTGCGTCGAATCGCTCAGGGCGCCAGCATGCGCTCGCGCCAGCAGCCGAGCGCGGAGGCGAGCCATTCAGCAATCGTCGTGCCCCGCGCCGCGAGGCCGAGGGTGTCGCCGGCGCCGCGCAATGCCGCGAGCGGATCGTCGAGCGCAAGCGGTGTCGCGCCGGTCTGCTTCGACAGCTTGGCGCCATCGAGGGTGCGAACGAGGGGCGTGTGAAGGTAGCGTGGCGTCGGCACGCCGAGCAGCCGCTGCAACAGGATCTGGCGCGCCGTGCTGTCGGCGAGGTCCTCGCCCCGGACCACGTCCGTCACGCCTTGCTCGGCATCGTCGACGACGACGGCGAGCTGGTACGCGAAGACGCCGTCGGCGCGCTTGAGGACGAAGTCGCCGACGGCGCGGGCGACGTCCTGGTGCTGCCTGCCGAGGCGGCGATCGAGCCAGTCGATGCGCGCTTCGCCGTTGCCCTCGACGCGCTCGACGCGCAGGCGCACCGAGCGCGGCGCCCGGCCGCGAAGGCCGGCGCGACAGGTGCCCGGATAGATCGCTTCGGCGCGGACTTCGGCCCGGCTTGGCGGCGCGGCGACGGCGAGCGCGAGGTCGCGGCGGCTGCAAGCGCAAGGGTAGGCGCGTCCCGGCGCCTGCAATGCCTGCAACGCTGCCTCGTACAACGCGCTGCGCTGCGATTGGCGGACGACGGCGCCGTCGGCGCGAAGCCCCACCGCTTCGAGCTGGGCGACGATGGCTTCGGCCGCGCCGGCGACGTTGCGCGGCGTGTCGAGGTCTTCGATCCGCACCAGCCAGCGTCCGCCTTGGGCGCGCGCATCGAGCCACGAGGCGAGCGCCGCGACCAGCGATCCGGCGTGCAGCAGGCCGGTCGGCGAGGGCGCGAAGCGGCCGACGTAGGACGCGCCGTGCGCGGCCGCTCGCTCTTCCATGGCTGCGCCGTCGCGCCCGCTCGTCAGGCGGCGCCGACCTCGGCGATGGCGCCGGGCGACCCGTGGCGATCGAGCAGGGCGCGTCGCGTCGTCGCGCCTTCGAGTCGCTCGAGCCACCAGCGCAGCGCCAGCCCCGGCTCGGCCTTGCGCGACGCGCTTTCGCGGCGGATCGGAAGTCGCCAGGCATAGCCGATTCGGGCCATCGGCTGCGCGCGCTGCACAGCCTTGACGACGAGCCTGCCCGTATCGATCGCCTCGCGCGCCATCGCCGCGGGGACGAAACCGCAGCCGACGCCGCGGGCGAGTGCGTCGAGCTTCGCCACCATGTCGCTGACCGTGAGGACGTCTTGTCCCGGCAGCAGGTTGACGGTCAGGGGCGGGAGTCCGCGCGCGGAATCGGCGACCGCCACCGCCCGATGACGAACGATCTCGCCGTCGCTGAGCGGCTCCTTCGCCAGGGCGAGCGGATGGTGGGGAGCGACGACGAAGCAGAAGGGAAGCGTCCCGAGCTCCTTGACCGCGACGCCGCTCGGCACCTCGCGGCCGAGGCCGACGCCGATGGCGAGATCGGCCTGCCCGGTCACGAGCGCCTCCCACGTCCCGGTCATGACCTCGGTACGCAGTCGCAAGCGCGTCGGTGGCGCCGAGGCGGCGAGCGCCAAGGCAGGCGCCGGCGCTGGCGCAGGCGACGAACCAGATGCTGGCTTCGACGGCGATGCCGACCCCGACGATCGCGCCGCCCGCGCCTGCACCGCGCACTCGGCGTAGAACGCGCTGCACAGGTCGAGCATCGTCGAGCGCGAGATGACGTCGTCGACGGCGATGCCGAGCTGTGTCTCCCAGCCGGTCGCGATCCGCTTGACGCGGCTGGCGACCGCGTCCATCTGCTCGAGCAGGTGGCGGCCTTCGTCGAGCAGCTCGCGGCCTGCCGCCGTCAGCGTCGCCTGGCGCGAGCGCCGGTCGAAGAGGAGGACGTCGAGCGCGTCCTCGAGCTGGCGCACGTTGTAGGTCAGCGCCGAAGGCACCTTGCCGAGCAGGCGCGCCGCGGCTGCGAAGCTGCCGCTGCGCGCGATCGCATCCATCATCGTCAGCGCTTCGGGCGTGAGGACGTTGCGGGCGGGGGAGGTGGGGGTCATTGCGCCTTCATCTTATTTGAATGAAGGCTTCAAGGTGCGCTGGATGGTCGAGCCCGACGACGCGCCTACATTGACGTCATAGGAGCCTTTCAATGATCACCGTTCGCAAATCATCGGAGCGCGGCCAGGCCGACCACGGCTGGCTCAAGAGCCGGCACAGCTTCTCGTTTGCCGACTACCACGACCCGCGCCACATGGGCTTCGGCAACCTGCGCGTCATCAACGAGGACCGCATCGTCCCGGGCAGCGGCTTCGGCACGCACGGCCATCGCGACATGGAGATCGTCAGCTACGTCCTCGCCGGCGAGCTCGCCCATCGCGACAGCATCGGCACGGGCGCCGCGGGCAGCGCGACCGGCGTGATCCGCCCGGGCGACGTCCAGCGGATGAGCGCGGGCCGCGGCGTCCAGCACAGCGAGTTCAACCACGCGCCGAACCAGATCACCCACTTCCTGCAGATCTGGATCGAGCCGAACGAGCGCGGCCTCTTGCCGAGCTACGAGCAGAAACGCTTCGACGACGCGTCCAAGCGCGGCGTGCTGCGCCTGATCGCTTCTCCGGACGGCCGCGACGGCTCGGTGACGATCCATGCCGACGCGTCGATCTCGGCCGCACTCGTCGACGGCGCGGAGGCGATCGAGCGCGAGCTCGACCCGAAGCGCAAGACCTACGTTCACGTCGTTCGCGGCAGCGTCGACGTCAACGGCGTGCACCTCGACGGCGGCGACGCGGCCGCGCTGACCGGCGAGAGTCGGGTGGCGATCGGCAACGGCCAGAAGGCAGAAGTGCTCGTCTTCGACCTCGCCACCTGACGCCTTCCCTGATCTCAACCCCTCCTCAACCTCGAGACCATCATGACCTCCCTGCAAAGCACCACCGTCCTCGTCGGCCGCATCCTCCTCGGCCTGCTCTTCGTCCTCTCCGGCTTCGCCAAGATCTCCGGATTCGACGGCACCGCCGGCTACATCGGCAGCAAGGGCTTGCCGCTGCCGCAACTGATCGCGGCGCTGACGATCGTCGTCGAGCTCGGCGGCGGGCTGGCGCTGATGGCCGGGCTCTACACGCGCCAGGTCGTCGTCGTGCTGGCCGCCTTCACGCTGCTCGCCGGCGTCATCTTCCACAACTTCTGGGCCGTCCCGCAGCCCGACCAGATGGCGCAGCAGATCAACTTCATGAAGAACCTGTCGATCGCCGGCGGCATGCTGGTGCTGGCGGCGTTCGGCCCGGGCCGCCTGAGCCTCGATGCCCGCCGACTCGCGTCGGCATAGCAGCGGCGATCTCCCCGCTGAGCGTAGAAGCGGCGCCGTCGGCGCCGCTTCTACCTTGTAGAGTTGCGCCGATGGACACGGTCCTGCGCCTTCTGCACGTGCTTCCCCTTACCGACTGGATCGCGTTCGCGCTGTTCTTTCCGGCCTGGGCGGGCTACGCGGTGTTTGCGCGCCGGCGCGTCGGCCACCAGCCGTCGATCCTGGCGTCGACCAATCGCGTGCGCCGCCAGTGGATGCTGCAGACGACGTATCGCGAGGTGCGCGTCGTCGACGGCGTCGTCATCCAGAACCTGTCGACGAGCCCGTCGTTCTTCGCCTCGACGACCATCCTGATCATCGGCGGCCTGCTCGCCGTGCTGGGCACTGCCGACAAGGCGAGTGAGCTGGCGCGGGAACTCCCCTTCGCCGCCAAGACGACCGCGCTCGTCTTCGACCTCAAGGTGCTGCTCCTGCTCGGCATCTTCGTCTACGCGTTCTTCCGCTTCACGTGGTCGATGCGGCAGTACACCTTCGGCGCGCTGCTCGTCGCCGCCGCGCCGGAAGCGTCGCGCTTCATCGAGGAGGGGCTCTCGCGCGAAGCCTTCGCCGACAAGGCCGGCAGGATCGTCGGCATGGCAGCCGAGACGTTCAACGACGGCCTGCGTGCCTACTATTTTTCGTTCGCCGCGATGGGCTGGCTGTTCTCGCCCTACGTCTTCATGGCGGCGACGCTCGGCGTCGTGTGGGTGCTCTATCAGCGCGAGTTCCGATCGGACGTTCTGGGTGTGCTCAATTCCTGAGCCTGGGGTGTCGCCGCTGTTTAGACGTCGCGGGCGAGGCGGACCCCGCTGAACTGCCACTGCGCTTCGGGCGGAAAGAAGTTGCGGTAGCTCGCCCTGACGTGGCCGGCGGGCGTCGCGCACGAGCCGCCGCGCAGGACGAACTGGTTGCACATGAACTTGCCGTTGTATTCGCCGACCGCGCCGGGCAGCGGGCGGTAGCCGGGATACGGCAGGTACGCGGACTGCGTCCACTCCCAGACGTCACCGAACATCTGCACCGGCTCGGCGCCGACCGGGCCCTTCTGCGGCAGCGGATGGAAGGCACCACGGTCGACGAAGTTGCCCGTGATCGGCCCCTCGAGGCGGCGCGCCGCGAGCTCCCACTCGAGCTCGCTGGGCAAACGCGCGCCCGACCAGCGCGCGAACGCGTCGGCCTCGAAGAAGCTGAGATGGCAGACCGGCGTGTGCGGGTCGATCTCGACCGCGCCTTGCAGGGTATGAATCGACCATCGGTTGCCGTCGTGGCGCCAGTAGAGCGGCGCGGTGCGGGCGCCGCTGCGCACCCAGTCCCACCCCAGCGACAGCCAGAGCTCGGGGCGCCGGTAGCCGCCGTCGTCGATGAAGGCGAGGAAGTCGCCGAACGTCGCCGGCCGCGATGCGAGCTCGAACGGCGCAGTCCAGGCGCGGTGGCGCGGCGTCTCGTTGTCGAAGCAGAAGACGCCGTCGAGCGCCGCCGCATGGCCGAGCTCGACCAGCCCGCCTTCGTAGCCGAACCAGCGCAGCGGCTGCGGCCGCACCTGCGCCATCGGCCAGCGACGCGCATACGCCGGCGCGAGCGGATTGAACGACAGCGCGTGCTTGATGTCGGTGAGGATGAGCTCCTGGTGCTGCTGCTCGTGCTGCAGGCCGAGTGCGACGAGCGCGGCGATCTCGGCGTCGTCACTGCGCTGGGCGAGCAGCGCCTGCATGCGCTCGTCGACGTTCGCACGGTAGCGCTTGACGTCGGCGAGGCCGGGCCGCGACACCAGGCCGCGCTGCGGCCGCGGATGCTGCGCGCCGACACCCTGGTAGTAGCTGTTGAAGAGAACGCGGAAGGCGGGGTCGAAGGGAACGAAACCGGCCTCGAAGCGCTCGAGCAGGAACGTCTCGAAGAACCAGGTGACGTGGGCGAGGTGCCACTTGGTGGGGCTCGCGTCGGCCATCGACTGCACCTGGCAGTCCTCGGCCGACAGGGGTGCCGCCAACGCCAGGCTCGCCGCGCGGACGTCGGCATAGTGCGCGCCGAGGGGCGCTTGGCGTGCCGCGCGGGGCGCGTGTTTCGGCGTCATGTCGGGATCTCCTCGTCGGCCATCCGCGCCTCTTCAGGCGGACCCGGCAGGGTAGCCGGAAGCGGGCTCGCGCGTGTGAAACCACCCCGCGGCAAGGGGCGTGCCGCCTATCACGCCGAGCAGCGCGATGGCGCCATCTCGGCTCTCTAGAATGCGTCGCATGGCCTTCGTTCACCTGCGTGCGCACACCGAGTTTTCGGTCGTCGACGGCACGCTGCGGATCGACGACGCGGTCGCCGCGGCCGCCGCCGACGGCCAGGGCGCGCTCGCCATCACGGACCTCAGCAACCTCTTCGGCGCGGTCAAGTTCTTCACGGCGGCGCGGCGCGCCGGCGTCAAGCCGATCATCGGCGCCGAGGTGTGCATGGCGGCCGAGCCGGGCGAGAAGCAGACCAGTCGCCTCGTCCTGCTGGTGCAGAACCGGACCGGCTATCTCAACCTGTCCACGCTGCTGTCGCGCGGCTGGCTCGAGAACGCGGCGAGCGGCCACGCGCTCATCGAGTGGTCCTGGCTCGCGCAAGGCGCCGAGGGCCTGATCGTGCTCTCGGGCGCCGACCACGGCGCGCTCGGCCGCGCATTGCTCGCCGGCGACGACGCGCGCGCGGTGGCGCTCGCCGAACGCCTCGCCGGCGCGTTCCCGCGTCGCTTCTACGTCGAGGTGCAGCGCTGCGGGCTGCCTGGCAATGAGGCGCACGTTCGCGCCGCGGTCGAGCTCGCCGCCCGACTCGCGCTTCCCGTCGTCGCCACCCACGCGGTCCAGTTCCTCGGCCCCGACGACCACGAGGCGCACGAAGCGCGGGTCTGCGTCGCCGACGGCGAAATGCTCGCCAACCCGCGCCGCGTCAAGCGCTTCAGCCGCGAGCAGTACTTCAAGAGCCAGGCGCAGATGGAGGCGCTCTTCGCCGACCTGCCGAGCGCGCTCGCCAACTCGGTCGAGATCGCCAAGCGCTGCAACATGAGCCTGGTTCTCGGCAAGCCGCAGCTGCCCGACTTCGAGACGCCGCTCGTCGACGGCGTGCGCGTGCCGATGGCGGAGTACTTCCGCGTCGCCGCCCACGACGGCCTCACGGCTCGACTGGCAAAGCTGTATCCCGACGCGAGCGAGCGCGAGCGCGAGCGCCCGCGTTACGTCGCCCGCCTCGACTTCGAGATCGAGACGATCCTGAAGATGGGCTTCCCCGGCTACTTCCTGATCGTCGCCGACTTCATCAACTGGGCGCAGACGCACGGCTGCCCGGTCGGGCCGGGGCGAGGTTCGGGCGCCGGATCGCTGGTCGCCTACTCGCTCAACATCACCGGCATCGATCCGCTCCGCTACGAGCTGCTGTTCGAGCGCTTCCTCAATCCCGAGCGGGTGTCGATGCCCGACTTCGACATCGACTTCTGCCAGGCCAATCGCGATCGCGTCATCGACTACGTCAAGGCGAAGTACGGCCGCGACGCGGTCAGCCAGATCGCCACCTTCGGCACGATGGCAGCGAAGGCGGCGCTGCGCGACATCGGCCGGGTGCTCGGCATGAGCTACGGGCACGTCGACTCGATCGCCAAGCTCGTGCCGGCGCCGCCGGGCAGGACGGTGACGCTCAAGCGCCCGCCCGAGCGGCCCGACAACAGCGTCATCTACGCGCGCCGCGAGGCGCCCGAGATCGAGCAGCGCGAGAGGAACGAGGAAGAGGTCGCCGAGCTGCTCGCCCTCGCCGAGAAGGCCGAGGGCCTGGTGCGCAACGTCGGCATGCACGCCGGCGGCGTGCTGATTGCGCCCGGCAAGATCACCGACTTCTGCCCGCTCTACATGCAGCCCGGCAGCGCCAGCGCCGTCAGCCAGTTCGACAAGGACGACGTCGAGGCGATCGGCCTCGTCAAGTTCGACTTCCTCGGCCTGGCGACGCTGACGATCCTCGAGCTCGCCAAGGACTTCATCGTCGCGCGCCATCCCGAGCAGGCCGACTTCTCCTACGAGACGCTGCCGCTCGACGACCCGAAGGTCTATCGGCTGTTCTCCGAAGGCCGCACCGAGTCGGTGTTCCAGTTCGAAAGCGGCGGCATGCGCCGGATGCTGAAGGACGCCGAGCCGAACCGGCTCGAGGACCTGATCGCGCTGAACGCGATGTTCCGGCCCGGGCCGATGGAGAACATCCCGAGCTTCTGCGCGCGCAAGCACGGCCGCGAGGAGGTGCGCTACCCGCACCCGCTGCTCGAGAAGGTGCTCGGCGAGACCTACGGGATCATGGTCTACCAGGAGCAGGTGATGCAGGCCGGGCAGATCCTCGGCGGCTACTCGCTCGGTGGCGCCGACCTGCTGCGCAAGGCCATGGGCAAGAAGAAGCCCGAGGAGATGGCAACCCACCGGACCATCTTCCGCGAGGGCGCGGCCAAGAAGGGGATCTCGGCCGAGATCGCCGACGAGGTCTTCGACCTGATGGAGAAGTTCGCGGGCTACGGCTTCAACAAGGCCCACGCCACCGCGTACTCGCTGCTCGCCTATCACACGGCCTGGATCAAGACCCACTTCGCGGCCGAGTTCTTCGCCGCCAACATGTCGGTCGAGATCGACAACAGCGACAAGCTGAAGGCACTCATCGTCGACGCCAAGACCTTCGGCGTGACGATCGAGACGCCCGACGTCAACGCCGGCACGTACCGTTTCGAGCCGATGGCGGCCGACTCGGTGCGCTACGGCCTGGGCGCGATCAAGGGCACCGGCCACGGCGCGATCGAGGCGATCGTCGCCGCGCGCGAGGAGGGCGGCCCGTTCACCAGCCTGTTCGATTTCTGCGCGCGCGTCGATCGCGGCCGGATCAACCGCCGCGTCGTCGAGGCGCTGGTCAAGGCGGGCGCCTTCGACCGCATCAACCCGGCGCGCTCGTCGCTGCTGGCGAGCACCGGCCTGGCGCTCGACTGGGCCGAGACGCAGGCCGCGCACGCCGACCAGGGCGGCCTGTTCGACGCGCTCTTCGACGACGGCGACTCGCACGGCGCGAGCAGCGAGGAGCCGCCGCTCGTCGGCGCGCGCGAGTGGAGCATCAAGGAGCGCCTCACGCTCGAGAAGTCGGCGCTCGGCTTCTACCTCTCGGGTCACCTGTTCGACCAGAGCGCGGCCGAGGTGCGCCGCTTCGCCAAGCTGCGCATCGCCGACCTGATCGACACGCGCGAGACGCTGCTCTTGGCCGGCATCGTCGGCGAGCTGCGCGTCGTCAACGGCCAGCGCGGCCGGGTCGCGCTGTTCCGCCTCGATGACATGAGCGATTCGATCGAGGCGGTCGCCAACGAGGAGCTGCTGGTCGCCAACCGCGAGCTGCTCAAGGAAGACGAGCTCGTCATCGTCCAGGGCCGCGTCCAGCCCGATCGCTTCACCGGCGGCGTCCGCTTCAACGTGCAGAGCGTCTGGGACCTCGCCGGCGCGCGCTGCCGCTTCGGCAAATACCTGCGCGTCGAGGTCAACGGCAGCGTGCCGCCGGTCGCCGAGGTGCTGCGCGACTTCCCGTCGCGGCGCTCGCAGACCGAGCACGGCGAGATCCAGGAAGGCCTGCGCGTTCGCCTGCAACTGCAGCGGCGCGAGGCGATCGGTGAGCTCGACCTCGGCGACGCGGTTCGCTTCTATCCGAGCGACGGCGCGCTCGAGCGCTGGCAGACGGGCTCGCACGGGCCGATCGCGATCGTCTACGAGTGACGTCCTGCACGCTCTGCGCCGCCGGATCGCTGCCGGCAGCGTGGAACGCTGACTATCATCGCGCGCAACGGCCACCGGCCGACCCGGCGCGGCGATGACGAACCCGACAAGGACAACCGGGCTGATTCTCACCGGCGGCGGCGCGCGCGCCGCGTACCAGGTCGGCGTGCTGCAGGCGGTGGCGCAGATCCGCCGCGACAGCGGCGCCCCGACCGGCAATCCCTTTCCCGTTATCGCCGGCACGTCGGCAGGCGCGATCAACGCTGCCGCGCTGGCGTGTCGCGCCGACACGTTCGACCAGGCCGTCGCCGGCCTCGTCGACGTGTGGCAGAACTTCCGCGCCGAGCAGGTTTACCGCTCCGACTCGTTCGGCGTGATCCGCACCGGCGCGCGCTGGCTGACGATGGTGTCGATCGGCTGGGTGATCGCGCGCTGGCGGCGCGCCAAGCCGCGTTCGCTACTCGACAACTCGCCGCTCGAAAAGCTCCTCAAGGAGCTCGTCGACATCAGCCGGCTGCACCGCGTCATGGCCGAGGGGCATCTGCATGCACTCGCCGTCACGGCCTCGAGCTACGGCTCGGGATTTCACGTCACCTTCTACGACGCCGTCGGCGACATCGTGCCGTGGACACGCTCGCAGCGGATCGCCGTGCGCACCGGGATCACGATCCCGCACCTGCTGGCGTCGTCGGCGATCCCCTTCGTCTTCCCGGCGGTCGCCCTCGACATCGCCGGCCACACCGAGTACTGCGGCGACGGCTCGATGCGCCAGGCGGCGCCGATCTCCCCTGCCGTCCACCTCGGCGCCGAGCGCATCCTCGTCGTCGGCGCCGGCCGCATGCACGAGCCCGCGGGGGAGCGCGTCACCAGCAGCGAATACCCGAACCTCGCGCAGATCGCGGGCCACGCGCTCTCGAACATCTTCCTCGACGCGCTCGCCGTCGACGTCGAGCGGCTGCAGCGGATCAACGCGACGCTGGCGTTGCTGCCGCCGCGCGCGCTCGCGCAGACGAGCCTGAAGCCGATCAAGGTGCTCGTCGTCTCGCCGAGCGAGCGGCTCGACGACATCGCCGCACGCCACCTGACGAGCCTGCCGTTGCCGATCCGCGCCCTGCTGGGCGGGCTCGGCGTCTCGGGCAAGGGCGACGACGCGCGCGGCGCGGCGCTCGCCAGCTACCTGCTGTTCGAGGCGCCCTACACGCGCGAGCTGATCGCGCTCGGCGTCAAGGACACGATGGCGCGCGTCGACGAAGTGCGTTCGTTCTTCGACTGGAGCACGGCGACCACGCCGCTCGCCGTGTCGACGTGAAACGGGCTTCGCGACCGCGCCGAAGCGCGGTGGCGAAGCCCGCGATCGAGCCCGAGCCTGCTTACTTCTTCGGCGCGCTGGCGGCGGCAGCCTTCTCGGCCTTCGCTTCCGCCTTCGTCTCCGCCTTGGCGGCCTTCTTGTCGGCGCTCTTGGCCTTGGCGTCGGTCACGCTTTCCTTTGCGGCGTGCGCTTCTTCCTTGACGTTCGTGGCAACGGTCTTCGGGCTGCCCTTGACCGCCGAGGCGGCCTTGTCGACACCGCTCTTGTCCGCCGCCGCCGTCTTCGCGGTCGTCGTCTTGGCCGGTTCGGTCGCGGGAGCCGCTGCCGTGGCAGGAGTCGCTGCCGTCGCGGCCTTGGCGGTCGCCGGTGCCTTCGCGGTCGTCGTCGCCTTGGCGGGCTCGGCGGGCGCGCCAGGGTAGGCCTTGCCGTTGACGGTCAGGCCGCCTTCGGAGAACTTCGCCGCATTCTTGTCGCCGACACCCTTGATGCGGGCGACGAGGTCGTTCCAGTCCTTGAAATCGCCCTTCTTGCGCTCGCTGATGATGTTCGCCGAGATGGCCGGGCCGATGCCGCTGATGGCTTCGAGTTCGGTCTGGGTGGCCTTGTTGGCGTCGACCGCTGCGAACGCCGTGGCGGCGAGCAGTGCCGCGAGTGCCGCGACGAACTTCTTGAACATGAATGGCTCCTGCTGAGTGGGTTGAGCCGGCCGCCGCGACAGGGGGACCGGTTCGCCTGTGTGATGCCGATGCGGCGTCGACCCGTAACGGCTGAACTCCGCCGCGGGTTGACCGAAGGGCGATCAGCTGCCGGCGCGCAGCGCCGTTGCGTAGCGGCCGATGCCGCCGGCGACATCGACGAAGGCGTGGTTGCAGCCGACGTCGCGCAGGCGGCCCAGGTCGGCCTCGGTGAAGCACTGGTACTTGCCGACCAGCGCCGTCGGGAAATCGATGTATTCGATCTGCCCGGCGGCGACGATCCCGGCCAGCGGCAGCGCCGGCTCGCCGCGCGCGGACCGTACGGAATTGACGACCGCGGCGGCGACGTCGTTGAAAGGCTGGGCCCGGCCGCTGCCGAGGTTGAAGATGCCGCTCGCCTCGGGATGGGCGAGGAACCAGAGGTTGACGGCGACGACATCTTCGACGAAGACGAAGTCGCGCGCCTGCTCGCCGGCAGCGTAGCCGCCGTACGGCCCGAACAGCTTGACGCGCCCCTCGCTCCTCAACTGATTGAAGTGATGGAAAGCGACCGACGCCATGCGGCCCTTGTGCTGCTCGTGCGGACCGTAGACGTTGAAGTAGCGAAATCCCGCGACCTGCGCGGTTGACGTCGGCAGCATGCGCCGGACGACGTTGTCGAACAGCAGCTTCGAGTAGCCGTAGACATTCAGCGGCCGCTCGAACGCCGGCTCCTCGCGGAACGTGTCGGAGCCGCCGTACACCGCCGCCGACGACGCGTACAGCAGGCGAATGTTCTGCGCCTGGCAGGCATCGAGAAGCGTCTTCGAGGAGCGGTAGTTGAGGTCGAGCATGAGCCGGCCGTCGTGCTCCATCGTGTCGGAGCAAGCGCCTTCATGGAAGACGACGTCGATGCCGCCGAGCTCGCCGCGCTCGAAGCGGGGGTAGAAGTCGCGCCGGTCGAAGTAGTCGGCGATCGATGCGCCGGCGAGGTTGGCGTACTTGGCGCCGTCGCTCAGGTCGTCGACGGCAATGATGTCGTCGATGCCGATCGCGTTCAGCCCGCGCAGCAGGTTGGCGCCGATCATTCCCGCCGCGCCGGTGACGACGACTCTCATGCCGGCGCTCCCACGCCGAAGAGCTCGTCGTAGCTCACGCTCGCGGTGCCGAACTTGCCGACGACGATGCCGCCGGCGCGGTTGGCGATCGGCATCGCCTCGCGCACGGTGAGGCCGCAGGCGAGCATCGCGGCAAGCGTCGCGATCACGGTGTCGCCCGCGCCGGTGACGTCGAAGACCTCGCGTGCCTCGGCCGGTATCTGCAGGTGGCCGGCGGCGTCGAAGAGCGACATGCCGTCCTCCGAGCGGGTGAGAAGCAAGGCGTCGAGGCCGAGCGAGGCACGCAGCGCTTGCGCGCGCTCGTGCAGCTGCGCTTCGCTCGACCAGGCGCCGATCACCTGGGCGAGCTCGTTGCGGTTCGGCGTGATGACCGTCGCCCCCTTGTAGCGTTGGTAGTCGCTGCCCTTGGGATCGACGAGGACGGCGAGCCCCGCGGCGCGAGCGGCCTCGATCATCGCGGGAATGTGGGTGAGCCCGCCCTTGCCGTAGTCGGAGAACAGAACCACCTTCGAGACGGTCAACGCGTCGTTGTAGAGCGGCCGCATTTCGTCGAGGACTTCGTGGTCGGGCTCCTCCTCGAAGTCGACCCGCAGCAGCTGCTGCGAGCGGCCGATGACGCGCAGCTTCACGGTCGTCGTCAGGCGCGGGTCGCGCTTGAACAATGTCTCGATCTCTCTCTTCTCGAGCAGGCCTTCGAGGCGGTGGCCGTGCTCGTCGTCGCCGATCGCGGTCAGCAGGCTCGGGCGCGCGCCGAGCACCTTGATGTTCCAGGCGACGTTGGCCGCGCCGCCGAGCCGCTCCTGCTCCTTGCTCGGATTGACGCGAACGACCGGCACCGGCGCCTCGGGCGAGATGCGGTCGACGGCGCCGAACCAGTAGCGGTCGAGCATCGCGTCGCCCACGACCAGGACGCGCGCGGCTTGCAGTTGTTCGCGGGTGGGAACGGCGGGCTTCACAAGTCCTCCAGTCGTTGCGGAGGATAAGTGTCCCAGCCGAGGCAGCCCGGGCACTGCCAGAAATAGTGCTCCGCCTCGAAGCCGCAAGCGGCGCAGCGATAGCGGTGGAGCGGCCGCGCCGCGCGCCGCACGGCGTCGCGCACGGCGCCCGCTTCGGTCGCGCCCAGGCCGGCGGTGCCTCCGGCGACGGCGAGATCGCCTGCGGCGCGCGACGACTCGGTGCCCGACGCCGATGCGCCGAGCAGCGCCTGGGCGGCCCCCAGGCTCGGGTGCTCGCGCAGGTGGGCGAGCAGGCGCTCGCGACGCGCTCCGTCGTCGGGCTGCAGCATCGCGATCGCCTGCAGCAGATCGAGCGTCGGCGCCTTGTCGTAGAGCGCCTGCAGTCGAGCCAGTGCGCCGCCGCCGTCGCCGGCCGCCAGCGCGCTCGTCGCATGGCGCCTGGCGACGAGGTTGAACGCCGCCGGCCGCACCGACATCAGGGTGTTCCATGCCCTCAGCGCCGCGCCGTGATCGCCGCGCGCCGCGGCCTGCTCGCCCGTGAGGACGAGCGGCCGTGCGTCGGTCGGCGCGGAGGCGCGCGCGAGCGCGAGCTCCGACTCGGCGGCGTCGCGCTGCCCGGCAGCGTCGGCCTCGAGCGCCAGCTCGCAGTGGTAGTGGGCGATCCGCGACGCGAACGAGCCGCTGCCGCTCTTCTCGAGCTGCTCGGCGACGACGACGGCAGCGCGCCAGTCGCGCGAGCGCTCGTGCAGATCGAGAAGGGCGAGCCGCGCCTCGGTGTCGAACGACGTCCCGGCGAGCGCCTGGTAGGCCTCTTCGGCGCGATCGAACAGGCCTGCCTTCATGTAGTCCTGGGCCAGCCCGTGCTGGGCCTGGTCGCGCTCGGCCTTCGAGAGGTCGGCGCGGCCGAGCAGGTGCTGGTGGACGCGGACCGCGCGCTCGTACTCGCCGCGCTTCCTGAACAGGTCGCCGAGGGCGAAGTGGAGCTCGGAGGTGTCGGGATCCTGCTGAACGGCTTCGATGAAGGCGTCGATCGCCTTGTCGTGCTGTTCGTTGAGGAGCAGGTTCAGCCCCTTGTAGTAGACCTTGGGCGAGTCCTGGCGCTCACGCCGGTACTGGCGCGCGTCGAGGCGCGAGGCGAGCCAGCCGAGCACGAAGCCGCCGCCGCCGAGGCCGAGCGCCAGCCAGAGCAGCCACTGCGGGTCAAAGTCCATCGCGCGGTGGATGGTGCGGGAGGGCCTCGCTGGCGAGCGGCGGCGCGCCCATCGGACGATCGTCGGCGCGCCGCGTGCGCGTTCTCGCCATGCGCCGATGGCGCCACCAGCTCGGCACCATCGCGAAGATGCCGAACGCGCAGCCGAGGCCGAACGCCGCGAGGACGACGAACACCATCGGCGCACGCCATTCGTAGCCGAAGAACCAGTACACGCTCGACGCGTGCTGGTTGTTCAGCGCGAATGCGAACAGCGTGAAGAAGACGGCGAACCGGACCAGCCAGACGAGCGCTCGCATCGTCCGACGATGCTAGCTGTCTGTCTTGCCGCTGTCAGGGGCCGCGGCCTCGGCAGCGCCACGCAAGGCGCCGACGCGCTGGTCGACGGCCTCGCGCAAGGCCTTGCCCGGCTTGAAGTGCGGCACCAGCTTTTCCGAGATGACGACCTGCTCGCCCGAGCGCGGGTTGCGGCCGACGCGCGGCGGACGCCGGTTGATCGAGAAGCTGCCGAAGCCGCGGATCTCGATGCGGTGGCCGCGCGCCAGGGCGGAGGCCATCGCATCGAGGATCGTCTTCACCGCGAACTCGGTGTCGCGATGGGTCAGCTGGCCGAATCGCTCGGCCAGCTGGATGACGAGGTCAGATCGGGTCACGGTGGTGGTGCCGCCGCGCCAGGCCGACGCGGCCTCAGGAGTCCTGGTTCTGGTTGTCGAGCTTGGCGCGCAGCAGGGCGCCCAGGCTCGTCGTGCCGGCGTTCTCGCGCTCGCTCGCCTGTTGCAGGCGCTGCATGCCTTCCTGCGCGTCGGCGTTGTCCTTGGCCTTGATCGACAGCTGGATCGAGCGCGCCTTGCGGTCGACGTTGATGATGATCGCCGAGACCTCGTCGCCTTCCTTCAGCACGTTGCGCGCGTCCTCGACGCGGTCGCGGCTGATCTCGGAGGCGCGCAGGTAGCCGGTGACGTCGGCGTTGAGCTGGATCTCGGCGCCGCGCGGGTCGACCGAGATCACCTTGCCGGTGACCGTCGCGCCGCGGTCGTTGACCGACGCGTAGGCGGTGAACGGATCGCTGTCGAGCTGCTTGATGCCGAGCGAGATGCGCTCGCGGTCGACGTCGACGGCGAGGACGATCGCCTCGACCTCCTGGCCCTTCTTGTAGTTGCGCACGGCGGTTTCGCCGGGCTCGTTCCACGAGAGGTCGGAGAGGTGGACGAGGCCGTCGATGCCGGCCGCCAGGCCGACGAAGACGCCGAAGTCGGTGATCGACTTGACCGGCCCCTTGACGCGGTCGCCGCGCTGCACCGTCGAGGAAAACTCCTCCCACGGATTGGCCTTGCACTGCTTCATGCCGAGCGAGATGCGGCGCTTGTCCTCGTCGATCTCGAGGACCATGACCTCGACTTCCTCGCCGAGCGAGACCATCTTCGACGGGGCGACGTTCTTGTTCGTCCAGTCCATCTCCGAGACGTGGACCAGGCCCTCGATGCCCGGCTCGATCTCGACGAACGCGCCGTAGTCGGCGATGTTGGTGACCTTGCCGAACAGGCGCGTGCCCTGCGGGTAGCGGCGCGAGACGCCGTGCCACGGGTCGTCGCCGAGCTGCTTGATGCCGAGCG
>Ga0207641_10000654_pt1 | contig 37781 bp, 59 predicted proteins | sample KBSSwiS62_FD_184306 | JGI IMG/M metagenome (GOLD analysis project Ga0207641, IMG submission 184306) | Switchgrass rhizosphere microbial communities from Kellogg Biological Station, Michigan, USA - KBS Switchgrass S6-2 (SPAdes) (version 2) | ecosystem: Host-associated > Plants > Roots >... | reverse complement strand
CCCTACGGGAGGGAACCTCAACGCGCTGTGACGCAAAGAGATTCCTTCTCCACCACCAGGAAAAAGGAGTCTCTTTATTAATATGAAGAACATAATCAAATGGTGCATAGCGCTATGCATTGGTTGGCCATTGGCCATGCTAATGCTGTGGTGTGAGAGGCGTGCATTACGTAAACAACAACGGGATATCAACTAGATATGAAAGAAAGAACAATGCGGATTATGTTAACAGTGATGGCTAGTATTGCGCTCCTATATGCAGTGTATCAGTTTGCAGTAACAGGTAAGGCTATGTGGTTTGCCTTCTGTGCGTTCTGTGGGCTGTTCATTAGCCTTACATGGAGGGTTAAGCACCTCAAATGAACGATAAACAACGGGATATCAACTAGATATGAAGATTCAATACCAATATGAGTGCGGTGATAGAGTGCAATACCAGGTGCTTAGTGATCATTGGCATGTGGGCACTGTGACCTATGTGGCTGGCTACTACGTGGTCATTGATGATCATATAATAAGGAATAGTGATGAGATTAAGCCAGTAGATCACAATAAGCAACAGGAGAAAGGATGATGAACCATTATATGCGTGATCCCATACTATGGCGTTGGATCATACGGGCATCGTGCTGTGTTGAGCCATGGATAGATAAGGCTGTGTTCAATATGGGAATATACATGCTGCCCTGGCCTTGGTTTGTATACAATAAAGGCGTGTTTGTGCTTGCTGAGAAGCCAGTAATAGAGCTGTGCAATAAAGGGGATAAGGATGAGCGTTGGCTGTGGATCTGGTATTGGATCGCTGTATATGATGGGTTTGCCAAGGAGCGTATGCGCTTTAGATGGAAGCTCAGGGTATACAGCATTTGGCAGCACATTAATGATGTATGGGAGTATGGACCATACAATAAACAACAGGATATCAACTAGATATGATAATCAAATCACTAATCATAGTCTTTGGTCTACTCAACCTGTATGCCATGTGGGTCTGCATATCAGCATTAGTGCTGCTTATTACAGGTAAGAGGCTGTGGCCATGGCCTAAACAATAGGAGATCAATTAGATATGAATGCACCAATGCATAGTGAACAAGGCGCAATGGATTGGGCCTCGATGGTATATGGCTGGACACTGCATGAGTGTAGTGGCGTTTGTCTCTCATCGATACCCTCATTGAGATCTGATCACATTGCCTTTAAGCGATGCAAATATAGGATAAAGCCATATGCTCTGCGCTATGGAGGGTGTGGAGGTCATGGTATTGGGTATGAGTGGCTTGGGATAAGATTAGAGATCGGTACTAAACAACAGGATATCAATTAAATATGAATACAACAGATAAAGCAATTATAGCAATGATGGCATGGACGCTGATATGTTATTTCTGCGGTCTCTATGCTGGCTATTGCATTTGGGGCAAGAAAGATCGCATTAAGCAGAAGGCAGGATGAGCACGCAATACCTAATCAAATATCGACATGATGATTGCAGAGTACAGCCTGGGGTTGAATGGACAGATATATGGGATTGTGCCTGCAATGGGGAATGCCCAGCCTGTGGGATCGATGATATCGAACCAGTAGATTGGGATGAAATCAATAAACAGAAAGGAAAACATGAAAAACGTAACACTAATAACGCATGATGAAAGTGCGTGCAGGGGACAGTATTGCTGCATTCATAATCCATCCAATCATCACATGCGTGATTGGCCTCTTAATTGGAGGCAAGATAAGAATCAGATGGAGCGCATATGCCCACATGGCATTGGTCATCCCGATCCTGATGATGCAGCTCATAAAGAGCGCATTGGTCAGGGCTTCTTAAATATCCATAGCTGTGATGGATGCTGTGGTAAACAAGAGAACAAACATGACATGTGAACTACGACTCTTAATAGCCCTGTGTATCACCGCATTTGGTGCACTACTGTGTATCATAGCAGCGATAGGACAGTGGTATCTAAATCGTAAACAACAACAGAAGAATAGGGCCAGTGCAACAGGAGATCAACCAAATATGAACAAATGAAAATCGAAATGGATGAGCGTGAGCTTGGAACTATACTGGCAGGACTCAGATTGTGGCAAGAATATCTGCAAGAAAAAGAGTTCAGTCCTGACCATATGGATATCGCTACCAATATTGGAATGTTTGAGCCATTGAGTCCAGATGAGATCGATGAGCTCTGTGAAAGAATTAATCAATGAAACACGAAAACTACATCGAATTACATCAATGCAAAAAGGGCTATCTGTATAGGATCAGTAGCCGTAATCTCAGTATCGGTGCCTATGATGGTAAGGAGGGCTTCGTTGGGATCAGAGAGAAATTCGGTAATCGCTATTTGTTTACTGAGTATCACTACGATCAAGGAGCGCCATTTGGCACAGTATTTCCATTAGAGGAAATAGGTCCATTGCCAAATAACCTTGTGATTTGTGATTGGCTTACTAATCCAGACACAGAAGATAAGCTATTAAAGAATACACCCCTCTTTGATTATCTGGATGCTTGGCTCAAACAGCACATCACACAGGAGATTGTTAAAAAACGCTATCCACAATCCTGTGCTAAAAATATATCAGGCGAATGGATCATCATCAGTTGCCCTACTTGTAGCGGTATTATCGGTAGGGGTGGAGAGACAGAGGAAGCTGCATGGGCTGATGCAGCACGGCGCATAGATCAGATGGAGAGTGGCGCATACATATGAAACAACATGAATTCGTTCCGGTCTCATATCGTGATGCCATTCGATATTTCGACTGGGGTAATGAGCGTATCAAAAAGGAATATACAGGTAATGAGCAGCTGTTCATCATAGATGCGCCAAATGGACGGCTGGATCTGCTGTATCAGAAAACACCAACAACACTTGGATATCTAACCACAAAATGATATGAAAATCATACAGCAATACACGCCACAATGCTGTGAGCGAATGCCTCCTCAGTCGTATGATACTGATCATGGAGCAGTCAATGCTTTGCTGAATCATATTATTAAGTGCCATCCTGATCTGTATGCCAAGCTTAAGAAAGCAGGGCGCAGAGAGGCACAAAGCCAGAATGGATGTGGGTACTTCGATAGTGGCAATCCCAGTAATGATGGATGGCATAAGGCGCAGCCCACGTTCCGTAGAGCATGGATTGAATCAGCACTTAGGCATCGCATTGGATTCTATACATGAACAATAACAAAAAGGACAATAATGAAAACACAGGTGGACATATGGACCGTTTATGAGCGGCCGACAGATTATCCTTCAGGCTTCGTGGCTAGATTGCACGTAGTCAGTGAAGGAGAAACAAACCCAACTGATACGGCATTCTTTGGACCAACTCTGGAGAGCGTACGCAAACAGATACCGCAAGGGCTTTATCGAATGGATCGGTGTCCACTTGATGAGCCACAAATTGTGGAGGTTTGGTTATGAAAACAATAATCGCAGGCAGCAGGGATATCACTGATTACGATAAAGTGGGCACATTGCTCGATATCATCCATTTAACATGGAGGGAACGTGGCATGGAAATTACTGAGGTAGTCAGTGGGTGTGCACGTGGTGTCGATACATTGGGCGAGCGTTGGGCTAATGATCTCAAGATACCAATCAAGCAATTCCCCGCTGATTGGAAAAAATATGGGAGAGCGGCCGGGCCTATACGCAATAAGCAAATGGCTGAGTATGCTGCGGCGCTTATAGCGATTAAGCACGAAGTCAGTGCCGGCACAGATGATATGATCAAACAGGCCAAGGCAAAAGGCTTAATGATCATTGTGCACATTATATGAAAAAGTGCACGCATGATTTGGCTGAGCGTGAAACTGCTTGTGCTGATGGAATGTGCCCAATCTGCTTAAGTAAATTCATCGAGAAACAACGTGCTGTAATCAAAGATTGGGAGCAGGTATCAGATAAGCACATACATAAATATAAACTATTACTCAAAGAGAACAGGAGATTAACCAAGAGAATAACCACTCTGGAGTTATTTGATCCAGATCAACAAAATGACTGATGGCCTATATCAGGTCACTACACCCTACCTGTGTGCAGGGTTTGTGATCGAGAATGGCCGGGTAACGCAATGTGCACCGATACTGCGTAAGAGAATAGCGTATTGGATGACCATTGCTAAACCAGTAAACCAAACAGGAGAACAAACCAATGATAATCATGACAATGGCGGTATTGGTCCCCACGGCGGTATTCGCCTTGGTGATCACAATAGTAAAATATTACAACGCATGAAAGGACACACATGACTTTTCCCAGAACAAGTAGAAATAACACCAACAACAAGAAAGGAAACAGAAACATGAAATGAAGATAGGAGATAGAGCACAATTAATCAATGAAGCCGGACTTAAGGACCTGGGTATTCCCCCGTCCAAGTTCGGTCAGTATGGTACAGTCATCGGTCAATCACCACACACAGGCTCCTGGCTAGTAAGGTTAGATAATCATGAGCAATGGTATGTGACAGAAAACTGTGTCAGAGTCATTGAAATGAAATCGGGAGATAAAGTCATTCTCATTAACCAGAAACGGTTAAATGATGTGAACTTACCTGAATGGGAAGGAAGGCAAGGAACGCTAGACATTCCCATGACCTCAACCCAAATCGTTGCCTACGGAGGCATGAAGGGTGAGGCCGGATGGTGGGTACACTCGCGCAATGCACGTTTTTATATCCCGGTAAGCTGTATAAGGCTTGTAGAGCCAACGACCTGCTCGAATGAGCAGGATTTGCAATCAACAACAACAGTAACAACAATAAAACAGAAAGAACAAAACACAATGTTATACATAGTAAGAGTACTACGCAAGCCTTCAGTGAAGGCGCAAGAAGCAGGTGAAGTCGAGAGCATCCTAGTACCAGCCACGGAGATTGTGGCCAATGATGGATACGCTGCGGCATTCGCCGTCGGTGCGGCAAATACCGCCGCTATCAATGGTGTTAAATCACCGGAGCTTAAGGTCATCGTTAAGGAGATCGGCTAAGCCGGAAAAGGGTTAATATTACCCCTTTAATTTGACAACATATTTGGCAATACAGTCCAATCCTGTATTGCCAAACTAATTAAACCTGAACCATTTACAACCATTTTAAACATGAAGAACACACATTATCTAAAACCAAGATTTGGACAAGAAATCGCCAATAGACAGAATTCTAATCACAATGCTTATTGGACGGTATTTAAACGATGGCCCAATGAGATTAACTGGAAAATCGATAACCCTAAGTATCCGGAATATCTGGAAGTCTGTTTAGAGGCTGAGGGTTTCACTGTGGAAATACGAACGGTGACAAATCCAGGGGAAGAGTCAGTCAATCGATATGAGGATCGTCATACCGATACCTTTATTAATAGGAAAAAGAAAGTCTTCCTATCGCAAGCCAGCACCAACGATCTGATGAAACTCAACATGCTTTTCCCTGTAGATTCGATGGACTATGCCTTGAGGATGCATAGACGCATTAACGATGCAGTTGGAACTACTGGGCCTGTGTCCGGACGCGTTAATCTACTATCAATGGAATGCGGTGATTTCTTATTGGTGGGCGTAGATATCCCCAAACCAGAGGTGGATCTTGCCCTCAATTACGGACACGCATTTATTGAAGTAGATAAAGACATTAAGGATTTCATTAAGGGTAGGGAATCCGGTCTGGTACTACTGCATGGTATCAGTGGGTCTGGGAAGTCCACATACATTTATCATCTGATTCACGAATGCCGGCACAAGATGATCTTTATACCAAACAACATGATCGCATCAATGTCCAACCCTGACTTTATAGCGTTCATGCTGGAAAACGCTAAGGATTCAGTCCTCATTGTGGAGGATGCTGAAAAGGTTCTATTGAAGCGTGGAGGACCAGGGGATGCTGGTGTATCTACCCTGCTCAATATTACTGATGGCATCCTTGGCAAGATTATGAGGTGTAAGGTCATTTGCACATTCAATATTGAGCGATCAGAGCTCGATGATGCATTGTTGCGCAAGGGGCGTCTACGCACGGAGCATGTGTTCGATAAACTTTCACCGAGAGAGGCCAATAGATTATTGGAGCATTTAGGCAAGGACACGAGAACACACGAGCCAATGATACTGGCTGATATTTACAATGAAACAGGTGGTACTGAAATCACTACATCAACAGTAGGATTCCATTAGAAAGGAGGTGAATAATGTCGCAATTACAATCACCAAAAGTTGGTAGCAGAAAGAAGGGGCGTCGATCGGCACACAGTAAAGCATATTACCAGACTTTTAGGGTGCGGTATTCTGGTAAACTAATACGTCGACGCGCCAGGAGAGAAAGGCAACTTGCGTTCTTTGAGGAGCATCCTGAGGCGGGATCACCGTCTCAGGTACGCATGCGCAGGAAGGTAGCAAATAGAAAGCTAAGGGTTAAACGCAATGAGGAGGGGGCATTGGATTCTCGATGAGAACAGAATCCCACGACAGGTAGATCTTTATACCTGGGCTAAATGGTTGGGAGAAGGGGATCGCATTGTCCGTCAGGAATGGATAGGCAATATCTGGATCTCAACTGTATTCCTGGGTATAGATCACAACTTCAGTAATACTGGTCCACCCATTCTATGGGAGACCATGATGTTCAGTAACCGTAAGAATGTAGATCAAAACTATCAGACTAGATGTGCTGGCTCATGGGAGCAGGCTGAAGCCATGCATGAAACCGCAGTGAGGGAAGCCTGCAAAATCGAACAAATTAACTATCAACCATTAGAACAAAGACAATGAAAGGAATAATAATACCAACATTACCACGAAACACAATACCTGAAGGATTTAATTGGCTCACTGTCCTCAAAGACTTGGCCGACGGAGCGCCAATAGACCAACAGTCATATACTAATCTTTGCACGATGTCTGGAAACTGGCCTACGTGCGCATGCGGACAAGCATGCTCCGCTTTATTAAAACCAGATGGAGATCATGAGCCACGAGATGGTGAACTCTCCACTCTTGGATTGGAATTCAATGGAAATATTCAATGCCGTGACTGGACTCGGGCTCTGAAGACATTCCATCACATTGAGGAGCGATCATTCATGCTGCTCAAAGATATGGGTGCCATCGATATAGAAGAATAATAAACCACTAACCAATAGGAGAAAAGATAATGAAAACATTAGTAATACCACCACTTAAGGTGATGGAGGATGGGTATAATAAGTTGCCGAATGGATTCAATTGGCTAGCAGTACTCAAAGACCTCGCTGCCGGTGCCGTAATAGACGGGGATTCGTTCGATACCCTGGTAGAGATGGCCAATATGTGGCCTACGTGCGCATGTGGACAGTTGTGCTCAGTTCTTCCACGGAAGGAACCATATAATGAGCCCGTTGATCGAACATTGTATTCCTTAGGGCTTGATTTCTGCTATGCAATTGAAGAGACCCAATGGACAGAAGCTATGGATTTATTCCATCAGATTGAGGCCCGGGCAACGGAACTTATTATTGAGATGGATCAACAATGAAATTCATAGCATGGTCCATTGTGATCTTTGGGTGGATCATTTATGGGCTGATAATTATCATACCATTTCTCGATCCACATCCACACGATCCAATGCAAGACTTCTACATCTTATTCCATCCCAAGCCAGGTGATTGGATAGCAATACCATTCATAATTCTATCCCTGATTGCTTGGTATACTGCGTGGGACTACCTCAAAGGGGAACGAAATAAAAAGAAACATGAAATACAAACTATACAGAGAGGCAACGGGGACAAAGCTTGAGTTCATTGATAATGCCAGAGGCATAGGACGAGAGATTACACCTGAGCGATCGCAGAAGGTTCATAATCATTCACCTGATGGGTTCGAATGGGGATACGGCGGAAGCGGGCCATCACAGACCGCATTAGCCATCCTATTGGATGCCATCAATAATAACGAAACAGCTTTCTCTCTACATCAAGCCTTCAAAATGGAATTCATTGTTGGGTTACCAGATGAAGGTGGAGAGATATACCTTGGCGTTATCCTTGATTGGATAATCCAGCAAACACATGAATACTAAAACCGAAAAACAAAACAATGACACCAGAAGAATTAGACCAAAGCAGGATCAGAATCGCGGGTCCCCCGGCAGGATATGACCCACATCAGGGTGAGAAATCCAATTTCGATTGGATGGCTTACCAGCTCAAAGAGTTAGAAAAAATCCTCGGCAAGGAAGCCACGGCGGATTGGATTAATCGTCCACATAGTCAGCTTATAGACACATCCCCTGTTGCTGTATCTATGGATTATGATGATGATGAGGGATGCCGTGTTGTGGCACAACTCATTGTTGATCTTATCACTGATGGTCCGTGCCGGTTAAATAGATGCAAACTGCCGGCACGGGTCAGGCATTATATTAAGCAAATAGAACCAGAATCATTGAAGTCACGGGTGAACACATCGAAATTAGTGACATTGATGTTCCTCAGTGAATTCAAGAAATCAGAAGGTCCTTCTGAGGGTTTAGATGTTCTAATGGAATGCATGGGATCAATGTGCGCAGCGATTCACGATGGTAAATGGAATCTCATGAAGGAGGTTATTCATGAGCTAAAGCAGAAAATGCCTGACAGTAAATCACTTTTGGCTGTATCTGTGGTATTTGATGCTTTAGATTTCCAGAGGACAACACTAAGAGAAATGGGATCTTTGCAAGTCGGTGATACCAAATTCATTCCAGTGATTTGATACAAATGGTAGACACAATCTTTCTTATTGTAATGGCGTTCGCCGCGATTGTGTTCATTTGGTCATTATGTCGAAAGGATTAACAATACACAAAGAAGGAGGTGAGAAAAATGCGTAACATCATAGGAGTAGTCCTACTTGTCGTGGCAGTAGCTCTCGGCACAGGCATTCGGCAAAATCAGGGGCCGAAACCAGAGGGGCCGTGTAAGGCGTGCGTGACCCAAGGGCCGAAACCCGATGCACCGTGTAAAGCCTGTGTGGTTCAGGGGCCAAAAACAGAAGTCCCATGCAGAGCGTGCGTTGCTCTCAATGCGCGTAACCAGGCGATCATAGCAGCCGACTTACGTCGCGGCCACGTAGCCCATGTTGGTGGCGTGCCGGTAGAATGAGGTTTATAAGTCCCCAGGTGGGAGTGCATTCTCCCACTGGGGCTTAATTCTCTTTCAAGAACTGGATCAGATTCAGAATAATATCTGGTCGTCTGTCTTGAGTTAAAAGCTCACCAAGGACGTACTGTGATTTATTAACAACATTGGGATCTGCTCCATTACCTGAAGTAGAGAATGTGCACTTGTGAAACTTATCCTTATTGACCCAGTACTGGCCTTCCTCGGTCTCAATTATCAAGGCTAGTAATTGATCTTTATTGGATGAGCACAGTGTAAATACCCTACTCCAGATAGGGCGGAATTTAATGTGCAGTTCATTCTGAACCATATTGCCATCCCTGAGCAATATGGCCGAGATGATCTTTCTGTCATGGTTGGTCACTGGCCGGATGGCCACAGGCTCCTGCCTGTTGGCCATCACGGCTAGGTCCAATAATCTGTCCTTTGCGCCACCCTGGATTGAGAAACCGTTCTCCAGTTCAGGGAGCGTGAGGGTTAGTTTCATGCAGCCGGCGCAGTTTCTACACCAGCTGCAACTGCAGCTTCTTCCATATTGACGATATGGTTATTCAGCGCGAATCCAAATTCACAGATTGCACTCAATTCTTCCATGATCTCTACCTGGTGGTCCATGTCCATTGCTTTAACGCCTTCAAGGCCACCTACTCTGCGTGACCAGATATCAAATTCCTGGCGAATCCCTTGGACAGTGAATACACCTGTTTTCTGTTGTCTCGCAGCAGCTCTATCTACCACTTCACCTTCAGAGATAGAGAGCCGCAATTGGGTTGGTGTTAGACGTTGCTCCGAGGCTATACGCGCCCATTTAACCGTCTGTGGTTTACTGAGCTTAGCCTTCGATAGTTCAACATAGTGATCTCCATCCAGGTTCTCAAACCTGACATTCCTTGGCACTGAATTGACGGCTATTGCTGCCTTCACGAATGTTGCTTCGAATTCTAATTGCTCCAGGGCTTCATCAACCTTGGCTGCACCCCATTTAGGTACACCGAAAGCAATACAATCAGCTACTGTGATTGCAGCTTTGCGTTTGATTGTTTTAGCCAGCCGCAGGACCTCGCGCCATTGCTCAAAGGATACATCCGGACTGAATTCTATTCCACCGGTTTGCGTATTGAGTTTGAATAGGCCTGAGGTTTCTCCGTTGACTACTTGTAGTTCGATTTCTGATCCATTGGTTTGTTCATTCATATGTGTTCTCCATTAGTTTTTGATTTGAAAGTTTGATTACGCCAGTGATTGTCCAGCGCATTTGCTCGGTATTTTAATTTGGCTTCTTCACTTTTAGTTCCATTGGCCGGCCGCTCAAGTTCCAGGAGGTCACACCATGAGTCTCGCTTGCGACGTAACCACTCCGGAGATACTCCACATACTTTTGCTGAAGCTCGCATAGAAGGAAAGCCATTTTCCGCTGCCAGGCGTGGTATGGAATGAAGTAAAGCATGAACGCGAGCGCGTAGGTTGCCTTTTTCATCCTGAACCAAATAGCATGATACACGACCCAGGAGATTTGCCCTGCTCCGGATGAGCTCATCCTCCATTGGTTTCCTAAGCCATGCAGTAGTTTCACGAATGATGAGAGCATACGCATTTCTTTGTTCCGTGCTCCAGTTATATTTCTTCCCGAGTTCTTCTATAATGTAATCCACGTAATCGTCAATGGCGACCGCCATGTCTGGGGTGTGTGCACTGGTGGAGAAATTATCATTGTAATCCAATGCCATCCCATTCTGATCAGGGACATCACAATGCAGTCCAAGCAGTGCAGCTTGTTCTTTGAATTCCGAGGGAGCACTCTCCCATGCGGCAGCATATTCTCGATCGTGGCGTACCTGGCGATCATTATAGCTGCCGTTGATACCCGTTCCGGGGGTTGAGTCCAACATGCGTGCTGGGATTCAGATCTATCATTATTTCATGGCAATGCAACTCTTTTTAAAAAAGTTGAAAAAAAGTCTGGACATGGTGAACCCGTATTTGGTAAAATTCTTTCCGAAGGAAAGAGGGAAGACTTGAGAGCGAGCGCAGGAATTCACGACGGTCTTCCCTGTTTCCTGAGGAAAGAAGGGTAGCAAATCATTATGCATAGACCACCAATATGGCTACCACTCAGAGCAGAAGGTCGCATCGTGTATGAATCAAAGGGGGACGAAATAGTTCTACTGGAAGATCCAGCTGATGCTCCGGGGTTCATTGAGAGATTCACCACAGCGTGGTGTAACGGACTATTGTGTGACTCCGTGGATAATCGAGAAGAGTAATTCCCTGGTTCCACCATCAGCAACAAACTCACGTAGATCTTTTGCTGGTGGTATGAATTTCCTCACCTGACATTTCAGTGTGCTAGCTAGCTTCTGAGCTCCACGGAGTCCAGGTGTATCGTTATCACAACAGATATAGACCACCTTAATCTTGAGGATCTCGATCACCTGACCAACCATATCTTCCTGACCCTGACATGCATGCCGGCCGATAGCGTAGAGGCCAAGGCTTAATGCTGCTGCGGTATCTGTGGGTCCTTCACAGATGAACAGATCGCCATTGGGCAAACCAACGCGACCGAATGGAATAAATAATCCTGCGTGGCTACCTTTTACCGCCCACTTTTCGCCAGCATCATTTCGCAGACGGATACCAACCACTCTACCAGTTGGTAGATACATTGGGAACGCATAAGCCTGATATGGTTTGGCGTAGACTGTCCCGAGCTCATTGAGTGCACGTACCCCGAGTTTAAGGTGTTCAGCCAGTGTATGAATGCGGTCAATTGAATCGCTACGCCAACTCTCAAGTAGAGCAACGAAATCCGGCGGTGATTCATATTGTTTCTTTGGACGTTTTACAAAAAGTGGTGGGGGGCCAGCGTGGTCGAACGGATGCCACCAGCCGCCGTTGTGCATCTGACGCTGGCTCTCCACCCGCATACAACACGAGCCACGTTCATTGAAGGTACACCAATCAGCATGATCGCATATCCTGCAATGTTCGTGTCGTGATACTCGTGTCCATTCCTCTAGCGTAGTATCCCCCTTACCCGCTTCACTTCATCACGAAATATCCTGGACAACTCGTGACCACTGACCAGAGAGTAATTGCTCTCCAGTTTGTCAGCTAGCTGGTCTAATGTTTCAGCGAATAGTGGATGTCGTTTCCCTTTTGATTTAGGGGTGTATTTTGATTTCTTTGTTGGTTTCATTCTTATATCCTTATCTATCTGACCAATCTTAAATGGTTCAAGACTGTCCCACACTTGCTTTGCTGTTGGTATCATATGTAGTAGGCCTCCTCCATTTGTTCTTTGCCAACCCATCAAGTAATTGGCTGGCTTCAGCTCTGGTTAAATCTTTCGTGTCATATCCAAATCTGCTAAGCGTGGCGCATTGCTTGTATGAAGCCAGCTTATTCTCCCATCGATAAAACAAGCTGTTAATAACCTGCCGCCCTTGGGTGTAGGAGAGCGTGTCTGGGTCTATCCCCTGCTTAAGTAACAACGCTCGTTGTTTTTCACTTAAGCTTTTGCCCAAATCCCAGCCACGCTCCCTACTAGGCACCATACCAAACGCAGTAAAAGGATCAATCGATCGCGTAGAGTATTTTACCTTGGCCATTAATCTAGCCCTACGCGCCATGATGCGTTGTTCCTCCAGCTTCTTTTGTGTCCGAATCTCTTCTACCGCTTCTTCCAGTGCCTCGTCCATCCGCACACGTCCTTCTCGCGCTTTACGGATAGCCAGCTCCACAACCTCGTCACCGACATTCCCCCCAAGGATATCAGCAGAGGTTACCAACCGGTGCTTACCGGAATTACCAACGAAATCGATTATAAGGGCGCTGGGCTTCTCGCTGCCTTCAATGGCTGTCCTTCTACCATCCTTATCCGAAATGTTATCTACGAGCCCAGGTAGAGGCCGCAAGACCCGTCCTGCCATTTGTGCATAAAGACTGCGGCTCTTTGTTGGTCTGGCCATGACCACAATACTGGCAGCCGGCACGTCGACCCCTTCGGTGATCACTCCGACATTACAGATTACCTGCAGATCACCTTTACGAAATCTTTTCATTAATTCACGCCGATCATGTTTCGGTGTTTTAGCACTAACCCAATCAGCCATTCCATCCCTATGACGATTAAAGATATTGCACGCCAGTTCGGCATGCTTGACGCTTGCTGTGAAGACAATCGTCTGCTTCGAGCCTTCTATAATCTCGATTGTAGCACCTACGACCCCTTGGAGATTTTTCTCCGCCTCCATTATAGTGGCGAGATCAGAATTACAAAGATCCCCGGCTACGGTGCGAATTTCACTGTAGTCCAGGCCTTCGATCTCGACCATCTGCTGATCGATGGGAACAAGCCACCCATCGTGGATGGCATCTAATATTCCGTAGTCGTCTGCTACGGTGTCGAAGATTTGTCCCAGCGCTTCCTCATCTGCTCTGTCAGGAGTCGCTGTAACACCCAATATACGGAGATCAGGGTTAGATTTAAAGTAATCAATAATACTGCGATAACTAGCAGCAGTTGAGTGATGACATTCATCGATAATCAAACGTCCAAATTCATGTGGGGAGAAACGATGCATTCGCCGTTTGTCGCCCTGTCCAGATATGAGGGTCTGCACAGTGGCGACAACGACGGGTGCACCAGCATACTCAGTTGATGCTGAATCCATCTCAGCCATTTCGATATCACAGAACAGCCCTGCCTGTTCCTGAACACGTTCCTGGATTTGGAATATCAGCTCTTCCCTGTGAGCCAATACCAGACTACGCAAGGGCTGACTCCTGCTAATGACAGCGGTAAGGGTTGTGGTCTTACCTGTGCCAGTAGGATGGGAGATCAATGTCGATCGGTTGTCTTTCCATTCATTGAAAATGGAATCTACCGCCCGAGATTGATAATCCCGTAGAGCAATCATTTGTCCAGTTTTTTAACTGCCATTGATCGCATCATCCTGGCTTCCTCCGGAAGCGCATGCTCCCATCGAAACTCACTAATCACACCACGGCCCTTACACAGCGTGCAGCTCTCAGGTATCCTACCCTGACAGGTTGTGCACACCACGTATGGTATCGCGCACTTGAAAGCCTGATACAGATTCCCCAATTCAACCCTGGCCCAATTAAGGTTCACCTCACAGTACATAGGATCTTTACGGGTCTGCAATTCTTCGGCCAAGGTTTTCAGTTTGGAGATCTGTTTCAGTATATCCTTTACTTCATCGGCCCGATTCCAATATGGCAACGCTGGCTCCGGAATGGGATATCCGAGGGCGTCACGAAAACCATTGGGTTTCTCACGTGCTATCTCTTTCTCTGCCTGTGATATGGTTTTCTTGCCTTCCTCTACCTCTCTGGCTTTCTTTACAGATCTAGCTAAAAGGCGTTTGGCATTCTTAGCTGTAGATTTACTTACTCCTGCAGCCTTTGCCACTTCGGATACGGAGACCGAATTATTACCACCAGATGGACGACCCGGCGGTTTCCAGCCCATTATGTCTGAGGTTAATTTGGCCACCACCATAGCCCTCTGTGATTGTGTCAGATGCCTGCGACTTACATTCATGCTGACCACAAACAGGAGCGGGTTTTGATCGCTGTCTAATTCCTTGAATCTCGGTTTAATCTTAAACCGTTTGCAGGCTAGGTAACGATTACGACCGTCGAGGACCTTTCCTTCATATGTCGTGATCGCAATCCTAAGTCCGTTTTCTTTAATGTCCTTCCCTAACTCATCGAGCTCGTGTCCAGGTAGGATTGGTAGAATCTCTGATAATGGATGGAATTTCATTATATGTTGGTTGTTGAATACCAGGTCGTATTTGCTGACCCTAGGTAGGTTACGGTTGTTGTTGGGAATTGACCATAACCAGTGCTTGTCGATATCGACTGAATGGTTCCCATTTGCTGCAGTTGTCTCAGCGTATCGATCTCTTCATCCGTGGATGATTTGGATTTTCCTTTCACAGCATCGATGATGGCCTGTTTAATTTCCTGCGGTGATAGTTTCTTTGCGTATTTGAGTAGGTCTTTGGGTAACATAATTATTTAAATGCGTTTGGTGTAAACACTTCCACTCCCTGTAGCATGGAATATGACCTTTTCGGGAGATGGTATCTTATCGATTTTCTTGAATCCAATCTTGTCTTTGACGTAAAGACCACCAGTATCATCTACCCAATTCCATGTGAATTCGATGGTATCTCCGTTAACAACATTGATTGGATTACTTAAACCGAATCTGCCAATCGGATCTGAATACTCTACCCTACTGGCAGATACATATTCCTTAGTGGCCTCAAGGATACTACGTTCGGCTTCTAACCCATTTACCTGGACAGCATATTTTAGAATGTCCTTTGGTAATATCATTACTGCCACATAGTGGTCATGGCATATGTTGAGAAAGAGCTCATTGGCCATGACGTTGTTGGCCATGACGTTGCTGCCCATGCCGTTGATGTGGAACCGATCATGGAGTTATGCTGCATCCATTGAGATGTGTTACGTGAGTGGGAGTAAAACGAATGTTTCTTTACCGCATCCATGATCTGCTTCTCAGCCTCCTCCCCAGAGAACATCCTGGCATGCACCAGAATATCCTTGGGGAGGATCTGCCTGCGGGGCTCTTCCTTGGCAAGTCCAATCTTCATAAGCCAAGGATTAGCCATTAACCCTCGTCGTCCTTGAGGATATCCTCAATCTTCACATCATCGTCCCACTGAGCGATGAAGTACCGGTTTTCGCACCCAATAATGCGACCCAACAGGATTGGGTCAGGCACAACTGTTACTGACTTTATCGTGGCCACCTCAAAGGAATCAAAGCAATCCAATGCTTTGGCTTCCCTTAGTTTGGTCAAGGCTTCGGCAGGTGGCACTTCCTGATATTGTTCGATCGGGGTAAATGCCAGAGTCTGGTAGGTATAAATGGAACCCCATTTGTTCTTACCATCCTGCGTTGTGCTCTTAGCTTTTAGCTCTTCGTTAAACCGAGTGATATGATCTGGTGTTATCACCCTGAAATGCTCAAACGCGATTCGCATCTTGCGAGCGAGCTCACGCTTGGCTGTTACGTTGCTGGCTGCTGCTTTAAATCCAAGCTCTTCCAGCTCACAAGCTCGGACTGTTGGTGTTTCTATTGTTTCTGTCATTGTTTTTTTCCTCTCATTGCTAACTCCAGATTGATCTGGTCTATGTCTGGTTCTACGGGGACGACACCTGGCGGGGTTGGCACTCCACCATGTTCGGCTAAATCTTGACCATGTAATGCCTCTTCAACTTCCATAGCGGCCGCTTCTCGGGATGCCTGTCTATCCATGATGGATTGATCGTTGGCTTGCTCCATTTCCTCTGAGGTATACAATCCACTCAGTTCCTGCGGGAAGGCTTTACGTAGAGCTAGAGCCTCAGCGACCTTGGCGATCATTACTTCTGGCATCTTACTCCAGAATTCGTTCAGCTTCCCTTCCTTGGTTAGAACAGCATAGCTCTTAAACTTGGCTACGCCATACGTTGGCTCTTTGAAATTGATACGCCACACGCCGACCCTGGCAGCTATTGGAGGGGCTTCCGGAACCCACACATCTTTCCATATCCCATCAGATGCGCACCACTCCGGTGTAGTTTGGCCACCATAGTTACCTGTTCGCTCCGCTACCAATCGGAATCCATCGATCGATACCTGGATGGTGATTGTATACTTTTTCTGAGCAGTACTCCAGCGCCTGACCGCATAGATCTGACGGGTCAGTGGATCAAGACCAGTACGCTGGCATTGATAGAGGAACAGCCGCACTTCATCATTGGTTACATCCTTCGGGAGTGCCGTTCGGATTAAATCTTTATACTCTTGCGTGAACTCACTTGGGCTTGCTTTTACTGTTTGTTTTTTGGGCATTGTTACGGGTTTTCGGTTTTGGGAAAAGGGGTAATATTACCCCTTTTCCTGAGTGTCTCTCCCTAGCTACGAAGGCTTCCAGGGAGTCAAAAACGGTGCACTTTTTGGCGTCAAGTGCGGAGAGGAAACTGCCTGTATGTTCTGGCACATGAATCCAGCCGTTGGATACTCTCCAGAGCTGGATTTTATCAGGCACAGCTAGATAATTGGGCCAGAGAAAAACTCAAGTCAACACTTTTTTTCAGGTTTTTTTTCCGCTGCGAAATCATCGCCATGACCTCTGTCTCCATCAGGTCGGCCGGCAGGCTTTCCAGAATATCATGGCAAGGATTGCAACAGAGCACAACGATTCCGAGCTCGTGTGGCTTCAGGAATCGTCGTTTCTTTGCATGGGCAAATCCCAATGCGTTATCTCCCCAGCAAGTGCCGGGATACCTTAGTTCGCATGAGGTAATTCCCCAAGATAGGAATTTAACCTTTAGCTTTGCTCGTTCTTTCTCCCACTGCAGGGTGCGTTTCCCACGTTTTGGCAGTGGGCTACGTTGCATCATTAGCCACCGAATCTATCAGGTGGATATTGGTATCCCGGCGCATGCTGTCGTTCTTCTTCCTGCTTGTCCGCGACCCTTTCTTTCCTGCGCATTTCTCTCGTCCTAACGCTAAATAGACGCAAGAAAGACTCGCAGGTGTTATCACCCTGTCTGCCGCCAAGGATCTCTCGCAAGGAAAATCCAGGCATAAACTACTTAGGGCTGCGGATTGGGAACGATGTCCGCCAATTGCTGCGCTTGTGGTTGAACGGAAGTCACTTTGTCGTTCAATGCAGTCACAATGGCTTCTTGCTCAGGCGTGAGCGTTGTGTTCTGCAACTGTCCGATGAGATTAATAATCTCGGTGAACGCTTCGGTAAGCTTCGTTCCGATGTCGTCGAGTTTTGTATTTGCGTCGGTGAGAATCTGGACTGCTTCTTGTAATGTCATAAGGATTTTACTAATTTGAATTAATACTGCGGTGATTGCTACCAGTTGTAGCAGTAAAAGAAAGTTTGTCATCTAAAGAAAAATTAGGCAGATGGATGCCAGCAATGTTAGCACGAGGATGCAAGATATTACGATATGCTTATTGCTCCTATTGCGCCGAGCTTCCCTAAGATTATACGGAGACATAAGGAATCGAGCCCTGCTCACTGGTTCTTCTTCAAACATGATGCCATAGTCCATTCTTTTTGTAGCCACATTGAAACTTCTCCGCAAAAACGCCATATCGGATCTTCGGCTTTGGTTTATTCTTGGAACGATTAAAAACGATGACCTTCGATTTGTATTGGTCGTACCGTGCCTGTTTACTTGCGTTAGCCATGGTGACTTCCGAATGACGTGAGCACAAATTGCATTCCGGCGATTTTAGCGGCAACCCCAGGCCAGAAACGGTAGTGCACTGACTGGGTATCGACCCCGCCAGTATTGGGATTATCATTAATCCCGAGGCGCTTTGCAAGGCAGGCGCTCAGTTCTCCAAGCTTATTGTGTGGTCCCACATCAAATACAACGGCCGGCTCATGCTTCCCATTGTATTCCACTGAAGCAAAACAACCCAGGACTATTTCTGGTGTGAGCTTGATAACTTCGGGAGGGAGAACAATCCCTGGAACTATGTCTGAGTTTACCGGTTTACCTTCGAAATGTAATGATGTCTCCGCCTGGCCATACGGATCACGTTGCCAGTTGGGACTGCCGTCCACATCTACATCTGCATCTCCAAAGAACCAGAAGGCAGGTTTGCCCTCCAGGAGATCGTCGTCATCCCTGAAAACGTTGGCGGTATAGAATTCCCCTTTGCTGGTTATAGTGATACAAAGTTTCATGCTGCATCTTCTGGTTTCCACCAATCAGGCGGATTGGCTTCAAGATTCTGTAGTTCCAGGTTGAATGCCTCTTCCATCTCTTTGCTCCACTGGCCTTTCTGTTGCAGATCGGCTTTAACCTTTTGAATGTAATCCCAGATCTGCGGGATCGTGGTAGCTGCCTGGAATAAGTACGGTAGGAATTGTAGGATAAGGGCTGCCATAATTAAGGGTTCCGGATTTCGTTAATGTAAGTCTGAGCTCTATTGGTATTGGTTGTTAACACACTCAGAGCATTAAGCAATGCGTTCAGTCCAACATTACTGTGTTTGTAATCATTCTTGAGATTGTTGGCGGTAACCAGCCATGTCGGTGCATTCTTGCGCAGGTATTCAGCAAATGTATGGATCTGTGGGAATCGTTGCTTAACTAATTCTCGATTGTCGTACTCGATTTTAAGGAACAGATCGAAAGTATCCTTGGATATTCGCAGGGTTTTTTCGGCATTAACAACGTACGATTCGTTGGGGGCCGAGGTCCCCGGGGTGGTTCCGGTGGTGGTGGTTTTACAACCTGATAACAGAAACGGTGTACTCGGCAGCAAAGCCAAGCCGATGACGATGGTTAAGATTCGTAGATATTTCATTCTTTTGGTTTAATTGAGTTTAGTGATCGTAATATGAATGCGGAAAATAAACTAATCCCTGCTACCCATGGTTTGGCTTTAGGGGGGATTATCGTAGCCAGATCACCCAATGTATACGGAAGAGCGGCCAACATTGTTATAGCAGCGAAAAATGCGGCACCGAGAGACCGCCAGTTAATTCTACCCATGTGCCATACCGAGGGGTGTCAATCATGTTTCGTGGTATCTTCTCTCTCTTTCACAACCAATGGCATTGCAAACAGTAGGAATTCAGCGCGTCCTCGTTCTTCTTCTGACTGACTCTCATCCAGTGTTTTCTCGCGTAGCAATACCCTTAGGCGCTCTGTTCCCCATTGGTCAATGGTTAGATTCTCCAATTGCTCCAGTAATTTATCCATTTCCTGCGACTCAGGATGCGGGTGATGAAGCGATTTAGTCAATGCATCCTGGAATACTTTCCAGAATGGCTTGATTAAATTGCGTTGCTGCCGAAGCAACAGCGCCATCCAGATGCAAACTCCTACCTGGCCCAGCATGATAAAGCCAACGATGTATAGGATTGGAATAGGGAAGGGTGTCATACGATCTCCATTAATATACAGGCATAATTAATTCAAATCCACCCTGACAACTTTGAGTGTATCCTTACCTTTCCCTATCGTCACGTACAAGTTTCCTTGTTTTGCTACCTTTTCGCCTCGTAAACTTGCCCCGACTTTCTTTGCAAACTCAGGGTCAATGTGGATATCCAGGTTGGGATTATTGGCGTCCTTGACTGCGAATCCGAAAGTTTTGTATCCTTCTTCAATACTCAGTGTCGGTTTAGGATCGGTGTGCGCCTGTGTAGCATTAAACCCGATAAACCTAGCTCTGCCGCCGCCAATAATCTTGAGTGAATAAACGACAGTGATAGTCTTGCCCACCTTAATTTTGCCAGCAGGTTCGGCTATTCCTGTTATCCTACCTTCGGTAGATGGGAACACGAATATGTAGGAGTTCCCTACTTTATTGATGATCACGCCGCCCTGCATCCGCCAGGATTCAGCGTGGAGTGGCAGAATCAGAGCGATGAGTATTGCGCATATCCTCATAATGCTTGAACACCACGATTGGCACTAAGTATTTCCCGTTGGCAGACCAAATCCAAGCGTCTTCCGGTATGTAGTAATCCCAGGCCGCTTCCAATTCCACGTAGTTCGCCATCCATTGAGCATCCACTAATTTGAACCCTTCCGGCACAGTAGGTTCCTGCTTTGGTTTCTTTTCTGCCTTTCGTTTTTTCGATGGGTGGGAACGATGTTTGACCTTTTGAACTACCTTTGGTTTGGATTTCTTTTTGAAAAGGTTCCACAGTGAGTCTGCCCCTATTGAAGTGCTGGAAAACACCAGCCACAGCAATAGGATTAATATCCTCATTTTTTACCACTCTTTAACTCCTCAACATCTTTAGTAAGCCGCCTGTTCTCTGATTCCATAACATCGAAGTGCGCTGTCTCCTGCTCCACGCGACCGACTCGCGCCATCGCTTCACCAAGTTCTTTCGTGAGTTGGATGGCAGCGCTCTTTGCTGTTGTAGCGCGTTCATCAATTCCCTTTTGGGATGCCTCCAGAGAGTTAAGACGTTTGTCGTGACCTTCAAATCGCTCTGAGTATTTTCCCCAGCCGAACGCGAATATACACAGCCAGCAGATGAACGCGAATGCTTGTCCGAGCAAGAATACAAACAGGTTGCTTTTAAGGAAACCATTCCGCTTTACAACAGTCCCATTAGCTTCATTTGCCATGTCAGCGTCAGTGGGCGGCGCTCATTTCTTGTTCTCTAATAATCTGATAACCGCGTCATGGGTTTCTCTGATCTGACGACACTCAGCAACCAGCAAGGCAAGAATGAACCCAGCGATAACAGTTGTAGCGATCTGTATGATGATCTTAGTCATCTTTGTTCTCGGGTGTCGCCATTCTTTTTGAGAAGCTCTAATATGTCTTTCTGCGTGTTGTGTATTCTCCCAAGCATCCCCCAGGTCCATACCAGGGCCAACGCTAAGATAATGTATAATGTCATGTTTCCCCCTACGGTTGAATGTTGAAAATATTCCGAATGTCTTTCACCACAATCTTGATTGTTGAGGTCACCGACTGTGCAACTATTTCGATTACCTGCTGAACAGATTCGAGACTGATTCGGATAATCGCCGGGAGCCTGGCTGCCAGGAATCCTGAGAAATCCAGGGTGGATTCAAGTGTGATAGTAAACGCACTCGGGACAAATGCGGTAAAGTCTCCAATGAAAGAGATAACCCCTTCCAGCAATCGCTGTGTTGATTTAATGAGTAAACCCTCAAACCCGATAGATGCTGTGAGCATCTTACCAAATACCGATGACATCTGACCAACAAACGAGAGAGACCCCGTTAAAGCCAGGACCGATCTGCGCAGCAAAGTACCTGTCACTGATAGGATGCCTGCTAGTTCAACCGGTATACGTTTTACTGTGGCTCCTGCAAAGGATACCACCGCCGCCATTGATTTACTTATATGTTTAGTGATCGCTCCCGAGAATCCCAACGTGCCGGTGAGCAGTCTTCCGAACACATTCCTGGTGGTGAGTGAACTAATGAATGAGATGGCAGCCGTGAGCACTCGCGGCAGTCTCTTCAGCATGGTTCCAACGAAACTCAGGGTAGAAGCGAGATGGTAGCTGATATTGCGACTTAATGTTCCGGAAAAATCCAGGCTGGCGTTTAATGATTGGAAGAAATGTCCGGCCGTTGCCATATCCAGAGCTCCAACGAAGCTCAGGATACTGTTGAGGTGATACGAGGTGTATTTTGAAATTGCACCGGCAAAGGTTACCGCCCCCGATAGAGCCTTTGCCGGGATCTTGGTCAGCGTGCCGATAAACGATACTGCTGCCGAGAAAGTCTTAGCGCATTGCTTAAGGAAAGCCCCAACAAATGATAGAGTGCCAGTCTTTGTGGTCGTGGTTCTTTTGGTTTGAGCCCCAATAAAGCTCAGCGTTGCTGCCAGTGTGGATCGTATCGATCGTATCAGCGTACCGACGTACGACACGCTGGCAGTTAACGCCTTGTTTGTGCTCTTGCTGATTAAACTTATGAACGACAACGCTGCGGTCATCGAATGCAAGGTCCGCTTACTCATTGTGCCAGCAAAAGACAGTGTCCCGGTAAGGAGGCTGGCGAAGACCGAACCGGTGACAATCGATCCGATAAATGATAGAACGGCCGTCATTGTCCGTAGCGTGGATTTGGTTAATACGCCGGAGAATGAGGAACTGGCAGACATCCCGTGGGTCGAGGATTTGGTTTGCGCTCCAGTGAAGGGCAGGCTTCCAGCGAGAAACTTACCTGCTCGTTTCGTTATTGCCCCGACGAAAGACAGCGTGGCTACCAGAGTCGTGCGGCCGGCCTTGGATAGCGATCCAATGAACGACAATGTTCCGGTTTTGGTCGTACTGGTTCTTTTTGTGGCGGCCCCAATAAATGACAGTGTTCCGGTAGCAGAATGACCAATGATTTTGATGAACGAACCGATAAATGAAACCGTTGCACTCAGGTGGTACGACGTGCTTTTAACTATATTCCCGCTGAATGAGAGAGTGCCGTTTACAGCCTGGAAAAAGAGCTGGCCTACTTTTGTAGGCGTCAGATTCCCGATAAATGATAGCGTTGCGGCTAACGTTCGACTTGTTGTTTTTAACAATGAACCAACGAAAGATACAACGCCACTGAGGCTTTTTAATGTCTTTTTTATCAACACGGACGTTGAGAAATTGGATAGCGGCAAACCTGCACCACTATTGTAGAGTGCAGTGATTTCTGCTGCAGTTGGTTTGTGCTTCCAGAATCCTACTTCATCAATAAGTCCGGTGAAGCCTGCAAAACCATCGCTCCTACACCCTATCGCAAAGTTCACCGTAGTCTGCACCAATGATGCGGTCATGCTGCTGACGTAGGTTGTCGCGTCATTGATCCGCATCCGCATTTTCTGATCGGAGCTGTCGTACCACGCCACGATGTGAGATAATGTACCATTCGGTACTGTCGAGCCTACGGCTACAGCGTAGAGTGTCGGATCATTGACACCGAACACGAATCCCGACACGTTGTGGTAATACAATCCGTAGTCGTGGTTAGACGAGCCACCCTCTTTGGCAATGATGTATCCAGAAGCTATAACCTGCTGATCCACACGTGCCCACACAGAAAAGAAGAAATCGCCTGTGACCTGCAATGAAGCGTTGCTGGCACAGAATACAGCTTGCGGCCCGCCCCCATCGACAATAAGCCCGTTGTTGATAACTCCCGACGCACTGGTTGGGTTGTTACCAGAAGCGGTAAGATTGTTTGCACCGTAGCTATCTACGCGATCACTGCTGGAAACGGTTTCATCCAGCTTCCAGTAACTTATCAGGTTGGTAGTGGTGGCATTGGCTATTTCAAGTCTAATAATTCCAGTAAACAATTTCCTTGCCGATTTAGTAAATGCTCCAACAAAGGATACTGCAGCAGTGCGGATCGTACTGGTACGTTTAATAAGATTGCCAACAAATGACAGAGCTACAGATAGAATAGTGAATGTTTTTTTGCTTTGTGTTCCAACAAATGATAAAGCTCCAGTAAGCAATTTGGTATTACCCCCAGGAGTGAATACTGTGGATAAATTCCCAATGAACGATAGAGCTGCAGTTAAAGCCTTTAGTGTTTGGCGAATAAAGGTGATCGGAATGGTATAAATGTAAAACGCAAGGTCATTACCCGACTCGGCAGTCCAGACACTACTAGAAAAATACGATAAATTACCGCCATGAGTTGGGGAGGAGTTATCATACCAAACTTCTACGTAATTGCTGGCATCCCCTCCACTATACTCTACCGCTATACAATAGTCCCCAGGAACCATGGTGTATTGGTTCGCTCCGGAGAACGTAAACGTTATTAAACTCGTAGAACCAGAGGGAAGCGTAGTAACATCGACGTTATCGGAAGTAGCAAGAGCAGAACCAGTAGGCTTTCCGGTAGTGCCAGAACTACCCGTGATCGCATATAATTTTGCAACCACATTTCCGGTAGGAGATCCTGCTCTATCTAAATAAAATTTACAACTTGCCAGGACACTGGACACGGCGGTGAACGATTGAGCAACGCTCGTAATACTGCCGGAATATACTTGGTATACCGTGTTGGCGTTAACTTCAGAATAACTATCTAACAAAGAAGTAGGATTAAATCCCAGAGATGATGACAACGATTGACGTAATACAATAACAATACTATTGACTTTATTTCCCAGTAATGTGGTTCCAACTCTCCAACCAACGTAAAATCGTCTCCCAGTTAATGGGGTCCAAGCTTGAAGATTAGCGCTTGTCGCTCCTTCCTGATAGGCTGTGTCTCCAGAAGTCCAAGTAGTTCCTCCGTCGGTAGACTTAGTATAATAGATCTTGGTGGTTGTGCCCAGAACCTCTGATCCATCTCGTTTGCCGTTATAAGCTACGTAGATATCATCAGTAACTGGATTGATAAATACCTGGGGATTGTAATTATCATCGATATTTGTTGTTATATTGGTCTTTGCTGTAATACCAGTAAGACTTCCAGCATTAACAGCAGTAACCACCCAGCATTGCATATCAGCCGTGGCAGTATCTCTTTCTGAACAAGAAACGAAAACCAAAGCACCGTCGCTATTGCGGATCGATCCAGAGAATGGATATTGATAAGCCGTAAGATCAGTTCCAACCGCTGCGATTGTTTGCACGGTTGAGGATTCCACCTGCGCCGCAGCGCTGGAATCCCACATTTTCATTGTCAGCGCAGTCGCACTGGAATCATGATAAATTGCCCAAATATCATTATTATCTCCTGTGCCGGTAGCTGGATATAGTATGGCGTGATCTGGGTTTGCTTCCCAGAATGTCGCAGAAAGCGCAGCACTCCAATTCGAACCATCATCGGTAGATCTTCCAAAATATTGTTCGTTACTGGCATCGATGGCGGCGACGATGTATATGTAACCTGACCGTGAATGAGTCAGTGAGCAAAAACAGTTTACTCCAGCGACTGCCGATGTAAGACTCGCAACTCCAATTGCAGCACCGACAAATGTATTTCCGACCGGATCAAACCTTCTATATAAAATCTGATCGTTCGTGGAATCAAACCAACACAGATCAATTCGCTCTGTTGTAATTCCAGGAGTCCATGGGAGATACCATACGTCAAACGCGATATTGGTGGTCGCTGATGCGATTGTTACAGCTGCGCCCCAGGTAGCACCACCATCTGTTGTTCTTGAATAAACAAATGTGCCACCACTATCAATATAGAACCAATATCCTGAAGAGGCAGTATTAAACACCACGGACCTAATACCACGAGCCGTGGATGTGCTGATTGAAGCATCAATGCTTACATCAGCCATTTATCCTCCTTTATCCCAAGAGGACAGATTGAAATTTGCTGCCCTGGGTCAGCTACAGACCTAATTGTGGTGAAATATGTGAATCTCGGATACACATATTTTATCCACCAGAGCTGACCGTCAACTGATAGGTGAATTGAATTGAATCGCCGTTACCAACGTTGATCGCGGAGAATACTTTGTGATCCCACATGATGGGTCGAAGCGTATAAGTTTCGGTATTACCAGGGGTCGAGCCGGCAGTATGAGCTGCCACAGTAAACCAGCCGGTCGAACCGTTGTTGGCCAGGGTTGCAACCGAAGTGGTGTTCGACTGGATATGACCCATCACGGTGGTCGTGCCTGGGATTACAACCTGTTGCTGCAAGCCTTGAACGGTCGTGGATGAGGCCGTAAATGGCGTGGCGGTTGCAGTAAACGTGGTTGCTGTTGCGGCCGTAAATGGACTTCCTGTCGTAGTCGACATGGTCGCGTGCGTGAATAGACCCCACTCTGTAACGGCCTCAGTGCCCGTGTACGCGATCGTAGCGACGGTCTGGTACTTGGGCACTGCCATCGTATTAATCCAGCTTTTAGTGCCAGCTACGGCCGTCTGGCCGCCATTTGTGGAGATGGTCTGGATCTTGTGGTCCAAAGCACTGGCTGCAGTGGCACCCGTTCCGCTAATATGCTGGTTGGACAAATATAGAACGTGAACCGGGGCAGCACTCACACCTGCCAATACTACGGCTTCATTCGCCAACGCTGTTGCGCCAACGTCAGTGACTAATCCAGGTCCAAGATCTCTAGTCCCTTGATATTTGCCCTTATGAAATAATGATGCGGTTAGATTGGTTCCCCATTGTAGCCCTCCGGGGAATCGCATGCCTTCATTGTATCGATCGAAGGTGACCGCAATTCGACCAAATGGCCAAATGTTGAATACTTTGTACTTGGGGGTATGAATATTGATCATTGGATAAACAGGTTAAGCAACCGTTTCCACCAAGGCTTGTGGTTGGGTCCGCGTATGACGCGGGCTTTTAGCTTCCCACCAAAGCCACAATTAGATATAACGGCTGGCATTAGCCAAAGCCGCATTGTCAACAGCCTATTCCGCAGGAACGCCTTGGGTAATCTTGGATTTGATTATAAAGCTGCCGCGAATGTAGGGACCGTGTCGATCGCCAGTCGGATCTTCCATAGTGAAGTCCCATTTGTTTTTGCCATCAGTGAGAGTGATGGTGACCTCATCCGCAACTTCAGGAATAGTCACTTCACCGATTGCTGCATTGGAAATGAATGGGGCGAGGTCCAGAATGAGAGTGTCATCCGGCTGAGCTCTTACTTCGGACCACGGCGTCCATCCAGTGATGTCTTTCGGGATGGTGAGTTCGTCATCCTCGAAGCAGTAGATTAGGAACGAATCAAATGTAATGCCACGATAAAGGGTGAGGTTATGAACGACAGTGGTCATTTCTTTGACGGCATTCTGTCAAGGGTGATCCGGCCGTCATTAGCATTAGAGAATTGTTCACCGTTGGCTTGCTGATACCAAGGACGGAATTCCATCCTGAGATGTCCGACAGTTTCAGCATCCTTGGATTCATGGTATGCCTGGCAAAGGATGAACTTTTTCTTATTGGCGCGATCTCTAATTACATGGTCACATGGGGAATGCGTAATCACATTGATCTTTAGTCCATTGCGATACCAGCGTTTCCAGACAATGTAGAGATCCTCAGTGCCGCCGCCATCGTAACCATCAAACTGCGCCAACGATAAGGCGTGCTTGTTCATTAAGGTGCAACCAAAGCCACACCAATCCGTAGGAACCACTGCACCAATCCCGATCTCAGGATATGCGGCATGCATCCATCCACGCCTGCGAAACCCTTTAGCATTACAATGAAATACATTTCCGATTGGTTTACATCGCTGGACAGCATCCGATAGTTTCTTGTACTTCTCTCGCATACGAGGTGTTGGTGGATGTTTTAATGTTTTCAGACTCTCGGCATGCGATTCCATCTGCTTTTTAAGCGCATCTGGAATGTCTCGTTCATCATCATAAAAGTCAGGCAGAATCGGACGTTCCGGAGTTCCCCTTCCACCAAGGAACGCACCTCCTCCCTGGCTCGGATATGGGCACGTCGATACTGAATAATAACCATCGTCGAAATCCAGCATGTGCTTCATTACCCTAAGGGCATTGGGTTGAGGCAGCACATCGCTATCCATACTCCAGCACAAATCAGACTTAAGCTGACGGGCGCGATCGAAAGCTACTGACCGCATCCTGGCAATAATGAGCTGTGCCGGATTGGTATAGTTGGCCTTACCGTCTTCGTATTCCCCGACAAGAAGTTCTACCTTCCACCCTGGAGGAAGGATGCGTTTATAAAACTCATTGGCCTCGATTATCTGACCAGATTTGTCGCCCACTAAAATTACGACGCCTTCAGGTTCGCGTTCGGTGCAAGACACGATTCTTCTGGCCTGTGCTAGTAATGCATATGCATACGATCGGGTAGAGCAAATAGTTACACTTATCATTGGTATACCGTTATGGTGGTTTGGTAGGTTCCTGGTGCATGTTTGGAAAATTTAAGGAGAAAGTATTGAGCTTCTTCAAATTCGGTGTCCAGGCTAGATACCTGATACAGCGTAGTTCGTTCATATTCAACCAGAACGCTGGTAGGGATCGTGGTTGTGGTCCAATCCGAATAAAACGTAGTACCCCAATTGGTATCGTCTGAGATTTCAGTAGTGGAGTATGCTCCTGCAAGAAGAAGCGTCATTGGGGAGGTGGCGCTAGGTTGCTGGCGTCCTCCATATATTGTTCCTCTTACGAAAGGATTAAAACCGGTGATGGGAATACTCCACGGACGGATCACTGTACTTTGTGGAGCACCGAGCCCATATATCTGGTTCTCGAAACTATGACTCTCAACAATACCAGTACTGGTTCCAATGAATCCGCTCATTTTGCTGGTTACTGACATTTTCGCTTGCATGCCAGAACTTGATGCCGCCTCTGCACCATCCCATTTGTAATGCCATGTAGTAGCACTGGAAGAAAATGAACTGCTTCCTGAAATAGCACCACCGGTTTTATAAAAAAACATGAACGGAATTGTCGCGCCGGCTTCATCATGAATATAAGCACTCGCTGCCTTTACGAAGTAAGGCATGGAGAAATCCGCATCCAATCCCTGATAGACATTGTCCGACGTATTCATGCTGGGTTGCAGCTGAAATATTTTATCATTCGTCCACGGATACTGTGCCACAAATGGGACTACACTGGGATATGAATGCAGAAAGAAACCACGATCAATTACCGCAAAAGGCAACGGGTCAAAATGATCAAGAAGTGTGTCCGTCGCGCCGTTTATAGTGGTCCCGCCAAAGCCACCACCTGCTGTGCCTCCATCTGTGCTAGAGGCTACAAAACCTGTCACCGTCGTAACCGTGCCATACGTTTCTCTAGCACCACTGAATGATGAAGTTGTAGTGCTTAGTAAATTAACATTATTGTTCGAATCTACCCAGGATATCCACCTGTTTACTGAGTTAGTAACCGCATGATCAACTGACTGTTGTGTTAATGCAGCTACTGGTCCCATATTTTGGGATGAACTACTGAGTACTGTTTGGGCTTCCTGATGTGTAAACAAACTGGAGGTCTCAACACCCAAAGTCGTAACAGTCGACTCCATTGGGAGATAAGTGGTTTTGTAATATGTATGAGCAAAAGTATCGGAGGCAGCTACAACTGGATCGCTTTTCGTGACCTGGTCAACAGCTATATAGGGATTGGTTACACCCTGGGTTGAGGAAGTGGCATTATTGCCAATCAATGGGTATGCGAATACACGACCTATTCTTTCCGGGGGTTCGATCGGGAATTCCGAATCGATACTGAAAGCAAGTTCACTGATTTCACCGTATGCCCCGACTCCTGGATTGGGATACACGAGCCATATCCAGTCATCCATTAAGAGATCTCTTTGCGGAATGATTATTGTTCGTGCATCCCATAGATTCCACTGAACTTCGTTCTCGAAGGTAGTGGATTGTCGGGTATAGTTAACAGTTACAGTAGTGTAATCCCACGTACTGGTCTGCACAGAAGTGCTTACGGTTGTGTAGGCTGTTTGAGAATTGGTTTTCCGCGTCGTTGTTCCAATCGGAAACGTAAATGAATCAGTGGACGAAGTGGTATTGGCAAATGTATGAGTATCGGTTGTTGCTACGGTTGTAATGGTGCAGCCGAATGCTTCGTGGATGTCGCCTGTCGCCGTCCTGGGAGTGTTAGCAAAACTCTGGCTGTCAGTGATAGCAGATGATGTTGTTATACCGTCAGAGGTGTGAGTGGGAGGATTAACTGTATCGGTAATATCGACGGTAAATCCACTCTGACTCCATGTACTTGAACCAAATGATACATGAATTGCGGTGCCTATAATTTCATATTGGGTATTAGCCGAGAATAGGGCATAGGCCGATTGTATCGTTGTTCCACCACCACCTTCCCCGGTCTCTATATTGTGGAGTATATTGAATTGTTCTGCTCTTAAATTCCCGCCACCTGAGAGTTCCGAGTTGTAACCACTTCCGGTTTCGGTCGTACCTACATTATTAACGCCGGTCGATCCAGGGACGGTGGTATTTCTAACACTATTAGCTGTAAATGTGCTGTAACTGAAAAAGCTGTTCGAAATGTGCTGTTGTGTGGAGGCAGCTTCGTCCATCCCAACAGTATTAGTATGTACTGTACGCCCGGTTCTGATATCGCCGGTTGCAAACTCACGGGGTACTTTAACGTAGCCAGTCAGCATTAGTATTGCGTAATGCCCCAGGTGTAATTGTCGTCGTAGTACGGTCTGCCTGGTGCTGGACTTTCTACCAGGGAAGCGATGGCGAAACTCGGGTAGGCTTGAAGTAGGGCATCTATTAATTGGAATCGTGTAAGATTAACAATGACCCCGAGAAGTAATTCGAATGTGGCGGGAGCAAGATTGAGATCGATATCGAAAGGAGGCGGAGCAACTGTATCCACGCGAATGGTGCAAGTGGTTGGTCTATACCCGTCGGTTTCGGCATGAAGTATTACATACCATGTCTGGGTGCTAGTGATAAAGAACTGATCGAACATATTGGTTGGAATCATGTTGTTCAGTGTTCCAACCAACAGTTTTATGTATGGATTACCACTCTCATCAGTGAAGAGTCGTATCTTCCATGGAAATTTGGTTCCGGTGGCTTTCCCTATGACCCCTGATGGTTTTGATTTGGTAACTTGATATCCAGGACCAACCACCCTCCTAGCGCTACCAGATTTGGCCATCTGTTCTCCGGCATATGAAGACTTGGTCAGGTCCTGCAGTGCATTAACGCGACCAGCTTTTGATACTGATCGTACATCTTGGCCAGGGTTAACCTGTAGGAATTCAGATAACTTTCCGCTACTCATGAAGTGTAAATCACTGAATTCCAGCCACGCCTGCCACTATGACGCCATTCGTTACATATAAAAAACACATTACCACGTTGCTCATAAGTGCATCCTGTTAACAACCAATTTCCTGATCCTATTGTGGGTGGAACTGGACCAATTGGAGAGCTGATGTATCCAACCTGAGTGGTGAGAGTGGGACGAGCTGTGGAATAATACTTTTGTCTCCATACTATTTGGTCAGCTGCTAAATATGAATCAACGCCGGCTAATGCATTTTGTACGCCGCCGGATACATGCTGGAAATAAGCGAACTGACCAACTGAATCGTCTGATGTTATTTCACCCTCGGGATCGAGGAAAATCGCTCCATTCAATGGAGAACTGGGTTTACCCCCAATATACTGGACGAATTTGGGGTGTGTAACGATTGGCTCATCAGACAGCCCAATGGCGATTTCGTAAATTGGAGTTGTGCTTCCACCATTTATCCCAGCGAATTCACCTGTGATAATCAGATAGCCAGGAGTAATGTTTATTCGCCTGCGTTCCATATTCAGGTAAGTGAATATTGGATGGAATGCGAACATCGGAGGAACAAGATCCAATCTGTCCTGTGGAACTTTGAATGTTGCTAGGCAGGTTTCTAATCCATACAGATCCGTATGAACATCACCTGGATCTTCTATAATGAATCCGTCACTACCGTAGATTGTGAGGTAATCCAGGGTTCGTGTACCATCGTAAAAAGAAATAGTCCGTGACATTATCGTGCTCCCATACCTGAGTTATCCGAGATAGTAGTTAGATGCTGCAACTGCTCTTGATTGGTTCGATTAAGCTGATTTACTGCTGATAGTAATTCAGCTGACGGGGTAGGAGCAGGCATAGGCATTGGGACACCCATTGCTGCTTGTGTCGATACAGCCATTGGACCAAGGTCAGATATTCGAACAGACTTAGGCGCATTCTCCCCAGCAAATGGCCCGGCAGGTACGGGCTCAGGCAAAGGAGATGGTATGGCAACTCCACCTTGTGAAGTTGGTAATGTTTCTGGACCAAATGAACTCCCTGCTCCTGATGTTGGCATCGCCGGTGCCTGAGTTTCTGTTGGTGTGACACCCGGCGAGATTGGAACCTGCTGGGCCGCTCCCCCGCCAGGCTCAGCTGTGCCTGATTTAGCCGTGTTGCTCGCAATCTCTTGTAAAATGCGGTTGGAATTTACGGTAAGATCCGCCATCCGTTCCTGAGCCCTGACCATTGGATCTCCAGAAGGTCCGCCAACACCGCCTCCGCCACCGACACGGGTCAGGCTGTCTGCGATTGGCTTTTGTGCCTGAATTAAATCTTGTGTTGCCTGACCCATCAAGTCAGTCTGGACATCCTGGAGGGCCATCTTCCTGGCTGTGTCCTCATCAAATTGCTGTCGGTACTGTTCAAACTTGGTAGCAAATGAACCGATATCGTGAAACTTTTGAGCTTCCTTAGTGGCACCAGCCAAGCGGTATTGTACCTCTTCCCTTGCGGCCGTATTTTGGATCTCTGTTATTTTACGACCACGCTCTTCTTCAATAGCAGCAGATTTTTCATCCCTAGCCTGTTGTGCTAATTGCGGAGCTTGGGCTTCTCTTTGACTCAATAATTGAGCACGTGCTTGAAGATCCTGAATTCGTTGGCCGGCATCTGCACCGCCAGTTTCACCACCAGCCATACGACGGAATCGTGACGCCTCACGCCTGTTACCTTCCGCTTCCAATTGTTCTGCACGCTTAGCATATTCTATCTGTTGAGCTTTAGCCTGTAACCCGACTGAAGTTTCCTGTCCGTACTTACGAGCTGTTTTAGTAAGCTCACCATCAATGATTGCCATTTGGTCATCGATAGTTTTGCGTCTCTTTGCTGCCATCTCACGCTCTGGACCTTTACCTGCCTCTTCTTCTCGTTTGACCGCCAGTGCCCTGGATGTTTCGAGTTCCGCCCTTTGTTTACGTAGTGGCTCCTGCTCCTGCTCCACACGCATCCTGGCTTCGAGACCAGTCCTACCTTGAGCTGCGTAGCCCTCCAGTACCCCGGCACGTTCACGACGAAGCTCTGGCGCTCTTCCTGGTTGAGCTCTTAATGCCTCATGGAATCTTGATTCTTCTGTAGCTATAGATTCTTCTGTCCGACCCCTGATAACTGCCATACGAGCTGGACTGGCCAGAGTTTCACCGGTTGGCAGTTCGGCCATTTTCTTTTTGGCTTCATCGATGGCGCGTAGAATCTCTTTAACTTTACCCACATCCCCTTTACCCTGGGCCTCGACCAGTTGATTCTGGAGATCGATAATATTCGAGATAGACTTCCCGTATGCCTCGTGGAGATCAGTGAGCGTCTCTATGCCGGCCGCATGTGCGTTGATCGATGCCTGAACCTTGCGGTGCGCTTGTTCTAATTGTTGTAATTCCCTGCGCTCTTTCTCACTGACGCTAATCAGTTTAATGATTCCAACCGTGATTCCTGTGATCGCTATCAATGCAAGACCAATACCGGTAGCCCCAACAATCGCAGTAATTGCTGCACCCAGGGCTCCCATTCCAGCAGTTGCTGCAGCTGTCGCTCCAATAAGTCCTGGCAGCGCCATTGCACCATACGCAGTTAATGCAACGGTGCCGGCCACTACAAGAGTGCCCAGAACCTTAATAGCCCCACCGAGTAAACCACTCTCTGCTGCTACCTTGGTAATCCAACTCGTTGTTGTGGAGAGCCCGTTAGAAAAAGCAGCTAGCATTCCACCGGTTTTCTCTAATGCTGGACTGATTGCTACGATCGCTTTGGTGTAATTCTTGGTATTCTCTACTTCGCTTTCAGTAAATGCTTTTCCAAATCCGGCCTTTGCGCTCTCTGTGGCTTTATCTCTTGCGGCCGCTACCGACTCCAGGTCGTCTGCGAATGATTTCATCCCTCCACGGGATTCATTTAGTGCCCGCGTGAGATTATTAGCCATATCGGTCGAGCTTGCCCCCGATTCAGACAGGCGATCTAGCGACGTGGCTGATTGCTCACTGATCAAGCCCATCATCCTTAATTGGTCTGTGGACGCCTTGATAGGGCCTCCACTCTTGAGCATCTCGTAAAAACTTCCTACAGCCTCGGCAGCCGCCTCTATTCCGTTTCCAGATTTAGCTGCAGCATCACCAATGGTTTTAAGTGCTCCAGTTCCAGCGAAAGCGCCCCTGGTCAATCCCTGTAGAATCTTGTCTGCCTCGGCTACACTCTCAAATCGGAATGGGGTTTTAGCAGCAAAATTGAGAAGATCAGCGACATGCTTTCTTGCCCCCTGGATACTCCCAATAAATGGAGTGAACATTCTTTGGTATCTCTGAACTTCACCCAGACGCTTCAGGGCGGCGTCCAGAGACCCCGTATCCTTCACTAAAGCTCGAATGGCTGTGCTGATAGCAGAAAAAGTTCCAACCATTGCCACGCGCACCAGGACGAGATCCTTCATGACCTTCAGGATGGCTTTAAATTTGTTCTCGGCCGTAGTGACATCCTTTAATGCCGCTGCCCCAAATAAAAGGCCTATAGGTCCACCGAAGGCAGCCTTTACATTCTGCTTCATGAAACTTTCTAATGCCGATGCCATTATTTCATCCCCGCTTTCTTCATATCTTCCTGGAATTTTCTTTCTTCCTCATCCATGAAGCTGATCCTGTTGCCCTGCATTCTTAATCCCATAGCTTCAGCCACATATGCTTCACCGATGGGTATGTTCCATGTCTCTGGAACCGGAATGCGGAGTGCTGCCGCAGCATTAAATACGGTACACACAGCCGGGGGCGCATCTGTTAGAGGCAGGCCTACATATTGCGGCTGGCTGGCATTCCATGGGACAATGGTGTATTCGGGTTTCACTAAGTAATCGCCGACATACTGCATGAATGCCTCAGCAGATTTCTTGAGTTTATCCACCGATATGATTAACGGACACATCGGTCTTGCGATCCTGCTGTTCCGATAACGAAGGGAACAGATCCCGATCGCCGTTTTCAGATCAAAGAGAGTAACCTCACCGTCGGTTACGAATGGCGATCTTAATACTTGAAGTAAGAATAAATGCCACAGACTAAATGGCTTAAGGCGACGACCAAATATACGGTGCCGTATATTGTTGTCGATGAATGCCGCTGCGAACTTCCTATCTATCGCCACGGCTAATTCAGGGCTAATGTCAACCCTGTTAGCTTGTAATCAGTGCGTAACTTTCTGCTTCAAGAGTGACTTCGTTGAATTCACCCTTACGCTTCGGCTGGCTGACATTCCTGACGATATAGAATCGCGTGAGGAATGTGAATGATGCCGAAATTGAGCTAGGATCAAAGCCGGTTATGATATATCCACCGAAGGTAGCTGTGATCTTGCGTTTATCGGGCTTGGTAGTGACGATAGATTCAGTGACGCCTTCACCATCCTGGGCTTGCGCAAAGGTTTCAGCTTCGTATCGAAGCTCAGCCGATCGAGCGACAAAACCAGTGATAGTCGGGGCATCCGAAGATGAGAACCCGAACAGGTAACTTTGACCGAACTGATTGCTATTTACGAGTGGCATAATCTTTTATCCAGCTACGACCCATGCCTGGCATGGAGCCGTATCTGCCTTGGCGTAGACGGTTCCAGTTTCCGGCAATAGAAAAACACCTGCTCCAGGTGTGAGTTTTTGTGGAAAATTATCCAGCGTCACAACATTATCTACGGTGATGAAATTCGTAGTGTCCAAATTGATCACCAGGAGTGCGGAGGGATTCGTGAGTCCACCGACATATAGTGTAGCAGCAGTTGTGCTCCCAACCGTAACTTCCTCCCCAATAAATGTGGTTGAAGAAAGACTTGTGGTGAAACTTTTAGAACCTGTTACACTCTGGCCACCCGAAGAAATCGTGCAGGTTACAGAGGAGTTGATCTCGTTTGCCATGCCACATCTTATGGTGTCAACATCACCCCACTACCGTCCAAATAGAGGATAAAGACAGATTGGCCTGCGCATATAATGGAATAATTTGCGGCATCAAGACGACTGCGTGATTCGGTGGTAGCCACTGAGGGAAATTCCCCATGCCGGGATCATTGTCTACGGTCACAGTATTGTCCGGGTCCAAGTTCACTATCATCACGATATTTGGAATTGCTCCGTTGGGTAAAGCATCCCCGAAATCAATTAACGTTGGAGTTGTGTCGACCTGCTGCTCTCTCCCGAATGGCTGGGTATTGGATGTCAGCTGGGTATACGAGACCTTCCCCAGAGTCCACGACTGACCAGAGCTGGCCAGGATGTGCATGTTGGTTGTTACCTGGTTCATTTGGCGGTCATTATCTGGATCTGAATGTTGACCGCAGCTATTCCATATACCGTGGATATGCCGTATGGAGCGAGATAAATCGCCTGACCCGGTGGAACGAGCTGGGGATTAACGGTAAACGACGGATCGGAATCTATAGTCAGCGCGTGCGCGGCATCGAGGTTTTTAATAAACAATCCATTCAGCGGAGGAGACAATGCTCCGAAATCTAATGCGGTGGCAGTTGATCCAATTGTTTGCTCAGAACTGACTGTCGCCTGCATCATTGATCGGTGAGATGCGTTTCCGAGAACTGTGTCCATCATATCACCAGTAACAATCAGGATATACGTCACGAGGTTTTGCCATCCCTTAGAGAGTGAACTACGGAAACTTAGGATTGATGTCAGGATCTTGGAGATGGTGGTATGGCTGGCGAGGCTTCCAACAAAGGACAATACAGATGTTAAACGTGTATGGATTGCATGAACCAGAGTTCCGGAAAACGATATTGCGGCCGTTAAAATCCTGTTAAGCGCGGATGACATAAGCAATGTCCCCGCAGAAGATAATGTGGCCAGCATTAACCGTGGCGATGATTTGGTATTAGCAGCATGGAAAGACAGTGTGCTGTAGAATTCAATGATCCATGTCAGGATCAGTGCGAACAGGTATGCAAACGAAGTCGAGAAAGATAACCTAGGAGCGGTACTATCCTCAAATGTTTTAATGTAAATATTCCGGTAGACCGTTGCCCCAACGTCCCAGACGATCGCCTCTATTGGCTGAAGTAGCCTAGGATGTTCAAGACTCGATCCACTATCTAGGTTATTTTCCGCAGAATTGGATTCGAAGAAATCATCGTACGGCTGCGGACCAGTGGCGGCATCGAAATTCGCGGCAGAAAACGGATCTTCTAAATTGTCATCTCCATAATCGGTAATGACGTTGTAACCTGTAGACGCATCTATTAAAGCAGCCATTTAGGTTGCTCTGGTGAATATGATCATGGATTCGGAACCAGTACT
>Ga0207641_10000653_pt1 | contig 37782 bp, 34 predicted proteins | sample KBSSwiS62_FD_184306 | JGI IMG/M metagenome (GOLD analysis project Ga0207641, IMG submission 184306) | Switchgrass rhizosphere microbial communities from Kellogg Biological Station, Michigan, USA - KBS Switchgrass S6-2 (SPAdes) (version 2) | ecosystem: Host-associated > Plants > Roots >... | reverse complement strand
CCAGGTACCGGTCCTCGTCGACCACCGGGCCGCCGTCGGCGCCGAACTCCGGTCCGCGGTCGTAGTAGATCTCCGAGCAGGGGCCGCCGGGACCGGGCACGCCCATGTCCCAGTAGTTGTCCTTGCCGTCCCTGCGCTGGATGCGCTCCTCCGGCAGCCCGGCGATCCGCTTCCAGAGCCCGATGGCCTCGTCGTCGGTCTCGTAGACGGTGACCCAGATGCGGTCGGGGTCGAAGCCGAACCCGCCGGACGCGACGTCCCCGGTGACCAGGTTCCAGGCGTGCTCGATCGCCCCGGCCTTGAAGTAGTCGCCGAAGGAGAAGTTCCCGGCCATCTGGAAGAAGGTGTTGTGCCGGGTGGTGCGGCCGACCTCGTCGATGTCCCCGGTGCGCACGCACTTCTGGATCGACGTGGCGGTGGGGTACGGCGCGGGCGCCTGCCCCAGGAAGTACGGCTTGAACTGGACCATGCCCGCGTTGACGAACAGCAGGTTGGGGTCGTCGAGGATGAGCGACGCGCTGGCGACGGGCGTGTGCCCCGCGCCGACGAAGTGCTCGGTGAAGCGGCGGACGATCTCGTGGGTCTGCACGACTGGTGTCTCTCTATGACGGTTGGGACGGGAGCCGGGGCCGGCGAGTGCTCAGGCACTCGCCCCGGGCGCTCGGAACGGCGCCGTGGGGGGCTCCTCGCTCAGGGCTTCACCGTACGTCGGGATGTGCCCGCCCGTCCGCTTCTCGACGAGCGCGGTCAGCTCCTGCTCGCGGTCCTGCATGCCGGCGCGCACCTCGGCGCCGAACGCGCCCAGGCCCGCGCCGAGCTCGCGCAGCCCGTCCGCGATGTTCGCGCCGATCCCCTGCGGGGTGAGGTTCTGCCGGGTCTCGGTGATCCGCCGCATCACGTACGCGCCCGCGGCGGCGCCCACCCCGACCCAGAACAGCCGCCTCACTTCCGACGCCCCCGCCGCTTGCGGGTCGACACCGAGTGGGCGCCCGCTTCCTTCGCCCCGCGGCGCGCCTTGACGGCCTTGTTCAGCCCGTAGGAGAACGCGGCGGCGCGCACCAGCGGGCCACCGAGCGTGGCCGTGAACAGCGAGGTCAGCACCGACACGTTGCTCGTGACGGTCCTCGCGTTCGACGTGATCCCGTCCACCCGCTCCAGCTGGGTGTTCACACTGGACAGCGTGGTGTGCGCGTCCGTCAGCAGCGGGGCGGAACCCTCGTGCGCCTTGCGGATCGCGACGGTCGCCTCGTCCAGGGTTCGACCGAGCTTCAACAAGGGGATCGCGAGCAGCACGACGAGCACCACGAACGCGATCGCCGCGATGAGCGCAGCGATCTGACCTGCCGACACGAGCCCTCCAGCGATCTTCTCCGACCAGACCCCCACCGGCGTGGCGGTCGGCGGTCAGGCTACCGCCCGCCCCCCGACCACCACCGTGCGGTTCGGGTCGAGCAGCCTCTCTAGGGAGCGTCGCTCGGGTCGCCACCGGTGACCAGGCCGCGCAGGCGGGCGAGGGCGCGGTGCTGGGTGACGCGCACGGCGCCCGGGGTCGAGCCGACGGAGGCGGCGGTCTCCTCCGCGCTCAGCCCGACGGCGACGCGCAGCACCAGCACCTCGCGCTGCCGCTCGGTGAGGACGGTGAGCAGGTCCCCGAGCCGGGAGTTCAGCTCGGCCGTCAGCGCGATGTGCTCCGGGCCGTCCAGCACGAGGCCGGTGTCCGGGACGTCCGCCATCGGCTCGGACCTGTTGCGCCCGATCGCCCGGAAGGTGTCCGTCACCTTGTGCGCGGCGATGCCGTACACGAACGCGCGGAAGGACAGGCCCTTCACGGTGTAGGTGGGCAGCGCGGCCAGCACGGCCACACACACGTCCTGCGCGACGTCCTCGGCGGAGCCGATCACGCTCTCCTGGCGACCCAGCCGGGCGCGGCAGTAACGCAGGACCAGCGGGCGGATCTCCTGCAGCAGCCGGTCCCGCGCGGGCGCGTCCCCCCCGACGGCGGCGGCGACGTACTGCTCCAACGGGGCGGGCGCGGGCACCGGCCGGGCTGCCCGACCGCCGCGCACGACGTTCAGCTCGGGTGTCGCCGCCTCGGCGGCCTCGAGCTCCGGTCCCAGCGGCTCGGCCGCCGCGGTGGTCATCGGACGGCTCCGGCGGAACGGAGGTCGCTGACGTACATCGGGATTCCCCTCCCTTGGACAGGGGGAGCCCCGGACGTCCCCCTGTGTTGCGCGATGCACCCGTCGTCCGATGTGCCCTTCGGACGACGGGATCGTGCGCCGCCGCGTCGTCATTCGTGATGACGACCCCCGACGTTCGGCGGCGTATTCTGCGGTCGAATCCTTCCTGCGTCCGCGAGGCCGTGCCCTGCCCCGGACCGTTCGACTTTCAAGAACGTCCCTCACTCTAGTGAAACCCATCTTGGAGTCAAGCCCAACTCGGCGTGTTTCAGCTACGGTGCGTGCGATGTCCACCGGCGCCAGTGGCCGTTCGGGTGATGCGCGGGCCCGGGCCGCCCAGACGAAGCGTGACCGCACGCGTCGGGCGCTGCTGGACGCCGCCGAGGCCATGTTCTCGACCAAGGGCTGGGCGCGGACCCGCATGGAGGACATCGCGGCGACCGCGGAGGTCAGCCCGGCGTCGGCCTACAACCACTTCGCCAGCAAGCACACGCTGATCGGGTGGGTGTACGCGCCGTACGTGGCCGCCTTCGTCGCGGAGGCGGACCGGGACCTGGCGACGGGCCGCCCCCTCGTCGACGCGCTGTCCGACCAGGTCAGGGCCCTGACGCGGATGACGTTCCGGAACCGGGGGCTCAGCGCGGCGCTGTGGTTCGCGATCAACGACTACGCGGGCGGCCGCCCCGGCGGGCCGCCCGACGCGAACGACCCGGACGACCCGCGGGTCCTCGCGCCGATCAACCGCACCGTCGAGGGGCTGATCACGGCGGGCCAGGCGTCCGGCGAGTTCCGCGGCTACCCCGCGGCGGTGGACGTCGCGGGGACCATGGCCAACATGCTGCTCATCCGCGCCGTCAACCGACCGGGCGAGCCGCCGGAGCGCACCGCCGAGCTACTACTCAGCGTGATGTTCGGGCTACTGAAGCCGGAGCTGCTGCTGAACGCCGAACGGCCCTTCCGGCGCGCCCATTGACCGTCACGGGCTGAGCAGCGTCTCCAACACGTCCAGAGCCCGGTGCAGGTCGGGCTCGGTGATCACGAGCGGCGGCGCGAGGCGCAGCGTCGGCCCGTGGGTGTCCTTCGTCAGGACGCCCGCGAGGGCCAGGCGCTCGCTGACCTCGCGGCCCGTGCCGATCGCGGGGTCGATGTCGATGCCCGCCCACAGCCCGCGGCTGCGAACGGCGGTGAGGCCGGGCATTCCGTCCAGCCGCGCGGCCAGGACCTCGCCGAGCGCGCGGGTGTGGGCGAGCAGCGAGCCCTCCGCCAGGATCCGGACCACCTCCGAGCCGACGGCGCAGGCCAGCGGGTTGCCGCCGAACGTCGAGCCGTGCTGGCCGGGGCGCAGCACGCCCAGCACGTCCCGGTCCGCGACGACCGCGGACACCGGCAGCACCCCGCCGCCGAGCGCCTTCCCCAGCAGCACGACGTCCGGCTCGACGCCCTCGGCCGCGCAGGCCAGCACGTACCCGGTGCGCCCCATCCCGGACTGCACCTCGTCCGCCACGAACAGCACGTTCTCGGCGGTGCAGATCCGCCGGACGGCCGCCAGGTAGCCCGCCGGCGGGACGACCACCCCGGCCTCGCCCTGGATCGGCTCGAGCAGCACCGCGACGGTCTCCGGGGTGACCGCCGCGCGCAGGGCCTCGGCGTCCCCGTAGGGCACGACGTCGAACCCGGGGGTGAAGGGCCCGAACCCGCCGCGCGCCTCGGGATCGGTGGAGAAGGAGACGACGGAGATCGTCCGGCCGTGGAACCCGCCCGCGGCGACGATCACCCGGGCCCGGTCGGCGGGCACACCCTTGACCTCGTACCCCCACTTCCGCGCGACCTTCAACCCCGACTCGACGGCCTCGGCGCCGGTGTTCATCGGCAGCACCATGTCCTTGCCGACGAGCGCCGCCAGCTCCGCGCAGAACGGACCGAGCCGGTCGTTGCCGAAGGCCCGGCTGGTGAGCGTGAGCCGGTCCAGCTGGGCGTGCGCGGCGGCGCGCAGCCGCGGGTGGCCGTGTCCGAAGTTCAGTGCGGAGTATCCGGCGAGCAGGTCGAGGTAGTGGCGCCCCTCGACATCGGTGACCCAGGCGCCCTCACCCGCCGCCAGCACGACCGGCAGCGGGCTGTAGTTGTGCGCCGAGTGCTCCATGAGGAGGCGCTCGTGATGGACGGTCGGGGACTCCATCGTGGTCATGTCCGCACCTCCAGCGTGCAGCACTTCGGTCCGCCGCCTGCCTTGAGCAGCTCGGACAGGTCGACGCCCACCGGGACGTACCCGCGCTCGGACAGGGCCGCCGCGAGCCCGGTCGCGGCGGCGGGCAGGACGACGTGCCCGCCGTCGGACACGGCGTTGAGGCCGAGGACGGCGGCGTCGACGGGCGAGGCGAGCACCGCGTCGGGGTAGCGGCCCGCGAGGATCCCGCGCGAGCGCGGGGAGAACGCCTCTGGGAGATAGGCGATGTCGTGGTCGCCGAGCACGGCCAACGCGGTGTCGAGGTGGTAGTAGCGCGGGTCGACGAGCTCCAGGCCCAGCGTGGGGCGGCGCAGCACCCGCGCGGCCTCGGCGTGGGCCTTGGGATCGGTGCGGAACCCGGTGCCGGCGAGGATCACGTCCCCGGCGGTCAGCAGGTCCCCCTCGCCCTCGTTGACGAACGCGGGCTCGGTGAAGGGCCCCACGTCCACGAGCGCCTTCCGATAGGCCTCCGCCTCGGCGGCGCGCTGGGCGTGGCGGAACCGGGCGCCGTAGACCCGGCCGCCCACGATCGTCGCCCCGTTGGCCGCGAACACCATGTCCGGCAGGCCCGGCACCGGCTCGACGACGGTGACCTCGTGGCCGAGCTCGACGTACGTGCGGCGCAGGGCCTCCCACTGGTCCGTCGCCAGGTCGCGGTCCACGGGCGTGCCGGGCTGCATCCACGGGTTGATCGCGTACTCGACGGCGAAGTGGGTGGGCGGGCACATCACGTAGTGCCGGCGCGTCGGGGTGCGCTCGGGGACCAGCTCGGGGCGGGTCAGGACACTGGTCATGCGGACCTCCCTCACGGTGCTGCAACGATAAAGAGGGAGCCTGCGCGCTCGCAACGAGCGTCCGTTGAGGATCCACGCACGATCGTTGCACAGATCGCCCGTAGGACGACGTTTCAGTGCACCGTCGGCGGCTGCCGTCGGATCAGCGGGGAGAGCACCAGCACGGACTTGGTCCGCTCCACGAACCCCTCGGCCCCGATCTGCTCCAGCACCCGCTCGAAGTGCCGCATGTCCGCGGCCAGGATCCGGACCAGCGCGTCCGCGTCCCCGGACACCGTGCTGGCGTCCACGACCTCGGCCAGCCCCTCCACCGCGCGCCGGATCGTGGCGGGCGAGGTCGACGGACGGCAGTACAGCTCGACGTACCCCTCGACCGTCCAGCCCAGCGCCGCCGGGTCCAGCCGCAGGGTGAAGCCGGTGATCACCCCGTCCGCGCGCAGCCGGTCCACCCGCCGCTTCACCGCCGACGGCGACAGCCCGACCTCGGCGCCGAGATCGGCGAAGCTGCGGCGGCTGTCCGCGAGGAGGAGGGTGACCAGCCGCTCGTCGAGCGTGTCCCAGCGCATGCGGCCATCCTCGGCCACCGCGGGGCCGCCGCCGAATACGCAGCGTGTAACTACGCCGTTAGGGTGACGCACACGCGGGTGGCGCGCCGACCCCGCTCCCCCTCGACGTCGTTGGCCGAGCGTGGCAGTCACCCGCCGTCCGCGCGCTCTCCCGGGGTTCCGCACCGTCTTCCGCACCCTGCTGGTGCTCACCGCGGCCGGGGCGCTGACCGGCGCCGGAGTGGCCGCCGCCGCGCCGCAGGACCCGGTGGCCGCGGCGCCCCTCGCCGCGCCCGCCGCCGTCATGGCGCTGCTCGACGCGCGGACCGCCGCCGCGATGCCCCCGGAGCTGGCCGACTACGGGATCGACGGAGACGTCGTCGACCTGCGGCTGACCGGCCCGGCGGGGCCGACCGTGGAGGCCCTGCTGGCCGGGATCGATCCATCGCTGCTCCGGCTGCACACCGACGCCACCGCGCCCGAACACCAGGACCTGCGGGGCGGGCAGCGGATCACCGGCGACCGGACCCGCTGCACGCTGGGGTTCGTCGCCGGGCGCGGCACCCAGGACTGGGTGATCACCGCAGGCCACTGCACCCGCGAGGCGGACGCCTGGGAGAACGCGGACGGCGACCTCATCGGGCGGGGCGCGGTCACCGCCGGGGACAACGTGGACGTCGGCGCGGTGCCGGTGACCTCGAACCTGAAGGCGCTGCCCGAGGTCGCCGGGCAGGCCGTGCACGGCACCACGGCGGCCCCGGTCGGTTCGCCGGTGTGCCTCTACGGGAGCACGAGCGGGAAGTCCTGCGGCAAGATCACCGCCCGCGGCCGCACCGTCAACTTCGACGGCCAGCGCCAGACGAACATGGTCGTGGCCTCGGTCTGCACGGCCCAGGGCGACTCCGGCGGCCCGTACCTCACGCCGGACGGCCAGGCCCAGGGCGTGCACAGCGGCGGGGGCGGCGGCTGCACCGCCTACTTCACCCCGATCGACCAGAGCCTCGGCGCGCTGAGACTGACGCTGCGCACCGCCTGAGACCCGGCGCCCCCGCTCCTCCCCGGGCCATCGACACTGCCCCCGGTGATCATGGGCAGATCGGGGCTTGTGGATCTTCGGATAGCCCGATGAGCCCATGATCACGGGGCGCGGGCGGGCTGCCAACGCTGCCTCCGGTGATCATGGGCGGATCGGGGTTTGTGGATCTTCAGATAGCCCGATGAGCCCATGATCACGGGACGAGGTCGGGTTGGGCAGTCCTGCGTTGAGCGGGGGGCGCCGGTTCAGCCCCCGCGGACGACCCGGCGCAGCTTGGGCAGGCGCTCGGACAGCACGCGCTCCGCCCCGTGGGCGGTGGGCGCGTAGTAGTCCCGGCCCACCAGGTCGTCCGGCGGGTACTGCTGGGTGAGCACGCCGTCCGCGCTGTCGTGCGGGTAGCGGTAGCCCACGGCGTTGCCGAGCTTGCGGGCGCCCGCGTAGTGCCCGTCCCGCAGGTGGGCGGGCACGGAGCCGACGGCCCCGGCGCGCACGTCCGCCATGGCCGCGTCGATCGCGGTGATCACGGCGTTGGACTTGGGCGCGGTGGCGAGGTGGATCGTGGCCTGGGCCAGCGCGATCCGGGCCTCCGGCATCCCGACGAGCTGCACGACCTGGGCCGCCGCCGTGGCCGCCTGCAGGGCGGTGGGGTCCGCGAGCCCGATGTCCTCGCTCGCGTGGATCATCAGCCGGCGCGCGATGAACCGGGGGTCCTCCCCCGCGACGAGCATCCGGGCCAGGTAGTGCACCGCGGCGTCCGGGTCCGAGCCGCGGATGGACTTGATGAAGGCGCTGATCACGTCGTAGTGCTGGTCGCCCGCGCGGTCGTAGCGGACCGCGACCTCGGTGACCGCGCGCTCCACCGCCGCGAGGTCGACGACGCCGGTCCCGTCCGCGAGCACGCCGTCCGCGGCGGCCTCCAGCGCCGTGAGCGACCGACGGGCGTCCCCCGCGGCCAGCCTGACCAGGGCGGACTCGCCGTCCTCGGCCAGCGTGACGGCGCCGTGCAGCCCCCGCTCGTCCGCGACGGCCCGGCGCAGCACCTCGCGCACCTCGTCCTCGGTCAGGGACTGCAGCTGCAGCACCAGGGACCGGGACAGCAGCGGGGACACGACCGAGAACGACGGGTTCTCCGTGGTCGCGGCGACGAGCAGCACGACCCGGTCCTCGACGGCGCCGAGCAGCGCGTCCTGCTGGGTCTTGGAGAAGCGGTGGACCTCGTCGATGAACAGGACCGTCTGCCCGCCGTCGCGGTCACGCCGCCTGCGGGCGTCCTCGATCACCGCACGGAGCTCCTTGACGCCCGCGGACAACGCGGAGAGCGCCACGAAGCGACGTTGCCGGTCGGCTCCGGTCTCCCCCGCCCGCGCCATCAACCGGGCCAGGGTGGTCTTCCCGGTCCCCGGCGGCCCGTAGAGCAGCACGGACGCCGGCGCGCCGCCCTCGAGCAGCCTGCGCAGCGGGGCGCCGGGCCTGAGCAGGTGCCGCTGCCCGACGACCTCGTCCAGGGTGCGCGGGCGCATCCGCGCGGCGAGCGGCGAGCCCACGGCCGTGGTCTCCGGCGTGGTGGTCTCGGAGCCGGCCGCGGGCTCGCGGAGCTCGAACAGTCCGTCGGTCATCGAGGACCAGGGTGCCACCCGGGACCGACGGTTTCCGAGCAGCGGGTCAGCTCTGCAGCTCCTGCACCAGGGTCGGGGTGCCGACCTGGGCGTTCTCCTTGTTCCGCAGCGTCGCGTACGTGACGACGGCGACGCCCGCCGCCGCGAGCGTCACCGGCAGGGTGAGGATGTTGGTCAGGATCGTGTAGACCATCGAGCCCCGGCTCGTGATGGCGCCGATGATCAGGCCGATGATGAACGAGTACACCCACGCCGCGATTGCGAAGGTGATCAGCTTGCCGAAGGTCGCCCAGAAGTCGCGGTTGACCAGCTCGAAGGTCCGCCCGAGGCCCGCCTTCTCGTACATGATCACACCGGTCAGCGCGGCGGCGAACACCACGGTGAGGTAGATGCCGGGGATGACCAGCAGGATGAACCCGATCACGACCAGGATCCCGGCGAGGATGCCCCAGCCGAGCAGGGGCAGTGCGCGGCTGGCGGCGAACGAGAGCGCCTCGCCTGCCCCGACGGGCTGGTCCGCGGCCTGCCGGGTCACCACGTAGACGGACGCCCCCTGGGCCAGCAGCGCCACCGCCACCACGATGATCAGGGACAGCCCGATGCCCACGAACGCGAGCACCCCGCTGCCGCCGGCGGCCGCGCTCGCGGCGATCGCCCAGGTGACGAGCGCGGCGATGATCAGACCCGGCAGCGCGGTGGCCAGCTGGATGATCAGCAGTGGCTGCCAGCTCCGCCCGAGCACCGCGATGACCTTGGTCCACCAGTCGCCGAAGTCCGCCGCGACCAGCGGGTCCGCGAGCGGCTGCCCGGTGGGCGCCGGGTAGCCACCGCCCTGCTGCGGGTACGCGCCGGGCGGCGGGTAGCCACCCTGCTGGGGATACCCGCCCTGCTGCGGGTAGCCGCCGGGCGGGGGGTAACCGCCCTGCTGCGGGTAGCCGCCGGGCGGGGGGTACCCCTGCGGCTGGCCGCCGGGTGGCGGATAGCCCCCCTGTTGGGGATAGCCGCCCTGCTGGGGCTGCCCACCGGGCGGCGGGTACTGGCCGGGCTGCTGCGGGTGACCCTGCGTACCGTCGTCACCGGGCGGGTAGCTCATGTGCCGCAACCTAGAGGGTCGGCGCACGTCGGTACACGTCTTTCGCAGGGCCGTGATCGGTTCGCAACCTGAATCACTTCCCACGATGTGGAACTGATTTTCCGAATGGCAGGATCGTTCGGCACCATGGAGCAGTGCGGCCCACCCGGCCGCCGCAAATCCTGCCGCGGACGATCCCCGCGGGACCCCGCCCGATCGGCCTGCCCACGCGGAGGCCGCCGCCGGGCCCGTCCCCTCCCGCGAGGACCGCCATGACGCTCACCCTGTCCGCCCGCCTGTCCGCCGTCCGCGGCTCGGCCATCCGCGACCTGCTCACCCTCACCGCCCGTGCGGACGTGCTGAGCCTGGCGGGCGGGCTGCCCGCCGCCGACGCCCTGCCCCGCAAGCGGATCGCCGCGGCCGCCGCCCGGGCCCTCACCGACCCGGCCGCGGCCCAGTACGCCGAGACCGCGGGCATCGCGCGGCTGCGGGAGGTGGTCGCCGCCCACGAGTCCGCGCGGATCGGGCGGGCCGTCGCGCCCGCCGACGTCGTCGTGACCAGCGGGTCGCAGCAGGCCCTCGACCTGCTGGCCCGGGCCCTGCTGGACCCGGGGGACGCGGTCGTCGTCGAGGACCCGGTGTACGTCGGGGCCTTGCAGGTCCTGCAGGCCGCGGGCGCGGCGATCGGGTCGGTCCCGGTGGACGCCGACGGCATGCGTGTCGATCTCCTGGCCGCGCGGCTCGCCGCCGGGCTGCGGCCGCGGCTCGTGCACACCGTCTCGAGCTTCCACAATCCCCGCGGCGTCACGCTCGCGCAGGACAGGCGGCGAGAGCTCGCCGCGCTCGCCGACCGGTACGGCTTCCTCGTCGTCGAGGACGACCCCTACGGGCTGCTCGCCTTCGACGGGAACCCGCCGCTCCCCCTCGCCGCGCACGGGGACCGGGTCGTCCGGCTCGGCAGCGCGAGCAAGATCCTCGCGCCCGCGCTGCGGGTGGGCTGGCTCGTCGGGCCCGCGCCGCTCAGCGCGGCCGTGGAGCGGCTGAAGCAGTCCACCGACCTGTGCGGCTCCGCGCTGACCCAGGCGATCGCGGCCGACCTGCTGGCCGACGAGCCGTGGTTCGCGGCGCACGTCGCGGGTCTGCGGCGGGCCAACGCGGCCCGCGCCGCCGCCCTGACCGAGGCCGTGGACCGCGAGCTCGGCGACCGGGTCGGGCGCTCCACCCCGACCGGCGGGATGTTCGTCTGGCTCGACCTCACCGACGGCACGGACACCACCGCGCTGCTCCCCCGCGCGCTGGAGCGGGGTGTCGCGTTCGTGCCCGGATCGGCGTTCGCCGCCGACCGCGGGTTCCCGCACAGCGCGCGCGTCTGCTTCGCCACCTACCCGCCGGACGACCTGCGCGAGGCCGTGCGGCGCCTCGCGGCCGCGCTCCCGTAGTGTCGCGGGCGTGCGCGAGATCCTCGAGCTGCTGGAGAAGGACTCGACGCTGAGCCACCAGACCCTGGCGACGATGACCGGGCAGTCGGTCGCCGAGGTCGCGGCTCAGGTCGAGGCATGGGAGAAGGCCGGCGTCATCCGCCGCTACAAGGCGGTCGTCGACTGGGAGAAGCTGGACGGCGGGACCGGCGAGGTCACCGCGTTCATCGACGTGTCGGTGGCGCCGGCGCGCGGCGTCGGGTTCGACGACGTCGCGGAGCGGATCTCCCGGTTCGACGAGGTCCGCAGCTGCTACCTCGTCTCCGGGGGGCACGACCTGCGGTGCACGGTGATCGGCCCGAACATCCGGGCGATCAGCGACTTCGTCAGCCGCAAGCTCTCCACGATCGACCGGGTGCAGGCCACGGCGACCCACTTCGTGCTCAAGACCCACAAGCAGGACGGGGACGCCTTCACCGACCCCGAGCCGGACCACCGCCTGCCGGTGACCCCGTGAAGGCGCTGAACACGGTCGTCAGCGAGACCCCGCCGTCGGGCATCCGGCGGTTCTTCGACATCGCCGCCGAGATGGCGGACGTGATCTCCCTCGGCGTCGGCGAGCCGGACTTCGTCACGCCCTGGCGGATCCGCGAGGCCGGGATCTACGCCCTCGAGCACGGGTACACCACCTACACGTCGAACGCCGGGCTCCCCGAGCTGCGGCAGCTGATCTGCGACGAGCTGCGGAAGCGCTACGCCGCGGAGTACGCGTGGGACGGCGAGTGCCTGATCACCACCGGTGTGTCCGAGGGCCTCGACCTGGCGCTGCGCGTGCTGCTCAACCCCGGGGACGAGGTCGTCGTCCCGGAGCCGTGCTACGTGGCGTACGAGCCGTGCGTCGCGTTCGCGGGCGGCACCCCGGTGCGGGTGCCGACGCGCTGGGAGGACGACTTCGCCGTGGACCCGGCGGTCGTCGAGGCGGCGATCACCCCCCGCACCAAGGCGATCCTGATCGGCTCCCCCGCCAACCCCACGGGCGCGGTGCAGCCGCGGGCCGCGCTGGAGGCGCTCGTCCGGCTCGCCGAGAAGCACGACCTCTACCTCGTCTCGGACGAGATCTACGACCGGCTCACCCACACCGGCGTGCACACCTGTCTCGGCGCCCTGCCCGGCGCGCGCGAGCGGACCGTGGTGCTCGGCGGGTTCTCCAAGGCCCAGGCGATGACGGGCTGGCGGGTGGGCTGGATCTGCGCACCGCAGCCCATCGCAGAGCTCTGCGTGCGGGTGCACCAGTACACGATGCTGTGCGCCCCGCACATCTCGCAGCTCGCCGCGGTGGAGGCGCTGCGCGAGGCGGACGGGGACGTCGAGGACATGGTCGCGGACTACGACCGGCGGCGCCGGGTGTTCGTGAAGGGCCTGCGGGAGATCGGGCTGGAGTGCCCCGAGCCCGCGGGCGCGTTCTACGCCTTCCCCTCGATCCGGTCCTCGGGCCTGGACTCGGAGACCTTCGCGGAGCGGCTCCTCAAGGAGGAGAGCGTGGCCGTGGTGCCCGGGAACGTGTTCGGGCCCAGCGGCGAGGGGCACATCCGCTGCTCCTACGCGACCGCGCTGCCGCTGCTGGAGGAGGCCCTCGTCCGGATGGACCGCTTCCTGCGGCGGCGCTAGCGTCCGGACGCGGTAACAGATCCACAGGTTTCGCTGGAACGCAACACGCGGGCGTGCAGGGTTCACAGAACCGCAACGCGACCCGGCCATCCTCTGGGGGCATGGACGAGATCGCACGATCTGTGACCGCCCGGACCGTCTCCCACTGCGCGATCTGCTCCGCCCCTCGCACGGCCCGGGACGTCCGTGGCCTCGAGTGGAGCAGCCACCACGCGAACGGCGTGGTCAGCTGGGTCTGCGGGCCCTGCACGCGCGAGCACCTCTTCGAGATCGAGACCGGCCTCCCGCTGGTCTCGACGGAGCTCTCGAAGAGCGCCTGAGCCACCTAGGCCACCCGGCCTCCGGTGAGGAGGCCGTGCAGGATCACCGGGCCCAGGTCCCGGCCGCGGCGGATCAGCCACGGGGTGCCCTTCACCACGATCCACGCGGCCCGGTGCAGGTTCGTGATCTCCCGGCCGCCCGCGCAGTCGGTGCCGACCGGCACCGGCACCGCGAAACCGGCCGCGACCAGCAGCTCGCCGGTCGCGCGGGCGAGCAACCGGTGCCCCAGCTCCGAGGGATGCAGCCGGTCGACGCTCCACGCCTGCCGCTCGTAGCCGCCCGGGAGCAGGTGCAGGTCGACCACCCCGACGCCGACGGCGTCGCCGCCGGAGTCCGCCACGGCCCCGTCGATCGCGGCGTTGAGGCCGCCGACCCGGGTCCGGAGCGCCTCACGCAACCTGCCGGGAAGCCGGAACACGCGGGTGTGGTCGTGGTAGCGCAGGACGACCGGATGGCAGTCGACCGCGTGCAGCCCGACCAGGGTGGCGTGCAGGTCGGCGCGGATCCCGACCGGGTCGAAGTCCGAGCGCAGCGTGTCGTTCATGCCGGCGCAGATCACGGCCGCGTCCGGCCGGGTGTCGAGCACCTGGGGCAGCTGGGTGCGGCGCACGTCCGCCATCCGGGCCCCGGAACGGGCGGGGTTGCGCAGCTCGGCGCCGAGCGCGTCGGCGAGCAGCCGGGGGAACCCCCGCCAGCCGCCGCCGGGCAGCGGGTCCCCGAGCCCGACGACGGTCGAGTCGCCGAGGGCCGCCAGCGTCCGGACCGGACGAGCGGGCTCGGCGGGGGAACGGGCAGGTCGCAGGCTCTGCACGGTCACGAGGGCATGATCGGTGCGGTGGCGTCACCGGCGGTGTGCGCTCGGTGAAGGTCGCCCGACCGCTAGGCGAACACCTTTGGAGGGAGCTTTTCAGCGCGCTCCTCAGTCCGCGAGGTCAGGCGGACCGGAACGCCGGGTACACGGGGAGGCTGCCGTCCTCCGCGGTCCCGAACCGGCGGTGCAGTGCCCCGGCCACGGCGGCGGCGAGCTCGGCGGTCGCGGGACGGCCGCCCTCCGCGGCGACCTCCGCGAGCCCGCGCCAGTAGTCCGCGAGCGCCACGCTGATCCGCGGGGAGCGGCCCGGGTCGGAGCCGATCAGGGTGTCCTTCTCCGCGATCCGCGGCAGCAGCCACCAGGTGCACAGCCAGACCCACAACAGCTGCGCGTCCAGCAGCCGCCTGTTGAGGAGCGTCGCGTCGTCCAGGTCCGGCCAGACGGCGGCGATCTCGTTCCGCCAGGCCTCGAGCATCGAGTCCGCCAGACCCGCGGGCAGCGCGAAGCTGGACTCGCAGGCGGGGAACGGGACCCGGAAGTACGCGGCGTCGAGGGCGACGTCTCGGAAGCACCCCCACTCGAAGTCCACGAACCGGACACCGCGGCTGGTCACGAGGTTGTTGTCCGGGCAGGTGTCCGACGGGCTGAAGGCCCGGAACCGGGTGCCGCCCAGCAGCCGGGCGGTCTCGCGGGCCTCCTGCTCCGCCTTCGCGGGCACGGTGACGTCGAGGGTCCCGGCGAGCAGGTCGGGCACCCCGGCGAAGGCGGCGCGGGCGTCGTCGGCCACCGGGTCCCGACGGACCCGCTCCCCCAGCCTGCGCAGCAGGGCCCCGAAGTCGTTCTCCCGGCCCGCGGTGGCGGCCTGCATCCGGCCGAGCGCCCGCGCCCAGCTCAGCAGGCAGCGCTGGGCGGCGACGGCGTCGGTGCCGAAGAGGGTGTCCGCGAGTGTGGAGCTGCGCCCGAGGTCCTCCAGCACCAGCAGCCGGGCCTGCGGGTCGTGCGCGATGAGCACCGGGCTGGGCCGAGCGTCCACGGGCAGCGCCGTGAACAGCTGGCAGCTGGCGACCTCGAAGTGGAAGGGGTCCGGCCGCCGCGGGTCCGGGTCCCCGAGGTAGTGCTTGACCACGAGGGTGCGCGGCAGCGAGAACGGGTTGCGCGCCACCCGGGCGCGCGCCACCACCGAGCGCTCGCTGCCACCGAGGTCCTCCGGGTCGGCCAGGACGACGGTCGCGCCGGCGCGGCGCGTCAGCAACCGCTCCGCCGCGGCGAGGGCGGTGAGCACGGGCCTGGGGAAGTCGGCCAGGTCACGTGACATCACCGCCGACCCTACCCCGTGCGGGGGCTCGCGCCGGGCATCTGGGCGATCCGCGCGAGCTACGCCGGCGTGGGCCGCTCCGGTGTGACGTCCACGCCCGCCTCCTTGCGCTGCTCCGGCGTGATCGGCGCCGGGGCCGCGGTGAGCGGGTCGAACCCGCCGCCGGTCTTCGGGAAGGCGATGACCTCGCGGATCGAGTTCTGCCCGGCGAGCAGCGCGGTGATCCGGTCCCAGCCGAACGCGATGCCGCCGTGCGGGGGCGGGCCGAAGGCGAAGGCGTCGAGCAGGAAGCCGAACTTCTCCTGCGCCTCCGCCTCGGACAGGCCCATGATCTCGAACACCCGCTTCTGCACGTCCGCGCGGTGGATACGGATCGACCCGCCGCCGATCTCGTTGCCGTTGCAGACGATGTCGTAGGCGTAGGCCAGCGCGTTGCCCGGGTCGGACTCCAGCTTGTCGATCCACTCGGGCGTCGGCGAGGTGAAGGCGTGGTGCAGCGCGGTCCAGGCGCCCTTGCCGACGGCGACGTCCGTGGTCTCCGCGGTGCTCTCGAACATCGGGAAGTCGACGACCCAGACGAACGACCACGCGTCCTCGTCGAGTTGTCCGGTGCGGCGGGCGATCTCGCCGCGGGCCGCGCCGAGCAGGGCCCTGGCCTCGTTGGGCGCGCCTGCCGCGAAGAAGATGCAGTCGCCCGCCTTCGCCCCGACGGCGGCGGGCAGCCCCGCGCGCTCCTCCTCGCTCAGGTTCTTGACGACCGGTCCCTTCTCCGACACCGTGCCGTCGCTGTCCACCAGCACGTACGCCAGTCCGCGGGCGCCGCGCTGCTTGGCCCACTCCTGCCAGGCGTCGAGCGTCTTGCGGGGCTGCGAGGCGCCGCCCTCCATCACGACGGCGCCCACGTAGGGGCTCTGGAACACCCGGAACTCGGTGTTGGCGAAGTACTCGGTGAGCTCGGTGAGCTCGATGGCGAAGCGCAGGTCCGGCTTGTCGGAGCCGTAGCGGGACATCGCCTCGGCGTAGGAGATGCGCGGGATCTCGCCGATCTCGTGTCCGACGACCCGCCAGAGGCTCGCGAGGACCTCCTCGGCCAGGGCGAGCACGTCGTCCTGGGAGACGAAGCTCATCTCGATGTCGAGCTGGGTGAACTCCGGCTGCCGGTCGGCGCGGAAGTCCTCGTCCCGGTAGCAGCGGGCGATCTGGTAGTACCGCTCCATCCCGCCGACCATCAGCAGCTGCTTGAACAGCTGCGGGGACTGCGGCAGCGCGTACCAGGAGCCGGGCTTCAGGCGGGCCGGGACCAGGAAGTCGCGAGCACCCTCGGGGGTGCTCCGGGTCAGCGTCGGGGTCTCGATCTCGACGAAGTCGTGCTTCTCCAGCACGCGGCGCGCGGCCTGGTTGACCTTGCTGCGCAGCCGGATCGCGGCGGCGGGCTCGGCGCGGCGCAGGTCCAGGTAGCGGTACTTGAGCCGCACCTCCTCGCCGACGGTCTGCTCGTCGATCTGGAAGGGCAGCGGCGCGGACTCGCTGAGCACGGTGAACTCGGTCACGGTCACCTCGATCGCCCCGGTGGGCAGGTCGGGGTTCTCGTTGCCCGCCGGGCGCGCGACGACCTCGCCGGTCACCTGCAGGCAGAACTCCGAGCGCAGCCGGTGGGCCCGCTCGGCCATCTCGCCCTCGCGGAACACGATCTGGGCGCTCCCGGACGCGTCCCGCAGGTCGACGAAGATCACGCCGCCGTGGTCGCGGCGACGGGCCACCCATCCGGCGAGGGTCACGGTCTGGCCGGCGTGCTCGGCACGCAGCGTGCCGACGGGGTGGGTTCGCATCACGGTCGGCAAGGCTATCCGCCGGTGCGAGCCCTTTTCAGAGCAGGGTCAGCTGCTCCACCACCGGGGCGGCCAGGTGCTCCGCGGGCGGCGCCTGCCGCGCGACCCCGCTCGCCGGGAAACCCGCCTGCGCCACGCGACCGGCGGCCACGCCGTCGTCGGTGGCGCTGCGCTGCACCCCGCTCCCCCGGTCCAGCCCGTGCGCGCGCAGCAGCGGCCGGACCCGGGCGGACAGGGCCTTGCGGTACCCCGGGTCGGCGTAGGCGCCGCGCCGGTAGAGCCGCTCGTAGCGCGGGAGGAGCGCCGGGTACTCCCGGGCCAGCCACTCCAGGAACCACTCCCGGGTCCCCGGCCGCAGGTGCAGCGGCAGCACGCTCACCCCCGACGCCCCGGCCTCCCGGACCCGGGCGAGTACCGCGTCGAGCGCCTCGGCCGAGTCGGTGAGGAACGGCAGCACCGGCGCGACCATGACGCCGCAGTCCAGCCCGGCGTCGGCGATCCGCCGGACCAGGTCGAGGCGGGCCTGCGGGCTCGGCGTCCCGGGCTCGAGCCGCCCCTGCACCTCGCGGTCCAGGAGCGCGATCGACACCCCCAGGCCGACGGGCACGTCCCGCGCCGCCGCCGCGAGCTCCGGCAGGTCCCGGGCCAACACGGTCCCCTTCGTGAGCACCGACAGCGGTGTCCCGGCCTCCCGCAGCGCCCGGATGACGCCGGGCATCAGCCGGTAGCGCCCCTCGGCCCGCTGGTAGGGGTCGGTGTTGGTGCCCATCGCCACGGGTTCGCGCGCCCAGCTCGGCCGCCGCAGCTCGCGCCGGAGCACGGCCCCGACGTTGACCTTCACGACGATCTGGGAGTCGAAGTCCGCGCCCGCATCGAGGTCGAGATAGGTGTGGGTGTTCCGGGCGAAGCAGTACCGACACGCGTGGGAACAGCCACGATACGGGTTCACGGTCCACGAGAACGGCATCGGCGAGGAGCCCGGCACCCGGTTCAGCGCCGACTTCGCCTCGACCTCGTGGAACACCATCCCCGCGAACTCCGGCGTGCGGACGGACCGCACGAGCCCCGGGAGCGACTGCTGAGGTTCCTGCCCGCTCCACCGCATACCCACCAGTCGAACACACGTTCGATCCCCACGCAAGGGCGACCCTTGCCCCGAGCACGTCCGGCCGTGATCCACTCCTCGGTGCCGAACGCGACGCGGGCCGCCTCCGAGGAGTGGATCATGCCCCCGGCACGGCCCGCCGACCGGGGGCGGCGAGGATGCACGGATGGCCCGCCACGACCGGCCCCGCCCGCTCCCGCTCCTGGCGCCCGAGGAGGCGACGGAGCGCACCGAGCCGATCCCAGTCGTCGACGGGCGCCTGCCCGAGACCACCGCACGGCCACCGTCCGACGCGGCGCCGACGCCCGAGCCGGGGCCGGTTCGGGACGGCGCCGCGCACGTCGGCCAGGGTCACGGGCACGGGCACGGCCCCGCCGCGCCCGCGGGCCGTCGGGTTCGGGTGCTGCTCGCGGCGCTGCTGGTTCCCTGCGCACTCGCGACCGTGGTCGGGCTGGTGCTGCTGTGGCCCCGCGGGGACCTCCCCCACAGCACCCAGCGCGTGCAGCAGACGTTCGACGCCGAGGTCGTCGCCGCCCAGGCGGCCGACTGCTCCCCCGGCTCGGGGGAGGGCGGGTGCGCGGGCCTCACCCTGCACATGACGGGCGGGCCGCTGCCCGGGCGCGACCTGGTCCAGATCGTCCCCGTGGAGCCGTCGACGCCGCGGTTCGCGGTGGGCGACCCCGTGCGGGTGGCGTACTCCGGCGGGGACCCGACCGACCCGGGCTCGTACCAGGTCGTGGACTTCCAGCGCGGCGGCGCGCTCATCTGGCTCGGCGCCGCGTTCGCGGTGGCGGTACTGCTGCTGGGCCGCTGGCGGGGGCTGGCGGCGCTCGTCGCGCTGGGCCTGAGCCTCCTGGTGCTGGTGGTCTTCGTGCTGCCCGCGATCCTCGCGGGGTCCAGCCCGGTGACGGTCGCGGTCGTCGGCGCGTCAGTGATCATGTTCGCCGTCCTGTACCTGACCCACGGGCTGTCGGCGCGCACGTCGACGACCGTCCTGGGGACGCTGGTCTCGCTCGCCCTGATCGCGCTGCTCAGCGCCGTCTTCTCGGCGTTCGCGCGGCTCACCGGCCTCGACGACACCACCGCGAGCCTGATCGGGACCCTCGGCGTGCCCGTCGACGCCCGGGGGCTGGTGCTCGCCGGGGTGATCATCGGCGCGCTCGGCGTGCTCGACGACGTCACGGTCACCCAGACCAGCGCCGTCTGGGAGCTGCGGGCCGCCAACCCGACGCTGGGCCCCCGCGCACTGTTCGCGGCCGGGATGCGGATCGGCCGGGACCACGTCTCGTCCGCGGTGAACACGCTGGTCCTGGCCTATGCGGGCGCCTCGCTACCGCTGCTGCTGCTGTTCACGGTGGCGGCTCAGGGCCCCGGGACCGTGCTGACCTCGCAGGACGTCGCGACGGAGGTGGTCCGCACGCTCGTCGGCAGCATCGGTCTCGTCGCCGCCGTCCCGATCACGACGGCCCTCGCCGCGGTGGTGGCGAGCCGAGAGGAGCCCTGACCGCCAGCAGGGTCGCCGCCCCGTCGCCCTCCTCGTGCGCGAGCACGTCGAGTGCCCCGAGCGCGCCGAACGCCGCGGCGAGCTCGCCCGGCACCGCCCGGAACTCGCCCGGCTCGTCGTCGACCTCGGACAGCACCGTGACCACGAGCAGCCCGCCCGGGGCGAGGGCGTCGGCCAGCGCCGGGTAGAGCGCGGGCGCGCGGAACCGCTGGCAGACGACGAGGTCGTAGGGCCCGTCGACCGGCAGCCCGCCGTCGAGATCGGCCTCGACCAGGCGCACCGCCTCGGCCACGCCTGCGGACTCCGCCAGCGCGCGAGCGGACTCGAGCCCCACACCGGACACGTCCACCGCGTCCACCGTGAACCCGCGCTGTGCCAACCAGACCGCGATCGCGCCCCTGCCGCAGGCGACGTCGAGCGCCCGGCCGGCCGCGGGCAGCAGCGACTCCCGGCCCCGCAGCCCGTCCGGCGGCATCGGTGCGCCGAGGCCGACCGCGGCGTGCCGGGCGTCCCAGCGGGCGCGGTCCGCTCCACTCATCCGGGCACGCTCACGCGAGCAGCGAGGACAGCTCCGTGACCACGGAGTCCAACGGGACGTCCCGCTGGACCCCGGAGGCGAGGTCCTTGAGCCCGACGGTCCCGGCCTCCAGGTCCCGGTCCCCCAGCACCAGCGCGTACCGCGCCCCGGAGCGGTCGGCGGCCTTCATCGAGCCCTTGAGCCCGCGCCCCCCGTAGGCGAGGTCGACGCGCACCCCGGCCTGGCGTAGCGCTCCGGCCACCGTGACCAGGCGCCGCTTCGCCGCCTCCCCGAGCGGGACGCAGAACACCTCGACCCGGGCCGTCGACCACGGCTGCACCCCCTCGACGCCGCACGCCAGCAGCGTGCGGTCGACCCCGATGCCGAACCCGACACCCGACAGCGCCTGCCCGCCCAGGGTGGCCATCAGCCCGTCGTACCGGCCGCCGCCGCCGATGCCGGACTGGGCACCGAGGCCGTCGTGCACGAACTCGAAGGTGGTCTTGGTGTAGTAGTCCAGCCCGCGCACCATCCGCGGGTTGATCGTGTAGGCCACGCCGAGATCGTCGAGGTGCGCGAGGACGGCCTCGTGGTGCGCCCGCGACTCGTCCGAGAGGTGGTCCAGGAGCAGCGGCGCGTCCGCCATCAGTGTCCGGACCTCGGGCCGCTTGTCGTCCAGGACCCGCAGGGGGTTCAGCGCGGCCCGCGACCGGGTCGCCTCGTCCAGGTCCAGACCGGCGAGGAAGTCCTGCAGCAGCGCGCGGTAGGCCGGTCGGCAGGACGCGTCCCCGAGCGAGGTCAGCTCCAGCCGATACCCGGTGAGCCCGAGCCTGCGGAACCCCTCGTCCGCGACGGCGATGACCTCGGCGTCCAGCGCCGGATCGTCCACGCCGATCGCCTCGACGCCGACCTGCTGCAGCTGCCGGTACCGGCCTGCCTGCGGCCGCTCGTACCGGAAGAACGGGCCGGCGTAGCGCAGCTTCACCGGCAGCCCGGCGCGGTCCATGGTGTGCTCGATCACCGACCGCACGACGCCCGCGGTGCCCTCGGGGCGCAGGGTCACCGACCGCTCGCCGCGGTCGGCGAACGTGTACATCTCCTTGCTGACGACGTCCGTGGACTCCCCCACGCCCCGCGCGTACAGCCCGGTCTCCTCGAACACCGGCAGCTCGATGTACCCGTACCCGGCCCGCTCGGCCGCGCTCGACAGCGTGTCGCGGACGTGGGTGAACCCGACCGACTCCGGCGGGGAGTACTCGGGGATCCCCTTGGGCGCCGCGAACGGCTGGACCTTCTCCTGTACCGAGCTCACAAACCCCTCCCGGATGCGCGCGCCAGACCCTGCAGGAACGGGTTCGCGACGCGCTCCCGGCCGATCGTCGTCGGCTGCCCGTGTCCCGGGAGCACCACACCGGTGTCCGGCCTGCCCATCAGCCGCTCCCGGATGCTCACCAGCAGCTGCTCGTGCGAGCCGCCGGGCAGGTCCGTCCGCCCGACCGAGCCCGCGAACAGCGTGTCCCCCGCGAGGATCACCTCGACCCCGTCCTCGGTCTGCGTGCTGAACACCACCGAGCCGGGAGTGTGCCCCGGCGTGTGGTCCACGCGCAGCCGCATTCCGGCGAGCTCCAGGTCCCCGCGGTCCTCGAGGATCCGCACCGACCGCGGTTCCCGCAGCTCCAGCCGCCCGCCGAAGAAGGCGGACGACTCGCGGCCCATGCCCTTCATCGGGTCCGCGAGCAGCTCCCGGTCCTCGGGGTGGATCCACGCCGGGATGTCAGACCCGTCACACACCGGCTGGACGCTGAACGTGTGGTCGAAGTGCCCGTGGGTGAGCAGGACCGCGACCGGGGTGAGCCGATGCTCCGCCAGGACGGCGTCGAGCGGCTCCACAGCGTCCTGACCAGGGTCGACGACGACGCACGGCCCGTCCGAGCCGGGCGCGACGACGTAGCAGTTGGTCTGGAACGCTCCTGCGGGGAATCCTGCGACGAGCACCCGACCAGCCTATATACGGTTCTCTCAGGTGGCGTCGCTACCCTGCCGCCACGATCGACCCGAGGCTGAAGATCCAGGAGGGTGCCCGCGTGGCGACGAACCAGATGCGGCGGGAGGCGGCCAAGCGCAAGCTGGCGAGCCAGCAGAAGCGGCGGGAGGAGGCAGTGCGGCGGCGCAAGCGGGTCGCCGCGATCTCGTCGGCGGCCGCGGTGGTGGTGGTCGTCGCGGCCGTCGTGCTGCTGGTGACCGCGCCGTGGAAGTCCGACACGGGCTCCACCACCGCCGCCGCTCCCGCGACCGGGGATCCGGCAGCGGCGGCGCCGCCGTCCGCCCCCGCCGCCCCCGCCGCCCCCGCCGTCCCCGGGGACCCGGCGGCCTCGCCCGGCGCGGGCTCGCCGGTGGTGCCGCTACCCGCCCGTCCGACGGCCTTCCCCGCCACGGTGAGCTGCGACTACCCCGCGGACGGACAGGCCGCCAAGCAGGCCACCCCGCCGCCCACCGCGAACGTGAGCGCCCGGGGCACCGCCGCGGTCACCCTGGCCACGAACGACGGCGCGATCCCGCTCACCCTGGACCGCGCGCTCGCGCCGTGCACCGTGAACAGCTTCCTGAGCCTGGCGAAGCAGGGCTACTTCGACGCCACGAGCTGCCACCGGCTCACCACGGCGCCCGGCCTGCAGGTCCTGCAGTGCGGCGACCCCACCGGGACCGGCAGCGGCGGTCCCGGCTACTCGTTCAAGGACGAGACCTTCCCCGAGCTCAAGTACGGCCGCGGCCTGCTGGCCATGGCCAACGCGGGCGCGGACACCAACGGCAGTCAGTTCTTCATGATCTACGGCGATGCCCAGCTCCCCGCCAACTACACCGTCTTCGGCTCGATCGACGCCTCCGGCCTGAAGGTGATCGACAGCGTCGCGGCGGCAGGCGACGACGGCTCGCTCGACCCGAGCCCTGGTGGCGGCAAGCCCAACGCCCCGCTGACCATTCAGTCCGCGACGGTCGCCTGACCCACCCCGCGTCTCGCGACCCACCCACCGTCTCCTGACCCACCCACCGTGTCCTGACCCACCCGTCTCCTGACCCACCCGTGATCATGGGCTGATCGGGCCCGCTGGAGATCATCCAGTCCCGATCAGCCCATGATCACCGGGCAGACGGGGCGGGGAGGCGGGGCGGGGAGGCGGGGAGGCGGGGCTGGGAGGCGGGGAGGGCGGGGTCAGCCCGCGCTGGTGACCCGGTAGACGTCGTAGACGCCCTCGACGTTGCGGACCGCGTGCAGGACGTGGCCCAGGTGTTTGGGGTCGCCCATCTCGAAGGAGAACCTGGACACCGCGACGCGGTCGCGGCTGGTGGTCACCGAGGCGGAGAGGATGTTGACCTTCTCGTCCGCCAGCACCTTGGTGACGTCCGACAGCAGCCGGTGCCGGTCCAGCGCCTCGACCTGGATCGCGACCAGGAAGACCGACGCCGGGGACACCGACCAGGCCACGTCCACGAGCCGTTCGCGGCGGGCCTTGAGGTCTTCGGCGTTCGTGCAGTCCGTGCGGTGCACCGAGACCGCTCCCCCGCGCGTGACGAAGCCCAGGATCTCGTCCCCCGGCACGGGGGTGCAGCAGCGGGCGAGCTTGCAGTAGACGTCCCCGAGCTGCGAGCCGTCCTCGCCCTGCAGGACCACACCCGCGTCGCCGGAGGGCCGCCGGACCCGGACCGTCGACGGGGTGGCCCGCTCGGCGAGCTCCTCCTCCGCGTCCTCCATCCCGCCGATCAGGGCGACCAGCCGCTGCACGACGTGCCGGGCGCTGGTCTGACCCTCGCCGATCGCCGCGTAGAGCTGGGAGATCTCGGTGAAGTGCAGCTCGCGGGAGACCGCGTTCATCGCGTCCGCGGACACGAGGCGCTGCAGCGGCATGCCCGTGCGCCGGGCCTCCCGCGTGATCGCCTCCTTGCCCTCCTCGATGGCCTCCTCGCGCCGCTCCTTCGCGAACCACTGCTTGATCTTGTTCTTCGCCCGCGGGGACTGGACGAAGCCCAGCCAGTCCCGGGACGGCCCCGCGCCCTCGGCCTTCGACGTGAAGATCTCGACGACGTCCCCGGACTCCAGCGTGCGCTCCAGCGCGACCAGCCTGCCGTTGACCCGGGACCCGATGCAGCGGTTCCCGACCTCGGTGTGCACGGCGTAGGCGAAGTCGACGGGCGTGGACCCGACCGGCAGCGTCTGCACGTCCCCCTTGGGGGTGAAGACGAACAGCTCCTTCGCGGCGAGGTCGTAGCGCAGCGACTCCAGGAAGTCCCCGGGGTCCGCGGCCTCACGCTGCCAGTCGAGCAGCTGCCGCATCCAGGACATCTCGTCGATCTCGACGGACCCGCTCGCGTTGTTCCCGCGGGTCTCCTTGTAGCGCCAGTGTGCGGCGATGCCGTACTCGGCGGTGCGGTGCATGTCGTGCGTGCGGATCTGGACCTCGAGGGGCTTGCCGTCCGGCCCGATCACCGTGGTGTGCAGCGACTGGTACACACCGAAGCGGGGTTGGGCGATGTAGTCCTTGAACCGGCCGGGCATGGGCTGCCACAGCGCATGCACCATCCCCATCGCGGCGTAGCAGTCCCGCACCTCGTCCACCAGGACGCGGACGCCGACGAGGTCGTGGATGTCGTCGAACTCCCGGCCCTTGACGATCATCTTCCGGTAGATCGAGTAGTAGTGCTTGGGCCTGCCCTCGACCGTGCCGTTGACGCGCGCGGCCTCCAGCTGCCGCGAGACCTCGTCGATCACCTGCTTGAGGTACGTGTCCCGGGACGGGGCCCGGGTGGCGACGAGCCGGACGATCTCGTCGTACTTCTTGGGGTGCAGGATCGCGAAGGACAGGTCCTCCAGCTCCCACTTCACGGTGGCCATGCCGAGCCGGTGGGCCAGCGGCGCCATGACCTCGAGGGTCTCGCGTGCCTTCTTGGCCTGCTTCTCCGGCGGCAGGAACCGCATGGTGCGCATGTTGTGCAGCCGGTCGGACAGCTTGATCACCAGGACGCGGGGGTCGCGCGCCATCGCGACGACCATCTTCCGGATGGTCTCGGCCTCGGCCGCGGTGCCGAACTCGACCTTGTCCAGCTTGGTGACGCCGTCGACCAGGTGCGCGACCTCCTCCCCGAAGTCCGCCCGCAGCCGCTCCAGGGAGTAGTCGGTGTCCTCCACCGTGTCGTGCAGCAGCGCCGCGACCAGCGTGGTCGTGTCCATGCCGAGCTCGGCGAGGATCGTGGCGACCGCGAGCGGGTGCGTGATGTAGGGATCGCCGGACTTGCGCTTCTGCCCGGCGTGCTTCTGCTCCGCGACGTCGTACGCGCGCTGGAGGAGCATCAGGTCGGCCTTGGGGTGCAGCGTGCGGTGCACGCTGGCCAACGGCTCGAGCACCGGCTTGACGATGGCCACGCGCTGCGGGGTCATCCGCCGGGCGATCCGCGCCCGGACCCGCCTGGTCGCGGAGGGCCGCGCCGGGTCGCCGTTCGGGTCCGCGGACACGGGCACGTTCTGCTGGAGGTCGGTCACAGGCCGCTCACCGCATCACTCGCCACCCCGCGAAGGATACGCCCGGCTAGTAGGTCAGCAGCGCGTGGACGCCGATCCCCGTGAGCCTCCCACGCCCGCCGAGCGCGGCCAGCTCGATCACCGTGCCGAAGCCGGTGACCTCGGCGCCGACCTCCGCCAGCAGCCCGCAGGCGGCGGCCGCCGTGCCGCCCGTGGCGAGCACGTCGTCCACCACGAAGACCTTCATCCCCGGTTCGACGACGCCCGCGGGGATCTCCAGCGTGGCCGTCCCGTACTCCAGCTCGTAGGTCCGCGTGCCGGCGACCGACGGGAGCTTCCCCGCCTTGCGCACCGGCACCACACCGGTGCCCGCGACGAGCGCGACGGCCGCGCCGACCAGGAACCCGCGCGCCTCCACCCCTGCGACCAGGTCCGCCGCCCCCGCCGACGCGGCGAGCTCGGTGGTCACGGTCGCGAAGGCCTCGGCGTCGGCGAGCACCGGGGTGAGGTCCCGGAAGAGCACCCCGGGCTCGGGATAGTCCGGGACCGAGCGGACCAGGTCCCGGACCTTCTCCAGCTCGAAGACGGAGTCGTCCGAGCTCACCGATGCCGCTTCCCGGTGGGCCTGCCCGACTTGCCCTGCGGCCTGCCCGGCTGGGTGCGCCGCGGCGAGCTCGCGGCCGCGGCCATCGCCCGCTCCCGGCGCAGCTCCCGCGCGACCGCCTCGTCGTCGCCCGCGTCGAGGTCCTCGATCTCCTGGCCCGACGCGGCCGCAGCGGCGCGCGCCCGGCGGGCCGCCACGCGTTGGGCCTGCCTGCGGTACCTCGGATCCCGCATCTTGAGGTCGACGAGCAGCGGCGTGGCCAGCAGCAGCGAGGACAGCGTCCCGGCGATGATGCCCACGAGCTGGACGAGCGCGAGGTCCGCCAACGTGCCGACGCCCAACAGCCCGACGCCCACCACCAGCAGCCCGAGGACCGGCAGCACCGCGATGAGCGAGGTGTTGATCGAGCGCATCAGCGTCTGGTTCACCGCGAGGTTGGCCTGCTCGCCGTAGGTGCGGCGGGTCAGCTGGAGCAGCCCGCGGGTGTTCTCCTTGACCTTGTCGAACACCACGACCGTGTCGTAGAGGGAGAAGCCGAGGATCGTGAGCAGGCCGATCACCGTGGACGGTGTGACCTCGAACCCGACGAGCGAGTAGATGCCCGCCGTGACGACGACGTCGTGGACGAGCGCCACGAGCGCAGCGATCGCCATGGACCGCTCGAAGTACAACGCCAGGAAGATCGTGACCAGGACCAGGAACACGGCCAGCGCGATGATCGCCTGCCGGGTGATCTCCCCGCCCCAGGTGCCCGAGACGGCACTGTCGCTGATCACCTGCTGGGACGGCTGCCCGTTCGGGCCGAGCGGCTGGAGCTGCTGGAACAGCGAGTCCTTGAGCGCGGCGATCTGGCCCGCGTTCAGCGACTCGGAGCGGATCAGGATCGTCGCGCTAGCCCCGGCGCCCGCGGACTGCACGGACGCCGGGTCCTCCCCCACGGCGGTCTTGAACACGTCCTCGACCTGCGCGGTCGTGATCTCGCCCTTGGCCCCGGTGGCCGGCATCTGGAACTGCGAGCCGCCGGTGAAGTCGATGCCGAGATTGAAGCCGCGGATCGCGATGGACAGCACGCAGATCAGCACCAGTGTGCCGAAGGCGATGTACCAGGTCTTGCGCCTCCCGACGACGTCGAAGGCGCCGGTGCCGGAGTACAGCCTGCTGAACACGGACATCGCTCAGGCCCCCTTCGTGCCGGAGGAGGCGGTCTCGCGGGTCCGCCGTCTCTGGGCCCCTATCTTCGCGACCGCACCGAGGCCCGACAGCGCCGGGCTCCCGAAGACCCGCGAGTTCGACGCGAGCGCGACCAGCGGGTGCGTCACGAGGAACACCACGACCAGGTCGAGGATCGTCGACATGCCGAGCGTGAACGCGAAGCCCTTCACCTGGCCGACGGCGAGGATGTAGAGCACCGCGGCGGCCAGGAAGCTGACGGCGTCCGCGGTGAGGATCGTGCGCCGCGCCCGCACCCACGCCCGGGGTACGGCCGAGCGGAACGACCGGCCCTCGCGGACCTCGTCCTTGAGTCTCTCGAAGAAGATCACGAACGAGTCGGCGGTGATGCCGATGGCCACGATGAACCCCGCGATGCCCGCGAGGTCGAGCGTGAACCCGATCCAGCGCCCGAGCAGCACCAGCACCGCGTAGACGATCGCGCCGGAGAGCACCAGCGACAGGATCGTCAGCAGGCCCAGCACCCGGTAGTAGAAGAGGCAGTAGATGAAGACCAGGACCAGGCCGATCGCGCCGGCGACCAGGCCCGCCTCCAGCGAGGCCAGGCCGAGCGTGGCGGAGATGGTCTGCGCGTCGGACGACTCGAAGGACAGCGGCAGCGAGCCGTAGCGGAGGATCCCGGCGAGGTTCTGCGCCTGCTGCTGGTTGAAGTTGCCGGTGATCTCCGTCGGCCCGTAGATGGCGGAGTTGATCGACGCCACGGAGACCGCCTCGCCGTCGAGGACGAACCCGGCCTGCTGACCGATGTGTCCCGCGGTGAAGTCGCCCCAGGTCTTCGCACCGCCGCTCTTGAACGTGAGGTTCACGACGGAGCCGACGCCGTTCTGGTTCTGCCCGGCCTGCGCCGACGCGATCTCGGTGCCCTCCAGCGGGACGACACCGGCCGGAAGCTGCCCCGAGCCGTCCGTCGGATAGCCGATGACGGGGTCGAACACGTACTTGAACGTCTTCTCCTGGTTGCAGGCGACCAGGGGGAGCGTCGGATCGTCGTAGCCCTGCAGCGGGTCCGGTGCGGTGCAGTCGAAGCTCTGCAGAGCCAACGACTGGATCTGCGGGTCGGTGCTCTGCCGCAGCGCCTTCGCCTGAGCGATGGCGGCCGCCTGCGCGGGGTCCTGACCCTGCGCGCCGGCCGCGGGCGCGGAGGGAGCCGGCGTGGGAGCGGGCGTCGGTTGCGCCAGCGGCGTGAAGTACGCGACCGGGGCGACGTCCTGCTCGACCACCCCGCCCATGCCCTGCGGCTGGGATCCACCGGTGGGGGCCGTCCCGCCCTGCTCGGTACCGGAGTTCGGCGCCGTGCCCTGGTCCGCGCCGGTCGTCGGCGCGGGCTGCAGGGCCGCCGGCACGACGGCGGCCTGCCCGGAGCTCGGGTCGACGTGCACCGGACGGATGCGCAGCTGCGCGGTCTGACCCAGTGAGCGGGCCTGCTCGCCGCCCTCACCCGGGACCGTGATGGTGATGTTGTTGCCGTCCAGGACCACCTCGGCGCCGCTCACCCCGAGCCCGTTGACGCGCTGCTCGATGATCGACTGGGCCTGCATCAGCTGGTCCCGCGGCGGCGTGCCGCCGTCCGCGGTGCGCGCGGTCAACGTGACCCGGGTGCCGCCCTGCAGGTCGATGCCCAGCTTCGGGGCGAAGGACCGGTCACCGGTGAACGCCACCAGCGCGTACAGCACCACGACGATGGCCGCGAAGCCCGTCAGGTACCGCCAGGGGCGGATCCGCCCCGGGGTCGTTGCCACTCTCGTATTCTCCCGCCGATCACCGCGCCGTCGTCCACGGCACGCCTCACTCCGCGCGCGACACACCTCGTCGCACGGTCTGTGTCAGGCATGCTCTCGCATGGCCACGCGGACGCGGACGTCGCCCCCTCGCTATTGAAGGGGTTACTTCTTCTCGTCCGCGGGAGACTCGACGGTCGCGTCCTTCGCGGTGTCCGAGACGTCCGGGCTCGTCCCGTTCGTGCTCGTCGTCGGGGTGGAGGGCAGCTCGGTCGGGGTGTCCGACGCGGCGGCCTCGTCGTCGACGTGCGTGTCGGTGGCGACCTTGTCCCGGATCGCGGCCCGCAGCCAGGTGGTGACGACGCCGTCCGCGATCTCCAGGTCGATGGTGTCCTCGTAGGAGGCGTCGACGATCGTGCCGCGCAGGCCCGACGTCGTGGTCACCACGTCACCCTCGGAGAGCGCGTTCTGCATCTGCTGGGTCTCCGCCTGCAGCCGCTTCTGCTTGCGGCCCGAGAGGAAGATCGGGATGAAGAGCAGCAGGATGAGGATCGGGAACAGCAGGGTCATGTCCATGATGTCGCTTTTACTCCGTATCTCGGGCACGTCGGACGGTGCGAGTCTGCCGGCCGGACCGGAGGGCCGACGACCGACCCGGGCTCGTGATGCGCCCGTGACGTGCGGTTTTCGCTCGCGAGCCCGCCGGTGGAGTCAGAACAGTGCCTCGGTGGCACCGCCTGCCTCCGGCGGGCGCAGGCCGAGATGGCTCCAGGCCGCGGGCGTGGCGATCCTCCCCCGCGGCGTGCGGGCCAACATCCCGGCCCGCACCAGATAGGGCTCGCAGACCTCCTCGACGGTACCGGGTTCCTCGCCCACCGCCACAGCCAGCGTCGATACACCCACCGGACCTCCCCCGAACGTCCGAACCAGCGCGTTCAGGACAGCCCGGTCGAGACGGTCCAGACCGAGCTCGTCGACGTCGTACACGGCGAGGGCGTCCCGCGCGACGGAGCGGGTGACCGAGCCGTCCGCGCGCACCTCCGCGAAGTCTCGCACCCGGCGGAGCAGCCGGTTCGCGATGCGGGGCGTCCCGCGGGAGCGGCGGGCGATCTCGTGCGCCCCGTCCGGCTTCAGGTCGACGTCCAGGATCGTCGCCGAGCGGGTGAGCACCTTCTCCAGGTCCTCGGGCTCGTAGAACTCCATGTGCGCGGTGAAGCCGAAGCGGTCCCGCAGCGGCCCGGTCAGGGACCCGGCCCGCGTGGTCGCCCCGACCAGCGTGAACGGCGCGATGTCCAGCGGGATCGAGGTGGCCCCCGGCCCCTTCCCGACGACGACGTCCACCCGGAAGTCCTCCATCGCCAGGTACAGCATCTCCTCGGCAGGCCGGGCGATGCGGTGGATCTCGTCGATGAACAGCACGTCCCCGGGGACGAGGTTGGAGAGCATGGCGGCCAGGTCGCCCGCGCGCTCCAGCGCGGGCCCCGACGTCAGCCGGATCGCGGCGCCGAGCTCCGCCGCGACGATCATGCTCAGGCTCGTCTTGCCGAGCCCGGGCGGACCCGAGAGCAGGATGTGGTCGGGGGGATCGCCCCTGCGCCGGGCCCCTTCGAGCACCAGTTCCAGCTGCTCACGGACCCGGTGCTGCCCGATGAACTCGCTGAGCCGCCGCGGCCGCAGCGAGTTCTCGACGTCGAGGTCCTCCGGCGCGCTCTCCGCCGCGACCCCGCTGAACTCCCGGTACTCGTCGTCACTCACCGCCCGAACCTCCGCACTGACGGCGGATCCGCACCACCCACACCCGCATTGAGCGCGCATCCGCACCACCCGCGGCGGTCACCGGCTGCGCCCCAGGCTCGCGAGCGCCGTGCGCAGCAGCACCGCGGGCGGAGCGTCCGCCTGCTCGGCGAGCACCGCGTCGACGGCCTGCTCGGCGGGCTTCTGGGTGAACCCCAGGCCGACGAGCGCCTCGACCACCTGGTCCCGGTGCCCGCCGGTCGCGGTGGCCGGCGCGGTGGGGGCGCGGGCCGCGGCCGGAGCGACCACGACCTTGTCCCGCAGCTCCACCACCAGCCGCTCCGCGCTCTTCCTCCCGACGCCCGGGATCCGGGTCAGGGTGGCCAGGTCCCCGTCGTGCAGGGCGCGGCGCAGGGTGTCCGGCTCCAGCACCGCGATCGTCGCGAGCGCGAGCCGCGGCCCGATCCCGCTCACGGTCTGCAGCAGCAGGAACAGCTCCCGCTCGTCCGCGTCCGCGAACCCGAAGAGCGTCAGTGACTCCTCGCGCACGATCAGCGTGGTGGCGAGCGTCGCCTCGGTCCCCCGCCGCAATGTGGCGAGCGTGTTGGGCGTGCAGTGGACCGCGTAGCCCAGCCCACCGACGTCCAGCACGGCGTGGTCCAATCCGATCTCCAGCACGGGCCCACGGACGGACGAGATCACAGCCACTCCCCGAGAGATGCGAACACAAGTTCGATCCGAAGGCTACCGCCCGCTCCCCGACCCTCCGGGCACCCACCCATCCTTCCGCGAGTCCCACACCTCAGGCCGCGAGTCCCACGCCTCAGGCCGCGAGTCCCACACCTCAGGCCGCGAGTCGGACACGTCACCGCCTGCGGGTCGCCGCGAGCCGTTCCTGCTGCGCCGCAGACAACTTCGCCCTGTGCTGCTTCGCGATCTCCGCGGCCCGCCGTTCCGCCTCGGCCATCCGGGACATCATCGGCGCCCGCCAGCAGTGGCAGATCGCGAGGGCCAGGGCGTCGGCGGCGTCCGCGGGCCTGGGGGCCTCGGCGAGCCCGAGGACCCGGGTGACCATGCTCGTGACCTGCGCCTTGTCCGCTCGGCCCGCCCCCGTGACCGCGGCCTTGACCTCGCTCGGGGTGTGGAACGCGACCGGTAGCCCCGCCCGCGCCGCGACGAGTGCGACGACCCCGCTGACCTGCGCGGTGCCCATGACCGTCCGGACGTTGTGCTGGGCGAAGACCCGCTCGACCGCGACGACGTCCGGCCGGTGCCGCGCGATCCACCGCTCCACCTCGTCGGCGACGACCAGCAGCCGCCGGTCCACCGGGAGGTCGGTGCCGCTGCGCACCACTCCGACGTCCACGCACGCGACCTGGCGGCCGCCGTCCCCGTCCACCACGCCGAGCCCGCACCGGGTCAGCCCCGGGTCGACTCCGAGCACCCGCACACGCGCTCCCCTCGTCCGCCGGGACGCTACCGGCGCCCCGGTGACGCCCCCGCCGCGACGCGCGGTACGCACTCGCCTTGATCGTCGCCTGTGACCGTCCGCACGTCGGATTCGGCGGCTTCCGGACACAGACGACGATCTTGCTACCGGTCGAGGAGACCGGAGGCGGGTCCCGCGAGCCACGCGTGCACCTCGCGGCGAGAGCGCAGCCGGACCACCGGCAGGTCCGGGCGGGCGGCCCGGAGCCGCTGCACCTCCGTGGCCTGCTCCGGCTGGGTGCGCCAGGCCCAGCGCACGATGTGGTCCGGGTCGGTGAGGAACGACCGGAATGGCGGCTCGACGTTGCCGTTCCACAGCTGCTCCCGCGCCACCCGCCGCCGCACGGTGCGGGTCACGACCTGCGACATCACCCGCCAGCGCGGCAGGTCGAGCCAGACCAGGAGCTCACCGCGGGGCGCGAGGATCGGGCGGGCGCGGGAGTAGCCGTACTCCGTGATCCACTCCGGCTCCGCCGCCAGTGCCGCGACATCCTTCGCGAAGGACTCCCTCGGTACCCAGTCCGGGCCGTGGAACAGCGAGTCCAGCTCGATGTACCTGATCCCGGTCCGCTGCGCCAGGGTCCGCCCGAGTGTGCTCTTCCCGGAGCCCGACGCCCCGCGGAGCAGGATCCGGCGGGCGGGGGGCAGCGCATCGAACGGGCCGAGGAGCATCCCCTCATCCTGCCGACCGCGCGCGACCCCCTCACCCCGGTTTCCGGTCCATCGGGCGGCCGAGCCTCGGAGTGGGAGACCGTGCCCCGACCGGACCGGACGCAACGGCCTCGGCTCCCGAGCCGGGCGCCACCGTCTCCACATCCCGCCGGCCCCAGGGGCACCGCTCAGTGCGCCGCGTCGTCCCAGCTCCGCCCGAAACCGACGGACACCTCCAGCGGCACGGACAGGTCCTCCGCGGCCGCCATCTCGCGGCGCACCAGCTCCTCCACCGCGGCGTGCTCGCCCTCGGCGATCTCCAGGACCAGCTCGTCGTGCACCTGGAGCAGCACCCGGCTGCGCAGCCCCTCCTCCGCGAGCGCCTTGTGGACCTCGATCATCGCGACCTTGATGATGTCCGCCGCGGATCCCTGGATGGGGGCGTTGAGCGCCATCCGCTCGGCCATCTCGCGGCGCTGGCGGTTGTCGCTCGTCAGGTCCGGCAGGTAGCGGCGGCGACCCAGCATGGTGGCCGTGTACCCGTCCTTCCGCGCGACGTCGACGACCGAGCGCAGGTAGTCCCGCACCCCGCCGAAGGTCTCGAAGTAGTCGTCCATCAGCCCGCGCGCCTCCTCGGTGGAGATGCGCAGCTGCCCGGACAGCCCGAAGGCGGACAGGCCGTACGCCAGCCCGTAGTTCATCGCCTTGATCTTGGCGCGCTGCTCCGGGGTGACCGCCGAGGCCTCGACGCCGAACACCTTCGACGCCGTCTCGGAGTGGAAGTCCCGAGCGGAGTTGAACGCCTCGATCAGCGCCGCGTCCTCGGAGAGGTGCGCCATGATCCGCATCTCGATCTGCGAGTAGTCCGCGGTCATCAGCTCGGCGTACCCGGAGCCGACGACGAACGCCTCGCGGATCCGCCGCCCCGCGGCCGTGCGGATCGGCACGTTCTGCAGGTTCGGGTCCGTGGACGACAGCCGCCCGGTCGCCGCGATCGTCTGCGAGTAGGTGGTGTGGATCCGCCCGTCCGCCGCGATCGACTTGAGCAGCCCGTCCACCGTGATCTTCAGCCGGGTGGCGTCCCGGTGCTGCAGCAGGTGCATCAGGAAGGGGTGCTCGGTCTGCTCGTAGAGGCTCTGCAGCGCGTCCGCGTCGGTGGTGTAGCCGGTCTTGGTGCGCTTGGTCTTGGGCATGCCCAGCTCGTCGAACAGCACGACCTGCAGCTGCTTGGGCGAGCCGAGGTTGATCTCCTTGCCGATCACCTCGTAGGCCAGCTGCGCGGCCTCCTTGACCTGCCCGCCGAACTCGGCCTCGAGCGACCCGAGGTGTACCTGGTCGACGGCGATGCCCGCGGCCTCACAGTCCGCCAGCACGAACGCGAGCGGCACCTCCAGCTCGATCAGCAGCCGGGTCTGCTCCTTCTCGGCCAGCTCGGCGCCGAGCGCGTCCGCGAGCTCGGCCACCGCCGAGGCGCTCACCATCTCGGCCTCGGCGTGCTGCGCGTCCGCCTCCTCCTCGCCGCCGAGCAGGGACAGCTGCCCGTCCCCCTCGGGGCCCTCCATGGCCAGCTCGCGGCGCAGGTACCGCAGCGCGAGATCGGCCAGGTCGAAGGACCGCTGGCCCGGCCGGGCCAGGTAGGCCGCGAGCGCGGTGTCGCTGGTCAGCCCGCGCAGCTCCCACCCCCGCGACCGCAGCGCGTGCAGCACCGCCTTGACGTCGTGCGAGGCCTTCGGAACCGCGGGATCCGCGAGCCAGGCTCCGAGCGCCGCCTCGTCCTCCGGCGACAGCAGCCGGACGTCGACGTACCCGGCCACCGGGACCCCGGCCGATGCGCCCGCCGCCCGCTCCTCGACCGACGGCTCCCCGGTCGCGAACGCGATCCCGACGAAGTCCCGCTCGGTGATCCCGCCCGCGACGCCCGAGAACGCCACGCCCACGCGCCGACCGTCCCGCGCGTTCTCCGCCAGCCAGGACTCCAGCGCGCCGGGCGCGATGATCCCGCCCTGCACCGCGAACCCGGCCTCCGCCTCGGGCTCCGCGCTCTGCAGCGTGGCGAACAGCCGCTCGCGCAGCACCCGGAACTCCAGCTCGTCGAACAGCCGGTGCACCGCGTCCCGGTCCCACGGCCGGACCTCCAGCTCGGCGGGCCCGGCGTCCAGTGGGACGTCTCGCACCAGCTCGGTGAGCTGCCGGTTCATCAGCACGCCCGCGAGGTGGGCGCGCAGCGCGTCCCCCGCCTTGCCCTTGACCTCGTCCACCCGGTCGGTGAGCTCGCCGAGCGAGCCGAACTCGCGGACCCACTTCGCGGCCGTCTTCTCCCCGACGCCGGGGATGTTCGGCAGGTTGTCGCTGGGGTCCCCGCGCAGCGCCGCGAAGTCCGGGTACTGGGCGGGGGTGAGCCCGTAGCGCTTGTCCACCTCGGCCGGGTCGATCCGGCCCAGGTCCGAGACGCCGCGCTTGGGGTAGAGCACCGTGACGTGGTCGGTGACCAGCTGGAACGCGTCCCGGTCGCCGGTGGTGATGAGCACGTCGAACCCGGCGACCTCCGCCTGCGTGGCGAGGGTGGCGATGATGTCGTCCGCCTCGAAGCCGTCCACGGCGAACACCGGGATGTTGAGCGCCTTGAGGACCTCCTTGATGAGGTCCACCTGGCCTCGGAAGTCGTCCGGAGTCGTCGTCCGGTTGGCCTTGTAGTCCGCGTACCGCTCCGACCGGAAGGTCCTGCGGGACACGTCGAACGCGACGGCGAGGTGGGTGGGCTGCTCGTCGCGGAGCTGGTTGATGAGCATCGACGTGAAGCCGTAGACCGCGTTGGTGGTCTGCCCCGTGCCCGTGCGGAAGTTCTCCGCGGGCAGGGCGAAGAAGGCCCGGTAGGCCAGCGAGTGCCCGTCCAGCAGCAGCAGTCGCTTCGTCTCGGTCGCAGTCGAGGTGCTCATCGGGGGCGAGTCTAGGACTCGCCCCCGACGGTTCCGGGCCGGGTCAGACCGGAGCAGAGCTGCGGATCAGGTGGTCGAAGGCACTCAGCGCGGCCTTCGCCCCGTCCCCTGCCGCGGCGACGATCTGCTTGTACGGCACGGTGGTGCAGTCCCCGGCGGCGAACACGCCGTCGAGGCTGGTGCGCCCGTGCGCGTCGATCACGATCTCGCCGTGCCGGGACAGCTCCAGCGCCCCACCGACCCAGTCGGTGTTGGGCAGGAGCCCGATCTGCACGAACACGCCCTCGACCGGCACCTCGTGCGCGGCGCCGGAGGACCGGTCGGTGTACCGGAGCGCGGTGACCCTGCGCCCGTCCCCGACGATCTCCGTGGTCTGCGCGTCCACCACGACGGTCACGTTCGGGAGGCTGCGCACCTTGCGCTGGAGCACCTCGTCCGCCTGCAGCGCGGGCCCGAACTCCAGCAGCGTGACGTGCGAGGTGACGCCGGCGAGGTCGATCGCCGCCTCGACGCCGGAGTTCCCCCCGCCGACGACCGCCGTGGGCCTGCCCTTGAAGAGCGGACCGTCGCAGTGCGGGCAGTACGTGACGCCCTTGTTCCGGTACTCCTCCTCGCCCGGCACGCCGAGGTTCCGCCAGCGGGCCCCGGACGCGACGACCACGGTCCGCGCCGTGAGCTCCGCACCGTTCTCGAAGAACAGCGCGAGCCGACCGTCCTCGGTCTGGGCCAGCTTGCTCACCCGCTGCCGCGGCATGAGGTCGACCTCGTACGCCTTGATGTGCTCCTCGAGCGCCGCCCCGAAGTGCGTGCCCTCGGTGTGCGGCACGGACGGGAAGTTCTCGATCCCGGCCGTGTCCAGCACCTGCCCACCCAGGCGCTCCGCGACCAGACCGGTGCGGATGCCCTTGCGGGCCGCGTAGATCGCCGCGGTGGCGCCCGCGGGCCCGCCGCCGACCACCAGCACGTCGAACGTGTCGCGAGCGGCCATCGCCGAGGCGTCGCGGTCCGCGGACGACGTGTCCAGCTTCCCGACGATCTCGGCCAGGTCCATCCGCCCCTGCCCGAACAGCTCGCCGTTGCAGTACACCGCGGGCACGCTCATGACCTCGCGCTCGGCGACCTCCGCCTCGAAGGCCCCGCCCTCGATCGCGGTGTGCGTGATCTCGGGGTTGAGCGCGCTCATCAGGTTGAGCGCCTGCACCACGTCCGGGCAGTTCTGGCAGGTCAGCGAGAAGTAGGTCTCGAAGTGCAGTGGGCCGGACAGCCCGCGGACCTGCTCCAGGAGCGCCGCGTCCTCCTTCGCCGGGTGCCCGCCCACGTGCAGCAGCGCGAGCACCAGCGAGGTGAACTCGTGCCCCAGCGGGACCCCCGCGAACCGGACGCCGGAGTCGACGCCCGGGTTCGTGATCAGGAAGGACGGGCGGCGGACGGCGGCGTCCGGCTCGTCGCGAACGCTCACCTTGGGGCTGGCCTCGGCGATCTCGCCGAGCAGCTCCCGCGTCCGCGCGGACGCCTGCGAGGAGTCCAGGGTCGCGACGAGCTCGATCGGCTTCCGGAGCCGCTCGAGGTAGGCCGCGAGCTGGGCCTTGAGGTTCGCGTCCAGCATCAGATCTTGCCGACGAGGTCCAGGGACGGCGTCAGGGTCTCGGCGCCCTCGTCCCACTTGGCCGGGCAGACCTCGTTCGGGTGCGCGGTGATGTACTGCGCGGCCTTGACCTTGCGCAGCAGCTCGGTCGCGTCCCGGCCGATGCCGTTGTCGTGCACCTCGACGGTCCGGATGAGGCCCTCGGGGTCGATCACGAAGGTGCCGCGCAGGGCCTGCCCGTCGTTCTCGATGAGGACGTCGAAGTCCCGCGAGAGCTGGTGGGTCAGGTCCGCGAGCAGCGCGTACTGGACCTTCCCGACCGCGGCCGACGACCCGTGCCAGGCCTTGTGCGAGAAGTGCGAGTCGGTC
>Ga0207641_10000648_pt1 | contig 37849 bp, 34 predicted proteins | sample KBSSwiS62_FD_184306 | JGI IMG/M metagenome (GOLD analysis project Ga0207641, IMG submission 184306) | Switchgrass rhizosphere microbial communities from Kellogg Biological Station, Michigan, USA - KBS Switchgrass S6-2 (SPAdes) (version 2) | ecosystem: Host-associated > Plants > Roots >... | reverse complement strand
TCGAGGATATGCGCGCGCCCGGTCAGCGGCACGATCAGCGCGTCGCCTTCCATCCGCCATTCGCCGGGCGACAGCGCGACGCCGTCGACCCGCACCGCGACCGGCACCAGCCCGTCGCCGTCGAGCCTGAGCGGCCGGTCATGTGTGCCGTCGCGTTCGACGGTCAAGGTCGCGGCGACCTTCGTAGCGGCCGGATCGAGTCTGAAATCGAGCGCGATATCGGGGACCAGCCAGTCGGGGCGCTGATAATCCTCGCGGCGGATGACATTTGGCGCGTGCGGCGCCTGCGTGGTCTGAACATCGAGCATATACGGCAGATACAGCGGTTGTTCGCGCTTCGCTACTGCGAGCGCCCTTATTCGGTTGGTTACTACCCTCTACCGCTTGCGGGAGAGGGAAAGACGCCGAAGGCGGCGAGGGTGAGGGCCTGAAGGGCGGGCCACGTTCAGGCCCTCACCCTGGCCCGCTGCGCGTGCCTGTCCCTCTCCCGCAAGCGGTAGAGGGAGGAAGGAAGGACAAAGGAAGTCCCCTTTTCGACCGGCGTCGTTGCGCGCGACCAGCCCCATGCTACCCAGCACGGGATCAGCCGAACCGGGAGCCGCCGATGTTTCGTAGTTTGACCTTCATTGCTCTCGCGCTCGCTCTGGCGGCGCCCGTCCTTGCCGACGACGGCTTCAAGCCGTCGCAAGCCGCGCTCAAGGCGCATGTCGACTTCCTCGCCAGCGACGCGATGCACGGGCGCGATACCGACAGTCCCGAATATGACATCGCCGCGCAATATGTCGCGACGCGCTTTGCCGAACTCGGCCTGAAGCCGGCCGGCGACAAGGGCTCGTTCCTCCAGCACGTGCCTTTGGTCTCGGCGCGGTCGACCAGCCATGGCAGTGTGACGCTGACCGAAGGCGGCAAGCAGACGGCATTGTCGTTCGGCGAAGACTATCTGCCCTCCGCGTCGCTGAAAGATGCCAAAGTCGATCTGACCGCACCGCTCGTCTTCGCCGGCTTCGGCCTCGTCGCGCCGGGCTACAAGCGCGACGACTATGCCGGGCTCGACGTCAAGGGCAAGATCGTCGTGCTGCTGGCGGGCGCGCCCAAGGCGATCCCCGGCGAGGAGCGCGCGCATTACGGCAATGGCACGACCAAGGCGATCGAGGCGCAGAAGCGCGGCGCGATCGGCATCATCACGGTCGAGACGCCGGCGCGTGCCGCCATCTATCCATTCGCCCGCGCCGCCAAATTGTGGGACGACAAACGGATGGTGTGGCGCCAGCCCGACGGATCGGGCTACAGCGCCGCCCCCGCAGCACCGGGCCTCGCCTATGTCAGCATGAAAGGCGCCGAAAAATTGTTCGCCGGCGTCAAGGGCGGCGCCGCGGCGATCATGGCCGCCGCCGAGACGCCGGCGGGCAAGGTCAAGACCATGGCGCTGCCCGCGAGCGCGCGGGTGAGTCTCGATACCGAGATCAAGCCGGCCGAGAGCAGCAACGTCGCCGCGCTGATCGAAGGCTCCGACACCGCGCTGAAGTCCGAGGTGGTCGTGCTGTCGGCGCATCTCGACCATGTCGGCATCGGCCCGGCGGTCAATGGCGACAGCATCTACAATGGCGCGATGGACAATGCGGTGGGCATCGCGGCGATGCTCGAGGTCGCGCGCGGCTTCGTTGCCAGCAGCGCGAAACCGAAGCGTTCGATATTGTTCCTCGCGGTCACCGCCGAGGAGAAGGGCCTGGTCGGCGCCGATTATTTCGCGCAGCACCCGACCGTGCCGAAGGACCGGCTCGTCGCCGACGTCAATCTCGACATGCCGATCATCACCTATGACTTCCAGGACGTCGTCGCGTTCGGCGCCGATCGCTCGACCTTAGGTCCGCTGGTGAAGCGGGCCGCCGACTCGATCGGCGTCGCGGTCTCGCCCGATTCGGAACCCGAACAGGGCATCTTCACGCGATCGGACCATTATCGCTTCGTCCAGCAGGGCGTACCGTCGGTCTTCCTCGTCACCGGCGACAAGGGACCCGGCGTCTCCGCCAATCCCGATTTCCTCCAGCATCATTATCACCAGCCGAGCGACCAGCCCGATCTGCCGTTCGACTGGGCGGCCGGCGCGAAGTTCGTCACGCTCAACCTCGCCATCGCGACGACGATCGCCGATGCGCCGGATCGGCCGCGCTGGAACAAGGGCGATTTCTTCGGAACGCTCTATGACGGTTTCGGCGCGAAATAGCGCCGGCGGACATGCCGCATCTGCTGATCCTCGGGCTGGGCTACAGCGCCGGCCGCATCGCGGCCGCCGTGCGCGCATCGGGCTGGACGGTCACCGGCACCAGCCGCGACGGCCGGGCCGGGACGGTGCGATTCGATGCCGCCGCGCCGGAGATCGCCGCGGCGACGCATATCCTGTCGTCGATCCCGCCGGCCGACGGCGCGGATCCGGTGCTCGCCCGTCATGGCGTCACGCTGGCGGGCAGCGGACGGTGGCTCGGCTATCTGTCCTCGACCGGCGTCTATGGCGATACCGGCGGCGCGTGGGTCGACGAAGGCGCCCCCACCGGCGGCGGGCGCCGTTCGGCACGGGCCGAGGCCGATGCGGCCTGGCTGGCGATCGGCGCGCGCGTGTTCCGGCTGCCGGGCATCTACGGCCCCGGCCGCTCCGCGCTCGACCGCGTGGGCGACGGTCGCGCGCACCGCATCGCGCTGCCCGATCAGGTCTTCAGCCGCATCCATGTCGACGACATCGTGGCGGGCGTGATCGCCGGCTTCGATGCGCCGGCGGGCGCCTATAATCTCGCCGATGATGCGCCCTGCAGCCAGAACCGGGTGATCGAGGCGGCCTGCGACCTGCTCGGGCTGGATTGGCCGCCGCTGCAGACGATGGACGAGGCCGGGCTGTCGCCGATGGCGCGCGGATTCTATGCCGAGAACCGGCGGGTCGCCAACGGCAAGGCGAAGCGCGTGCTCGGCTGGACGCCCCTCTACCCCGACTACCGGACCGGGCTGCGCGCCCTCAACGCGACGACCAGTCCGAGCAGCGCCAGCGCGCAGCCGGCCACCGCCTGAAGCGACCAGCGATAATCCTCGAACAGCGTCGACAGCCCCATCGCGATGATCGGCACCAGCACGCCCGAATAGGCCGCCCGCGCCGGCCCGATCGCGCGAATCACGCCGAAATAGAGCGGGAAGGCGAGGGTCGAGCCGATCAGGCCGAGATAGAGCACGCCGGCGACATAGCCCGGCCGCCAGTCCATCACCGGCGGGCCGGTGGTGAGCCAGGCCCAAAGTCCGTCGGCGACGGCGGCGCAGGCCATCGCCCAGGCCAGCATCGTCGCCATCGATACGCCGCGCGCGGCGGGCGCCGCCTGCATGACGTTGGCGATCGACGCGCACAGGATCGCGCACAAAGTGAAGCCGATGCCGAGCACGACCGATGCGGGATCGACGGCGCTCGCCCGATATTCGTGCGCGAACAGCAGGATGATTCCGGCGATCGCGATCGCCGAGCCGGCGAGGAAGCGCGCCGACACGCTCTGTTTGAGGAAGACCCGCGCGAGCAGGGCGTTGGGCACGACCAGCAGCGCGAACACCAGCGCGACCAGCCCCGACGTGATGTAGAGTTCGGCGCGGTAGACGAGGTTGAAGTTGAGCGCGAATTGCGCGCCGCCGAGGATCGCCGCAAAGGCCAACTGGCGCCGCGTCAACCGCAGCGGCGCGCGCGTGATCGCCGCATAAGCGAACATCGCCGCAGCCGCGATCACGAAGCGATAGGTGATCGACCAGCTCGGCGGCACGACGCCCAGCTGGTCGCGGATCACCAGCCAGGTCGAACTCCAGATCAAGGTGACGGTGACGAAGGGGACCAGGCTGCGCATCTGCTGCGCGCGCGTCAGCGGCGCCTCCATCAGCCGGCGATCATATCAGAGCGCGGCGATGGCGGCCGCGAGCGCCGCGACCTCGGTCTCCGGCTGGTCCCAGCTCGTCACCAGCCGCGCCTCGCCCGGCGCCCAGTCATAGAAGTCGAAGCCCTGCGCGCGCAGCGACGCCGCCTCGGCGGCGGTCACGCGCAGGAACACCTCGTTCGCCTCGACGCGATGGATCAGCCTGGCCCCCGCCGCCTGCGCCAGCGCCGCGGCGCCGGCATTGGCCGCGCGTGCATTGACGAGCCACAGATCGTCGTTCAGCAGCGCGTGGATCTGCGCGGCGAGATAGCGGCCCTTGGACAGCAGATGGCCCGCCCGCTTGCGCCGCTCGACCAGCCCGCGCGCCTGCGCCGGATCGAAGAAGATCAGCGCCTCCGCCGACATGCCGCCATTCTTGACGAAGCCGAAGCTGAGGATGTCGACGCCCACGCGCCATGTGATTTCGGCCGGCGTGCAGCCGAGATGCGCGATCGCGTTGGCGAAGCGCGCGCCGTCCATATGCAGGCCGAGACCGCGGCCTCTGGCCAGTTCGCCGAGCGCGGCGACCTCGTCGGGCGCGTAGACGCGGCCATATTCGGTGGCGTTGGTGATCGAGATCGCATGCGCCTGGACACGATGGACGTCGTTGGCGATCGCATCGATCGTCGCCTTCACCGCCTCGGGAGTCAGCTTCGCGCCGTCGCCTTCGGCAAGGTGCAGCTTGGCGCCATGCGTAAAGAATTCGGGCGCGCCGCATTCGTCGTTCTGGATATGCGCGTCGCGATGGCAGACGATGCCGCCATAAGGCGGGCAAAGCGTGGCCAGCGCGAGGCTGTTCGCCGCCGTACCGGAGGCGATCCAGAAGGCCTTGACCTCGCGTTCGAACAGTATCGAGAAGGCCGAGTCGAGTCCGGCAGACAGCGCATCGCCATCATAGGCGGTGTCGACATGATTGGCCGCGGCGAGGGCGTCGAGCACCGGCTGGCAGACCGACGCGGCATTGTCCGAGAAGAAGCGCATGGCTTCGCGCCTTCGCCGCGCCGGGCGCCGCTGTCAACGGCCTGTCCCGTTGGCGGACAGTGCCGCATCCGGTCATTACCGGAACCCGCCGCCATCGCCGGAGCGATGACCGGGACAACTAAGTCGTTGAAAAAATGGTGCTGCCGGTGAGGATTGAACTCACGACCTCAGCCTTACCAAGGATGCGCTCTACCACTGAGCTACGGCAGCACTATCGGGGCGGGGCCACGATCGAAGGCGCGCCTATGGCGAAAGCGGACCCCGAGGTCAAGGCGGGTTGCGGCGCCATCGTACGGAGCGCTATTCTCGCAGGCATGAGAACGGCGGAAGACCAGAAGCAGGCGCGGCTGGCGCAGGCGTTGCGCGAAAATCTGCGCCGCCGCAAGGCGCAGGCGCGCGAGGGCGACGGCGCAGCCCCCCCACCACCGTCGACGCCGGACCGCGATTGACCCCGGCCGGCCAGCGCGCGGCCCGATTGGCAAGGCCGCGGGCCGTCTCTATAGCGCGGCGCATGGAGCGGCTGGACGGCGGCTCGGCGGTTCCGCGGCATCTGCGCGGCGGGGTCGTCGCGCTTGGCAACTTCGATGGGTTTCACGCCGGCCACCAGTCCGTGGTCGGCCGCGCCGTCGCGCGCGCCCGCGCCGAGGGCCGGCCGGTGCTGGTCGCGACCTTCGATCCGCATCCGGTGCGCTTCTTCCACCCCGAGACTCCGCCGTTCCGGCTGACCACGCTCGACCAGCGCGAACGGCTGTTCGCCGCGGCCGGCGCCGATGCCGTGCTGGTCTTCCACTTCGACGCCGCGCTCGCCGCGCTGACGGCGGAAGAGTTCGTCGCCGAACGGCTCGCCGGACTCGCCGGTGCCGGCGGTGTCGTGACCGGCGAGGATTTCACCTTCGGCAAGGCGCGCAGCGGCAATGTTTCGGTGCTGGCCGAACTCGGCGCGCGCCACGGCATCTGGACCGAGGCGGTCGGCCCGGTCGCCGAGGATGGCGCGACCGTATCGTCGAGCCGGATCCGCGCGGCACTGAAGGCCGGCGACTGTGCCACCGCCGCGCGGCTGCTGACGCGGCCGTTCGCGATCGAGGGTCCGGTACAACATGGCGACAAATTGGGCCGCACGATCGGCTTCCCCACCGCCAACATCGCGCTCGGCACCTATCTGCGCCCGCGCTACGGCATCTATGCGGTCAAGGGGCGGCTCGCCGACGGCCGCGTGCTCGATGGCGCCGCCAATATCGGCGTGCGCCCCACCTTCGATCCGCCCAAGGAATTGCTCGAACCCTATTTCTTCGACTTTTCGGGCGATCTCTATGGCCAGACGGTCGAGGTGGAGTTCCACCATTTCATCCGACCCGAGGCCAAGTTCGACGATGTCGACGCCCTGGTCGCGCAGATAGGGCGCGATTGCGACGAGGCGAAACGGCTGCTGGCATCTGTCCCTCTCCCTTGATGGGAGAGGGTTGCGCAGACTTGGGTCCGCGTCTTCGCGGGCCCTAGTCGAAGCTGGTTGGGGGTGATGTTCGGCATGGCGCTCGATGCCAAACATCACCCCCAACCAACTGCGGCTAAGTCGCTTCGCTCCTAAGCCTCCGTATCCTTCCACCATCAAAGGGGGAAGGAAAGTCCCCATGTTGCCGCCGCGCGCCTGAGCCTCTAAGGCCCAACGCCTTATGATCGATCCTCCAGATTACCGAGACACCGTCTTTCTCCCCAAGACCGACTTTCCGATGAAGGCGGGACTCGCGGGCAAGGAACCGCAGATCCTCGATCGCTGGGCGCGCATCGGGATTTACGACCGGCTGCGCGAGCAACGCGCCGGCCGCACCCGCTTCATCCTCCACGACGGCCCGCCCTACGCCAATGGCGACATCCATATGGGCCATGCGATGAACAAGGTGCTGAAGGACATCATCGTCCGCAGCCAGAGCCTGATGGGCAAGGACGCGCCCTACATCCCCGGCTGGGACTGCCACGGCCTGCCGATCGAATGGAAGATCGAGGAGGAGTATCGCAAGAAGAAGCTCAACAAGGACGAGGTCCCGCCCGCCGAGTTCCGCGCGCAGTGCCGCGCCTATGCCGAAAAATGGGTCGGCGTGCAGCGCGCCCAGTTCGAGCGGCTGGGCGTGATGGGCGACTGGGAAGACCCCTATCTGACGATGAAGTTCGAGGCCGAGGCCGCGATCGTCAACGAGCTGCTGCAGTTCGCCGAGAGCGGCCAGCTCTATCGCGGCGCCAAGCCGGTGATGTGGTCGCCGGTCGAAAAGACCGCGCTCGCCGAGGCCGAGGTCGAATATGAGGACATCGTCTCGACCCAGATCGACGTGGCGTTCGAGATCGTGGAGGCGCCGAACGCTCCGTGGCTCGTAGGCTCTTCTGCGGTCATTTGGACAACCACGCCTTGGACAATCCCCGTCAACCAGGCGTTGGCCTATAGCAACGACGTTGATTACGTTGTCCTGACTGTCCATTTTGACACGACACCACCTGAAAGTGATGCAGATTTCAACGCCATTGCGGGCAACCAGCCGATCTTGAACGCCTTGGATGAAGGCAGGTTTGTGGTTGCGAGCCAACTCGCCGCTTCGTTCATCGAGCGGGTCAAAGCCTCAGTTTCGGCGCTCACTGGTAAAGCTACTAACTTTGAAGTCACGTTCTCCAGCGGCAATAGCTTCAAAGGCTCCGACCTAGTCGGGGCCATCGCCCGCCATCCGATGCATCATCTCGGCGGCTTCTTCGCCAAGCCCCGCCCCTTCCTGCCCGGCGACTTCGTCACCACCGACACCGGCACCGGCCTCGTCCATATGGCGCCCGACCATGGCGAGGACGATTTCCTGCTGTGCAAGGCCAACGGCATCGATCCGGTGTTCGCGGTCAATGGCGACGGCATGTTCCGTGACGACTGGGCGTGGCTCGGCGGCCAGGGTTCGGTGATCAACAAGAAGTTCGTCGCCAGCGACGGGCCGATCTGCAGCGACCTGCGCGACGCCGGCGCGCTGCTCGCGGCGACCGACGACTTCAAGCACAGCTACCCGCACAGCTGGCGGTCGAAGGCGAAGATCATCTTCCGCTGCACCCCGCAATGGTTCATCCCGATGGATCGCCCTCCCTCTCCCCTCCGGGGAGAGGGCCGGGGAGAGGGGGAGTCGCGCCTTGCGACGGAGCAGCCGGACATGCCCCTCTCCCAACCCTCTCCCCATAGGGGAGAGGGCTTTGGCTCCAACGGCGCAACCCTGCGCGAAACCGCGCTCGACGCGATCGAGCGCACGCGCTGGGTGCCGGAGAAATCGCGCAACCGCATCCATGCGATGGTCGCCGGCCGTCCCGACTGGGTGATCAGCCGCCAGCGCGCGTGGGGCGTGCCGATCGCGGTCTACGTGAACCGCAAGTCGGGAGACTATCTGCGCGATCCCGCGGTCAACGCCCGCATCGTCGCCGCCTTCCGGACCGGCGGCGCCGACGCCTGGTTCGGCGCCGACCACCAGGCGATCCTCGGCCCCGATCACGCGCTCGCCGAATATGAGGTGGTCAACGACATCCTCGACGTCTGGTTCGACAGCGGCTCGACCCACGCCTTCGTGATCGAGGCCCGCTACGGCGCCGGCGTCCGCGCCGATCTCTATCTCGAAGGCTCCGACCAGCATCGCGGCTGGTTCCAGTCGTCCTTGCTCGAAAGCAGCGGCACGCGCGGCCGCGCGCCCTATGCCGCGGTGCTGACGCACGGCTTCGCGCTCGACGGCAAGGGCCTCAAAATGTCGAAGAGCCTCGGCAACGTCGTCGATCCGCTCGCGATCATCAAGGAGAGCGGCGCCGACATCCTGCGCATGTGGGTCGCCTCGACCGACTATTTCGAGGATGTCCGCATCGGCAAGGAGATCCTGTCGGGCACGTCGGACGCCTATCGCAAGCTGCGCAACAGCTTCCGCTATCTGCTCGGCGCGCTCGACGGCTTCGGCGATGCCGAGAAGGTCGCGCCCGCCGACATGCCCGAGCTCGAGCGCTACGTGCTGCACCTGCTCGCCGGCCTCGACGCAGAGCTCCGATCGGCGGCGCAAGCGTTCGAGTTCAACCGCTATATCCGCGCGCTGACCGACTTCGCCAATAACGATTTGTCGGCCTTCTTCTTCGATATCCGCAAGGACAGCCTCTATTGCGATGCGCCGGCCAGCCTCAAGCGCCGCGCCTGCCGCACGGTGCTCGACATGCTGTTCCACGCTTTGGTCCGCTATGCCGCGCCGATCTTGTGCTTCACTGCCGAGGAAGTCTGGCAGACGCGCTTCCCCAGCGACGACGGCTCGGTGCATTTCCTCATATGGCCCGAGGTCGACGCCGGCTGGGCCGACGAGGCGCTGGCGGCGAAGTGGCAAAAGGTGCGGGCGCTGCGCGAACGGGTGACCGAGGCGATCGAGCCCTATCGCCGCGAGAAGACCATCCGCTCCAGCCTCGAGGCGGAGATCGCCGTACCCGAGCTGCCGCTCGACCCGGTGCTGCTGGCGGAGCTGTTCATCACCTCCACCGTCACCGCGGGCGAGACGCTGGCGGTATCGCGGACGACCAACGAGAAATGCGGCCGCTGCTGGCGTCACCTCCCCGAGGTGCAGAGCGAGGGCGCATTGTGCGATCGCTGCGCGGAGGTGGTGCATGCATGATCGCGTCCGCCGCTTCGGCCTGACGGTCGCCCTGGCCGTGCTGCTGCTCGACCAGTGCGTCAAATGGCTGGTCACTTACCCGCTCGATCTCGAAGCGGTGCGCTCGATCCCGATCCTGCCCTTCTTCGATCTGACCTGGGTCGAGAATTACGGCGTCTCGATGGGCTTCCTGCGCGCCGACAGCGACTTTGCGCGCTGGGCGCTCGTCGCGCTCACATTGGCAATCAGCGCCGGCGTGATCTGGTGGATGTGGCGCGAGCGCAACCGGCAGGACGTGTTCGCTTTGGGCCTCGTGCTGGGCGGTGCGATCGGCAACATCATCGATCGCGTGCGGCTGGGCCATGTCGTCGATTATGCCGATCTGCATATCGGCGAGTGGCGCCCGTTTTTGGTCTTCAATGTCGCCGATGCGGCGATTACGATAGGTGTCTTGATCCTGTTGCTGCGGGCGCTGCTGCTGCGCGACAAACAGGCCCCGGCGGAGAAAGTTGATGCGTAAGTTCATGATTATGTCCGGGGTCGCCCTGGTTTCGCTGGTGCTGACCGGTTGCGGCAGCGGCGGCGGCATCCTCAACCGCGCCCGGCCCGACGAATTCGCGGTCCAGCGCGCCGCGCCGCTGGTGGTCCCGCCCGATTTCGCGCTCGCCCCGCCCACGCCCGGCGCGCCGCGTCCGCAGGAAGCCGATTCGAGCACGCAGGCGCTGGAAGCGATGTTCGGCGGCCCCGCCGCGCGCAGCGCCGCCGAGAGCGCGACGATCAGCCAGGCCGGCGGCGCGCGCGCCGATCCGGGCATCCGCTCCGACGTCGGCGATCCGACCACGGTCACCGTCAACAAGGGCTCGACGACGCGCGACGTGATCGCGGCGCCCGAAGGCGATGGCGAGGATGCGCGCGTGGCGGTGCCGCAATAGCCGCCCGTTAGAGGAGGCAGATGCTCCGCCTCCTCGTCCGCCGTCTCCTCACCGCGATCCCGACCTTGCTCGGCGTCGTCATCCTCTCGTTCGTGCTGATGCGGCTCGCGCCGGGCGGGCCGTTCGACGGCGAGCGCCCGCTCGATCCCGCCACCCGCGCCGCGCTCGACGCCGCCTATGGGCTCGACAAGCCGCTGGGCGCGCAAATTCTGCTCTATCTGTCGCGCCTCGCTCATGGCGATTTCGGCCCGTCGCTCGTCTATCGCGACTTCTCGGTCAGCGACCTGATCGCGCAGGGTCTGCCGGTCTCGCTGATCCTCGGCCTGCTCGCGCTGCTGCTCGCGCTCGCGCTGGGCATCGGTGTCGGCCTTGCCGCCGCGGTCCGGCCCGGCAGCTGGCGCGACGAGGCGCTGATGCTCGGCTCGACCATGCTCACCTCGCTGCCCACCTTCGTGGTCGCGCCGCTGCTGGTGCTGCTGTTCGCGCTCTGGGCGGGCTGGCTGCCATCGTCGGGCTGGGGCGAGGGGCGGCCCGATCATCTCGTGCTGCCGGTGATCGCGCTCGCGCTGCCGGTCGCCGGCGCGATCGCCAAGCTCACCCGCGCCGGGCTCGCCGGGGCGCTGGCGAAGGACCATGTCCGCAGCGCGCGGGCGCGCGGGCTGGGGCCGGCACGGGTGCTGCTGGTCCATGCGCTGCGTCCGGCCTTGGTGCCGGTCGCCAGCTATCTCGGCCCGGCGGCGGCGGGACTGCTGACCGGCGCGGTCGTGATCGAAACGGTGTTCGCGCTGCCCGGCCTCGGCCGCTACTTCGTCCAGGGCGCACTCAACCGCGACTATCCGCTCGTGCTGGGGGTGGTCATTCTCTACGCCGGGCTGATCGTGGCGTTCAATCTGGTCGCCGATTTGATCTATGGCTGGCTCGATCCGAGGATGCGGGATTGATCAAGTGCCTGACGCTCAATCATTGTCCGTCATCCCGGCGAAAGCCGGGACCCATAAACACCGCCCTTTCCGGATATATCGAGGGTCTGGGTCCCGGCTTTCGCCGGGATGACGCGGTGGGACCGGTGGCCAACGCGAATCCATGAAACCTCCCCTCATCCTCCTCGCCATCATCATCCTTGCCGCATTGCTCGGCCCGTTCGTCACGCCCTGGACCCACGACGCGATCGACTGGACCGCGATCCGCGCCGCGCCCTTTTCGCCCGGCCATATGCTCGGCACCGACAGCGTCGGCCGCGACCTGCTCGCGCGCACTTTGGTCGGCACGCGCATCACCCTCGCCGTCGCGGCCGCGGCGGCCGCGGTGTCGCTGGTGATCGGCGTGCTGTGGGGGGCGCTGGCCGGCTGGGTCGGCGGGCGGATCGACGAGGCGATGATGCGGATCGTCGACGGGCTCTATGCCTTGCCCTTCATGTTCGTCGTCATCCTGCTGATGGTGGTGTTCGGCCGCTCGATCCTGCTCGTCTTCCTCGGCATCGGCGCGGTCGAGTGGCTGACGATGGCGCGCGTCGTGCGCGGGCAGGTGATGGCGCTGAAGAGCCGCCCGTTCGTGATCGCCGCCGAGGCCGCCGGCGCGCCGGCGGCGACGATCGTCGCGCGCCACGTGCTGCCCAACATCGCCGGCATCGCCATCGCCTATCTGCTGCTGACCGTGCCGCAGGTGGTGATGGTCGAAAGCTTCCTGTCGTTCCTCGGGCTCGGCGTGCAGGAGCCGCTGACCTCGCTCGGCATCCTCGTCAAGGAGGGCGCCGACGACATGGACATCGCACCGTTCGCGCTGCTGCTGCCGGGCGCGATGCTGGTGGCGATCCTGGTCTGCCTGACCGTGCTGGGCGAGCGCGTCCGCGACCGGTTCTCGGCGTGACCGTCTACGCGCTCGAAGGCCTGAGCGTGACGATCGCGGGCGGCCTCGTCGTCCACGGCGTCGATCTCGCCATCGCCGCCGGCGAATGCGTGGCGCTGGTCGGCGAATCGGGATCGGGCAAGACGCTGACCTGCCTGACGCCGTTCGGCCTCTCGGCGGGACGCGCCGGCGGCTCGGCGCGGCTGCGCGGCGAGGCGCTGGTCGGCCGACCGGAGTCGGCGATCCGGCGGTTGCGCGCCGACCATGTCGGCTTCGTCTTCCAGCAGCCGCTGACCGCGCTGACCCCGCATCTGCGGATATCGGCGCTGCTGACCGAGGCGGCGATGCAGGCGGGTGGCGCGCGGCCCGATGCCAAAGCGCTCGCAGCGATGCTGGCGCGCGTCGATCTCGCGCCCGACCTGTTGTCGCGCTATCCGCACCAGCTGTCCGGCGGCCAGCGCCAGCGCGTCGCGATCGCGATGGCGATCGCGCACCGGCCGTCCTTGCTCGTCGCCGACGAACCGACCAGCGCGCTCGACGCCGTCCTCCGCCACGACATCATGACCTTGCTCGACCGGCTGCGCGATGAGGACGGCATGGCGCTATTGCTCGTCAGCCATGATCTCGCCGCCGTCGCCGGCCATGCCGATCGCATTGTCGTGCTCGAGCAGGGGCGAATGGTCGAATCCGGACCCGCCAACACGCTGATGCAACGGCCGGCACAGGATTATACGCAGCGCCTCGTCGCCGCCGTCCCGCGCTTCGATTCGCCGCCGCCCGATCTGCCCGCGACCGGCGCGGTGCTGCTCGAAGCCGATGCGATCCGCGTCACGCATCGCGGCCAGGGCTGGCGGAGCCGGAACTTCGACGCGGTGATCGATGCCTCGCTGGCGATCGCCGAGGGCGAGGCGCTGGCGCTGGTCGGCGGATCGGGTTCGGGCAAATCGTCGCTCGCGCGTGCGATCGCCCGGATCGGGCCGATGGCGAGCGGTGCGGTGCGCTGGCGCGGCGACCTGCTGCCGGTGCGCGGCGGCATGACGGCAAAACACCGGCGCCTGATCCAGCCGGTGTTCCAGGATCCCGTCGCCAGCCTTGATCCACGCTGGTGCGTGTCCGAGATCGTCGCCGAGCCGCTGCGCCACCTCCGGCCCGACCTCGACGCCGGCGGCCGCGCCGCGCGGGTGAAGGCGGTGCTCGACGAGGTCGACCTGCCCGCCGGCTTCACCGATCGCAAGCCCGCCGAGCTATCGGGCGGCCAGGCGCAGCGCGTGGCGCTCGCCCGAGCGCTCGCCTGCGATCCCGAACTGCTGCTGCTCGACGAGGCGATCTCGGCGCTCGACGTGCTCGTCGCCGGCCAGATTCTCGATCTGCTCGAACGGCTTCAGCGCGAACGCGGGCTCGCCATCCTGTTCATCACCCACGACCTCGCGGTCGCGCGCCGGCTCTGCCACCGGATCGCGGTGATGGAGGCCGGGCGGATCGTCGAGACCGGCGCGACGGACGCGGTGATCGCAAAGCCGGCGCATAGCGCGACGCGGAAACTGGTGGCGGCGAGCCAGTGACCTTCATTCCTCCCCGTTCCGGGGAGGAGCTATACCGTGAAGCTCTCGCCGCAGCCGCAGCTGCCCTTGGCGTTGGGGTTCTGGAAGGTGAAGCCGGCGGTGAAATCATCCTCCACCCAGTCCATCCGGCTGCCGATCAGGTACAGGATCGACGCGCCATCGACGAAGAACAGCCCGCCCGGCGTTTCGATCCGCTCGTCGAAGCCATTGGCCTCGGTCACATAATCGACCGAATAGGCCAGCCCCGAACAGCCGCGCCGCGGCGTCGACAGCTTGACGCCGATCGCGTCGTCGGGCGCATGCGCCATCAGATGCGCGATCCGCGCCTCGGCGGATGGCGTCAAGGTGAGCGCGGCGGGGCGGGTGCGGGTGATCGTCGTCATCTCGGTCTCCAAAAGCCCTCCCCTTCAGGGGAGGGTTGGGTGGGGGACTCTCCGGCTTCGCAGCGCATGACATCCCCCACCCCCAGCCCCTCCCCTGAAGGGGAGGGGAGTTTTCACAACATTCCCAGTTCCAGCTTGGCCTCGTCGGACATCTTCTGCGGATCCCACGGCGGATCCCATACCAGGTTGACCTCGGCATTGCCGACGCCCGGCACCGATCCGACCCTAAGCTCGATCTCGCCCGGCATCGATTCGGCCACCGGGCAATGCGGCGTCGTCAGGGTCATCGTCACCACGACATGACTCTCGGGCGACACGTCGACGCCATAGATCAGGCCGAGATCGTAGATGTTGACCGGGATTTCGGGGTCGTAGATTTCCTTCAGCGCCGCGATCACGCCGTCATAGACCTCGCCGCCGGGTTCACCCGCGCCGACCTCTTCGGGCTTGGCGTTGATGAAGCCGTCGAGATAGTCGCGCTTGCGCGCGAACGTGTCGCGCGGCGCCTCCGCCACTTCCACGCGGGCTTTGGGCGGCGGCGTCACCGCCTCCACGTCTTCGATCCTGATGCCATTGCCTTCGCTCATCCGAATATTCTCGCCACGCGGGCGATGCCGTCGGCCAGCCGCTCGACATCCGCCAGATTGTTGTACACGCCGAAACTCGCTCGCGCCGTCGCCGGCACGCCCAGATGCTCCATCAGCGGCTGGGCGCAATGATGCCCGGCGCGGATCGCCACCCGGCTCTCGTCCAATATGGTGCCGATGTCGTGGGGATGCACCCCCTCGATCGCGAAGCTGACGATGCCCGCCGAATCCGCAGGCCCGAACAGGGTCACGCTGTTCTGCGCGGACAGCATCGCGCGCGTCGCCGTCACCAGCGCGGTCTCGTGCGCGTGAATCGCGTCCAGCCCGATCGCGTCGACATAGTCGATCGCGGCATGCAGCCCCAGCACGCCGACGATGTGCGGCGTGCCGGCCTCGAATCGCGCCGGCGGCGGCGCGAAGGTGGTGCGCGCGAAGCTGACCTGGTCGATCATCGCGCCGCCGCCCTGCCACGGCGGCATCGCGTCGAGGATCTCGCCACGCGCCCACAGCACGCCGATGCCGGTCGGGCCATAGAGCTTGTGGCCCGAGAAGACGTAGAAGTCGCAGTCGAGCGCAGCGACGTCGACCGGCAGCCGCGGCACCGCCTGGCAGCCGTCGAGCAGCAGCTTCGCGCCCACCGCATGCGCGATCTTCGCCGCGCGCCGCGCATCGAGCACCGATCCCAGCACGTTCGAGACATGCGCCAGCGCGACGAGCTTGTGCGCGGGCGTCAGCATCGCTTCAGCGGCGTCGAGGTCGATGCGGCCGTCGGCTGTCAGCGGGCAGACGTCGATCGCGATTCCGGTGCGGTCGCGGATCAGTTGCCAGGGCACGATGTTGCTGTGATGCTCGAGCATCGACAGCAGGATGCGGTCGCCGGGCTTGAGGTGGGTCAGCCCCCAGCTCTGCGCGACGAGGTTGATGCCCTCGGTCGCGCCGCGCACGAAGACGATCTCGTTCTCCGAACCCGCGCCGAGGAACGCCGCAACCCGCCGCCGCGCCGCCTCATAGGCCAAGGTCATGTCCGCCGAGCGCTGATAGACGCCGCGATGGACGGTGGCATAGGTAGCGGCATAGGCTGCGGTGATGGCGTCGATCACCGGCGTCGGCTTCTGCGCGGTCGCCGCGGTGTCGAGATAGGCCCAACCATCGGGGATCGCCGGGAAATCGGCGAGCCGGTCCAACTCCCCTCCCGCGAGCGGGAGGGGCTGGGGGAGGGCATGTTCCGACATAAGCACGGTCATTGGACAGGCCCTCCCCCGACCCCTCCCGCAAGCGGGAGGGGAGAAGACAACATGCCCCCCAGCGCCGCGGCCAGCGCCGCCTCGACCTGCGCGCGGTCTTCGCCTTCCTCCATGCCCTCGAACACCGAAGCGACGAACGCTTCGAGCAGCAGCCTCTTGGCGTCGGCCGGCGGCAGGCCGCGGCTGGCGAGATAGAACAAGGCCTGCGCGTCGAGTTCGCCGACCGTCGCGCCATGCGCGCATTTGACGTCGTCGGCGTAGATCTCGAGTTCGGGCTTGGCGTTGGCGGTCGCGGTGCGATCGAGCAGCATCGCCTTGACCGACTGGGCGGCATCGGTCTTCTGCGCATCGCGCGCCACCGCGACCTTGCCGAGATAGCTGCCCGTCGCCCGCCCGCCGAGGATCGAGCGCACGACCTGGTTGCTGGTCGCTTCCGGCTCGGCATGGGTGACGGTGGTGACGATCTCCAGGGTCTGGTCATCCTTGCCGAGAATCACCCCGGCCAACTCGAAATGCGCGCCCCGATGGAGCGTGACGTCGATCGCGATCCGCCCGAACCGGCCGCCCGCGTTGAGGACATAGACGGTCGCGCTGGCGCCGGCGGCGAGATCGAGTGCGAAATGCCGGACGACGACCGCGTCGGGCGCGGCATCCTGCACGATCACCCGCGTAACCGACTCGCCCGCCGCCACCGCGATCCGCTCCGGCCCGCCGATCGGCCAGACGCCGGCGAGCGCCTCGACATCGCTATAGCGCCACGCCTCGTCCTTGCGGGTGGGAAGGGGCAGACTCACGCCAATTCCTCCCCGGAACGGGGAGGGGGACCATGCGCAGCATGGTGGAGGGGCAGGTGAAGGGTGCGGAGCATTGCCCCTGCCCCTCCACCACCGGCTTCGCCGGCGGTCCCCCTCCCCCCTTGGGGGAGGATTTGCAGGAGCATCACGCCGCCATCTCCCGATAGCCTTCGCGCTCCAGCTCATGCGCCAGCTCGGCGCCGCCCGAGCGCACGATCCGCCCGGCGCTCAGCACATGCACGAAGTCCGGCCGCACATAATCGAGCAACCGCTGATAATGCGTGATCAGCAGCACCGCCTTGTCGGGCTTGCGCATGATCCGGTTGATGCCGTCGCCGACGACGCGCAGCGCGTCGATGTCGAGGCCGCTGTCGGTCTCGTCGAGGATCGCCAGCTTCGGGTCGATGATCCCCATCTGCACCATCTCGTTGCGCTTCTTCTCGCCGCCCGAGAAGCCGACGTTCACCGGCCGCTTGAGCATCTCCATGTCCATGCCCATCGCATCGGCCTGCGCCCGCGCGATCCGCAGGAAATCGCCGCCCGACAGCGGCGGCTGCCCGCGCCCCTTGCGCTGCGAATTGAGCGCCTCGCGCAGGAACTGGACGTTGGAGACGCCGGGAATCTCGACCGGATATTGGAAGCCGAGGAACAGCCCGGCCGCGGCGCGCTCGTGCGGCGCCATCGCCAGCAGGTCGGCGCCATCGAAATTCACGCTGCCGCCGGTCACCTCATAGCCGGGCCGGCCGCCCAGCACATAGGAGAGCGTCGACTTGCCGGCGCCGTTGGGTCCCATGATCGCATGGATCTCGCCGGGATTGAGTGCGAGCGTCAGGCCCTTGAGGATTTCTGTGCCGCCGACTTCGGCGCGGAGGTCGTCAATCTTGAGCATATCAGGAGAACCAGAACCTATTCATTTCATTGAGAAACTTTTCATCGCTGACCGTATAGCCGGAAGCGTCGCCGATGACAGAATCAATGCCGCACTTTGGGCACATGGCCGTCGAGTTGTCGTCGACCCATTCGTCGATGCGAGTGGGTAGATAACTTTCGCAGCAATAGAAGCAGCCCACGACGTTGCTCGTATCGATCTCGTGCCGATGGTTGCTGCTATGCCGGTGCGCATCCACCATCGGCCCGCCTTCGGCTTTATGTGCATCGAATACTGCCGGTATCACCCCACGCTCCCCTCGAGCGAGATCCCCAGCAATTTCTGCGCCTCGACCGCGAACTCCATCGGCAATTGCTGCAGCACCTCCTTCGCAAACCCGTTGACGATCAGCGCCACCGCGCTTTCCTGATCCAGCCCGCGCTGCATCGCGTAGAACATCTGGTCGTCGGAAATCTTCGACGTCGTCGCCTCATGCTCGATCTGCGCGCTCGGGTTGCGCACCTCGATATAGGGCACGGTGTGCGCGCCGCACTGGTCGCCGAGCAGCAGGCTGTCGCATTGGGTGAAGTTGCGCACGCCCTCGGCGGTCGGCGCGACGCGCACCAGCCCGCGATAGGTGTTGTTGCTGCGGCCTGCGCTGATCCCCTTCGAGACGATCGTCGAGCGCGATCCCTTGCCGAGGTGGATCATCTTGGTGCCGGTGTCCGCCTGCTGGCGATTGTTGGTCACCGCCACCGAATAGAATTCGCCGACGCTGTTCTCGCCCGCCAGCACGCAGCTCGGATATTTCCAGGTGATCGCGCTGCCGGTCTCGACCTGCGTCCAGCTGACCTTGCTGTTCCGGCCCTGGCACAAGGCACGCTTGGTGACGAAATTATAGATGCCGCCCTTGCCCTCGGCATCGCCCGGATACCAGTTCTGCACCGTCGAATATTTGATCTCGGCATCGTCGAGCGCGACCAGTTCCACCACCGCGGCGTGAAGCTGGTTCTCGTCGCGCATCGGCGCGGTGCAGCCCTCGAGATAGGAGACGTGGCTGCCCTTGTCGGCGATGATCAAAGTGCGTTCGAACTGGCCGGTATTCTCGGCATTGATCCGGAAATAGGTGCTCAGCTCCATCGGGCAGCGCACGCCCTCGGGGATGTAGACGAAGGTACCGTCGGAAAAGACCGCGCAGTTGAGCGTCGCAAAATAATTGTCGTGCATCGGCACGATCTTGCCGAGCCACTTCTTCACCATTTCGGGATAATCGCGGATCGCCTCGCTGATCGAGCGGAAGATCACGCCCGCGCGCTCCAGCTCGGCGCGGAAGGTGGTGGCGACCGATACGCTGTCGAACACCGCGTCCACCGCCACCTTGCGCGCACCCTCGACGCCGGCGAGCATCTTCTGCTCCTCGATCGGGATGCCGAGCTTCTGGTAGACGCGCAGGATCTCGGGATCGACCTCGTCGAGGCTGCCGATCGTCGCCTTCGCCTTGGGCGCGGCGTAATAATAGGCGTCCTGATAGTCGATCGGCGGCACGTCGAGTTTCGCCCAGTCGGGCGGCGTCATCGTCAGCCACAGCCGATAGGCCTTCAGCCGCCATTCGAGCATCCATTCGGGCTCGTTCTTCTTGGCGGAGATGAAGCGGACGGTGTCCTCGCTCAACCCCTTGGGCGCGAAGTCCTGCTCGATGTCGCTGGTGAAGCCCCACTCATAGGTGGAGGCCTTGTCGGCAGCGGCGATCGCTTCGGCGTTCCTGGTAGCCATCAGTTCAAAGTCCCAAACACGTCACTGCACCTCAGCCGCCAGCGTCGCCAGGCTCACGCCCGACAACGCCCCACGGATCGCACCGTTCACCGCGCCCCAGTGCGGACGCACCTTGCACGCCGTTTCGAGGCCGCAATCGTGGCGGGCCTCGTCGACGCAGCTCGTCATCGCGATCGGCCCTTCGACCGCTTCGATGATGTCGGCAAGCGTGATCTGGTCGGCGCCGCGCGCAAGCGTGAAACCCCCACCGGTCCCCCGCGCCGAGCGCAGCAGCCCGGACGCGGCGAGCCGCCCCATCAGCTTCTGCGCGGTCGGCAGCGGCACGCCGGTCTCGTCCGCCAGCAGGTTCGCGCTCAGCCGCGCCTCGCCCGGATGGCGCGCGGCCGCCGAGAGCATGACGACGGCATAATCGGCGAGGCTGGACAGGCGCATGATTTCCTAATCGGATCGATTCGTTCCGATTGGCATGTGGGGCGTGGGAGCGGGATGGTCAAGTGTTTTGGGCGCCCCTAACCCTCGCCCGCTTGCGGGAGAGGGAAAGACGCCGAAGGCGGCGAGGGTGAGGGCCTGGAGGGCGGGCCACACTCAGGCCCTCACCCTGGCTCGCTTGGCGCGAGCCTGTCCCTCTCCCGCAAGCGGTCTAAGCGATGCACACAACTCTATTTTCGATGGAATGGCAGCCGCTTAAGCCCCTCCCCTTCAGGGGAGGGGTTGGGGTGGGGGAGTCGGGAGAGCCACTCGATGACGATCCGATCGCGCGAAAAATTGGCTGAAAAGCTCGCTTCGCTCGCCCCCACCCCAACCCCTCCCCTGAAGGGGAGGGGCTAAATCCGGCGCGATCCGAAAATGTGTGCATACCTTAGCGCAAGCGGTAGAGGGTTGGGACGCCGCCGGTCACAGCGGCGCGCAGGCCGCCTCCAGCCAGGCCCTGGCGTCGCCATCGAGCTGCGGCCCGACGATCGCCAGCACCCGCGCATGATAATCGTCCATCCACGCGCGTTCGGCCGGGGTCAGCAGCGCGACATCGATCAGCGCGCGGTCGATCGGCGCGAAGGTCAGCGTCTCGAAGCCGAGCATATTCTGCTCGGCGCCCGCGATCTCGCGCGGCTCGACCAGCACGAGATTCTCGATGCGGATGCCATAGTCGCCGGCCTTGTAATAGCCGGGCTCGTTGGACAGGAACATGCCGGCGCGCAGCGGTTCGCCCGGGCCGCCGCCGGGATAGCCGGGCTTGGCGATCCGCTGCGGCCCCTCGTGCACCGACAGGAATGCGCCGACGCCATGGCCGGTGCCATGCGCATAATCAAGTCCCGCCACCCACAGATGTTGGCGGGCGAAGCCGTCGATCTGGCCGCCATTGGTGCCTTCGGGAAACACCGCGGTCGCCACCGCGATATGGCCCTTGAGCACGCGGGTGAAGCGGTCCTTCATCTCGGCGGTCGGCGTGCCGACGATGATCGTGCGGGTGACGTCGGTGGTGCCGTCGGCGAACTGCCCGCCCGAATCGACCAGATAGATGCGGTCGATCTCGAGCGGCAGATTGCTTTCTTCGCTTACGCGATAATGCGGGATCGCGGCGTGCGGGCCGGCCGCGGAGATCGTGTCGAACGACAGATCGCGCAGCAGCCCGGTCTCCGCGCGGAAGGCGTGCAGCTTGGCCGCCGCCGCCAGCTCATCGAGCCCACCCTTCGGCGCCTCGACCGACAGCCAGTGGAGGAAGCGGCTGAGCGCGGCGCCGTCGCGCGCCTGCGCGGCGCGGTGGCCGGCGATTTCGGCCGGGTTCTTGATCGCCTTGGCGAGCACCGCCGGGTCGCGCAGCGCCAGCACGGTCGCGCCGGCCTTTTCGAGCGTGCCGAAGATCGCGGCGACCGCGCGCTCGGGATCGGCGGCGACGCGCTTGCCCGCCAGCCGTTCGAGCCCGCTCTCGAACGCGTCGCGGTCCATGATCCGCACGCCGTTGCCGAGATGGAGCGCGACATGATCGTCGACCTTCTCGATCGCCACGAACAGGTCGGCGGTCGCGTCGGCATGGACGATCGCATAAGACAGAGCGACCGGCGTGCGATCGACGTCGGCCCCGCGGATGTTGAACGTCCAGGCGATCGAATCGAGCGCCGACAGCACCACCGCTTGCGCGTTGTTAGCGACCAGCCATTCGGCGATCGCGTGGCGCTTCTCGGCCGACGACTTGCCGGCGAGGTCGTCGGGCTGGACGCTGAGCTTGGCATCCGACGGCTCGGGCCGGTCGCTCCACACCGCGTCGATCGGATTGCGGCCGACCGCGACGAGGGTCGCGCCCTTCGCCGCCAAGGTCCGCGACGCGTGCGCCACCCAGTCGCGCGTGTGCAGCCACGGGTCATAGCCGATCCGCGCGCCCTGTGCGGCGTGCTCGGCCAGCCAGTCCGAGATGCTGGTCTCCGGCACGCCGACATAGGCCCAGTGATTGCCGTCGACCTGCTCGCGCACCTGCAGCGTATAGCGGCCGTCGGTGAAGATCGCGGCATCCTGCGGCATCACCACCGCGGCGCCGGCCGAGCCCTGGAAGCCGGTCAGCCAGGCGAGGCGCTGGGCATAGGCGCCGACATATTCGCTCATATGCTCGTCGGTCAGCGGCACGACGAAGCCGTCGAGCCGGTCGCGGGCCAGCTGTTCGCGCAGCGCCTTCAGGCGCGCTTCATGGGTGGACATAGTCGGTTCCAATATCCAGATAGGAGCATCAACATAAGGCGCGCCCGCCCGCGAGACCAGCGCCTTCCCCCTCAGAAAGCCGCCATGACCGACTCAAAGCCGCCCGTCGCCGCCATCCGGCCGTCCAGCACGACGCACCACGGCGTCACGCTGACCGACGATTATGCCTGGCTGCGCGATCCCGGCTATCCCGAGGTCACCGATGCCGCGATCCTCGACTATCTGAAGGCCGAGAACGACTGGTTCGACGCGGCGATGAAACCGCGCGAGGCTCTGGTCGAGGCCCTGTTCCAGGAGATGAAGGGCCGCATCAAGGAGGATGACGCCAGCGTCCCCACCCGCGACGGCGCCTATGTCTATTGGCGCTCGTTCGAGACCGGCGCGCAATATCGCCGCTGGTGGCGCAAGCTGGCCGAGGGCGGCCCAGACGAACTGATGCTCGACGAGCCCGCGCTGGCCGAGGGCAAGGAGTATTTCCAGCTCGGCGCCATGGACGTCAGCCCCGACGACCGGCTGCTCGCCTGGTCGGTCGATGACGACGGATCGGAACGCTACACGATCCACATCCTCGATCTGGTGACCGGCGAGATGCTGCCCGACACGATCGAAGGCACGCTGGGCGCGATCGTCTGGGCCGAGGACAATCGCTCATTGTTGTACGGCGAGGTCAACGACAATTGGCGGATCGACACGATCAAGCTGCATGTGCTCGGCACCGATGCGGACGAAGACCGCGTCATCTATGCCGAGCCCGACGAGGGCTTCCAGGCCGGCGTCGGCATGACCCATTCGCGCAAATGGATCGTCGTCGCGACCGGCAACAACGTCACCAGCGAGCTGCGGCTGCTGCCCGCCGCCGATCCGCAGGCCGAACCGCTGCTGGTGCGCGCGCGTCAGCCCGGCGTCGAATATGATCTGGAGGAGCATGACGGCCGCCTGTTCATCCGCACCAACGACACCGACACCAATTTCCGGCTGGTGACCGCGCCGATCGCGGCACCGGGCGAATGGACCGAGCTGATCGCGCCGTCGCCCGATTTCTATCTGACCGGCGTCTCGACCTTCGCCGATTTCTTCGTCGTCGAGGGCCGCGAGAAGGGCCTCGATCGTATCGCGCTCCACGATTATGCCGGCGGTCCGCCGACCCCGATCGCCTTCCCCGAGGCAAGCTATGTCGCGGGTCTCGACGAGAATCCCGAATACAAGGTCGATCGGCTGCGGCTGTCCTATGAATCGATGGTCACGCCCGACACGGTGATCGATTACGAGATCGCGACCGGCGACCGCACGGTGCTCAAGGTCCAGGAAATCCCGTCGGGCTATGATGCGTCAGGCTATGTGACCGAACGGATCGAGATCGCCGCGCGCGACGGCACGATGATCCCGGTTTCGATCGTCCACGCACGGGACTTCGTGCGCGACGGCAGCAGCCCGCTCCATCTCTACGCCTATGGCGCCTATGGCTATGCGATCCCGCCGGGCTTCTCGACCAGCCGGCTGTCGCTGGTCGATCGCGGCTTCGCCTACGCGATCGCGCATATCCGCGGCGGCGACGATCTCGGCCAGAAATGGTATCTCGACGGCAAGCTCGAAAAGCGCACCAACACGTTCAACGACTTCGTCGATGTCGCCAAGGGCCTGATCGCCGCCGGCTACACGCGGGCCGGCCGGATCACCGCCTCGGGCGGATCCGCCGGCGGCGAGCTGATGGGCGCGATCGTCAATTCCGATCCCGGGATCTGGGGTGCGGTGGTGGCGCATGTCCCGTTCGTCGACGTGCTCAGCACGATGCTCGACGACAGCCTGCCGCTGACGCCGGGCGAATGGCCCGAATGGGGCAATCCGATCACCGACAAGGCGGCGTTCGACCTGATCCGCGGCTATTCGCCCTACGACAATGTCCGGCCCCAGGCCTATCCGCCGATGCTGATCACCGGCGGCCTCAACGATCCGCGCGTGACCTATTGGGAGCCGGCGAAGTGGACCGCGAAGCTGCGCGCGACGAAGACCGACGACAACGTCCTGCTGCTCAAGACCAACATGGGCGCCGGCCATGGCGGCAAATCGGGGCGTTTCGACTCGCTGAAGGAAACCGCCGAGGAGTTCGCCTTCCTGCTGTGGCAGATGGGGGTCGAATAGACAGTAATGGGGACTCCCTCTACCGCTTGCGGGAGAGGGAAAGCCGCCGCAGGCGGCGAGGGTGAGGGCCTGAAGGGCGAGACCCCCTCAGGCCCTCACCCTGACTCGCTTCGCGAGTCTGTCCCTCTCCCGCAAGCGGTCTAAGGTATGCACACATTTTGGGATCGCGCCGGAACAAGCCCCTCCTCTTTAGAGGAGGGGTTGGGGTGGTGGCGAGCGAAGCGAGCATTTCCGCCATTTCTTGGCTTGCGTCCGTCGATGTCGAAATTTTCTCCCGAGTCCCCCACCCCAACCCCTCCCCTGAAGGGGAGGGGCTTAAGCGGCTGACATTCCATCGAAAATGGAGATGTGTGCATCGCTTAGCGCAAGCGGTAGAGGGGAGAACGCCACCCGACGACACCCGCAACAAAACCGGCTATAGCCGCCCATGGCAGGTCGTGGGGGCCGGGTGCGTGAACAAGCCTTTGAGTGCGGATCTGGACATCGCGGCTTTGGCCATCGTCGAGGCGTGCATGGCCTTTGACAGCGCCGAAGAGCGCGACCGCCACGTCGCGGAACGCTGCGCGGACGCGCCCGCGCTCAAGGGCCGGGTCGAGCATATCCTCGCCATGGAGGAGGCGCCGTTCCGGCTGATCCCGACCGAGGCTTTCACCGTGGCGAACGCGCCGCCCGAACCGCTGCCCGAGCGGATCGGCGCGTTTCGTGTGATCGAGCAGATCGGCCGCGGCGGCATGGGCACCGTCGTCAAGGCCGAGCGCGACGACGGCGTCTACAGCCAGATCGTCGCGATCAAGCTGATCCGCGCCGATCTCGGCGACGCGCGCGGCCGCGAGCGTTTCGCGCAGGAACGGCGGATTCTCGCGCGGCTGTCGCATCCCACGATTGCGCGCATCCTCGACGGCGGCACGATCGACGACCGGCCCTATCTGGTCATGGACTATGTCGACGGTGAACCGGTCACGATCGCGCTCGACGCGCGGCAGGCGAGCCTCGCCGACACGCTCGATTGCTTCCTCGAAATCTGTGCCGCGGTCAGCCACGCGCATCGCCAGCTCGTCGTCCATGCCGACATCAAGCCGTCGAACGTCATCCTCGGCGCCGACGGCGTCAGGCTGCTCGACTTCGGCATCGCCAGGCTGACGGTCGATCTCGACCTCGACGAGATCGAGGGACCCTATCCGCTGACGCGCTTCTATGCCGCGCCCGAACGCGTCGCCGGCGGCGCGCCGACAATCGTCGGCGACGTCTTCAGCCTGACCGTGCTGCTCCACGAAATGCTGACCGGCCAGCTGCCCCACGAGGCGGCGACCTTGCCGCTCAGCGCCGTGGCGGCGGCGCATCCCGGCCGCTTCGCCCCGAAGCAATTGAGCGGCGATCTCGACGCGATCGTCGCGCGCGGACTGGCGGCTGATCCGGCGCGGCGCTATCCCGACGTCGGCGTCCTCGCCGACGAAGTCCGCCGCTTCCGGATCAACCGACCGGTCCAGGCGCGGGGCAGGGCCTTCTCCTATCTCGCCGAGCGTTTCCTCAAGCGCAACCGCGTGCCCGTGCTGGCGGCGGCGCTGGTGGTGATGACCTTGATCGCGGCGACGACGATCTCGCTCAACATGTTCCTTGACGCCCGCCGCGCCCGGCTGGCTGCCGAGGCGCGGTTCGAGGAGGTCCGCACGCTCGCCAAATATCAATTGTTCACGCTCTATGATTCGCTCGCCGGCACGCCCGGCACCGTCGCCGCGCGCGAGCAGCTGACCGAGGAGGCGCAATCCTATCTCAATCGGCTCGCCGCCTTTCCCGGCGCGTCGGATGCGGTGCTGCTCGACGTCGCGCGCGGTTTCGACCGGCTCGCCGAAATCCAGGGCGTGCCGAGCATCGCCAATCTCGGACGGGTCGAGAGCGCGCGCGCCAATCTCGGGCGTGCCGCGGTGCTGCTCGAGGCGATCCTCGCGCGCGATCCCGCCAACCGCGCGGTGATGCTCGAACTTGGGCGCAACCGGCTGATGCTCGCCGACCTCGCTTTGTGGCAGGACGCCGACATGGCGGCGGCACGGGCGGCGCTCGCGCGCGGCGAGCCGCTGGTGGCGCGCGCCCGCAGCGGCAGCGCCGAATGGATCTGGATCGAGGCCTATCGCCGCAACGTCCATGCCGACACGCTCGGCTGGGGCGAGAACTATGCCGAGGAACTGACGCTGTCGGACAGCACCGTCACGTGGCTGGCGACCCTGCCCGCGGCGGAGAAGCGCAAGGTCGATTATGTCATCGCATCGGCGGAGGCGCAGTTCGGACGCAGCGAGGCGCTTTATTATCTTGGCCGGCCGATCGACTCGCTGGCGGTAGCGGAAGCAGCCGACCGGTTGCTGATCGATGCCGAACGCCATTTTCCGCACGACGCGCGGCTGCTCGGCGCGCGCCTCTACAGCGGTTATAATCTGATCACGTCGCTGGAGGCGCTGCGCCGCCGCACCGGCCTGCTCGATCGCAGCCTCGCGCTCGCCAAGGTCGCGCAGGAGGTTCGCGCGCTCGAGCCGAACGACCAGCAGATCGCGCGGCGCGCGCGCAACGCCGATGCGCTTGCCGCGCAATATCTGGCGATGAGCGGCCGCCTGAACGAGGCGATCGCGATCCAGCGCCGCGTCACCGACGGCGAATGGGCCAAGCACCGTGCCAACCCCGCCGACCCGCGCATCGCCCGCGACTATGCCGTCAACGCCAAGGTGCTCGGCGAGATCTATTGGGAGGGTGGCCAGCACGAGACGGGCTGCGCGCTGTGGCGCAAATCTGCGGCGATCATCCAGGGACTCGAACGCCGGGGCAAGCTCAACGACTGGGACAAGTCGAACGTGCTGGCCGGGCTGCTCGCGCATCTCGACGTGTGCGACGGCAGGAAACCGGTCAGCACCTATCGCGGCGGCAATATCTGAAACGCTCTACCGCGAGCGGGCTAAGCAATGCATCTCCTTGTTCGGCGATGGTTCAGCTTCTTAAGCCCCTCCCCTTTAGGGGAGGGGTTGGGGTGGGGCAGTCAGAAGCATCGCGCGATATCGACGGCAACATGCCAGGAATGGCGTAAAAGCTCGCTTCGCTCGCCCCCACCCCAACCCCTCCCCTGAAGGGGAGGGGCTATATCCGGCGCGATCCGAAGATGTGCGCATAACCGTAGAGGTCAGCCCTCAGGCCTCGCTCAATTCCGAGGCCAGCCACAGCCGCGCCGTCTTCCAGCGGCGCTTGATCGTGCTCTCCGACTGGCCGGTGACCTCGGCGATCTCGGTCATGCCCAGCCCGACGAAGAAGCGCAGTTCGACGATCTTCGCGAGATCGGGCGACGCGGCCTCGAGCCGAGTCAGCGCTTCGTCGAGCGCCTCGACGTCGATGTCGGTGCTGCCGCCCTCGGACGCGAACATCAAGGTCGGCGCCTGGCGCTTGCCGCTGCGGCGCCGCCGGATCGCGTCGATCATTGCCTGGCGCAGCACGCGCGCGCCGGTCGCGAAGAAATGCTGGCGGTCCTGCCAGCTCATCCGGTCGAGCTTCATCACGCGCAGCGCGGCTTCGTTGACGAGCTCGGTCGGCTGGATCGTCAGGAACGGCGCCTCGCGGCGCAACAGGCGCGAGGCCGCGGCGCGCAGTTCGTCGTAAAGCTCGGCGAGCAGGCGGTCGCGTTCCTCGGGACTCGTGATCGGCCCCTTGGCTTCGATCGGCGATTGATCCAACTCGACTGATACCTTCGGATGTCTCCTGCCCCATGGAATAGCAGCAAAAAATCCCGAACGCGAACGCGATCGCAGCCCCTCGCGAGTCCCGAAATGCATCGCCTTCAGGTCGTCGTTTCCGGTCCGGCGACAGCCTTCAGCCGGTCGCATCCGCCGAGCGCGAACAGCGCCGCAACCGCGATCAGTCTGCACCGCGCCAGCCTGAACCTGGTCCGCATCCGACCTGCCCCGCACGCGCCGAGTCGAGCCTCAATGATGCGCAATCGATGGAGCGGTGACCAGGATCGGCGTCACCGCGGGAGCGGGATTGGAGACATTGCTCCTGGGGATGTAGCGCGGCGGATCCGGTTGCGGGTCGAACCCGCCCGCGATCGGGTCCAGCGCCAGATCGCCAATTTCTTCCGGCGGCTCATGACGTGCGTCGTTCATCGTCGATCTCCTGCCGCGTTCCCGTCGATCGGTGCCCGGCAGACTCATCGTGCGTCAGGCATCGCGAATAGTGTGTGCCGATCGTCACTCTGCACGCATCGAGCGCGAATTTGCCCGACGGCCGACTTTCGCTCGCAGGATGCCGGATGCGTCTCGAATTCGTCTCGCCGGCAAGACGGGGTGTCGAAGCGCTCAACTGTTGCCGTGACGGGAACCCGTCTCGGATCGGCCCTGCGCGATTTGCTGTCGGATTGCCAGTTGTCGTTCGCCTGCAACGAAAACGCCATCATGAATTTACAATTGGCCGGTGAATCAAACTTTTGAATGATGCGCGCGATCAACGCGAATCCGTAACCGGGGACACGACCGACCTTCAGCGATTTGAAAGAAATCGATGCTAGTCCGCGCTCATGGCGGGGCTGTTCAGACGATTATCATCGCGGCAGGAATCGGATCGAGGGCAAGGTCTCGACCAGGAACTCGCACGGGCCAAGCGGTTGATCAGCTTCATCGAAGAACATGAAGCCGGCTGGTTCTGGGAAACCGATGCCGAGGGCCGGATCAGCTATTTGTCGGCCAAGGTCGCGGCCCGGCTGGAGACCTTCGGGATCGTCACGATCGGCGCGCGTCTGTCCGATGTCTTCAAGCTCGATGCCGACGGCGCCGAAAGCGCCCGCAGCCTCGGCTTCCACATGATGGCGCTCACCGCCTTTTCGGGATATCCGGTGCGCGGCGTCAAAGGCTTGAGCGAAAGCTGGTGGTCGATCTCCGGGCGGCCGCGGGCGGATGACGCGGGCCGGTTTCAGGGCTTTGTCGGCTCGGGCCGCGACCTGACCGAGGTGCGCCGTCATCAATCGGAAATCACCCGGCTCGCCTGGTTCGACGGACTGACCGGCCTGGCCAACCGGCAGCGGATGCGCACGTTGCTCGATCAGCTGCTGTCGACGCGACCGGGCGGAAACCGCCAGATCGCGCTGATGCTGCTCGATCTCGACCGGTTCAAGGTCATCAACGATACGCTGGGGCACCAGACCGGCGACGAACTGCTCAAGCAGGTCGGGCAAAGACTGGTCACCGTCGTCGGCGAGGCCGGGCTCGTCGGCCGGCTCGGCGGCGACGAGTTCGAAGTGCTGGTGCCGCGCCAGACCGAACAGGATCGGCTGAGCCAGCTGGCGACGGCGATCATAACGGCGCTGTCGCGGCCTTACACGATCAACCATTCACCGATCACGATCGGCTGCTCGATCGGCGTCGCGACCGCGCCCGAACATGGCGACGACCCGGAAACGCTGGTCCGCAATGCCGATCTCGCGCTCTATGCCGCCAAGGCCGAGGGCCGCGGCATTCACCGGCTCTACAGGCCGGAGATGCTGACGGCCGCGCAGAACCGCAAGCAGCTGGAGGACGATCTTCGCCTGGCGCTTGCCGGAGGGCAATTGCACCTTGCCTATCAGCCGGTCGTCTCGACCCGCACCGAGATGATCGTCGGTTACGAGGCGCTGCTGCGCTGGACGCACCCGACCCGCGGCGCGATCAGCCCCGCCGAGTTCGTGCCGGTTGCCGAGGAATCGGGGCTGATCGAAATCATCGGCGAGTGGGTGCTGCGCACCGCCGCGAAAGACGCCGCGCGCTGGCCCGAGGCCATCCGCGTGGCCGTCAACGTTTCGCCGGTGCAGTTCGTCAATCCGTCGCTGCCGGCAATCGTGGTCAGTGCGATCGCCGAGGCGCAGATCGCGCCCGAGCGGCTCGAGCTCGAGATCACCGAAGGCGTGTTTCTCGGCGACGCGCAGGCGTCGGACACCATGTTCAGGACGCTCAAGAAAATCGGCGTGCGCCTGGCGCTCGACGATTTCGGCACCGGCTATTCGAGTCTCGGCTATCTGAAGAGCGCGCCGTTCGACAAGATCAAGATCGACCAGAGCTTCGTGCGCGGCGCGATCGTGGCGGGCAATCGCAACGCCGCCATCATCCAGGCGATCGTGACCCTGGCCGGGACGCTCGGCATGGAGACGACGGCCGAAGGCGTCGAGCACCAGGACGAGATTCCGCTGATCCGCGATCTCGGCTGCAGCCACATCCAGGGCTATGTCTATGGCCGCCCGATGCCGATGGCTGAGGTCGTCGCCGGCCTCGCCGCAAACGCCGGCAAGGCCTCGGTCATCGGCCACAAGGTCACCCGCGCGCTCAGAACCAAGATGCTGCGCACCGCGCGCCTGAAATTCAACGGGCGCACGCACGAGGTCCGCATCCGCAACCTGTCGTCGAGCGGCGCGATGATCGACAGCGTCGATCTCCCGGCCGAAGCGGTCGGTGTCGACGTGCTGATCGAACTGCTCGAGAATCAGCTGTCGCCGGCCAGGATCCGCTGGGCCGATGACGGCCATGCCGGACTGGAATTTGCGGAACCGCTGAACCAGGGCATCATCGACCGGGCGTGACCCGACGGCCAGTGCGTGGACGCTTTCTATTTTGAGGACACAATACTAAATTTCCCGCACAGCCCCGACTCGCCTTGCGCGCCCGAAGTCGCCGTCGCGGACGCCGACCGCCCCGAACCGCCGGAACTCGTCCGAGCCCATATGAAACCGGCCATCGTCGTGAGAGAAAGGCCGCGAACGAACAGGCTTGCCTGGAATCGCTTTTTGAGCACAAGACGCTTCCCGATGGCAACGCGGTGGAATCATGATGGCCCCGATTATCGGGGGAGCTCGAAGCACAAAAACCGCCCCGGAGACGAGGTGAAGGGAACTCTGTGCCCTCAATGGTCACATGAAACTGCCATCAGCGGGCTTGGCGCCGATATGGAGGCGCATGACTGGGCGAACGCGGCAGCAGCTGCCATGTTCGCAAATTCGACGAGCGATCCAAGGGGGCTGGAGCGCCGCTATGCGACGATGAACGGCATCGCATTCGAAGCCAAGCCCTCTAACGATGGCACCTGGCATGGCTATCCGATTCCCTGGCAGTCCGTTCCAACGTCGATCCTTCGCAGTTGGAAGAAAGCTGGCGCGGTCAGATCGAAGCAGATTCGAGACTTCTGGAAGGACGAAGGGCGCATCGATTGGGCGCTGGGGACGGACTCTTGAGTGAGCCGATATTCTTTGGGTCACCCGACCGCTTCGCGGTCTCGATCGGATGGATCGACGACCGCTCATCCCTCGACAATCGTCCCCGGGGCCACGGATTTTCGCTTGGCTCGCTCGAGATCATCGTTCGCGGATATGCGTTGACCAGGCATTTCGAAGGCGGTGAACAACCGGGATGCGTTCGTTGGTATCTGCTTCCCATATTTCAGTGGCTGGCGGAAAATTGGACCCGCCTGTTTCACGAAGAGGATTTCCCCTGGCCCGAGAGGACCGAGGCCGCGGCTGCTACGGCGTGCAATGTCGCCCTCGAGCGCTTCCTTCCGGACGATCATAGTGATCGCTTTGCCGTCTATGATCAGGTCCGGGCCTGGTGGGGACGGCACGCGTTGCGCGCAGGCGCCGCCGGCGGTCTCTTGCCCGACCTCTTCTTGCGCCGCCTGGGTGACGGTGTCGAACTGTCCTGGTCGTCGCGCGAGGCCGACTTCGCTCCGGAAGGTTTCAGATTTGCCCTCGCCGCCGGGGCGGCAGTCCTCCCGGTCAAGGACGTCGCAACGCCGCTTTGGGAAGCGATGCAGTGGATTCGGAAAACCGCCCCAGCGTCCGATGAGGCGTCCGACATTGAGGTGGCCAGGCTTTCAGCCGCGATCGAGGGGGTGCGTCGGGCCTCGGACAATGACGTTCGGGAAATCTATCTGGGCGAGCGGCTTGCCGGTAAAGTCGAGATCTCGTTCCGCAATCTCGGCAAGAGCAATCTGCTCATATCGCAATTTGATCGCGACATCCCTGTCGCCGAGTTGCTGGCAACGCCGGTCGCGATGTTCGGCGGGGTCGATCCCGATCTTACGCTCAGAGACGTGCGTAGCCTGTCCGCTATTCTGGTATCGCAGATGCGGGAGGCCGACACCCGAGAGCTCGACCGCTTCGTCGATCATAGCGTCGGCTTCCCGCTCGCTCCGGCGCATGACGAAGGCTATGATCTCGCCGAGGCCCTGCTCGCGGATCTCGAGATCGCGATATCGGGGGCGATCGACGTCCGGGAGATATTACGGCGATTTGGAATTGCCCTTCTACTCCGGCAGCTCGATACCGCTACGATCAGGGGCGTAGCGCTCGCAGGTGCCGGCCTTGCGCCGACCGTGATCATCAACAAGAACAGTCCTTTCTCGCGAAATGAACCAGGTCGGCGCTTCACTATGGCGCATGAACTTTGCCATATCCTGTATGACCAGAGCCGCGCGCGGCGTGTCGCGCAAGTGAGCGGACCCTGGGCGCCGAGCGGCATAGAGAAGCGGGCGAACGCTTTCGCAGCCATGCTCCTGATGCCGCGTGCACTGATCGAGCAGCATCGCCGGAGATACAATGCGTGGAGCGCGGAGCGACTTCCCGAGATAGCGAGAGACCTGGGGGTGAGTGTCGGTGCGCTGACGGAGCACCTTTACAACCTCGGATACATCGATGAGGCGGAGCGCGAGACCCTTCGGCTCCACTGATTTATCATTAAATCTCCGTCACTTCGGATATTTCGGGGGACGCTATACTAAATTCTCCCGCCGGCGAATCCTTCGTCAGGGGCCGCATCACGGACCATGCCGACGCGTCCGAAAAGCGTCGGCGGAGGTCCGCGCCGCGTCACCCGCGCCGCATGCGATCCTCCGCTTCGGCATCGCGCACGCACGCGGTTGGGGCGCATTGTTTCGGAAACGCGGCGGTGGACCCCAACCGCGGTCAATCCGTTATACGCCAGATGACCCGGCCAGGCCCCGCATCGCCCCTGCTGCGCCGCTACGCCTGCGCCACTCTGGTCCTCGCCACGCTCGCCACATTCGCCAGCTGCGGCCCTGCCACCAACAGGTCGCCGCCCGGACCCACCGCCGCAACCTCCACGCCGCCATTGGCCCCGATCGCCGGCCTCCGCCCCGCCGACCTTCTCGGCAGCTGGCACATCGAGTCGCTCGACGGCGTGGCGCTCCCCGCTGCCGGGCAGCCGCGCGACGAGGGCCGCACGCCCCGGCTCGTCTTCACCCGCACCGGCTATGGCGGCACGGTCGGCTGCAACCGGTTCGGCGGCCTCGGCCTGCGCGAGGACGATCGCTATTACGCGGCGCCGGGTCCGCAGACGGCGATGGCGTGCGGCGAGCTGACCGCGCGCGAAGCCGCCGTCACCGCGCTGCTCGCCGCTGCACCGCGCATCAAATTTGCCGCCGACGATCGCCTGACGCTGACCGATGGCGCCCGCACGCTCATCCTGCGGCGTGACCTCGCCGCACCGCCGGCCGAACCCGGCGCCGCCACCGCCGATCCGCCCCGGCTCGCCGGCACCCACTGGCAGATCTGGACGATCGACGGCCGAACCCCGCCGCCGACCTCCGATCCATCGGGTCCCACGCTCCGCTTCGAAGCCGATGGCTGGTCCGGCCGCGCCGCCTGCGCCACGCTCACGGGCGGCTGGCGACAGCAGGGCGACCGCATCGTTTCCATCGGCCCCGTCGCCACGACCCAGCAGGCCTGCCCGCCCGCCCAGGCCGCCGTCGACTCCGCGCTCGCCGCGCTGATCCAGGCCGGTCCGCATGTATTGACCGGCCCCAATGGGGAAATCCTGATCGCCGGCGGCGGCCATTGGATCTTCGGCGAACGCGCCCGCGGCGACGAGGCGGCCTCCGCCTCGGCCGACGACGCCCGCCTGATCGCCGGCAGCTGGCAGATCGCCGCAATCGACGGTGCCGCCCCCGTCGCGGGGCGCGCGGCGAGCCTGGCCTTCGGCCCAGCCAGCTACAGCGGCGGCACCGGCTGCAACAGCATCCAGGGCCTGTACCTCGCACATGGCCGCCGCCTGTTCACGCATCCGGGACCGCAGACCGAGATCGGCTGCGGCGGGGCGCTCGGCGCGCAGGAAGCGCGCATCAACGCCATGCTCCAGTCGTCGCCCCGCATCGCCCTCGCCAGCGACGGCCAGATCGCGCTCGTCGACGACAAAGGAAGCCTCCGCCTCCGCCGCACCACCGCCGCCGTGCCCGGCCCATCCGCGCCGCCTATCAGCACGGACGCGCCCACCCGGCTCCATGCGCAGCTCGTCGCGCTGGACGGCGCCACCCTGCAGAAGCGCATTTCCGATCCCGAAAGCTGGCTGCGGCTGTCGGGCAATCGCTGGGAGGCGCAGCTTGCCGGCACCGCGCTACGCGGCGCGCTGCGCCGGCGGGGCAAGACGATCACGTTCTTCACCGACGCCCGGCCCGATCCAACTGGCCCGCGCAGGATGGAACTGATGCGGATGTTCAATGGCCCAGCGCGCATGGTGTTGGACGGAAATGGCGATCTGCTGATCGCGGGGGACATGCATTGGCTGGCGGGCAGGGCAATTTCGGGGACATGCATTGGCTGGCGGGCAGGGCAATTTCGGGGACATGGCGTAATTGAAGTAGTCACCCTTCTGGGTGGTACGGAGTCGCCTGGCAGGTGCTCCAAGGCAGAAGGATGACCGATGACAATATTTGCAGGATTGGATGTGAGTGACAAGATGACGCACATTTGCGTTGTCGATGGCGAGGGTGCGATCGTGTGGCGCGGGGTGTGTGCGACGGACCCCGAAGTGCTGGCGAAAACCCTTCGCCGGCGTGCTGGCAGGCTTGTCCGCGTGGTGCTGGAGACAGGGGCGTTGTCGGCGTTCCTCTACCACGGGCTGATCGAGCGCGATGTGCCGGTGACGTGCATCTGTGCGCGGCACGCCAAGGGGGTGCTGTCGACACGGGTCAACAAGAGCGACCCGCATGACGCTGAGGGTTTGGCGCAGCTGGCGCGGACGGGCTGGTTCAAAGCAGTCCGGATCAAGCAGGAAACGACGCACATCGACCGGGCGCAGCTGAAGATCCGCGAACAGCTGTGCAGGTCGCACCGGTCGATGGCGAACCAGTTGCGCGGTCTGCTCAAGCTGTTCGGGCTGCGCATGGGGCAGGTGACGACGCCCAACAAGCGAACCGAGCGGCTCGCCGTGCTGTTCGCGCAGAAGCCCGAGCTCAAGGCGGTCATGCAGCCGCTGGTCGAGAGCCTGGAGGCACTCGAGGTCCAGATCAGGCGTTCGACAAAGCTTCTCGCGGCCAGCGCCGCGGCCGATCCCGTCGCGAGCCGCCTGATGACCGTGCCCGGCGTCGGGCCGATGACCGCGCTCACCTTCAAGAGCAGTATCGAGGATCCAGACCGGTTCGATCGGGGCGAGGATGTCGGCGCGTTCGCCGGGCTCGTCCCCAGACGCAACCAGTCCGGCGAGCGCGACTACAAGGGGCGCATTTCCAAGGCCGGCGATCGCATGCTCAGATCGGCGCTCTACGAAGCGGCCAACAGCCTGCTCGTCCGGGTCAAGCGGCCTTCACCGCTGCAGACATGGGGCAAGGCACTCGCCGAGACCAAGGGCCCCAACCGCGCCCGCATCGCCGTTGCCCGCAAGCTTGCCATCCTGCTCCACCGCCTTTGGCAGTCGGAAACCGAGTTCTGCTGGAACTGACCCCAGCCAGGACCGACCGAAGGCCAAATACCGGACGATCCCGCTTATAGTGTCGCGGCTCTGACCGCGTCGGGGACATCAGGGACGTCCACCTACCTCGCCTGACCGCGATCATGCGGCATGGACACCTCAGCGCCAACGCTCGCCCATGACCACGAAGACAACCCTAGACCAAGGTCAGAATATCAAGGAATATCAATCCCATGCAAAATTCAATTAGACAACACTACTAAATTATCCGTGCACGCCCAACCCGCCTCTTGCGCTGCCCACGCAGCACCGCGCGCAACGCGTCTCGTCGACGGCACTGTCGTGCAGAAACGCTGCGCCGATGCCGAACGCTGGCTGCGACTCTCCCATGATGGCTGGGAGGCGAGGGGGGGCTGGCACCCACAGGCGCTAAGTGAGCTGCGCTCCTTCTTCTCCCCTCCCTTTCAGGGAGGGGAGACAACGACGGAATTCCCTATGTTAGCGCCTATGGGGGCTGGCACCGCTCTGCGCGGTGCGCGGCGTCGTAGAGGCGCGAATGCGATGAGCGACGTGGGCGAGCCGGACGCGGAACTGGATTGAAGTCGAAAATCGACCAGCCGGAAGAGATTCTTGTCAGAAAATCAAAAATTGCGGCTATAGATCAAGTTCTCACTTATCCGCAGGTCTTTATTGATTTGCCAAATCCCGACGTCTGGAAGCTGGTGCCGCTTAAGTCCGCAAGACCGACGAGTTCACCGTTGCCGTTCATGTTCGATTCCGCAAAGCGCTGTGCTTCAGCCAGACCTGCCGCGTCCCGGCCAGTGACCATCTCTTCCGAGACTTTGGCTTGCCCCTGCATATAATCGGTGCCGCGCACGACGGTCTTACCCCCGCTCGATCGCTTGCGCCTGAATCTCACGCAGAACGCCATCCGCCTCGAATGTTCCCAGATACGCGATCTTGCCCGGTTCGATGGCGAACTCGAACGTGCCGTCCTCCATGCACGCCGCCCACGCCCCCTGCTGCCAGACGTTGTCGAGGCGGTATCGACCAGGAGACAGCGTGCGGGCAATATAGATATAGCCAGGCGCTGCCGGTTCGATCTTCATGATGTAAACGCGCGACATGAATCCGCTCTTGCCGTTCTTAGAAAATTGCAGCGCGTAGGTGAACGGCGTCGTTGGAACGCGGATAAGCACCGCACCCTTGTCAGATTTCGGAGAAAGCTTGATTTCCCCGGGCCGCTTCTGGGCCACCGCCATGGCGCTCAGAGACAATGTCGCCAAAGCTGCGAGCAGGACCTGGTATTTTTTCATTTGCCCTCGGCTTTCCAGCAAAGCTTGCCAGACCGTTCCCAGTCGGTCAATTGACGAACATCGGATTTCGGGAAAATCGCGGTGCGAACTGTGCGGCTGATTTTCACGCGGTTGCCTGCGTAGCGCAGGCGATACCATTCCGCGACCGCTTCGCGCTCATGGCGGCAGTAACAACCATTGAACGACGATTGCGAAACCAGCCATTCGGTCATCTGCCTCGCCGTGCAAGTGCGAGCGGCCCGGAGCGGAACATCGCGACGGTCCCAGCACAGGCACGAGAGGCCGCGCCTCGCAGGCGGCAGCCCGGGGCGCCGGACGTCATGGTGCGCTTTCTTAACCGTGGATGCTGCATTTCGCCTTTCCTGACCCGGGAGAAATCATGTTCGATCGAATATTGCGCGCGGTCGCGAGAGCGGCAATCGAGACGGTCGTCGATGAGATGAAGAAGGCGCAGCGCACCGGCCCATCGGAGCGTGAACGTCAGCCCCCTCATCCC
>Ga0207641_10000646_pt1 | contig 37941 bp, 25 predicted proteins | sample KBSSwiS62_FD_184306 | JGI IMG/M metagenome (GOLD analysis project Ga0207641, IMG submission 184306) | Switchgrass rhizosphere microbial communities from Kellogg Biological Station, Michigan, USA - KBS Switchgrass S6-2 (SPAdes) (version 2) | ecosystem: Host-associated > Plants > Roots >... | reverse complement strand
GTGCTCCGGCGACCTGCGCTGCGGCCCAACCCCCTCGCTTCGCTCGGGGGCCGGGCCTCCGCGCAGGCACACCTCCGCACCGTTGCGGTACCGCGCACCCGCGCAGTTGTCGTGTCGCCGGTTCCGGGCGGGGAGGGCGGCGCCGGTTCCGGGCGCGCGGGGGTTCAGGAGAAGGTGGTGCCCGTGCTGTTCGAGGTCCGCGTTGCCCCGGTGATCGTGTTGCCTGTGAAGGTTGAGCCGTCGGCGTCGTTGATCTGGGCGGCGACGCCGGTGCCGCTGTCGATCGTGTTGCCGGCGAAGTACAGGTTCGTCGGTCGGCCGGAGGGGGTCGAGTAGGTCGGGGTGTCTGCTCCCCGGTAGGTGTAGACGCCGTATTTGCCGCTGTTTGTCACGGTGTTGCCCAGCATCCGGGTACCGGTGGTACCGGCGCTGAAACGCAGGCCGTACCGCGCCCGGGTGACCGTGTTGTTCTCGATGACGTCGCCGGTGCAGTCGAAGACGGCGATGCCGGCGCCGTTCGGCTGGTCGTGGACGGAGTTGCCCGCGACGACGGAGTCCGTGACGCCGCGGTGCAGCATGATTCCGTGCACCTGGTTGTCGGAGGTGTCCTGGTCGCCCGGGAACGCGAACGGCGGGATGCCGTTGTGGTCGCTCTCGTTGTTCTCGATGTCCAGGTGGTCGCAGCGCCGTGAGCAGATGAGGCCGTGGTCGCCGTTGTCATGGAAATGGTTATGGGTGATGACCAGGTTGTCGGAGTCGTCGTGCCCGTCGAGGCCGTACATGACGTTGTGGTCGTACTCGTTGCCGGTGAAAGACAGCTGGTGGCCGCCGAACACGTACGTTCCCATGTAGTTGTGGTGAAATCGGCTGTTCCGCTCGGATCCGGACACGGTCAGCGCGGCACATACCGAAAGGTGGTCCGCGTCGCAGCCCCGCGCCTTGTAGGCAATTCCGTAGCTTTCGGCGTCATACCAGCCGAGGTAGCTCAGATCGCTGTTCGCGATGTCCAGCCGCGACTCGTGCGGCGTTGAGCCGTCCAGGTAGGACAGCGCCCGGATGAACGCGCGCCCGCGGGCGCCCGCCGGCGGGTTCGCGGGCAGGCCCGGGTCGGTGTCCGGCGCGTTGGCGCCCGGATCCCACGAGGTCACCGTCACCCCGTCGAGGTCCAGGTCACCGGACTGGGCGGTGATCGCGCTGACGTGGGCCTTCACCGCGTCCGCGGCGCTGCGCAGCCGCAGCACGTCGACGTCGCCTCCTGCCGCCCGGCCGTGCAGCACCAGCCCCGCGCCGTTCTGGACGACCAGGTCGGCGTCCAGCTGCCAGGTCCTCGTCGCCGGATCGACGAGGGTCAGCGGCGCCGCCGGGCAGGCCGCTTTGATCGCCGTGAGCGTCGCGGTGCCCGACGTCAGATAGATCGTGTTCGTCGACGACGCGTACCGCACCTGCCCCGCGCACGCCGCCGCCCACGCGGCCGGTAGCGGCACGGCCGCCACCTCGGCCAGCGCGACCGCGAGCACCCCCGCAGCGCCGGCGGCCAGGGCGCGCCGCCCAGGCAGCCGCGGCGCCCGCCGTCCTGGCCGCCGCACGGTCGACCGGCGTCCCGTCGGACAGGTCGCGCGCGACCTTCCCCCTGCTGCGGCCATTGGCACGGCTGCCTCGTCTCCTGGTTGTCCGGTCACGGTCGTCCGGTCTTCGTTGTCCGGTAACGCAACGCACTGTTTGAGCGCCCGACGGGCCGCGCCGTCGACGCGGCCCGTCACGTCCACGCGGCGAGTCAGGTGGTGGTGAGCAGGTGGTCGGGCGCCGGGGGCGCCTGGGCGCGGTGCAGCGTCTCCAGGCCGAGCGCGAGCAGCACCGCCACCAGCCCGGCGAGCCCGAACCAGGGAAACGGGGGCAGCGTGATGGAGTTCCGGCCCACCCGGTCGACGCGGCCGACCAACGCTCGGGCGGCCCGCACCCGCGACGAGGCCAGGCCGAACGATCCGCCCCGGTCGACCTCGATCCCGGTCCGCGCGGCGGCGACGTCGATCTCCTCGGCCGTGATCCTGCCGCGCGCACCGACCCGGATGCCGCGCGCCACGCCGGAGATCCGCAGATCAGCGAGCCGTCCGTCGCCGCGCAGGTGCGCGCCGACGGACGCGTCGCGCACCGTCGCGCCCTGCACGATCAGTTCGCTCGACCCGAGCGAGAACGCGGTCCCGCGCACGCCCGTCACGGTCGAGCCCAGGACCGTCAGGCCGCGGGTGCCGGCCGTGGCGACGACACCGTCCTGTCCCCCGGACACCGTCACCCGGTCGAGCAGCGTGTCGGTCGCCTTGCCCTGGAGCCTGACCCCGACCCGCGCACCGCTGACCCGGACCTCGGTGAGCGTCGCCGACCGACCGCTGACCTGGACGCCGGCCCGGCCGCCGGAGATCACGGCGTGGTCGACCACGCACGACTGGCAGCCCGCCAGGACCAGCCCCGTCTCCCGGTCGTCGGCCGAGCGCAGCCCGGTCAGCGTCAGGTCACGCGGCCGGGACGCTCGCACCCCGTCCCGTCCGTTGCGCGCGGTGTGCAGGCCCGCGAGGCGCCGCCCGTCGCCGCCGAGGATCGAGATCCCGTCCCGACCGTTGTCCGTGCTGGTCACGGCCCGCAGCGCGGTGGCCGTGTCGCCGCCCAGGCGCAGGCCGTCGAGCGCTGAGCCGATCACCGTGACCTCCGCCAGGCTGACCGCCTGGCTACCCGCCAGCACGAGGCCGATCCCGTCGTCGGCGAACGTCGAGCGCAGCACCGATCCGGTCGCGCCGGAGCCGAAGAACAGGCCTGCCGAGCGGGGCCCCGACGCCCCGGTGCCGAGCCCGGTCACCAGGCTGTCGCGGACGTCGACCTGGCTGCCCGCCCCGGCGGACAGCCACGGCCGGCCAGGCAGCCCAGCCGGGACCGGGCCGCCGGTACGCGGGTCGACCGATGCCACGGTCGTGCCCGTCAGCCGCAGGGTGCCGCCGTGCACGGAGATCGCGGCCACCGGGGTGGCCCCGCCGGCCAGCTCGAGCCGTGTCACGCGCGGGCCGACGTCGAGGACGGCGCCGCGGCCCAGGCTGAGCTCGGCCGTCAGCCGGACCGTCGCGCCGTCGGTGCTGGTCCACTCGGCCGGCACCCGGCCGGCCAGCCAGCCGATCTCGACCGGCCCGGGCGGGACGGCCACCGTGCTCACCCGCCGCCCGCCGAGCACGACATCCACCCGGTCCGCCCGGACGATCAGCCGCCGAACCGGCGCGGCGGCCGGACCCGGCGCCGCGGGTTCGGTCCCGGGCGATCGTGTCGACGATCCGCCCGGCGACGCGTCGGCGGCCAGGGCCCGCGAGGGTGACGGCGGGCCCGGCGACGAGGTCGTCGGCGCCGCCGGGCCCGACGCGGCTGCCGGCCCGGCACGCGCCGCGACCACCATGGCATCGGCCACGGCCGGCGTGCCGGAAGCCGAGGCCGGCGTCGCGGACGGCCCCATCAGGGTCCCGGCAACCACGGTCAGCGCCCCGGCGGCCGAGGACAGCAGTCCTGTGAGAGCCGCGGCGCCAGCCCGCGATCGAAGCGGCGCCGTAGCTCCCGGCCGGCATCCCTGCGCCCGGATCACGGCACTGGTCACGGCACCGCCTCGACGGCGGGCTCGGCCGTGCGCACCACCACCCCGTTCTCGACCGCGACCTGCCGGGTGAGCCAGTGCTGCCGCCGGACCGTCACCAGCGCGCACAGCTTGATCCCCGACAGGGCGAACGACAGCAGGATCCAGCCGGGAATGAGGAAGAACGACGACGGCCGCCGGCGCAGGTGCGGCAGCGCCTTCGCTGCCCGGGAGAGCCACCACCAGCAGGCCAGGCAGCCGCAGAAGAACCAGTGATGACGGGCAAGCCCAAGCGTCATCAGGGTTGGCGAGACCAGCAGAGTAAAGCCGCTGACCGCCTTGTCGACCATCGTGAACGCGAGGAACGGCCGCCGCCAGACCCAGCGCCGCGACAGCGCCCGCAGGTCGGACCGCCAGGTGTTGCGGGCCCAGCGCAGCCGTTGCCGGCAGAACGGCCGCCAGGTGCTGGGAAAGCTCGACCAGACCCGGGCGCTGCGCTGCAGCACCGTCGCGTGGCCGCGTTCCAGCAGCAGCGTGGTCAGCCGCTTGTCGTCACCGGACATGCACGGGACCCCGAGGAACGTCTCCGTCATGAACTCGGAAGTCACGTCGACCAGCAGGTCGTGCCGGTAGACGGCCGTTCGCCCCGAGAGGCAGGACAGCGCCCGGCCCATCACGGTCTGGGCCGCGCACTCGTCGAAGTACCGGCAGTCCAGGAACAGGTCGGTGATCCGTTGCAGGAAGCCGCTCGGGTTGTCCACGTTCTGCCTGGTGGCGACCCCGCCGACGGCCGGGTCCGCGAACGGCTTGCGGACCTCGGTGGCGACGTCGGGCGCCCAGACAGTGTCGGAGTCGACCAGCGCCACCAGCGGCGTGCTCGCGTGCTCCCAGCCGCGGCGCAGCGCGTCGCGTTTGCCGGGGACATCGGTGACGAGGACGGTGACGCGGAAGTCGGTGGCAGAGCAGTCGGCCGCGATCCGCTGGCACGCCGCGTCAGTGGCGTCGACGACCAGGATGATCTCTTCGACCTCGTTCGCCAGCCACGACCGGAGCGCCCGGGTGAAGACCTCGGGATCCTCCTGGTACACGGGCACGACAACGGTCAGCGGCAGCCGGCACTCCCCGGTCACCGGGTGGTACAGCACGGCGGGCACCCGACGGGCCAGCCAGATCAGCCACCGCGCGAGACCAATCGCCCCGAGCGGCAGATAGATGAGGTAATAACCGAAGTCACCCGGCATGACCGAGCCTATTCCGTTGGCAACCGGAGGCATGGCAAGGACAGACCGGACTGGCCGGCGTAAAAACGGTAGGGCTCATTTTTCGTCCGGAATATGGCGGACCACGCGGAGCTGGCCCTGTGTCACCGAGCGATTTTCCGCCGCCGTTCGCCGGGCACGGCGGCACGACGGCCTCCGCGCCCGCGGAAAAGGCTCGCCTGGGCCCCCGGCGCCCCGACTTTGGCCGGACGCCACTGGGCGCCCCGATACTGGCATTTCTGGAGCCGTTTCCCAACTACCGACAGGCCTGTTTTGACACAGTATCCGGTGGCTCGCCGGCAATATACGGAGAATTAAGTGGCCAGGCAGTCACCTCCGCGAACCCGGCCTGGCCTCATCACTCGGCATGATCGCCGCTTCGACCCTCAGATGGTCGCAATCCGGGCTGATTTACGACTACTTGAGGGACTCAAATGACGATCATGTCGAGGGGCGGGCCAAGTCCATCGCCCCTGGCCGTCAGCGATGCCCGCCCAGGCCCGCCGCGGCAGGCAGGAAGAACCGAGGCCCTACGGTGGCTGGCCAGGACCTGGCGGCCGGCCGAGGCCTGCTGGCCGGCTCCAGCCTGGCGGTTCACAACAAGCCGGCCGCCGGCACTATCGCCGTGATCCGGTGCGACGGTAGCCGCGAGAACGACCGCTAATCGACCAGATCATGGACGCCTCTGGCGCCTCGAGACACAGCCAGCGCCCAGCCGACCTGAGGGCAACCCCGCCAGCCCCTCGCCGGGTTGAGCGGCGCGGCTGTCAGCCCTCGTCTGACTGGGCGGCCGACGGCTCGGCGGCGTCCTTCGCCCCGCTCGTCCCGCGCATCGACGGGAAGAGCACGACGTCGCGCAGGGTCGGGGCGTCGGTGAGCAGCGCGACGAACCGGTCGATGCCGAGGCCGAGGCCGGACATCGGCGGCATGCCGTACTCCATCGCCTCGATGAAGTCCTCTTCGAGCATCATCGTCTCGTCGTCGCCGGCCGCCCGCAGCTCCGCCTGCTCCTCCAGCCGTGCCCGCTGGTCGACCGGGTCGACGAGCTCCGAGTACGCCTTGACGATCTCCCATCCGTTCACCACGACCTGGAACATGTCGAGGCGGGTCGGGTCGTCGTCGCTGCGCCGGGCCAGCGGCACCAGCTCCACCGGGTGGCCGACCAGGAAGCACGGCTGCACCAGCTCGGGGCGCACCGTCTTCTTGTAGAGCAGGTCGACGAGCGCTGCGTAGGAGGCGGCCTTGGTGACGTCGAGGCCGAAATCGGCGCACTTCGTCTTCAGCGTCTCGAAGTCGCGGACGACGCGCAGGTCGATGCCGGTGCGCTTCTCGACGGCGTCCCGGTAGTCGATCACCGGCCAGTCCGCGCCGAAGTCCAGCTTCGTGCCCTCGTACGTGACGGTCCGGGCACCGAGCACGTCGTCGAGAACCGCGAGGATCAGGTCACGGACGAAGCTCATGTTGTCGCGGTAGTCCCAGTACGCCGCGTACCACTCGAGCATCGTGAACTCCTGCAGGTGCGAGGGGTCGATGCCCTCGTTGCGGAAGTTCCGGCCGATCTCGTAGACACGGTCGAACGAGCCGGCGACGACCCGCTTGAGGTAGGTCTCCGGCGAGATGCGCAGGTAGAAGTCCTCACCCAGCGCGTTGTGCCGGGTGATGAACGGCCGCGCCGCCGCGCCGGACGCGGCCTCGGTGAGAATCGGCGTCTCGATCTCCAGGAAGTCGGCGGCGTCGAGGAAGCTCCGGATCCGGCTGATGACCCGGGACCTGGTCTGGAACCGCTCCCGGGACTCGGGGTTGGCCAGCAGGTCCAGGTAGCGGCGCCGGTAGCGCGTCTCGACGTCCGCGATGCCGTGCCACTTGTCGGGCAGCGCCCGCACGGCCCGGTTGAGCAGCGCGAAGTCGCTCGCGCCCACGGTCCGCTCGCCCTTGCGGGTGGTGTAGACGGTGCCGGTGACGCCGACGAAGTCGCCGACCTTCACCGAGCTGTGCCACGCCTTGAAGGTCTCCTCGCCCAGGTCGTTGCGCGCCAGCGAGATCTGCACCCGGCCAGCCCGGTCCTGGATCGTCCCGAAGACCAGGCCGCCCATCCGGCGCCAGAGCATCAGCCGCCCGGCGACCCGCGCCGGCGTCCCGTCCGGCGCCGCCTGAACGTCCGCAGAGGTCAGGTCCGTCTCGTAACCGGACCGGGGCAGCGGCGCCCCGGACCCCTCGGGCGTGACCGTCATCGAAGCCGCACCTTCTTCACAGCCGCGCGGCCTACGCCCACCACGGCATTCCCACCGGTCCGCCGTCGCGGCGTAGCCGGTACCCAGTCGTCAGCCATGACGGGTGGAACCCTCGCCATGACACGGGACCGGGCACACACCCACCGGCGACGCGGCCCCACGACCAGCCTACCGAGCGCCACCTGAGACCCGGCGCCCACCGACCCGCCAGGAACAACAGGTCCAGACGCGCCGCTGCCCGCTGCTCGGCCGCGTCGAGGTTCTCCGCGCCGGAGACGTCGACAGTCAGCTCCTGCGCCAGCGCCGGGGAGCGGCCGCCCGGCGCACGCTCGGACCGCGGAACGCGGGTAGACTCGATCTTCGCGTTCCGCGGAACGCGTGACGCCGCCCCGGAGGGCCACTGAGGTCACCGGGCCCCCGTCGATCCTCAGGTCCACACCGGGTTCAGATCCCTGGGGCTGGCCGGGTAGGCGGGTCCAGGGCGGGGTAGGTCCTGCCAGGTGGGCCTGCTGGGTTCCGCTCTCGGCGGAACACCGTGCCGGAATCATGGTCGCTCGGCCACCGTTGCCTTAGGCGTCGAGGAAGACGTCTGGACCCATCGGGGCAGGACAGCGCAGTCGGCCCCGTCCGCGCCGAGGTGGCCGGGTTCTGACGGGTAGGTTTCTGTTCGATGCGTGAGGACATGCCTCGGCGGAGCTAGCATGCGGATACCGGCTGTCGTGTGGTCGGTCGCAGCTCGAAGGAGCGCACATGTTCGAGAGATTCACCGACCGGGCACGTCGGGTCGTCGTCCTGGCCCAAGAAGAGGCCCGGATGCTCAACCACAACTACATCGGCACCGAGCACATCCTCCTCGGCCTGATCCACGAGGGCGAGGGTGTCGCGGCGAAGGCGCTGGAGTCGCTGGGGATCTCGCTCGAGGGTGTGCGGTCGCAGGTTGAGGAGATCATCGGCCAGGGCCAGCAGGCTCCGTCCGGGCACATCCCCTTCACCCCGCGCGCGAAGAAGGTCCTCGAGCTGTCTCTGCGCGAGGCGCTGCAGCTCGGTCACAACTACATCGGCACCGAGCACATCCTCCTCGGCCTGATCCGCGAGGGTGAGGGTGTCGCCGCCCAGGTGCTGGTCAAGCTCGGCGCTGACCTCAACCGGGTCCGCCAGCAGGTCATCCAGCTGCTGTCCGGCTACCAGGGCAAGGGCGACCCGGCGACCGCCGGCGCTCCGTCCGAGGGCACGCCGTCGACGTCGCTGGTGCTCGACCAGTTCGGCCGCAACCTGACGGCCGCTGCCCGCGAGGCCAAGCTCGACCCGGTCATCGGGCGCGAGAAGGAAATCGAGCGGGTCATGCAGGTGCTGTCCCGCCGGACCAAGAACAACCCGGTCCTGATCGGCGAGCCCGGCGTCGGCAAGACCGCGGTCGTCGAGGGCCTGGCGCAGGCGATCGTCAAGGGCGAGGTGCCCGAGACGCTCAAGGACAAGCAGCTCTACACGCTCGACCTGGGCGCGCTGGTCGCCGGTTCCCGCTACCGCGGTGACTTCGAGGAGCGGCTGAAGAAGGTCCTCAAGGAGATCCGCACCCGCGGCGACATCATCCTGTTCATCGACGAGCTGCACACGCTCGTCGGCGCGGGTGCCGCCGAGGGCGCGATCGACGCCGCGTCGATCCTGAAGCCGATGCTGGCTCGTGGCGAGCTGCAGACTATTGGCGCGACGACGCTCGACGAGTACCGCAAGCACCTGGAGAAGGACGCGGCGCTGGAGCGCCGGTTCCAGCCGATCCAGGTCGCGGAGCCGTCGGTGGCGCACACCATCGAGATCCTCAAGGGCCTGCGCGACCGGTACGAGGCGCACCACCGCGTCTCGATCACCGATGCCGCGCTGGTCGCCGCCGCGTCGCTGGCCGACCGGTACATCTCGGACCGCTTCCTCCCGGACAAGGCGATCGACCTGATCGACGAGGCCGGCTCCCGGATGCGCATCCGCCGGATGACCGCGCCGCCGGACCTGCGCGAGTTCGACGAGCGGATCGCGAACGTGCGCCGCGACAAGGAGTCCGCGATCGACGCGCAGGACTTCGAGAAGGCCGCGTCGCTGCGCGACAAGGAGAAGAACCTCCTCGCGGACAAGGCCAAGCGCGAGAAGGAGTGGAAGGCCGGCGACATGGACGTCGTCGCCGAGGTGGGCGACGAGGAGATCGCCGAGGTGCTCGCCATCTGGACGGGCATCCCGGTCTTCAAGCTCACCGAGGAGGAGACGGCCCGTCTGCTGCGCATGGAGGACGAGCTGCACAAGCGGGTCATCGGCCAGGAGCAGGCCATCAAGGCCGTCTCCCAGGCGATCCGCCGTACTCGTGCCGGCCTGAAGGACCCGAAGCGGCCCGGTGGCTCGTTCATCTTCGCCGGCCCGTCCGGTGTCGGTAAGACCGAGCTGTCCAAGACGCTGGCCGAGTTCCTGTTCGGCGACGAGGACGCGCTGATCCAGCTCGACATGTCCGAGTACATGGAGAAGCACACCGTCTCGCGGCTGGTCGGCTCCCCGCCCGGGTACGTCGGCTACGAGGAGGGCGGCCAGCTCACCGAGCGGGTGCGCCGCAAGCCGTTCTCGGTGGTCCTGTTCGACGAGGTCGAGAAGGCTCACCCGGACGTCTTCAACACGCTCCTGCAGATTCTGGAGGACGGTCGGCTGACCGACTCCCAGGGCCGGCTGGTCGACTTCAAGAACACCGTCCTGATCATGACGTCGAACCTGGGCACCCGCGACATCTCCAAGGGCCCGGGCATCGGTTTCGCCACCGGTCAGGGCGCGGTCGACTACGAGCGGATGAAGGCCAAGGTCCAGGACGAGCTCAAGCAGCACTTCCGGCCGGAGTTCCTCAACCGCATCGACGACATCATCGTCTTCCACCAGCTGTCGCAGGACGAGATCATCCAGATCGTCGACCTCATGCTGGCCCGTGTCGACTCGCAGCTGAAGAACAAGGACATGGCGCTGGAGCTCACCTCCAACGCCAAGAAGCTGCTCGCCGTCCGCGGGTACGACCCGGTGCTGGGCGCCCGGCCGCTGCGCCGGACGATCCAGCGGGAGATCGAGGACGTCCTGTCCGAGAAGATCCTGTACGGCACGCTCAAGCCGGGCGAGATCGTGATCGCGGACATCGAGGGCGCTCCCGAGGACGAGGACGCGAAGTTCACCTTCCGCGGCGAGCCGAAGCCCAGCTCGGTGCCGGACACGCCCCCGATCGACCTGGCCAAGTCCGGCGAGCAGTAAGCCCGCCTCCCGACCGGCCGCGCACACCGCGGGCGCCGGTCGGCTAGCAACTGAACAGAGCGCACGCAGGAGGGCGGTCACGGCATCGTGGCCGCCCTTCGGCGTGTGTCCGCCGTGAGCAGCCTTCGGCGACCGGCGTCGTGGGTAATCCGACGGCGCCGCCGGTCCTGCGAGGGTGGTCCGACGACGCTTGGACAGCTGGAGGATCTGACGTTTCGGGTGATGTCACACGGCCGAACGGGACGCGACCGCTGCCAGGCGGGCAGGCTGGGGGCAGGGGACGAGCCCGTCCCCGCCGCGCGCCGAGGTCGATCGTCGTGCGCGACGGCCGTCGACGGGCTCACAGCTCGCGGACCCTTGGAACCGTAGGGGGCGAAAGGCAGTGGCACGGGTGTCGTCAACCCATCTGACGTTCGGGCCGGACCCGGCCACCTCGATGACCGTGTCGTGGCTCGGTGGGGCGTCGAGCCCGGTGCTGTACGCGCCGGTCGACGCCGGGGCCGTCGACGGGACTGCCGCCGTCGACGCGCCCGGGGCCACCGACGCGGGACTCTGGATGCCCGACGACGCCGAGCGGGCGGCCCCGATGTCCAGTTCCTTCCGCGGCCCGGGCCGTCGCCGAGTCCAGGTCGAGCACGCCCGGCTCACCGGGCTGCGCCCGGGCACCCGCTACCGGTACGCGGTCGCCGAGGACGCCGAGGGCGGCGGGGCCGTGACCGGCGAGTTCCGGACCGCTCCGGCCCCCGGCGGCGACGAGCCGTTCACGTTCACCTGCTTCGGCGACCACGGGACCGACGCCCCGGACGACCCGTACGGGACGCACGCGTCTCGCGCGGTCGTCGCCGCCGTCGACCAGTTCGACCCGTTGTTCCACCTCGCCCTCGGCGACCTGTCCTACGCGAGCCTGCGGCGCGATCCCCCGGCGGCGTGGGAGGACTGGTTCCAGCTGATCTCGCCGTCGGCCCGCCGCCGGCCGTGGATGCCGGTCGCCGGCAACCACGAGAGCGAGCGCGGCGCCGGCAAGTTCGGCCTGACCCCCTACCAGGCCTACTTCGTTCCACCGGCCAACGGGGCTGGCGCCGACTACGAGGGGCTCTGGTACGCGTTCACCGTCGGCCGGGCCCGCTTCGTCATGCTGTTCGGCGAGGACGTCTGCTACCAGGACCACGGCGAGGTCTACCTGCGCGGCTTCAGCGGCGGCCGGCAGACCGCCTGGCTGGAGCGGACGCTGCGCGAGGCCCGGGCCGACCCCACGGTCGACTGGGTGATCGTCGGCCTGCACCAGGTCGCGGTGTCCACCGCCGCCTACCACAACGGCGGTGATCTCGGCCTGCGCCAGGAATGGCTGCCCCTGTTCGACCGGTACGGCGTCGACCTCGTCCTGTGCGGCCACGAGCACCACTACGAGCGCACACACCCGGTCCGCGGCTTCGTCCCCGGTTCCACCGAGCTGACCCCGCAACCGGCGGTCACGTCCCCACCGGCGGCCGCGGTCGTCGGCACGACGCACCCGACTTCGGCGAACCCCACACCGTCGAGCCCGGCACCGTCGGCCTCGGCGCAGGCGCGCCCGGCCCCGACCGCCGGTCCGGAGCGGGTCGACTCCACCCAGGGGACCGTGCACGTCACGATCGGCACGGGCGGCTCGTCGTCACCGAGTTCCGAGGCCCTGTTGGAGCCGCCGGCCGGACGGGTGGCCGTCGACGCGGAGAAGCAGCGCGGCAACCGCCGGCGCACCGTCTACCGGCTGGAGCAAGCCCCGTGGCTGGCGGCTCGCTCCACGGACCACCCGTACGCGTTCGCCGTGCTCCAGGTCGACCCTGGCCTTCCCGGTGGGATGACGGCGATCCGGCTCGCCGTCCACGACACGCTCAAGCCCGACGAGCCCCCGTTCGACGAGGTCATCCTCACCCGCCCCCGCCGGGACTCGGCCCAGGCCTGACCCGCCCGGACTCCGGGGCTGCCCGGTCAGGGGTGTTCGGGCGCCGCGGGCGGGTCGGGGTGAGCGAACAGGCGGAAGAGGGCCACCAGGGACGGGAGGATCACCACCATCCCGGCGACGATCGCGATCAGCAGGGCGCGCAGGTTCGCGGCCGGCGCGGCGGTGCCGTCGACCGTGGCCTGCCCGACCACCAGGTCCGGGTACTGCGCGACGGCCCAGCCCCACAGCACGTCGGCCGCCGCGAGGCCCGCCGCGAGCCGCGCCGCGGTGAACCGGCGCCACCACACCAACGCCAGCGCGGCCAGGCCGCCAGCCGCGGACACCGCCACCAGCGGGATCGAGCGGACCGCGAACCGGTGGGCGACGAGCGGCGCGTCCGCCCACAGCAGCGGCAGCAATACCACGGCGAGCGCGCCGGCCACCACGGCCGCGCCGAGAGCCCGCCGGCGGAACCCGGCGACGAGATGCTCGGTCGCCGGGCGGGCGGCGGCGTCCCGGCACAGGTACACGGCGGCCAGGAACGCCGTCACCGCCACCGTGAACAGCCCGCAGACGATGCCGAACGGGCTGGTCAACGGGGCGAACGGGCGGTCCGGGGCGAGGTCGCCGCTGGCCAGGGCGGCGCCCGCGACCCCCAGTGAGAACGGCGTGAGCACGGACGCGGCGGCGAACACCCGGCCCCACCAGTGGTCGGGCCCGGCGGCCCCGCCGCCGTAGGCGCGGTAGACGTAGGCCGCCCCGCGCAGCACGATTCCCAGCAGCGCGGCCAGCAGCGGGACCTCCAGCGTCGAGCCGACGAGCCCGAAGGCCGCGGGGAACCCGCTGAACAGCGCGACGATGACGAAGATCAGCCAGACGTGGTTGGCCTCCCAGACGGGGCCGAGCGTGCCCGAGACCAGCGCGCGCTGGTCGGCCGCGTCCCGGCCACGGGCCAGCAGGTCCCACACGCCGCCGCCGAAGTCCGCGCCCCCGAGCAGGGCGTACGCGGTCAGGCCTGCGACCATGACGACGACCAGCAGGTCCGCCGCGCTCATCGCCGAGTCCCCCGTCCCGTCGCGGGGCCGGCCGGCTGATCGGCCCCGGGGCCGTCGGATCCGCTCTGGGCGGCCCCGAGCGGGTCGGGACCGCGCTGGCCGGCGCCGGGTCTGTCGGGGCCGGCCAGGCCGGGCGGATAGGGCTCGGCGGGTGGCGGGCTGGTCGGGGCCGTCTCGTAGCCCGGGCCGCCGGTCGCCATCCGGCGCAGGATCAGGACAAGCGCCGTCGCCAGGCCCAGGTAGAGCGTGAGGGTCCCGGCGAAGACCCAGCCGGTCCCGCCGTTAGTGGTCACGGCGTCGGCGACGCGCATCTTCCCGACGACGATCCAGGGCTGCCGGCCGCCCTCGGTGACCTCCCACCCGGCGAGCATCGCGAGTACCGCCGCCGGCCCGCTCGCGGCGGCCGCGAGCAGCCAGGGCCGGCCGGTGGGCAGCGCCGGCAGGCCACGCCGCCGGCGCAGCGGCATGGCGACGCCGACCAGCGCCGACAGGCCGATCAGGCCGGTGCCGAGCCCGACCATGACGTCGAACGCCGTATGCACGATCGCGGCGTCCGGGCGGTCGGCGGCGGGCACCGCGTCCAGCCCGGTGACGACGTGGTCGACGTCGAAGCCCTCCAGCAGTGACAGGCCGCTCGGGATCTCCAGGCCGTAGCGGATCCTGCCGGTGTGGGCGTCGTAGATCCCGCCGACGGTGAGCGGGGCGTGGCTCTCGGTGGTGCGCAGGCCCTCCATCGCGGCCAGCTTCACCGGCTGGCGGTCGGAGACGACCCGGGCCGCCCAGTCCCCGACGACCAGCTGGAGCGGGGCGCAGACCAGCACGACGGCGAGGCCCACCCGCAGGCCGCGCTGATGGTAGAGGTCCCGACGGCCGCGCAGCATGCCGACCGCGTAGATCCCCGCGATCACCCCACCGGTGCACATCAGCGCGGCGAGCAGCATGTGCGCGACCTGCGGCGGGGCCGACGGGCTGCGCAGCGGCGCCAGCGGTTCGGCCGAGACGACCCGGCCGTCGGCGGCCGTGACGATCCCGGTCGGCACGTTCATCCAGGCGTTCGCCGTGATGATGAACAGCGTCGAGAGGGTGCCCGCGATGGCGATCGGCCACAGCGTCAGCCAGTGCGCTCGTGGCGACAGCCGCCGCCAGCCGTACAGGTACATGCCGAGGAAGATCGCCTCGGCGAAGAACGCGAAGCCCTCGAGGGTGAACGACAGCCCGAGCGCGCCGCCGTAGCGAGCCATGAACGCCGGCCAGAGCAGCCCGAACTCGAACGAGAGCACCGTGCCGGACACCGCGCCGACGGCGAAGAGCACGGCGAACGCCCGGGACCATTTCTTCGTCAGCGCGAGCCAGGTCTCGTCGCCGGTCCGCAGCCAGCGGCTCTCCGTGTACAGCAGCAGCCAGGGGATGCCGACGCCGAAGACGGCGAAGCAGATGTGGAAGGCGAGGCTGAACGCGGTCTGGCCGCGGGCGAGGCCGAGCGGGTCGGCCGCGTGCGCGTCGACGACCTGGGCCGCCGCCATCGGCCGGGACGCCCACGCCGTGGCCAGGACGGTGTGCGGGCGAGCGGGGCGAGGACCATCGTCGGTCCCTTCCGAGCCGGCCGTCACCCCTGCCGGGAGCGGCCTCGGGATGGCAGCTGGAAAGTCCGCCCAACCCGTGGGTGGCTCGGATCCGGACGGCGGCCCGGCCCGGCTTCGATGGCTTGCCGACTCTAGTTCTACGTTCCGTAGAAACTTCTACGTTCCGTAGATTAACCTCGGCCGCCGATGCCGTCCGGTGAATTCCGCCGCTCCAACCGGGAGGATCCGGCGCTTCCAACACATCCATGGCACGGTTCGTGACGAAGCCCACCGACGACGAAGGCCCGGCCACCGACCTGGCCACCGGAAAGCGGTCAGGCTGGGGTCGCTACTGAGCCTGGGCCGAAGCCGACCTGTGCTGCCAGGCGGCGGGCCCTGGGGCGGTCAGCCGTCGGCGTCCTCGCCAGGGGCGACTCGACCGCGGGTGGCGAGGTGACGGGCCGCGCGGTAGATCCGCCACGGGGTCCGGGTCGAGCGGCGCAGCCGCATCACCGGACTGTCCTGGCCTTCGGTGACCAGGCGGCGCATGTCGGCCGGCCTGGTGTCGCCGGTGATGATGAGCCGGCGTACCGCGAACGGGTCGCCCGCTCGGGGATGCAGGCCGTAGCCGACCTCACAGGCCGAGGTGAAGCCCGCGCCCGCGGCCGCCGCGCGGACCGTCCGGGTGTGGTAGCCGAACGGGTAGCAGAAGCTGCGGACCGGGCGGCCCAGCCGGTCCGCCAGCAGCTGGCGGCTGCGCAGGATGTCGGCGCGCATGAGGTGGGCGGGCATGAGGTCCAGCTCGGCGTGCGCGTGCCCGTGCGACCCCACCTCGATGCCGGCCGCCGCGACCTCGGCCAGCTGCGACCAGTCCATGATCCTCAGCTCAGCCTCGCGGTAGCCGGCCATCCACCGCGCCCGGCGCCCGACATGCGCGGTCGGCACGTACAGCGTGGCGCCACAGCCGGCCGCGGCCAGCTGCTCCGCGGCGCCCAGGAAGTCGACGAAACCGTCGTCGAACGTGACCGCTACCGTCCGGTCGTCCGGCTCGTCCAACGCCGCGGACAGCCCGACCAGCCGGTAGCCCGCCTCCACCAGCGCGCCGAGCTGGTCGGCGAACAGCCCCGGATCGACCTGCCACCGCCGAAACGCGCTGCTCGCTCCCCGTCCGACGCTGTGGTACATCAGCACCGCGAGCGGACCAGGGTCAGACCCCCCACGCGGGTCCTGGCGTCCAGCCGAACCCGACGCCGGCCAACCGCCCGTAGGGCCGTTCACCCACATCCCCCAAGCCCATCTCGCCATGGCCGCGCGCCCGGCGCGGGCCGACCCGTCACGGCCAGGTTGGTGCCGAGGATGCCGGCTCCGAGGTAGCGGCACCGACGCGCCGGGCCGACAGGAGCGCCGCCGCCACGAAGCTGACCACCGTCGTCGCCGAGCCCACGACCAGAAGCAGCACCCGTCTGGCCGCCGACGGCCGGCCCCGCACCGCCGTACCCAGGCCGCCGAGAATCCCGGCCGGGAGGACCCGAAGGAGAAAGTCCTGTTCGGGGCCCAGCGCCGACTTGCGGCCCACCGACGGCCCCCGCCCCGTACCACGGGTGATCACCCTGAGCAGCGCCTTGGATCGGCCTTCCTCCCAGCAGCGACGCAGCATGTAACGCGGCGAGCTGCGCTCACGCGGCACCCGGTGGTGAATGACGGCCGCTGGCTCGTACAGGAACCGGCCACCGACGTGCAGACGCTGCGCGCGGATACAGAACTCGGTCTCCTCGCATCCCGCGGCGCCTTTCGCCTTGCGGCCCAGCCGGTCGTCGAATCCACCGACCTCGTCGAAGAGACTGCGCCGGAACAGCGCACAGCCGCCGAACACGTTGCGGACCGGCTGACAGGACGCCGGCAGGCCCTGATGACTGCACCCGACGGTCCACAACAGCTCGTCCGGAAACCATCCCGGCTGTGCGGACTCCCACGCGGGCAGCGTCCGGCCACCGACACCCAGCACGTCCGGTGAGCCGGTCAGCGCCGCCACCAGCGACTCCAGCCAGGCTGGCTCCGCCGTCGCGTCGTCATCCAGGAACGCGACATAGTCCGCTGTGACAGCCTGCAGCCCGGTGTTGCGCGCATTGGACAGGCCGGTTCGGCCGCCCGTCGACAGGACCAGCTCGTCACCGCCGCGGTCATGCAACATCTTCAACAGCTCGTCGTCACCGTCGACGACAACGATTACCTGGTCAGGCCGTCTGGTCTGGGCGCGCAGCGACTCGAGCGCCGCGACCAGGAGCGCGTACCGCGCCACCAGGTGACTGCAGACGACGACGCTCACCGTGCTCACGTGGCGTCCCGCATGAGCCTGAATCGGCGCGCTGCCGCCAACAGCATCCGGCCTTTTCCCGCCCGTTTAGTCATGGCGCTGCTACGCCCCCGTCGCGAAATCCCCCGTGCCAGCCCGCCCGCCATGTCCAAATGGACGCCCAGGATGGGCATTCACAGCCCACGGCTTCTGGCATTCCCGAAACGGCCCTAGCAGCCGATCAGCCCCCGCCGAGACGAGGCCGCGCTAATGCTGGGCGGGCTCCGGGACGAGATCCGCGACGACGACGGTGGTGTCGTCCCGGGCGCCGGCGAGCAGAGCGGCCTCGACGAGCGCGTCGGCGGCCCGCTCCGGCGGGTCGTTGGCCAGCTGGTGCAGCAGTCCGTAGAGCTGCTCCGGTTTCATGACCTTGGTCATGCCGTCGCTGGACAGCACCACCCGGTCGCCGGCCTCGACCGCGACCTGGAAGAGGTCCATCTCGACGTCGTCCGCGAGGCCGATCGCGTTCAGCAGCGGGCCGCCGGTGATCGCGTGTGGAGTGGTGAGCTGGCGCGGCTCGCCCTTGCCCGGCTGGAGCCAGACGGTGCTGTCACCAACGTGGGCGACCGTGAGGGTCCGTCCGGTCTGCTCCTGGCGGCCGAGGACGACGACGTCCAGCGTGCAGGCCATGCCCCGCCAGCTCGGCTCGGACTTCGGCCGCTCCCGAACCATCTTGTTGGCGCGCACGACGGCCGCGCGCAGGCCCTCCCGCGGGTCGGCGGAGTACTGCGGCCGGAAGCCGGCGACGGTGGTCACCGCCAGGGTCGACGCGATCTGCCCGGCGGCCTCGCCGCCGACGCCGTCGGAGACGGCGAGCAGGCCGTCCACGACCACAAAGGCGTCCTCGTTCGGGCCGCCGCGCTTCCCGCGCCTGGTCCGGCCGGCTGCCGCCAGGCGCAGCGGCGGCGCGCTGGGCCGGTCGGGCTCGTCGGCGACGTAGGGGCCGGCAGTCGAGATCGCGACCGTCTCGTCCACCGGTGCCGGAGCCGGAGGAGGGGCGGCGGGCGCGGGCGGCGGCGTGGCCGGCTGCGGCGGCGAGTACGCCGGCTCTGCTACCGGCCATGGCGCCTCCCGCGGGGCTTCCGGGCCGTCGCGGCGGGCGGGCACGGTCCACGCGGCGTCCTCGGCCGCCGTGGCCGCCTCCCGGTCGGCGGCGGTCGGCGGCTGCGCCGCGCGGGAAGGCGGCGCATCGGCCGGGACCGGGTGCGGCGCCCCGGAGGGCGGCGGAGCCCAACCGGTGGCGTCCGGGTCACGGCCGTCGTCGACCGGCCAGCCGCCGTCCGTCGGAACCTGCGTCGTCACGTCATCTCTCCAGGCTTGGCCGAGGGCAGGGTCGACGCCGCGGGCGTCGGCATCGGGGGCCGGGGCGGCGCCCGCCCGCGGCGGCGCGGGCGCCGCCCGGGAGCCGAGACCAGGCACGAGATCCGCCGGGTCCGTGTAGTAACCGTCGTCCGGCGGCGGCGCGGGGGCGGCCTGGCGGGCGTGCCGACGGCTCGGCCGGCTGCGGCTGGGACGCTGCCTCGGGGGGGTGACCGGCGGCGGGTTGTCGGCGCCGTACATCGTCCGTCCCGACCGGCTGGACAGGACCACGAACACCGTGGCGCCCACGACCAGGATGACGATCAGCATGATCGGTAGCAGTGAGCTCTTCATGGTCTCTGTACCCCCACCGCCGCGACGCGATCAGACCGACTTCGGTGCCCTGCGCGGGCCGCACTGATCGTGCCGGCCATGCTGCCAGATCACCGACTTGCCCGGCCGTCGGCATCCGTCCCGCCTGTCCGGGCAGCCGGTGCTTCCCCACTGCCGGTGCTTCCGAACAGCTGGTGCGCCCGAACAGGGCCGTCTGCTCAAACAACGACAGCGGACCCGTGTCGAATGACGAATTGTCGGAACCACGACAGCGCGGCTCACCGACACCTCCGTCCAGCGACAGCCGGACCGCCCGCGGCGGCCGGATCATCCTGGTAAAGCGTCACGGGCCCTTCGTCCGGTCCCGTCACAGGGTCCCAGCCACGGTTCGCGACATGGGCCTGAACGAATATCTTCCACCCGAATCGCACCGGCCTGGGCGCAACCCCACGTTTGCCGCCGTCCAGGACCGGATCGCATTCCACTCAATGGCGCTCGGACGTCCCACCGGGCCGCGCCAGTTCGGCCCGTCGCGGACGCGCGCAGCGGCGCCGGGGGGCTCGATCAGTGCGCCTTCTCCGCGTCGCCGTCGGCCCCCGGCCGCCGGGCTGCACGGGGAAGGCACCGGCCCGCCCGAGAGGGCTCAGTGCCTCTGCTTCGCTCCGTCGGCCGCGAGCTACGGCCCCACGCTCGTTCCTCGCATGGGACCTCCGCCCGCCGCCTCCTGCGCTCAGAGCACCTGCTTCGCTTCGTCGGCCGCGAGCTACGGCCCCACGCTCGTTCCTCGCATGGGACCTCCGCCCGCCGCCTCCTGCGCTCAGTGCACGCGCTGGTCGGTCGGGCAGTCCAGTTCGCTGGCGTGAGTGAAGCCGTCGACCGACAGATGGGTCGACAGCCGGACCGGGCCCGCCGAGCTGGCGAGAATCCCCGTCCAGTTGCCGGCCGTGCTGAACACGCAGGCATCGCCCTCGCCGATCGACCAGAACGACGTGTAGTGCACCAGCACCGTCGCGAGGCCCGGTTTGGCGAAGTCGACCGTCAGCGAATCGACTCCCAGCTCGGTCAGCGTCGCCGGCCCCTGCACCAGACCGGTCGTGTCGCTGACGATCCAGACCGTCCAGTTGGCGTCGTGGTAGCCGAGCTGCAGGTACGGCAGGCCCGAGCGCAGCAGCGCCGCCTCGGCCTGCGCCGACGGGTCCAGTGGCACGTCCGGCAGGGCGACATAGGTGACGCCGCGGGCCAGCAGCCAGTCGTGGTAGGTCTTGGCGGTCAGCGTCCCGTTGTAGAAGACCGCGTTGTACTTGCTGTCGAGCTGCCGCAGCCACCCACGCGCCATCGGCACCTTCGGCGCGACGTAGCGGGCCTCCCAGTGCGCCGCGGTGAACGGCACCTCGACCCGGCCGGCCGGCACCGGGCCGGATCGGTCCAGGTAGTCCAGCAGACCGGTGTAGTAGCGCGGCGAGGCCGACGGGTCGCCCTGGTTGGCGAGCGCACCCTGCACCGGCCCGATCGACCAGCCGATCAGCGGCACGGCGACGATCAACAGGATCCGTGGTCGCTTGGCCAGCAGCACCGCGGCCATCGGCCCGGCGAGCAGGGTCGCCGGGCGGGTGATGTTGCCCCCCATCGTCGACGGCACGAAGAAGAACACTGTCGCCGACAGCGCCCACAGCAACAGCCCTCGGCGGACCGCCCGCTCGTGGGGCGGCACCACCAGCAGGCCGCCGACGATCAGCGCGACCAGCGACAGGTAGGTCATCAGCGGGAAGGGCTGCACGCCCTCCTCCGGAAAGATCATCGAAACCACGATGCCGCTGACCGCACCGACCAGCGGCAGGATCCGCCGCCATTGCAGGCTCCCGAGGAGCGCGACCCCGACGAGCAGCACGAAGGCGCCGGCTAGCGGCGAAGCGAGCGACGAGCACGTCGCCCCGGCCAGCGCCACCCACCAGCGCCGCTCCCGCACCCCGACCAGAGCCAGCGCGCCGAACGCCAGCCCCAGCGCGAACGGCCCGCGACCGACGATGAGGTCCGCGACCGTGACGACGGCGAACCAGAGCACCGGAAGATCGTGACCGCGCCGGGCGCGCGGGCCGCGCAGCAGCCGCGTCACCAGCGCGGTCGACGCGACGCAGGACAGCGCGGCGAGCAGCTGGGCGCCGAACAGTGCCCCGAGCGGCGGGAACAGCACGCTGTACCCGGGGATCGTGTGCCCGCCGTACCACTGGTCGTCCCACAGCCGGGCGCCGCCGTGCTCGAACAGCCAGACGCGGTACTCCTGGGCGGGCGTGTCCGGCCCGGTCAGGTCGAGCCCCAGCGAGAGCGCGCACAGCGCGGCGGTCACCGTCCACGGCCGCGCCCGCGCGAACCGGCCGACCCAGCGGGCCGCCACCCAGCCGGGCCAGCGCCGGTCACCTCTCGCGGGCACCGGCTGGAGCTGGTCACCCGGATCGGGTGCCACGTCACCCCGCATAGGGTCCTGGTGGTCAGCCGACACCAGGCCGGCTGACACCGCGGCTACCGATGGATCTGCGTCTACACAGGAGGATGGCGGGGATGACGGATCCGGCTCGTCATCCGGACCGGAACGCTGGGTCTGCGGGCGGGGCCCCGTCGACGAACCGGGTGCGGCCAGCGGTCCTGCCACCCGGCGTTACCTCCCAGTCGAATCCGACTCGTCGGCCGTCACGGGTCGCCCGACGTCCGGCCAAGGGCGAGCCGGGCACGGCCGAAAGCCCCCCGAACGGCCTCACTGCGAGCCCGTGGGCGGGTTCCGCGACGGTATGGCTGGTCGTGACGGGCACTCTGGCCGCCGTTGTCTCCGTTATCGCCGAAGGCCGGCTCGGCCCCCGTGATCCGCGCGCAACCGATCCGACATCCTGGTGGGGCATTCTCCCACCGGCGCCGCCCACCGGCACCACACGGGGCACGCTGTCCGGACTCAGCGCATTGGGCGTCGTCACGCTGTGTCTGTGCTGGATCCTGCTGGTCGGGCTGGCGCTTACCGGCCGGCTCCGGTCACGGCTGGCCGTGGCGGCCGTCCTCGCGTGGGGCGCTCCGTTCGCGCTGGGACCACCTCTGTTCAGCCGGGACGCCTACGCGTACGCCGCCCAGGGGGAGCTGGCCAGGCGTGGGATCGACCCGGCGACCCACGGTGTCGCCGCGCTGGCCGGCGACCCGTCCGGCACCGCGTTCCTGACCGCTGTCGACCCCCGGTGGCGTGACACCCACACCCCGTACGGCGGCGGGGCGGTCGCAGTCGAGCGGTTCGCGGCGGGCGTCGCCCATCTGCTCGGTGCTGGACCGACCGCTGTCCTGGTCACGCTGCGCATTCTCGCCGTCATCGCCGTCGCCGTCCTGGTCGTCTGCACCGCCCGCCTCGCGGCGGGCATCACCGCCGCCGCGCCGGCCGCGGCCGACCGCCCGGCACGCCGCGACGCCGTCAGCGGATCCGCCGGGCGCGGGGCCGCCGCAGGCGAGGCTGGCGGGCCGCGCAGCCCGGCCGCCGCCATGGGCAGCTCAATCGGAGGGGACACGGCCGCAGGCGGGGCTGGCGGGCCGCGCGGCCGGGCCGCCGCCGTGACGATCGCGGTCGCGATCGTCGGCGCCAACCCGGTGACGGTGATTCACCTGGTCGGCGGTCTCCACCTCGACGCGCTGGTCGCCGCCGCGCTGACCGCGGCCCTCCTCCTGGAGCGACATCGCGCTGCCAGCAGGCGTGGCGTGCTCGGAGGCGTGATCTCGTGGTCGGCGCTCGGCGCGACGGCGCTGGCCTCGTTCGCCGGGACGGTCAAGGCGACCGCCTTTCTCGGACTGCTCTGGCTGGTGATCGCGCACGCCCGCGCAGCCAGAGCGGCGGGGCGGGCCGCGACGGCAGCGGTCGTCGCGGTCGATCTCGCGATCGCCCTCGCCGTGCTGGTGCTGAGCATGCTCGGCAGCGGCTTCGGGCCGACCTGGCTGGAGGCGCTGGCCACCTCAGGCGCGCTGACTACCGGGATCGCGCCCGCGTCACTGCTGGCGGCCCTCGTCGCGGCCGTCGCGCGGCTCGGCGGGGCACACCTGGCGACCGGCAGCGGCTCCGCCCTGCTGACCGGCACGCGCGGGCTCTGTCTCGCCCTGGCCGGCCTGATCTGTGCCTACCTGCTGCGGCTGGCCTGGCGTCGACCGGGCGCGCCAGACCTGTCAGACGAAACGCGCGCCGTGGCGCCCGTTCGCACTGACAGACCGGACCCGAGCGACTTGTCAGACCCAGCGCGCGCCACCGCGCCCGTTCGCACTGACAGATCGGCTCGAACGTCGGACCGAAGCCCGGCCTGGAGCCGGGACGGTCTGCTGGTGCTCGGGATCGGGGGGCTCGCCGTCGCTCTTGGCAGTCCCGTGCTCTACCCGTGGTACCTCGCGCCGCCTCTGCCCATGCTCGGGGTTCTCATCGCCGGCTGGCATCTCGCCCACCAGTCCGCCTCGGCCCCAAACGTCCCGGCCCCGAACGTCCCGGCCCCGAACGCCTCGATCCCGAACGCTCCAGACTCCGACGCCGCAGCTTTTGCCCTAGTCCTGGACCCTCCAGCTCAGGACCTCCCAGCCACCAGCGCACCAGCCCTGGAGGCCCCAGCCTCCGACGTCCCAGCCCCGGACGGCCCAGTTCAGGACATCCCAGCCTCCGGCGTCCCAGCCTCCGGCGCACCAGTTCAGGACGTCCCAGCCCCGGACGTCCCAGTTCAGGACATCCCAGCGCAGGACGTCCCGGCTGGGGTCGGCTCGGCCGTGGCGGCGGGTCGCCGGCGGTGCCGGTCGGCCGTCGCGGTGGTCGTTCTCGGCTCGATCTGGCTGTGCGGGGCGACGCTGTCACCGCTGGGGCCGACCTGGCGGCTGCTGGCACCGGACGGGGCGGACGGAACGCTGCCCCTGGTCGTGGCGGCTGTCGTCGTGACGGCGCTGCTAACCCTCGGCGCGACCATCACGACCCATGCGCTGCGCTCGGACCCGCCGCAGGCTCCCCCTGGCCCGTGGGCTCGGCCGTCCGTGGAGCCCGAGGCGCCGGCCGCCACGCGCTGATCCGGACGGCCCGCCAGCACGCCGCCAGCAACAGCGCGTTGCGGGCGACGAGCAGGACGCTGGTGACGGGGCGGCCCTGGATGACGTCGTTGTAGCGCCAGGGGTAGATCACCTGGCTGACCGCCGCGGCTACCAGCAGCAGCACGAGGACCGCCCGGCGGTCGGCCTGGCGCCGCGCCTCGGCTGGATCGGCCACCAGCCCGTCGGGGGCCGACCCGGCGGCTCGGACCGCGACGAGCCCGGCGACCACCCCGAGCACCCAGATCAGGTACTGCGGGCTGAGCACCCGCGAGGTGACCAGCACGATCAGCAGCAGGGCGAGCAGCCGGTCGCCCGCTGTCGAAGCCTGATGTGCGGCGGTGCCACGGCTCGGGGCAGGGCCCAGCCACCACCAAAGCGTTGCCACGGCAATGATCACGATCTCCACCAGCGAGCAGGCGGTGGCGACGGCGCGCGCCGCCGAATCGCCGAACTGCAGCGACCCGTACTCATAGCGGGCCGTCTCACCGTCGCCGAACATCCGGACGACCACGAAGACGGTCGCCGGCACGGCCTCCAGCTGAAGCCCCCTGGACCGCTGCGCGCCGACGAACCCGAGCAGGTCCCCGCCGGCCCGGGCCGCCACCAGGATCAGCCCCGTGATGAGCACGGCCGCGCCGGCCCCGGCGATCGCCCGCACCACGGGCCGCCCCCACAGGCGCCGCCAGCCCAGCGGGCCGCCCGACGCCCGCCCAGACGAGGCCAGCGCCGCCCCGCCCAGCGGGCCGCCCGGGGGCCGCCCAGACGAGGCCAGCACCGGCCGGCCCAGCGAGATCAGCAGGAAGGCCGGCCAGGCCTTGATCAGCGCTCCGACGGCGGCAGCGAACCCGGCCCAGCCGTAGCGAAGGCCCGCCTGCCCCCTCCGGCCGCGGGACGCGAGTAGCAGAAGTCCCACGAGGGCGCAAGCCGTCGGGACCAGGTCAAACCGTGCCAGGGTGACCGGCCCGAGAAGGGTGGTGCCCACCAGCCAGACCCGCGCCCCCGACCCCCAGGTGCCCCCGTCCCCGGAGCCCTGGCTGCGCCGGCCGCGCACCCAGGCGCGGCCCCGCGCACCCGCTGCCGCGACCGCTGGGCTCAACCCGTCACCATGATCGGCGGCTGTGCCCTCGGGTGGTCGCGAAACAGGCTCGGTAACGACCACTGCAGGGCCGAAACCGCGATCAAGCGGAGGCCGGGACGGCGCGAGCCCTGTCGGATGCGCCACCGGCGCGCCTCCGCTTCGCGGGCTCCCTGTCCCCGGTCCGGTCGGCGGGTCGGTTGGCGGCCGGCCGGTACGGGCCAGCGCCGCGGTGACCGCCGCGTCGACCGCGAGCATGAACAGCGGAAAGCCGACCCGGTAGGACAGGCCGACAAGCACTCGCGCCAGCGCGGGAACGGCGAACACGAGGATCGCGCCCGGCGGGTACTGCCATTTCTCGTCGTCCACCGGCAGGCCCTGGCCGTGCACGAACGCCGTCCCCCAGCCGCCGTAGAGCCGGATGTCGCCGAGAACCCCCTGCTGGGCGCCGAGCGCATGCCCGGCCCACACCAACGCGAGCAGCAGCAGCCGCGTCCCGAGCCACAGCCCCCACGCCGGCCGGCTCGGCCAGGGAGCACGCCAGCGAACGACGGCCCGACCCAGTGGCCCCGGGGTCCGGGGACGGCTCCCGGCAGGGTTGTCAGCCGCAGCCTGGACCGGGATCGGCGACGCGGCGTCACCATCGGGCGGCGAAGTGTGGATCGCCACACCGTCCGCCGGAGTCGGCCCAACTTCCGCGGCAGCGCCCGTCCGCGTCGTCGTTCGGCCACGCGGCGCCAGGTTTCGCGCCGGCCGGGTGTTGTCTCGGCGAGGCGATTCGGGCGGCATAACGCGGACCGTACCGGCCGACCACGCCAGGCCGCGTGGAGGGGACCGGACTCTGCGGGTACCGTGCGTGACTTAGTGCATCAACGGCGATGCGCTCGTGGGGACGAGAGTCTCCCGCCCAGGTTCCCGCCGGACGGCGAAACCCGGGATCCCTGCCGGGAGGGCGGCGATCCCGGTGGCCCGCGCGCGGGCGGTACGACGGTCAGGCCGCGCGCCTCCCGGCCCGTGCGGGCGCCCGACAGGGCCACCGTGTGCCCGGTGACCCGCCGGCGGGCCGGAGACCCCTTGGGCCCCGCGGGCCACATAGGAGGGCCAGTGAGCCTCGGGTCATCACCCTGGGACACCGCGTGCGTCCAACTGGCGGACGCGGCTCGTCACCTCGGTCTCGACGACGGAATACACGACCTGCTGCGCACGCCGCGCCGGTCGGTGACGGTAAGCGTGCCGCTGCGCCGCGACGACGGTCAGCTGCTCGTACTGACCGGCTACCGGGTCCAGCACAACCTGGCTCGCGGCCCGGCCAAGGGCGGCATCCGTTTCCACCCGTCCACCGACCTCGACGAGGTCAAGGCACTCGCCATGTGGATGACCTGGAAATGCGCGGTGATGGGCATCCCGTACGGCGGCGCCAAGGGCGGCATCGCCGTGGAGCCGGGCATGCTGTCGGGCGCGGAGCGGGAGCGGATGACCCGCCGCTACGCCGCCGAGCTGATCCCGCTCATCGGCCCGGAGAAGGACATCCCCGCGCCGGACGTCGGCACCGACGAGCAGACCATGGCCTGGATCATGGATACCTACTCGACGCACACCGGCCACATCGCGCACGGGGTGGTCACCGGCAAGCCGCTGTCGGTCGGCGGCTCGGCCGGGCGCGCCGGCGCGACCAGCCGGGGCGTCCAGCTGGCGATGTTCGCGGCGCTGCGCGAGCGCGGCATCGACCCGAAGACCATCACCGTCGCCGTCCAGGGCTTCGGCAAGGTCGGGGCACTCGCCGCGCAGTACCTGCACGACGCCGGCTGCCGGGTGGTCGCCGTGTCGGACGTGAAGGGGGGCGTCTACAACCCGCGCGGCCTGAATCCCACCGCGCTGATCCGCCACCTGGCTCGCGGGGCGGAAACCGTCGTCGGTTTCCCGGGCACCGACACCCTGACCAACGCCGAACTGCTCGAGCTCGACGTGGACGTGCTCGTCCCGGCAGCACTCGAAGGCGTCATCACCGCCCAGAACGCCGGGCGGATCCGGGCCAAGATGATCGTCGAGGGCGCGAACGGCCCGGTGGCGGCCGACGCCGACCCGATTCTCGCCGAGAAGGGTGTCGTCGTCGTTCCCGACATCCTGGCCAACGGCGGCGGTGTCGCGGTCTCATACTTCGAATGGGTCCAGGACCTACAGGCGTATTTCTGGACCGACGACCAGGTCAACGACCGGCTCTCGGAGCTGATGGAGCGCGCCTACGGCCAGGTCTCCCAGCTCGCGGCCGAACGCGGGCTGACGCTGCGCGAGGCGGCGCACGTCATCGGAGTCGGCCGAGTCGCCGAGGCGCACCGGACCCGCGGCCTCTACCCGTGAGCGGACGGGCCCGAAGCTCGAGCGCTCCGCGCCCTGCCAGGACGGATGAAGGCCGAGAGCCGGACTTGTCCGCAGCCGCTGCGCCGGGCGGCGCACCGGAAATCCGTCAGGCCGGGCGGCTTTGAATCAGGTTGAGCGCGCGTCATGGCGCGCGCTCAACCCAATGAGCACTCGGCTCGACCGGCCGCGCCACCCACGCTCCAGCGCCAGCCCCGCGACTTGGGCGGGGTCACCATCGACCTGTCAGGCCCAGCGTGCGCTCTAGCACGCGCTCAACCTGACAACTCGGCACGACCAGCGGTGCCGCCGGCACATCCGCACTGTCAGAAGGGGATGGTGTCGGCTCGGGTCAATGCCGGCCGCGGCGGGCTCGCGGGGCGGGCGGGTCGGTGACGCCGGCGTTCGCGGCCTCGGCGGCCAGCCGGAACACGGCCGCCTGGTCGTCGGCCGGCGACGTCCGGTTGCGGCGGCGGTGCCCGCAGCGCTCGCAGACGTGGGTGAGAACCGAGTCCCGGGCCCGGGCCTCGATGGCCACCGGGCGCATCAGCCCGCCACAGTCGGCCGCGCGGTCGCCCGGCTGGACGTCGACGTGCCTCGACCACAGGCATCGCGGGCAGTGGTTCGTGTACCCGTCGCCGCGCACCGCCGCGCCGCAGACGAGGCACTGGAAGTCCTCGGTAGTGCGAGTGAACTGGCGCGCCACGGATTCACGGTAACGCTCCAGCCGCCGACTCCCACCGAATGCGGGCTGGTCGGGCGGTCGGGGAGTCTGGCTCACGGGTGGGGCGGTCTGGAATGTCGGACCCGCCGGGTGGAATAGTGGGCATCCAACAGACATAGCCGTGGTTCGCGGACACGTGGGCGGGCGGGTGGGTCGGCTGGCCCCGCCCGTCCACACCGGCCGCCGCCAGGCCGGCCGAGGGGGGCGCTGTGGAGGACGGGCAGCCGCGCGAGCCGGCGGCCCCTGCCCACGTGGCGGGGTCGTCCGGTACCGGCGGCCTGTCCGACCGGGACGCCCAGGTACTGCGGTTCGAGCAGCGAACCTGGCGCTACCCGGCCGCCAAGGACGAGGCGATCCGGGCCGAGTTCGGGCTGTCGCCGGCGCGGTACTACCAGCTGCTCAACGTGCTGATCGAGTCCCCCGCCGCGCTGGCCGCCGAACCGGTGCTGGTCGGCCGGCTGTCCCGGCTGCGCGCCTCCCGGCGCCGGGGCTGGTCCCCCGCCGCGAGCGGCCCGCCCCGCGGCGCGCTGGCCGCGCCCACGAGCACGCCGCCCTACCCGGACGACCGCTCGTGAGCGTCCCCGGGTCCACGGCGACCGCCAGGTCCGGCGCCCCCGTGCCACCACCGCGACCCGGTGGTTCCCGCCGGCTACGCACCGCCGGTGGCGCCCTGATCGCCATGCTCGCCGTCGCCGCCGGCATCCTGCTGGTCAACCTGCTGCACAGCCCGGCGGACAAGAAGTCGACCGCCGGCCGCGTGTCGACGCCGGCACCGGCCGGGCCGCACGCGCCGGCCAGCGCCGGGACGAGCACCCATCCCGGGACGCCGGCCTCGACCAGACCCACGTTGACGACGCCCGCCTCGGCGGCCACCAGGCCCGCGGCCGGGACGACCGGTGTCGGCCCGGTCGCCCCGGTGGTCATCCTCAACGACTCCAGGATCAAGGGCCTGGCGGACGCCGCCCGCGATCCGGTCGAGAAGGCGGGCTTCACCGTCGATCGAGTCGGCGGCTACGTCAGCACCTACAACGTGCCCGTGACGACCGTGTTCTACGAGGACAACCTCAAGGCGGCCGCGCAGAACCTCCAGCAGCGGGTGCCTGGGATCTCCAAGATCGAGCCGATCGCCGGCACCGACATCAAGCTGTACGAGCCCGGCAAGCTGATCCTCGTCGTCACCCGCGCCTTCCCGACCGCCGCGCCCTGAGGAAGTCCCGCGCTCTGACGTAGTCCGCGCGCTCTGAGCGCAGGAGGAGGCGAGCGGAGGTCCTGCGCGAGGAACGAGCACAGGGCCGTAGCTCGCGGCCGACGGAGCGAAGCAGAGACTCTGAGCGCAGGAGGAGGCGAGCGGAGGTCCTGCGCGAGGAACGAGCACAGGGCCGTAGCTCGCGGCCGACGGAGCGAAGCAGAGACTCTGAGGTAGTCCGCATGCTCTGACGTGGTCCGCGCGCGCCGTATACCGGCGCACCGAGCCGAAACCCGGGGCCGCGGACACGGGTGTGGGCCGCGCTGCGGGGAGGCGCCCCCGGAGCGCCGGTCGGCGCCCGTCACACTGGTCGGTATGGTCGCCTGCCTGTTGGCCGCCGAGGCCGCGTCATGACAACCAGCCCTGCCCCCGCGCCGCGCACGCCCGCCGGCGGCGCCGCACTCGCGGCGCTGATCACGGCTCCCGAGAACGCGCTCGTCGCGCTCGACTACGACGGCACCCTGTCCCACATCGTCTCCCGTCCCATGGACGCGACCCCGGTTCCGGGTGCCGTCGACGCGCTGCGCGCGCTCGCCGCCCGAGTCGGCACACTCGCGATCATCACGGGCCGGCCCGTCGACGCCCTGCTGGAGCTGACGGGTCTGCCCGCCGACGGCGAGGGGGACGAGGCACTGGAGAATCTGACCATCCTGGGCCAGTACGGGCTGCAGCGCTGGGAGGGGGCCTCAGGGAAGATGACCAGCCCGGAGCCGCTGCCTGGCGTCGCCGCGGTGCGCGCCCAGCTGCCCGAGGTGCTGCGGGACGCCCCGCCGGGAGTGACCGTCGAGGACAAGGTGCAGGCGCTGGTGGTGCATGTCCGCCGGGCCGCCGACCCGGACGCGGCGCTCGGCGCGCTGACCCCGGCGCTGCGCCAGCTCGCCGAGGAGCATGGCCTGGAGGCGGCGCCGGGCAAGAAGGTCCTGGAGCTGCGCCCGCCGCACCATGACAAGGGCCGGGCGCTGCGCGAGCTGGTCGACGAACGCTCCGCCCGCGCGGTGCTGATGGCCGGCGACGACCTCGGTGACCTGCCGGCCTTCGACGCGGTCGAGACGCTGCGCTCCGCGGGCGTCGCCGGCCTCACGGTCTGCAGCGACGGCCCCGAGGTCCCGGCCGCCCTACGCGAGCGCGCCGACCTCGTCGTGGACGGCCCGACCGGCGTCGTCGCGCTGCTCCAGGTCCTGGCCGCGCGCCTCAGCTGACGTGCCGCGCGCCTTGGCAGCTGACCGGCGCGCCTCGGCTGACGGGCAGGGCCGGATGGCCCGTCAGCCGAGCAGGACGGCACCGGCCTGCGGGGCGGGCAGGGCGGCCAGCTGTTGGCGGAACCAGTCGCCGGGTGGCAGGCGGGCCGCGAGCGCGGCGATCCGGGCGGCCCGCCGGCGGCGCTCGGCCGGCGGCATCCGCAACGCCGCGTCCATCGCCTGGGCCGTTTGCGAGACGTCGTACGGGTTGACGATCAGCGCGTCCGGGCCGAGCTCGGCGTAGGCGCCCGCTTCCTGGGACAGGATCAGGACGACGTCGCGGTCCGAGACCGTGGGGCCCTCCTTGGCGATCAGGTTCATCCCGTCCCGGATCGGGTTGACCACCAGCACGTCGGCCAGCGTCAGCGCGGCCAGCGAGCGCGGGTAGTCGTCGGTGACCTCGAGGCGCAGCGGCAGCCAACTGTCCGTGGCGAACTCGTCCTCGATCTCCGTCGCCACCCGCTGCACCGAGGCGGTGTACTCGCGGTACTCGGGCAGGTCGTGCCGTGATGGATAGGCACAGACCAGATGCATGACCTTGCCGTGCCAGTCCGGATGGGCGCGCAACAGCTCCCGGTACGCCTCCAGGCCGCGGACGATGTTCTTGGACAGCTCGGTCCGGTCGACGCGGACAATCAGGTGCCGATCGCCGATCTCCTCGCGCAGCTCGGCCGCCCTGGCGAGGACATCCGCCGCGCCGGCCCGCGCCCGCAACGCCGCCGCGTCGACGCCGAGCGGATGCACGCCGATCCGGACCTGATGACCCGGCTGATCCGGGCGATCGTCGCCGGCGCGGCCCGCCGACCCGGACGCCATCTCCTCCCTTGGCCACCGGACCGGCCTGGGCAGGGTGATCGCCGCGGGTCGATGATCGGCGGCGGCCTCACCCTCCGGGCCGTCGTCGGCCAGCCCGCCAGGGCCGAGGTCAATCCGCTCGATGTCGACCCCGTCGCCGAGCAGCACCCGGGCGCAGTCCCGGAACGCGGTCGCCCACCGCGCGGTGAGGAAGCCCAGCCGGTCGGCACCGAGCATCCCGCCGATCACGGCCCGCGACACCCGGTCCGGGAGAATCCGGAAATAATCGGGCGGCGCCCACGGCGTGTGGGTGAAGTGGGAGATCCGCAGGTCGGGCCGCAGCTTGCGCAGCAGTCCCGGCACGAGCATGAGGTGGTAGTCCTGGACCAGGACGGCGGCGCCCTGGGCGGCCTCCAGGGCCAGCGCGTCGGCGAACATCGCGTTGTAGGTCTCGTAGGCCTCCCAGTCCCGCCAGAACGCGGCGCCGAAGCTCGGTTCGGTGGCCGGTGCGAACAGCAGGTGCAGGACGAACCACAGCGTGCGGTTGGCGACCCCGTTGTAGGCCCGGTCGAAGACGACTCGGTCGACGTCTAGCATCCGGATCGCGGCGCCCGCGGTGTCGAAACCGGCCCGGTCGAGCCGGCCGTCCGGGGCCAGCCGCGTCGCGTGCCGGTCCGCGTCGGACAGCGCCGCGCAGACCCAGACGATGCCGGACGGGGGCTCCCCAGGCCCGAGGGTGCCGCCGTCGGCCGCCTCGCCGGCCTCGGCCGCCTCCCGGATCACCTCCTGCATGCCGCTGACCAGCCCGCCGCTGCCCCGCCGGGCCGTCAGCGTGCCGGTTTCGGAGAGGGAGAACGCGACCGGGCCTCTGTTCGAGGCGACCAGCACCCGCGCGGTGCCGGCGGCCGCCGGATCAGGCCCCGCTGCCACGGCTTGGGTCAGGAATGGCACTAGCGCAGAGTAGACCTGTACACCGCATTGGATGACCAGGTCGCCGCCGTTCGGACAGGCAAAAGTCACGACACCCCCCGGGGGTGCGGGGGCGGGCGCGCCGCCGGTTCGGGGCCCGCCGTCACCAGGCGGATCGGAACGCGCCCGGCGGGCTACCCGGCCGCGAGCGCCGCGCGGACCGCGCTGGCCCAGCCGAGCGTGACGGCTTCCTTCTCCACGACGACGTTGTCGTACCCGGCGAGCAGCCCGGGGATGTCCGGGTGCCGCAGGGCGTTGGCTACCAGGTGCATCCGGCCGACGTGCCGGGCCATCAGCAGATCGCTCGCCGAGTCACCGATCGCGATGGCGTCGGCCGGGTCCACGCCGCGGCGCTTCAGGTCCCAGGCGACCGCCTCACCCTTGCCGACCCCCTCCGGCACGAGGTGGTACACGTGTGGATTGACGCCGAGATCAGGCATGTGATGGGGCGCGATCAGCCCGTTGTCTCGCATCGAGAGCCAGTCGAATCCCGCGTCGCGCAGCCAGGCGTCGGTGGCGGGGACGTCGACCTTCCCGCGCAGCATCACGTCCAGCTCGCGACCGGTGTGCCACGGGGTGTGCAGTTCGAGTCTGCCGGGATTGGCGGCGATCAGCGCGTACAGCAGGTCCTCCGGGACCTGGGCGAACCGCTCGGGCATCGCGCCACGCAGGATCTCGCTGCTGCGCCCCTGGTCCCAGCCGACGATCGCGCCGAGCTCGCCGATGAAGCCGTCGGCGCCGAAGATGGCCGCCGCCTCGACGAGCTGCGGCCTGGTCCGGCCGCTGACCAGCACCAGCTTCACGCCCGCCACCTGGAGGTCCAGCAGCGCGCGCGCCGCCGCAAGGGTCAGCGACCCGTCCTCGGCGGCGAAGAACGAGCCCTTCGGGCCAACCATGGTCCCGTCGAGGTCGGTGTAGACGACACTGACGCTCACCCGCGCGGCTCCTCCCAGCGGCCGCCCACCGCGCGATCGGCTGATCCGCCGCGCGGTGTCGGCCTGGTCCTGCAATGTCCGGGCAACCCATGTCGGGCGCCCCAGGTCCGGTCATCCGAGTCTTTCATCGCGGCCCCCGTCCGTGGACGGGGTCAGACCTCCCGCCCAAGCGAGACGGGTCACTGGCCGAGGCGCGTCGCCGACGGGCACCAGCCGGCCAGCCTGGCCCGACAGCTCAACGGCCATCGGGACTTGTCAGCCCAAACGAGCCCCACACCGCCCGCCTGGCCTGACAAGCCGCCGGCTCGGGACTTGTCAGGCGAACGGACCGGCGGGCAGCGGCGCGAGCCATGTCACAGCGTCAGCCCGCTCCCAGCACCGGGCCGCTCCCGGTGACCGTCCGCCGACCAGCCTGGTAGCAAGCCGCATCACAGCTCATACCGCTGGAATCACGGTGCGCATGGGGCCCGCGGAGGTCTAGAGTACGGACACACAACTGAAGATGGCTCATCCAGAGGGGCAGAGGGAACGGCCCAGTGAAGCCCCGGCAACCGAGCGGTGGAGTCTGCTCGCTGACCTTTGGTCAGCTCGCCGTAGCCGCGACATCTGCCCGGGGCGGCCCCCGGACCCCCGATGTCGCGCTTCGCGCGACCTGCGTCCGACCACCTGGTGCGTCTCGATCACTGGCCATTCGGCCGGCTCGCCAGGACGTCGTCCCAGGTCGTGGGCGCTGTGACTGGCAGATCTCCCCGCGGCAGGTGCCAATTCCGACCCGAGCGGCCACCGATGGCTCCGGGAAAGATGAGGAGATCAGCGATGACTCTCGCGCCTGAGCGCTCTGCCCAGTCGGGCTCCAGCACCGATGACGTGAATCCCGCCGTATCGCTGTCCTGTCGACACTGCGGCGCCAACTACCCGCTTGGCCCGCAGCACGTGTGTTACGAGTGTTTCGCGCCGCTGGAGATCGCCTACGACGAGGACCGGCTGCGCCGGGTCACTCGGGCGTCGATCGAGGCGGGCCCCCGCAACCTGTGGCGATACGTCGGTCTCCTGCCCGCAGGGCACGACCCGGCGCGTCGGGTCTCCCTCGGCGCCGGCTTCACCCCACTGCGCCCGGCGCCGCGGCTTGCCGCCGAACTCGGCATGAAGACGCTGTGGGTCAAGGACGACAGCGCCAACCCGACGCATTCCTTCAAGGACCGCGTCGTCTCCGTAGCCCTCTCCGCCGCCCGTGACCTCGGGTTCCAGACCGTCGCCTGCGCCTCGACCGGCAACCTGGCCCATTCCGTGGCCGCACACGCCGCGCACGCCGGCCTGCGCTCGATCGTCCTCGTCCCGGACGATCTGGAGGACGGCAAGACCGTCTCCACCGCCGTCTACGGCGGCACCCTCGTCGCGATCAAGGGCAACTACGACGACGTCAACAAGCTGTGCAGCCAGCTCGCCGACGAGTACGAGTGGGCATTCGTCAACGTCAACGTCCGCCCGTTCTACGCGGAGGGCTCGAAGACCCTCGGCTACGAGGTCGCCGAGCAGCTCGGCTGGCGGCTGCCGGCCCAGGTCGTCGTGCCGATCGCGTCCGGCTCGCTGCTGACCAAGGTCGACAAGGCGTTCCGCGAGCTGGGCAAGCTCGGCCTCGTCGAGCCGACGCCCTACAAGGTCTTCGGCGCCCAGGCCGCCGGTTGCAACCCGGTCGCGGCGGCGTTCGAGCGCGGTGTCGACACCGTCGCCCCGGTCCGCCCATCGACGATCGCCAAGTCGCTGTCGATCGGCAACCCGGCCGACGGCCCGTACGCCCTCGACGTCGCCCGGCGCACCGGCGGCGCGATCACCGACGTCACCGATGAGGAGATCATCGAGGGTATGCGGCTGCTCGCCCGCACCGAGGGCATCTTCGGCGAGACCGCCGGCGGTGTGACCGTCGCCAACCTGCGCCGCCAGCTGCGCGAGGGCCTGCTCGACCCCGACGCCGAGACCGTCATCTACAACACCGGTGACGGCCTGAAGACCCTCGACCCCCTGGTCGGCGTCGCGCAGCCCACCGCCACCATCGCCCCCACACTGGGCGCGTTCGAGGCCGCCGGCCTCGGCGACGATTAGCCCTGACCTCGAGCCGCGACCGCCGGCGGAGGCACCGGCGGTCGCGGGATCCGGATCGCCCACACCGGATCCGCTGCGACGTCAGGACTGGGACGCGCTGACCGTGCTTGTCACGGACCTCGAGGACGAGGACGTGATGCGCAAGGCGTGGTCCTAGCCTGAGCCAAACTGCCTTAACTTCGCGCCACTTTCTGGGTACCCTGACAGGCATGACCGTGCTGCCGTTCACTGATGCGCGCAACCGCCTGTCGGATCTCATTGACGAGGTGGCTCGGACCCACGACCGGATCGAGATCACGCGCCATGGCCACCCGGTGGCCGTCTTGATCTCCCCCGACGACCTCGCCGCCATCGAGGAGACGCTCGAGATCCTTTCCAACCGCGAGACCATGCGCCAGCTGGCGGAGTCGGAGGCCGCGATCGAGGCCGGCGACGTCCTCGATGCTGACGAACTCGCGGCGCTCATGGCGAAGCGCGCCCGGGAAGCGCCTGGACCAGCGGCATGACCAGCGGCGGCGAGCCCTACAAGCTGCACATCGCCGGACCGACTGCCCGCGCGCTCGCCAGCCGCCTTCCCGAGAAGATCGCTACAGCTGTCTACGAGTTCATCACCACTACCCTTCTGGAGAACCCTCACCGGCTTGGCAAGCGGCTCCAGTTGCCGCCCCGCCAGGGGACCTGGTCCGCTCGTCGCGGCACCTACCGGGTGCTGTACAAGATCGACGAGGACGCCAGAACCGTCGTTGTGACTCTCATCGAACACCGATCCGATGCCTATCGGTCAACGGAGTGACCGCTTGCCAGAGCCGGTCGCAAACCACCAAGGATCCTTGAGACAGCTCAGCAGAGGCCCGGTGACCACGGGACAAACGCGCAGGCAACGGGCGGTCGCGGCAGGTCGACCGGACGGCGGCGCCGCGGGCGATACGGGGAGCGAGCTTGCACTCACCAGGGCCGAGTGCTAAACAGGGAGCTGGCACTCAGGTAGAGTGAGTGCCAGCAGGCTGAAACGACGAGGTTCCGCCACTCGGCCATTCGGGCCGGTCCACGGAGACGAACTCCGGTGGCCGGCCCGCGCGGCGCCCGCCACCTCGTGGGCGCCGACACTTGGGTCGTGGCACGAGCCGTCCGTCGCGGGCGTCGTTGTGGCCAGGCCATCGAACTGCCATATCCCTGTGGGAGGACTCCGACACCATGCCGAAGATCATTGCCTTCGATGAGGAGGCGCGGCGCGGCCTGGAGCGCGGCATGAACCAGCTGGCCGATGCCGTAAAGGTCACGCTCGGGCCGAAGGGCCGTAACGTCGTTCTGGAGAAGAAGTGGGGCGTCCCCACGATCACCAACGACGGTGTCTCCATCGCCAAGGAGATCGAGCTCGAGGACCCGTACGAGAAGATCGGCGCCGAGCTCGTCAAGGAAGTCGCGAAGAAGACCAACGACGTCGCGGGTGACGGCACCACCACCGCGACCATCCTGGCCCAGGCGCTGGTCCGCGAGGGCCTGCGCAACGTGGCCGCCGGCGCGAACCCGCTCGGCCTGAAGAAGGGCATCGAGCTGGCCGTCGAGAGCGTCTCCGAGGAGCTCTCGAAGCAGGCCAAGGAGGTCGAGACCAAGGAGCAGATCGCCTCCACGGCGTCGATCTCCGCGGGCGACCCGGCCATCGGCTCGCTGATCGCCGAGGCTCTCGACAAGGTCGGCAAGGAAGGCGTCGTCACTGTCGAGGAGAGCAACACCTTCGGCCTGGAGCTTGAGCTCACCGAGGGCATGCGCTTCGACAAGGGCTACATCTCGCCGTACTTCGTCACGGACGCCGACCGTCAGGAGGCCGTCCTCGACGACCCGTACATCCTGATCGTCAACAGCAAGATCTCCGCGGTCAAGGACGTTCTCCCGCTACTGGAGAAGGTCATGCAGGCCAGCAAGCCGCTGGTGATCATCGCCGAGGACGTGGAGGGCGAAGCCCTCGCGACCCTGGTCGTCAACAAGATCCGCGGCACCTTCAAGTCCGTCGCGGTGAAGGCCCCGGGCTTCGGTGACCGTCGCAAGGCCATGCTGGGCGACATCGCGATCCTGACCGGCGGCCAGGTCATCTCCGAGGACGTCGGCCTCAAGCTCGAGAGCACCACCGTCGACCTGCTCGGCCGGGCCCGCAAGGTCGTCGTCACCAAGGACGAGACCACGATCGTCGAGGGCTCGGGCGACCCGGACCAGATCTCGGGCCGTGTCTCGCAGATTCGCAACGAGATCGAGAAGTCGGACTCGGACTACGACCGCGAGAAGCTCCAGGAGCGCCTCGCCAAGCTGGCCGGCGGCGTCGCCGTCGTCAAGGTCGGCGCGGCGACCGAGGTCGAGCTCAAGGAGAAGAAGCACCGCATCGAGGACGCCGTCTCCAACGCGAAGGCGGCCGTCGAGGAGGGCATCGTCGCCGGCGGTGGCGTCGCCCTGCTCCAGGCCTCGATCAGCGCGTTCGAGAAGCTCGACCTGACCGGCGACGAGGCCACCGGCGCGAACATCGTCCGGCTCGCGCTCGAGGCGCCAATCAAGCAGATC